>Ga0187817_10000958_pt1 | contig 13388 bp, 14 predicted proteins | sample NC_wetland_sal_i_17_FD_132431 | JGI IMG/M metagenome (GOLD analysis project Ga0187817, IMG submission 132431) | Wetland sediment microbial communities from Neuse River Estuary, North Carolina, USA - SO4_2 | ecosystem: Environmental > Aquatic > Freshwater > Wetlands > Sediment | place: USA...
TTCAGGTTTGCACCTATTGGACCGCCTCGCAAATTAGTGAGTTGGTATTAGTCGCGGTTTTCTCATTGGGTCAGCCTGGGTCAATAGCAGCACCCGGAAGTGGGGCTTTTCACTCCTCTTCGCCATAGGCACCAGGTTACCGGCTGAAAATCAATGAGTTAGGATTGTCCTATTTCCTGGTAAGCCACCTGCTTTCCGGCCTTTGGAGGCGTCCAGTCATGGGTTGGCGGGACGAGTTTCGGCAAAAGGTTACGAGCGCAAGAAGGGCGGTCGAGGTAGTCCGCTCCGGCGATCGGGTGTGGATCCACGAGGGCTGCGCGACACCGGAAATTCTGGTGGATGCGCTGCTCGAACGCGCACCGGCTCTGCGCGATGTCGAGATCATGCACATGCTGACTTTCGGCAGCGCCGCCTACACCCGGCCTGAATATGAAGGCCATTTCCGGCACAACGGGCTTTTCCTGGGGGCGAACACGAGAGAAGCAGTCGCACAGGGCCGCGCCGATTACACGCCCATCTTTCTGAGCGAAATCGAGGAATTGTTCCGCTTTCGCAGGATTCCTATCGATGTGGCGTTCATTCAAACCGGGCCGCCGGACGATCACGGATTCCTCAGCCTGGGCACGAGCGTGGACTGCACGCTCACGGCCGCCCAATGTGCCCGCAGCGTGGTGGCGGAAGTGAACCGCCAGATGCCCCGGTCTCTGGGCGACACATTTTTACATGTCAGCAAGGTGTCGGCCGTTGTGGAAACGGACCGTCCTCTGCTCGAACTTCCCGTGCCCCAGGCGACGCCGCTCGAAGAACGGATTGCGGCCAACGTGGCTTCGCTGATCCCGGACGGCGCGGTGCTTCAGACCGGAATTGGCGCGGTCCCGGACGCGGTGCTTCGGTATTTGCGGGATCGCAAGGCGTTAGGGGTGCACAGCGAGATGTGCTCGGACGGGGTGATCGATCTGATCGAACTGGGCGTTTTGACGGGCGAGAGAAAGAACATTCACCGCGGCAAGATCGTCGTCGGATTCGTATTGGGCACGAGGCGCTTGTTCACGTTCCTGCATGAGAACCCGATCTTCGAGATGCACCCAACCTACTACACCAACGATCCGTATCTCATCGCTCACAACGACCGGATGATCGCGATTAATTCGGCGATCGAGGTAGATCTTACCGGGCAGGTGTGCGCGGATTCGATCGGCCTCAAGCCCTACAGCGGATTCGGCGGCCAGCTCGATTTTATGCGGGGTGCAGCCCGATCCAAGGGGGGCAAGCCTATCATTGCGCTGCCGTCCACCACCAGGGACGGCACGGTTTCGCGTATTGTTCCCATGCTACAGCCGGGCGCCGGCGTGGTTACGACGCGCGCTGATGTGCATTACATCGTGACCGAGCACGGAATCGCAGACCTGCATGGCAAGAGCATCCGGCAGCGCGCTGAGGCGCTGATCGCCATTGCCGACCCCAAGTTTCACAACGAGCTGTTTGATTTTGCCGAGCGCGCCCATTATCTCGACTCCCGGACCGCGCTCGTCCATTAGGAGGGTCTCATGAGTGAGTCTGCCAGGCCGGACAAAGGTTCGGTCGCCATCAATGCCGAAGAGTGCAAGGGCTGCGGTCTGTGCGTGGTTTCCTGCGCGCTCGGCGTCCTCCGGCAGTCCGATTCGCTCAACCGCTACGGTTACCATCCGGCCGAGTACGCCGGCCATGGCTGTAACGGCTGCGGCCTCTGTTTCTATGCATGTCCGGAGCCGGGGGCTATCACGGTTTACAAACGAGCCGCGGTGCCCCGCACGGCGGAACCGGAACTCGTGGCGGCTTGAAGGAGTGTTCTTCCGATGCCAAAACAAATGATCAAGGGCAATGAAGCGGTGCTGAGAGGGGCGATTCTTGCCGGCTGCCGCGCTTTCTATGCATATCCGATCACGCCGGCCAGCGAGATTTCGGAAGCAGCGGCTTATTACATGCCGCAGGCGGGGGGCACGTTTCTGCAAGCGGAAAGCGAAACAGCCGCTGTGAACATGCTCTATGGGGCGGCCTCGGCAGGCGTGCGATGCATGACCTCTTCGAGCGGCCCGGGCATCAGTCTTATGCAGGAGGGCATCAGTTACCTGGCGGGGTCGGAGTTGCCCTGCGTGATTGCCGACATCATGCGCGGCGGGCCGGGCTTGGGAAACATCGCGCCGGAGCAGGGCGATTATATGCAGGTGGTGAAGGGTGGAGGCCACGGCTGCTACCATACTCTGGTTCTCGCGCCGGATTCGGTGCAGGAGATGTGCGACCTGACCGCGGCGGCGTTCGACCTCGCCGATGAATACCGTAATCCGGTCTTCGTGCTCGCCGATGCGTTTGTCGGGCAGATGATGGAGCCGGTGGAGTTCCCGGAGCGCGCCGTCCTGCCGCCGCCTCCTGACTGGGCGGTGCGCGGAACGGCCGAGTCGCGGGGGAACCTGATCACATCGATCTACCTCGATCCCGATGGGCTCGAGCGTCACGTTCGCAAACTGGCGGCCAAGTACGAGCGCGCGGAGACGGAGGCCGTGCGCTTCGAGGAGGTCGAGACGAGCGACGCGGATCTGGTGCTGGTCGGCTACGGCATTGTGGCCCGAATTCTGAAATCCGTGGTGCGGCTCGCCAGGACTGAGGGATTGCGGGTCGGGCTGGTGCGTCCAATCACGCTGTACCCCTTCCCAAAGGAACCGATCGGCGAGTTGGCGCGAACCGCGTCGGCTTTTCTGGCTGTTGAACTCTCCACCGGCCAGATGGTGGAGGACGTGCGGCTGGCGGTGAACGGCCGCAAGCCGGTGGAGTTCTACGGGCGGGCCGGCGGCAGCGTGCCCTCAGCCGAAGAGGTACTCGGCGTCGTTCGCAATATCGCCAGGCGCTATTCGCTCGAACCATCTCCGGAGGTGGCCCGTGTCTGAGTTCGACATCCTGCACCAGAGAGCGAAATGCTTCTACGATTCCTTCGAGCGCAAGGCTGAACTCCAGCACCAGACTCACTATTGCCCCGGTTGCGGGCACGGAATTGTGCACAAGCTGATCGCGCGGACGATCGATGAGCTGGGCATTCAGGACCGCGCGATTCTCATAAATCCCGTGGGTTGCTCGGTGTTCGCCTACTATTACTTCGACGTAGGCAACGTGCAAGCCGCCCATGGGCGCGCATCCGCAGTGGCCACTGCCATGAAGCGCGCGCTGCCGCACGCTGTGGTTCTCAGCTATCAGGGCGACGGCGACCTGGCGGCCATCGGAACCGCGGAAATTCTCCATGCGGCGAACCGGGGCGAGCCGATCACCGTGTTCTTCCTCAACAACGCGATCTACGGCATGACCGGCGGGCAGATGGCTCCTACCACGCCGCTTGGTGAAAAGACCACGACGACGCCGTTCGGGCGCAATCCATGGAGCGAAGGGTATCCGCTGCATGTATCGGAAGTCCTCGCATCGCTTGAAGCGCCTGTTTACATCGAGCGCGTGGCGCTGGGCAATAACAAGATGATTCAGCAGGCTGCCAAAGCCGTCAGGAAAGCGATTGAGAACCAGGTACACGGGCTCGGTTTTTCGCTGGTCGAGATCCTTTCCCCGTGTCCGACGATCTGGAAGATGGAGCCGGTGGATGCGCAGAAGTGGGTGCGCGAGGAGCTGACCAAGGTTTACCCGCTGGGTGTGTTCCGCGACAAAACGAAAGAGGCGCAGCCTCGCCCCGCGCCCGTGCCGGCTCCATCACTCGATGAACTCCCGAAAATCTTCAGTGCCAAGAACGGGATTCCGCAGGCCCTCGCGCCGGCGGCGGTTTGCCGCCGGGCTGTGGATCTCCGCGTCAAAGTGGCGGGATTTGGAGGCCAGGGTGTCCTGATGCTGGGGCAGGTGCTGGCCGAAGCAGGTCTGGATGCCGGTCTCGAAGTTTCGTGGCTGCCCTCGTACGGCCCGGAGATGCGTTCGGGCACGTCGCACTGCCACGTGCGTCTGTCGAACGATCCGATCGATTCGCCGCTGGTCTCCCGGCCGAATGTGCTGATGGCGATGAACGAGCCGTCGCTCGACAAGTTTCTGCCGGCGGTCGAACCCGGCGGCTGGATTTTTTACAACGGAACATCGCTGCCCGAAGGCGCCACGCGCCCCGACGTCACTTTCATCGTGCAGCCTTTCGTCGCGCTGGCCGACAGGATCGGCGACACCAGGGCGGGAAACATGGTGATGCTGGGAGCGATGCTCGAAGCCACTGGTCTGCTGGAAAGCGAGTGGGTGGCCAGCGCGCTCGCACGGCTGGTGAAATCCGAGCGCTGGCTGGATCTCAATCGGCGCGCCATCGAGTACGGCCGGGAATTGATTCACCGAGAGGCATGCAAATGACTACAGAATCGCCCAACGGGAAAACCATTGTTTGGTTCAATAACCAATTCGTTCCGCTTGCTGAAGCGAACGTCAACATTCTGACGCACGCGCTGAACTACGGCACGGGAGTTTTTGAAGGCATCCGCGGCTACTACGAAGAGGAGCAGCAGGACCTGTTTCTGGTGCGGCCGCTAGAACATTTCGAGCGCTGGAAACGGAACGCGGGGATCATTCGCGTCGACATTCCGCCGACCGCGAAGGAACTCTGCGAGCTGACGGCCGAACTATGCCGACTCAACGGTTTTCGCTCGCACGTGTATGTGCGGCCGCTGGCGTATAAATCATCGGCGCGGATCGGGGTGGCTCCGGACGAAAAGAACGCATACGCGCTGGTGGTGGTTCCGTTTGGTGACTACTTCGACAGCAGCCACGGCTTGCGGGCGGGCGTGGTTTCGTGGCGCCGGATTGAGGACACCGCGATTCCCGGCCGCGCGAAGATTTGCGGCGCCTACGTGAACAGCGTGTTGGCCACCGACGAGGCGCGGCACAACGGTTATGACGAAGCGATTTTTCTGACGGAGACCGGCCACGTGGCCGAAGGGGCCACGTGCAACCTGTTTATGGTGCGCAACGGGAAGCTATTCACTCCGCCGGGAACCGACAACATTCTGGAAGGGGTCACGCGTGCGAGCGTCATGGAACTGGCGCGCAGTGAGATGCGGCTCGAAGTGGTGGAGCGCTCGATCGGCCGCAGCGAGCTCTACGTTTCCGACGAAGTGTTCTTCACCGGCACGGCCGTCGAAGTGGCGCCCATCATCAGCATCGATCATCGGCCGGTGGGAACGGGTGCAATCGGTCCGGTTACGGAGAAGTTGAGGTCCCTGTACGTCGAGGCGACCCGGGGCCGCATACCGGCGTATCGCCGCTGGCTCTGGCCGGTGTACCGGGCTATCGCGGCGGGAAAGGCGGCGTGATTATGTCTCGCAACAATGGAATAGCAGAGCCCAAGCCATCGTCCGATGCCGGCGAACTGCTTGCTAAGCTCATTCATTTCGACGCGGTAGCGCGGCTCGCTGCCGAAGCGCGGCGCGAGCTGTTCGAGATCATTCGCGAAAAAGAGGCGGAGGGATACGACCTGGCCGGCGCGGACGGCACGCTGGAGTTGCTGGTGCGCGAGGCGGCGCAACCCGGCGCGCGCTTTTTCAAAGTCCTAGGTTACGCCGTGACCACACGGATGCGAGCGGCTTATGGCTTACAGACCAGCGCTGAGGTGACCGTTGAGTGCGACGACGCCATCCTCACGGCCAATGCATCCGGCCACGGGCCGGTGAACGCGCTCGATCTGGCGTTGCGCCAATGTCTCGCGACGGTGTACGCGTCGATTGGCAATGTGAAGCTCATCGATTACGGCGTCCACATGCTTGAGCCACAGGCCGGCACAGCGGCAAGGGTGCGCGTGATGATCGATTGGTCCGACGGTGACAACACGTGGCGCACTGCCGGCGTTTCCGAGGACATCATTGAAGCGAGCTGGCTCGCTTTGATCGATGCGATCCGCCTTGAAATGATGCGCCTTCGCACAGCGAATCAGACGCTCGCCAGCGCGGTAGTGGATAATTCCTGGGCGGTGTAACGGAGTACCTAATTCAAAGTTTCGTTTTGGTCCCACCTATTAACAAAAAGCCGCAGGTCTCCCCGCAAACTGCGCGGGTAGACCTGCGCTACATGATTGGTTTTTGCGCGGGGTTGGGAAATCATGGTAGCCTCTCGTTGTTAGCTGGGCGGATGGCATGCGTAACGTTTGTTTCTTCGCTCTGGTGGCGGCGACGGTTCTGTTCGGGCAGGTGAATCCGCCGAAGACTCAACTGAAAGTGGGTGACGAGGCGCCGGACTTCACGCTGCCCTCCACCAGCGGCCAGCCGGTCAAGCTGTCGGATTTTCGCGGCAAGAAGAACGTGGTGCTGGCATTTTTCCCGGCGGCGTTCACCGGTGGTTGAACCAAGGAGATGCTGGCGTACCAGGCTGGTATCGCCAAATTCGATGGCGCCGAGACACAGGTGCTGGCCATCAGTGAAGATTTCACCCCGTCGCAAAAAGAATTCGCGGAAAAGAACAAGCTGACCTTCCCGCTGTTGAGCGATTTCACCAAGCGGCAAGTGGCCAAAGACTACGGCGTGCTCATTCCCGAGTTGGGCATTGCCAACCGGGCGACATTCGTGGTGGATAAAGAAGGCAAGATCCAGTACATCGAGGAGGGCAAGACGGCGATTGACTCGAGCGGCGCCGAGACTGCCTGCAGCCGGTTGCATCACAAGAGCTAGCCAAGGGCTTCGCCCTTGGGGACGCGGCGAAAAGCACCAGGGTGGCGTAGTCCGATGCCCTTCGTGTAATCTGGTCGTAGCGGTGGAGTTCGCTTAACGCCGTGCAGAACGGCCAATGACTCCTACAGTGGGTTTGGCTGTAGGAGTGTTGGTTGCAGCTCTAGCAGCCGATCCCAAAACAACTGAACAGGAGATCCTTCGATGGATCAGGTGTGGTTTGTTGCGGCGCTTTGGCTCCTGCTCGCGCTGGTTGCGGTTCTGGTTGCGAACTGGTTCAGAGTGTCCACCGCCCTCTCTGAGATTGTTGTAGGTACGGTGGCCCAGCTCGGGATTGGCGCTTTGGCGGGTGGTGAAGCCCTGGGTGCGAAGGCGCCCTGGATCACGTTTCTCGCAGGCACCGGCGCCATCGTGCTGACCTTCCTGGCGGGCGCGGAACTCGACCCCAATGTTTTCCGCGCGAAATGGAAAGAGTCCACGGCGGTCGGACTGGTCGGTTTCTTCTGCCCCTTTTTTGGAGCAGCCATGATCGCCCATTACGTGCTCGGGTGGGCTTGGCGGCCGAGTTGGCTGGCCGGCGTCGCGCTTTCGACGACCTCCGTCGCCGTGGTTTACGCGGTGATGTTGGAGCTAGGCTTCAACCAGACCACCTACGGTAAGGCCATCCTGGCGGCGTGTTTCATTAATGACCTTGGGACCGTCCTTGCGCTGGGGTTGATTTTCTCACCCTTCACAACAAAGACTCTGATCTTCCTGGGAGTGAGCGCCGTTCTTTTTCTTGTCCTGCCGTTCGTCACCACCTGGTTCTTCGACCGCTACGGCGGCCGCGTCTCCGAGCTGGAGACCAAGTACCTGCTATTTCTGCTCTTCGGACTTGGGGGTGTAGCCGTCTGGTCCGGCAGCGAGGCAGTTCTGCCGGCTTACATCATAGGAATGGTGCTTGCCAGCACGGTTGGCAAGGATCACTTCCTGATTCGCCGGCTGCGGACACTGACGTTCGGCCTGCTGACGCCGTTTTACTTTATTCGCGCCGGGAGCTTCGTTTCTGTGCCCGTGCTGATTGCCGCCCCACTCGTTTTCGTTGCGCTATTCTTCGCGAAGATGGGATCGAAGCTGGCCGGCCTGCTGCCGACCGTGCGCGCTTTCGGATACAGCGGCCACGACGGAATCTATTATTCGTTAATGATGTCCACTGGCCTCACGTTTGGGACGATTTCCGCCTTATTCGGTCTCAATCACGGCATCATCGACCAGGGCAAGTACTCTCACCTGGTGGCCACGGTGATCGGCAGCGCAGTGATTCCAACGGCCATTGCGAACGCGCGGTTCATGCCACGGCACCTGCTGCCTGAAAAGGAGCGCGAATTGAAAGAATCGGCATTTGGAGAACCGGTAGGGGATCTGGAATCATGATCCGAAAGGAGACCATCGCGGTTGGACAGATACTTGGTAGTGCTGGCAGGAGCCGGACTCGGAGGGTTGGCGCGCTACGTGGCGGGCACGTGGATCATGGTGAAATACGGCGGGCGGTTTCCGCTGGGTACCCTGGTGATCAATGTTTCCGGCTCTTTTCTGATTGGTGTGCTGATGACGCTGCTGACCGAGCGGATGCAGCCGCACCCGAACTGGCGACTGTTCCTGGTGGTGGGGATTCTGGGCGGATACACGACGTTTTCCAGCTTCGAGTACGAAACCTACCAGGCCGTCCGCGATGGCGCGCGCTGGATGGGTATGCTGTACCTGACAAGCAGCGTGGCGCTCGGCTATCTCGGTGTGTGGCTGGGCGCGTTGCTAATGGCCCGGCGGTGGGAGTGAAGGAGGCGGAATGCTGACGAAGGGTCCGGCGAAGAAGGTCATCATCTTCATTAACGAAGACACCCAGCATCACATGATTGCGCTGCACGACTCCATCATGACATTCCTCATGCACAAGGGAGTCTCGGGCGCCACCGCGACCCGCGCGTATTCAGGATTCGGCACGCACCAGATGCTGCACACGCCGAAGATCGAGGTATTGGCGCAGCACTTGCCCATTCGTATCGAATTCGTCGAAACGCCGGAGAAAGTTGAGGAGATTCTGCCCACTCTTTACGAGATGGTTTCCGACGGGCTGATCGAGGTGCAAGATACCACGGTCGTCAAGCTCGCCCGCAAGTCCACGCGGCCTGAGCCGAAGCTCCCACATGAACGTAAAGCGGGCCAAGCCAAGCTCCTGCGGGTGTTCATCGGCGAGGCAGACAAGTGGCACGGCGAGCCTCTCTATGACGCGATTGTGAAAAGGCTTCGCATGATGGATATCGCCGGCGCCACCGTGTATCGCGGCGTCCTCGGTTATGGGGCCAAGGGCCACCAGCACAAGAAGAGCTTTTTCCACGTATCGCGCGACATGCCCATCATGGTGTCGGTCATCGACAGTCCGGAAAAAATCACGGCTGCGGCTGAAGCCATCGAGGACATGATGCAAGACGGTTTGATTGTGATCTCGGACGCCGACATTGTGCGAATGGTTCGAAGTCCAAAGCTAGCGGAGGCGACCGATGCGACCGGTCCAAGCCGCTAAGATTCTGCGCATTCACATTTCGGAATCGGATCGCCATCAAGGCAAGCCGCTGTACGAGGCGATCGTTGCGAAGTGCCGTGAGTTAAAGATCGCCGGCGCCACGGTCTTTCTCGGCCTTGAAGGCTACGGCGAAACCGCGGAGATGCACAAAGCGCATCTGGTGCGAAGCGACCGGCCGGTGGTGATCACGATCATCGATACGGCGGAGAATATTGAGCGGCTCCTGCCGGTCGCGGCGGAGATGATGGATACCGGATTACTGGCGGTGTCGGAAGTCCAGATGGTTCGCGTAGAGAAGAAATCGGCCGCGCATGAGGAGACGGGTGGTTGAGCAGACATCCGCAGATGCCGGAGGGATCCCGCTCGTGGGCCTGCGGGACGATATTGAAGGGCTATCGTCCGCACTCAAGTCGCACCAATCCCGGCTGATCGTGGGCCCTGCCGGCATCGGTAAGACGCGGCTTGTCGCAGAAGCCCTGGCCGTGTGCGGAGAGCCCTTTGTATGGATCGAAAAACCGCTTGTCCTGCATGATCTGCTGGTGAGGCTGGCGGAGAGTCTCCGGTGCCGCTCCGGCCGTTTTGCAGATCTCCGCCGGGCGACCAGCGTTCACCTCAAGCCGCTGGCGTTGAATGCGCTTCGCGCGGCCCCTCAGTGCGTCATTCTGGAAGACATGCCGCCGGCAGACCCGCGAATGTATCGCTTTCTGCAAGAACTGTACTACGTGCCGGCTGCCTGCCTTGTCGTAACGTTGAGATCACGGGCCCGCATGGGTCACCTGCGCAAGCTGCTGTGGGACCCAGGGCAGAGAATTGAGCTGCGGCCGCTGGCGCGGCAGGAATCGCTCCGTTTGTTCGAGGAAGCGTGCCGCGCGTTTCACCTGACTTCTCTGGATCTGGGCGAATTCCGGCGGCAGGTGATCACCGCCGCGCGTGGAAATCCGGGGCAGATTCTTGAAATGTGCCGCAAGGCTGCCCGGCCTGAGTACCGGGATGGAGGGCGGATCAAGTTCGCGCCTCTGCGGATCGATTTGCTATCAGCATTCATGCCATGAGCGAGGCCACAACACTGAACGTTGGCCCGGAGACAGCGCGGAATGCGCTGGAACTTGCCGGCGAACTGTGCCAGGGTTATCAAATTATCGCGCTGGATGACTTCCTGGAGAGCTGCCGGAGTTTTGTCCGCGATGAGATGCTGAACGTGGCCGTTCTGGGCCGTTTCAAAGCCGGGAAGAGCAGCTTCCTCAATCACCTGTTCGGCAAGCAGTTCCTGCCGGTAGGCGCCATTCCGGTGACCACCGTGGTGACCGAGATCGAGTACGGCGCTGACGAGCGGGCGGAGGTTGTGTTCAAGAACGGGAGCACCGAAGCGATCCCATCGCAGCGCATCGGCGAATTTGTTTCCGAAACCGAGAACGCCGAGAATTCCAAGCAAGTGGTATGCGTTCGGGTACAACTGCCGGCGATGCAGCGGTACCGCGGAATCCGGTTCGTGGATACACCAGGGCTCGAGAGTGTTCTGGAGCACAACACAGAGGCTTCGCTCGACTGGTTGCCCAACGTCGGCCTGGCCCTGGTGGCTGTGGGCGTGGACCCGCCGCTGTCGCAACATGACATCGAGTTGATCCGAAATTTGAGCCGCTATACTCCGAACATTTCGCTTTTGCTGACCAAGGTGGATGTCCTGGAGGATCGTGAGCGCCGGCAGGTCCAGGAGTTCGTGCAAAAGCAACTCGCGCGGTACTGGGACAGGCCGGTTCCGGTGTATCCCTATTCGACCCGGCCCGGCTTTGAATCTCTTCGCGCCGAGATCGATGAGAAGCTGCTGTCGCGAGCACGCGCAGAGGCCGGCGAACAGCACGCCGCCATACTGCGCCACAAAATCGACTCATTGCTCAGCGAGTGCTCCGAGTATTTGACCTTGGCTTTGAAGGCCGCCGAGACGGGCGATTCCGAGCGCGACCGGCTTCGTCAGAGGATTGTCGGCGAGAAGCAGTACCTGGACGATACGCGGCAGGCTCTGCGGCTGGTGGCGCGGCACCAGGCGGCGATTTGCCGTACCGTGTTTGAGGAATTCCTGCAAAAGGACGAGTTGCCTGCGCGCCGGCGCCTCCTGACGGAGTTCGGCCGGGAGTTTCCCGCTTGGAAGCGCAGCCTCAGCGTGGCGACGGAGCGGTTCGATGAATGGCTCGCCGGCGCCGTGACTCGAGAGATGGCCGGCCTGTCGAACCGGCATCGCGCGGAGTTTGTGGAGCCCATCCGGCGGGTGAGCCGCCAACTGTCCCAATCGCTCCAGGATTTCCGCAACAGACTCTCTGAGCGGATCTTACAGACCCTGGGCGTGCCACTCAGAACCAGCGAGATGGAACTGCACGTTGAAGATCCGCGCTCGCCCGATGTGCGTGTGGGCAAGATTTTTGATCGCAATTGGGAACTGCTTTCGTTCCTCTTGCCGATGTGGATGATCGGGGGCCTTGTGAGAAGGCATTTTAAGGGCAAAGTGGCCGAGGTCGTTTTTGTGAACCTGTCGCGGCTGGCGGGGCAGTGGGAAGCGATCGTGAACGCGTCCATAGCCGCTCTGGAGAAAGAAGCCTTGCACCGGCTCGACGGCCTGATCGGCACCATCGAAAAACTCATCGCTTCGGCTGGGCAGCAGGCGCCCAGGATTCGCGCGGATTTGCTCAGGCTCGAAGCGCTACGCGACCAGCCATGACATGATTTCGGTCAACGACGGTGGTCCCGTAGCGCTGCGAGCACGGCTTCGTGGCCCATTTTTTGCGCCCAGGCTTGCGGCGTGGCCCAGGGGTCGGCGTTGGCCTCGATAGGGTCAGCACCGCGTTCGAGCAGCAATTTGACCAACTCGACGCGGCCCCAGCGGCACGCCCAGCCGAGCGGCGTGCTTTTGAGTAAATTGTCGCGTACGTTCGTTCGCGCACCGGCGTCGAGCAGCGCGGCTGCGAACGGTGTCGCTTCTTCATCGGTGACGTGCTCGCGCATCGCAGCGACTTCATGCAGCACCGTCCGGCCAAAGCTCCCTATCAGGTTTGGATCGCAGCGCTCCAGAATAAGCCGGAAGCACATCAGATATGTTGTGCGATCGAACTCTCGATTTCCGGCATAGAGCCACGGGATGTGGTGCCAGAAATAAAGCGGCTGGGTCAGGGTGCCGAACCAGCGCGGATCGTCTCGCGGCCAAGTGATCCGTTCCAGCGCCATGCGGACGATCTCGGGATCACAGCCGCTGGCTCCGAAGTGGAGCAGTTCTTCGGCAACCGGTTTACCGGGAGCAACAATCCCATCCGGCAGCGCGCCGCGAGCGTCGTCCGCCAGCATCTGCCGCGCCATCTCCGTCTGGCGGTAAATGGCGGCCGTATCCGCGCTCACCACGCCGCCGTGACGGCGCAGCAACTCGACCATGTCCCATTGCTTGTGGCTGTAGGCGCTGTAGACCGACGAGCCGCTCGAATCGACGTGCACGTTGGGATCGGCACCGCGCTCGAGAAGCAATTCAGCCATCTCGCGCCTGCCGAGCGCTGCGCAATACCACAGCGGATATCCCTGCGAGTATGCCACCCAATCGCCTTCGCCTGAAGAGACGCGCTCGTCTGGGTCGAAGCCGAAGTCCAGCAGCAACCGCAGCAGGTCGGGTTGGTTGTGCCGCACGGCGACCGTGAGCAATCCGCCGCCATTCCAGCGGATGGGATTCACGAGTGAGCCTTCGGCGTGGCGGGCGCGCAGCCATTCGATGTCGCCGGCGGCCACGGCCGCACGGGCCGGCTCGTCGGCGAGCGCTTCTGCTTTGGGGGTGCTCGCTGGTTCGCTGTGCCGGCGCTCTTCTTCCTCGATAATGGCGACGATCTCGTTGTATCCGCGCTCCTTCGCGATGGTCCAGGCTGTCGTGGCGTCCCTGTGCGGGTAGATGCCTTGGCGCGCACTGGCTCCATGCCGCATGAGCAGGCGCACCATGTCAGGCGACCGTTGCATCACGGCGAAGTGGAGGGGCCGGTGCTCGTCCGTATACGACATCGCCAGATTGGCAAGTTCGGGCCGCGCCCGGAGCATTGCGCGCACTTGCGCCGGATCGTCTGCGCGTACGGCATCGGCCAGGCGCTGGACGGTTACGCCGTCTACGTAGGCTTTGAGTTTGGGCCAGCTCTCGAAGCCGTAGCTTCGGGCAA
>Ga0187817_10000959_pt1 | contig 13380 bp, 8 predicted proteins | sample NC_wetland_sal_i_17_FD_132431 | JGI IMG/M metagenome (GOLD analysis project Ga0187817, IMG submission 132431) | Wetland sediment microbial communities from Neuse River Estuary, North Carolina, USA - SO4_2 | ecosystem: Environmental > Aquatic > Freshwater > Wetlands > Sediment | place: USA: North...
ATGCCGAAAACCGCGAATAGAACTGCAAACAGAATCGTCAATTCAAAAGTCACTACGATGAATGCCGGCCACGAATTGTACGGGCGCCCGCCCACGTTGACCGGATAACTCACGGTCGCAATCCACCACTGCAGAAGGTACCCGGACAAGCATCCCAGAACGCCGCCGACCAGAACGACCAAAGGCACGCCGTTGTGGTGAAAGCCGATGGCCTCAGACAATTCTTCAATCGGAAATGGACTGTAAGCATCGATTTTCTTGTAGCCAGCGTCATAGGTCTTGCGAGCCGCAGCGACCAGGTCGGTCGGCGAATCGAATTCCGCCATCAAGCCGTAGATCGGAGTACGCTTCATTCCGGCTTCACCTCCGCCTCGGGCAGCAGAGTCCGCATTTCAAAGATCGAGATCATCGGCAGGACGCGCAGGAACAGGAACATGCAGGCGAGGAAGAACCCGATGGTACCGATGTAGGTCGCCCAATCCCATCGTGTCGGGGAGTACATACCCCAGGAAGAAGTCAGGAAGTCGCGGTGCAAGCTGACCACGACGATGATGAAACGCTCCAGCCACATTCCTACCAGGATGACGCCGGAGATCAGGAACAACGCCACGGCACTGGTACGCAGTTTCTTGATCCAGAGCAGTTGCGGAATAAAGATATTGCTGGCGAGGAGCGACAAATAAAGCAAATGATACGGCCCGTGCAGGCGATTCCAGAGCAGGTACGAGTCGTAGCGATTGCCGCTGTACCAGCCCATAAATGCTTCAATGCCGTATCCGTAGGCGACGATCAAACCGGTTGCGAGCATGACCTTGGCCGAATTCTGCAGGTGGCGCTCGGTGATGAAGTCTTCCAAGCCGTAGAGCTTGCGGATCGGGATGGCGAGCATCAACACCATGGCGAAGCCGGAGTAGATGGCGCCCGCGACGAAGTAGGGAGGGAAGATCGTGGTATGCCAGCCCGGCACGATGCCGATGGCGAAGTCGAAGCTCACGACCGTGTGTACCGAAAGCACCAGCGGCGTGGCCAATCCGGCCAGCAACAGGTAGGAAGTTTCGTAACGGCTCCAGTGCCGCGCGGAACCACGCCATCCCATGGCCAATGTGCCGTAGATGAGCTTCGCGGCCTTGTTTTCCGAGCGGTCGCGCAGGGTTGCCAGGTCAGGGATGAGACCGACGAACCAGAACAGAGCCGAGGTCGTGGCGTAGGTTGACACCGCGAAGACATCCCACACCAGCGGGCTGCGGAATTGCGGCCAGTAGTTCATGGTGTTGGGATACGGAAAGAGCCAATAGGCGAGCCACGGACGCCCAAGGTGAAGCACGGGGAACATTCCCGCGCACGCCACCGCAAACAGTGTCATGGCCTCGGCAAAGCGATTGATGGAATTACGCCACGACTGCCGCAGCAACAGCAGAATCGCAGAAATCAGGGTGCCGGCGTGTCCGATTCCGATCCACCACACGAAGTTGACGATGGCAAAGCCCCAGCCGACGGGGATGTCGATACCCCAGATCCCCACGCCCCGGACGAACAGGTAACCGATGGCGTACAGCAGGATCATCACAATCAGAAAGCAGGCTCCGAACCCGATCAACCATCCGTTGGAAGTCGGGCGGGTCAGCACGATGGAGCTGATCTTGTCCGTAACGGTGGCAAAGGTATGCCCGGGTTCGATCACCGGGGCTCGCTTGTCCATCAATTGTCCGTTCCGCTCATCCATCGCTTGCCTGTGCTCCGTTTATGTTTCCAACTCAGGATTCGGATTTCGAACTTCTGCGAGATATGTGGTGCGAGGCCGCGTATTCAGATCCGCCAACAACCCATAGTTTCGATTCTTTGCTTTCAGCTTGGAGACTTGGCTGCCGGGATCGTTGATATTGCCGAAAATGATCGCGTTCGCCGGACAGGATTGCTGGCAGGCCGTCTGCAGCTCACCGTCCTGGATCAGCCGATCTTCGCGTTCGGCGTCAATACGATGATGGTTGATGCGCTGTACGCAGTAGCTGCACTTTTCCATCACGCCACGGCTACGCACTGTCACGTCCGGGTTCCGCATCATCTTGTACTGCGGCGTTTCCCAATCCTGGAACAACAGGAAATTGAACCGCCGCACTTTGTATGGGCAATTGTTGGAGCAGTACCGTGTGCCCACGCAGCGGTTGTACACCATGTCGTTCAGGCCTTCTGTGCTGTGCACGGTGGCGCCCACCGGACAAACCAGCTCGCAGGGAGCATTCTCGCAGTGCATACACGGCACAGGCTGGAAGTGGGCCTTTGGATTGGCACGGTCGCCCTCATAGTAGGCATCTACGCGCAGCCAGTGCATGTGGCGACCCTTGCTGCACTGCTCTTTGCCGACGACCGGAATGTTGTTCTCCGCCTGGCAGGCGACGATGCAGTTGTTGCATCCCACACAAGAATTCAGATCGATGGCCATACCCCAGGCGTACGGTTCCTTCTTGTAGTCATAGCCCGGGTAGAGCGTGAGCCCGGCGGGTGGCTGTTCCTCTTTCGCGAATTCCGGTTCCTTTCGGTACTCGTCCAGAGTTGCGACGCGCACCAGCGGCCGAGTATCACCGTTCTCGGTTTCCATCGTTTGGTAGCCCTGAGTGGTGGCCAGCTGATACTTGCCTCCAGCCGCGCTGATATTCACGCCGGTGGCGAACCATGGAGACGCGCTATAGCGAAGCGGGTAGAAATCGAAGCCGGTTCCTGTGCCAGCACGTCCGGCGCGGCGCCGCCCAGATCCAAGGGTGACCGTGACGGAGTTGTCGGGGTGGCCGGCCTGGACCCAGACCGCCGCCGTAACTTTCTTGCCATTGAACTCCAGGCTGACCAGGTCCTCGGATTTCAGTTGCAGTCGCTCCGCCATAGCCGGGCTGAGGAGCACGGGATTGTCCCAGGTCATCTTGGACATTGGCTTCGGCAGTTCCTGCAGCCATCCGTTATTGGCAAAGGAGCCGTCGTAGACTGAAGGATCGCGGCGGAAGTTGATCTCGACGCTGCTTTGCGTGGTCTCAGGTGCGGGGAGAGCGGTTGCCTTCACGGTCACTTGCTTCGAAGCAAAGCTGGAGCCCTCGATCCATCCGTCGTGCAGAGATTTGCGCCAGAACACGTCGAAGTCCGCGCCGGAATGCTGCTTTTTCCAGTAGCCCTGAACGATGTCATGTCCGGTAGCTTCAGACTGACCCGCGAGCAGCGCGGTCAATTCGTAGATGCTCTTGCTGTCATAAAGCGGAGCAATCAACGGCTGTTGAATCGTCACGGTGCCGTCGTAGGCGCGCGTGTCTCCCCAGGCTTCAAGATAATGCGCTTCGCTGATGTGCCACTGACACAGTTCGGCGGTTTCGTCCTGATAAAGACCGAGGTGCACTCGCAGGGGAACATTGGTGTTCTTCAGAGCGTCCGCAAAGGCGAGGTCGGCGGGTGCATCATATGCCGGATTCCCTTCCAGGATGAACAGCATGTCCACCTTGCCCGCGTGCATATCGGCAACCAGATCTTTGATCGATTCGGTCTGGTTCACCGGATTTGCATTCACCGGCTCGGAGTAAGCCACCGTACGGCCAACGTTACCGAGCGCCTGGTTGATCGCGTGGGCCAGCGCATGAACCACCGGAGGCTGGTGGTCTCCGGCAATCACAACACTGGAACTACGATGCGCCTGCAGGTCGCGGACAACTGCATTCAAGTATTTCGCCGGCTCTCCGGCGAAAGTTCTGCCGCCTGAGTTGATCCCCAGCGCGGCTCCGAGGGCCCTGGCGAAGTCAACAATTTCCACCCCCCGTAACGGGAGCCGATGGTCGGCTTTGCCTCCGGTGGAGCTCGGAGTACTCTCGACGACATAGAGCCGGCTCATAGTCCCGGCATCCGGATTGCGGCGGGTTGCGAAGTCGCGTGCGTAGCGCGTGAATCCCGGAAACCCGGCATACAGGAAATCGGCGTCGAGCGAGAGGATCACATTCGCATTTTTCAGCTGGTACTGCGTTTCTACCGGCTGGCCGAAGGCCATTTGTGCGCCCTGCAGCGCGTGGTCGCGATTGATTGGCTCGTAGACGTGCCACTTCGCCTGTGGATACAGCTTGAGCAAGGACCGCAACTGATCCGCCAGCGTGGGCGACGAGACGGTTCGCGTGAGGATGCGAATGCCAGAGCCCTGGATAGCCTTCTGCGAATTCAGCGGGCCGCGGATCGCTTCCACAAAATTTCCCCAGGTCCGGACTTCGCCCAAATAGGTGTTGGTTTGTGAACGATCCGGATCGTACATCTCGAGAATGGAAGCCTGCGCGAATACATCGGTTCCGCCCAGACTCAACGGATGCCGGTCGTTGCCTTCAATCTTGGTCGGACGATACAGATGGCTTTCGACCAGAACGGGGGAGGCGTACCCGCTGAGCGTGAAGGCCGTGGCATAGAAAAGCGGACGGCCCGGCACGGTTTCCTCGGGTTGCCTGACGTAGGGAACAATGGGCTCCAGCGGCTGCTTGGTGCAGGCTGTCATGCCCGCCATGGCGAGCGACGCGCCCATCAGCTTCATGAACCCGCGGCGCGAGACCCCATCCAGCCACTCTGACGCACCCTTGGGGAATTCCCGGTGCATCATCTGCCGGAACTCCGGGCTTCCGGCTAATTCCTCCAGACTTCTCCAAAACTCGGGGCCCTTGGTCTCAGCGATGCGCGCCCGGGCGGTTTCCAGATCGAGCTGGTTCCTCTTACTCGGACAGACATCTTCTCGACGCTGCAATCCGTTCTGTGCTTCCATCTTCATCGTCAGAACTTTTCTCGTCCATGGGGGCCGGGCGTCCCCGCCCGGCGCGACGGGCGAGACGCCCGTCCTCCATCATCTTGATGCTTCATCGATGACACGTCGAACAACTTGTGATATCGGCCACGCTGCGCAATTTGTGCTTCTTGACCAGATCCGCGCCGAGCGCCAACTGATCGGTATATTCCTGCCCGTCCACGAACACCGGCTTTGAGCTTGACGGTTCCTCGTAACGCATATTGAAAACCTGATCGCGCGGGCGCAGATATTTCTCCGGCTCGCGGTGGCAATTCAAACACCACTCCATCTGCAAAGAAGCGTCGTTGAACATGAGCGGCATGCGGTCCACGGGCCCATGACAGGTATTGCAGCCCACGCCTTTGTTGATGTGAATGCTGTGGTCGAAGTACACGAAATCCGGCAGGTCGTTGACCCGGGTCCAGACCAGAGACTTGCCGCTGCGGAAACTCTCGCGCACCGGTTCCAGCAGCGCTGCGCCGGTCCAAATCTGCGAGTGGCAATTCATGCAGGTCCGGGTCGGCGGGATGCCCGCGAAGTTCGAGGTTTCAACCGAAGTATGGCAATAGCGGCAATCGATGCCTAACCCAGCGACATGATGCTGGTGACTGAACGGGACGGGCTGCGGACGCGCGACCCGGGCATAAGTGATGTAAGGTGAACGCTGCAGTTCCAGCACGGCCCACAACAGGGCGACGACTAAGAAGACCGCCCCATAGATAGTCGCGCGGGAAATTGTGTTAGTACTGCGATGAAAAATCTGCATCGATCAGACTTTCCGTGCAGCGGGAACGGCTAACTCCGCGCCCGGGTTCTGGTGGTCCACTGGGTCATACAGTCACAGACGTTTGTGATGTCGCTGAAAACTGGTGATTATAACAGTTCGTCCGATTCTTTGGGTGCCTACCGCAGATTCATGACCAGCAGCTTGGGTTCCGTCATGTCTTCGATGGCGTAGCGCAGACCTTCGCGGCCAAGGCCGGAGTCCTTGATGCCACCATAAGGCATGTGGTCGATGCGGAACGAGGGAACATCTCCCGCAACCACGCCGCCCACCTCCAGTTCTTCGTAGGCACCAAACAGCAATTTGGTATCGCGGGTGAAGATTCCAGCCTGCAGACCATAAGCAGAATGGTTAATCTGGCGCACCGCGTCGTGAAAATCGTCGTAAGGTTCAATGGTGACCACCGGAGCAAAGATCTCCTGGGAGTTGACTTTCATTTCCGGACGGGTCGCGGTCAGCACGGTTGGTTGCAGCATCGACCCTTTATGGCGGCCGCCACATAACAATCGAGCTCCGCCACGCACCGCCTCCTGAATCCATCCGCTGGCGCGAACCGCATCACTTTCGCGAATGAGAGGACCAACATCAGTGGATTCTTCCAGAGGGTCCCCCAACCTGAGCTTCTGCAAGCCGGCGAGCAGCAAATCCGTGAATTTCCCATACACCGAACGCTCAACCAGGATGCGTTGCACTGAAATGCAGGACTGCCCCGCGTATGTAAACCCGCCGGTGACGCAGCGCTCCGCAGCAAAGGCTATATCGGCGTCACTGTGCACGATCACACCGGCATTACCGCCGAGTTCGAGGACAACTTTTTTCTTGCCGGAGCGCCGCTTGATGTCCCAACCCACGGCCACGCTTCCGGTAAAGCTGATCATCTTCAGACGATCGTCTGTAATGAGCAGGGAAGCGTCTTCGTTGGAGAGAGGCAGCACGTTTAGTGCGCCATCCGGCCAGCCCGCCTGCTGCACCGTCTCCGCCAGCAGCAGCGCGGTCATGGGGGTCTGAGGCGCAGGTTTCAGCACCATGGTGCAGCCCGATGCAATGGCAGGCGCTACCTTGTGCACGACCAGGTTCAAAGGGAAATTGAAGGGGGTGATACCGGCAATGGGACCCAGGGGAAAACGGCGCACAATTCCCCAGCGGCCGGCGGTGTACTCCTGCCAGTCGAGAGGAAGGTATTCACCGTAGATTCGGACACTCTCTTCAGCCGCAATCGTGAAAGCAAAAACCGCGCGGTCTACTTCGGTGCGGGCCGCCCGGATGGGCTTGCCGGCCTCCTGCGCGATGGTGCGGGCAAATTCCTCTTTGCGTTCAGCGATGCCCTGGGAAATCCGGCGTAACACACGTTGGCGTTCAAACGCCGGAAGCCGCCGGGTGGTACCGAAAGCTTTCACCGCAGCCGCTATGGCGGCTTCGGCATGTTCGCGCCTTCCTTGAAATACACGGCCGACCACGGTCCGGTCGTAGGGTGAGTGAACCTCAAACGTGTCGCCTTCTTCGATCCACTTGCCATCCACCAGAAATCCGTGGGTCGCCACAGGGGTGAGTGTCATTTCCGCCATTGTGGGTTTTGGAACCTCCAGAGACAGGTTTTATGATTATAGGCCTTCGCGGAAACAGCAGGCGGCCTCCGAACCAAGGTCCGCGTAGAAAGACGAAACGTGCAACCATCCATTCTCGAACTGAGTACCAAGCTACGAAAGCGGGAACTTTCACCGGTCGATCTGACGAAGGAATGCCTCACCAACATTGAAAAGCTCAGCTCCACGCTGAATGCGTTCATCACGGTGACGTCGGAGGCGGCGCTGCTGCAGGCACGACAGGCTGAAGCAGAGATTCACCGCGGCGATTGGCGCGGGCCGCTGCATGGGATTCCGCTTGCGCTGAAAGACATTATTGACACCGCTGGCATCCGCACGACGGCCGCCAGTGCACTGTTCAAGGATCGGGTACCGGCCGAAGATGCGGAGGTAGTGCGGCGTCTGAAGAATGCCGGGGCGGTACTCGTGGGAAAACAGAACCTGCATGAGTTCGCCTACGGTGGCAGTTCGGTCGTCAGCGCTTTCGGTGAAGTTCGCAATCCGTGGGACACCGGCCATATCACCGGAGGATCCTCGGGAGGGTCGGCGGCGGCTGTGGCGGCGGGTATGTGTTACGTGGCCATCGGAACCGATACTGCCGGTTCGATTCGCGAGCCTGCTGCGCTGTGTGGAGTGACTGGACTGAAGCCGACGTACGGACGTGTGAGCGCACACGGAGTGATTCCGCTGTCATGGTCTCTTGACCACATCGGCCCGATCACACGCACAGTTGCAGACGCCGCAGTGGTTCTTCAAGCCATCGCTGGTTATGACAAGAAGGATACAAACTCCGCCGACAGGCCACTGGATGACTATCTGCACTCAGTTGGAACGCGGCGTAGAGGGATCAGAGCCGGAATTCCACGAAGGTTTTTTTACGAGGAGCTTGATCCGGAGGTTGCTTCTGCCGTCGAGCAGGCTTTGGGAGTCCTTCGGACGCTTGGCGTCACGATCCGCGATGTTGAACTGGAAGTTCCGACCGACAGAACGCTGCAAGCGGCAGAATCCTACACCTACCACGCGGAATTCGTGGCTCGCTCTCCTGAGCTCTACCAGCCAGAAACCTTGCGACGAATTCGCAGCGGCGAGAAAATCGCGGCTGCTGAGGTGGAAGAACGCCGCCGCGAGTTGGCCAGGCTGCGTAGTGAAGCTGGACAGATGTTTAGCGACGTGGATCTCCTGGTGACTCCAACGACGCCCATTCCGGCGCCCGACCTTTCCGAACTGAAACAGCATCCAGATCTGCTGCGACCGCTCGAACTGACACTGCTACGCAACACCCGGCCTCTCAACGTGTGGGGACTTCCTGCGATCTCAGTGCCGTGTGGTTTCACGAACACAGGTTTGCCCATCGGCTTGCAAATCGCGGGCTCACACTGGGCCGAATCCCGTGTTTTGCAGCTTGCCTACGCCTACGAGCAGGCCACAGCCTGGCACAAGCGGGAACCAAACCTGAGATCTGGTTAGGGTGTCGCTCAAATCAGGGTTCGGTGGCAACTCGGGTTCAAAAGCTCTTAATAGCAGTGACGCTGGCCGAATCCATGCGCTGAAGCAATGCGACCATCAAGTCCACGGTACGGTCAAAGTCGGCACGGTCGATGATGCCGTTGTGCGTGTGGGTGGACCGAGCGGGAACCAGCACCGTGGTCACCGGAACACCGCCACCGTTAAGCTTGATGGCGCCTGCGTCATCTCCGAAACCCTCGACGAAATCGAATTGCAGAGGAATATGTTCCTGTGCGGCCACCTGCTTCACGAAGGTCACCAGCTTTCGGTTGGGAAGCTCACTGAACGTATACAACATCATTCCTGGTCCGCCACCCAATACTTCCTGGGCTGCTTCGGGACCGATTCCCGGCACATCATTGGGAATACCGACCTCCAGGGCGATTCCCAGGTCAGGATTGATCAGCCGCGCCGAGGTTTGAGCGCCGCGCATCTCGGTGCTTCCCTCTTCCTGCACGGTCGCAGCATAAAAGACTTGATTGGGATGGGAAGAATGCGCCAGACGTCGCATCACTTCCAGGATCACGGCGCAGCCGATGCGGTCATCCCACGCCTTCGCGACGTACCGGTTGTTAGCTAAGACCTGGAAATCGGTTACCGGAGCAACCGGATCGCCAGGAAATACGCCCAGCGCTTCCACCTCAGCGGCGGTGCGAGCGCCAATATCGAGATAGAGATCTTTCCGTGGGATCGGATGCCCGTACACCTCGGATGGAGCAATGTGCGCATCCCAAAGATCGGTAACTGCCGGAACCGGCCCTTTAGAGCCCAGTATGACCCAGCGCTGATCCGGAAGCGCCTGGTCCAGCCAATAGCCAAGCATCTCCATGGAAATGAACCCGTCTGGGCGAACGCGGCGGACGATTCCCCCCAACTCGTCCATGTGCGCATCCAGCATGATGCGCGGCCCCGAATTTCCCTGCTGCGCGATCACAGAACCCAGGCCGTCGTAGAAGATGCGGTCGGCATAGGGACGCATATGCTCAACCATGATCTTGCGCACCGGTTCCTCGAAACCGGGAGGGCCAGGAGCGTCGGTTAGTTCTTTAAGGAGCGGTACAACCTGATCTTGCGCGTGGGCCGAGACAGCGATCGCCAGTAGGAGAGGAAGAAGTCTTAGCACGGGAGGAATTGTAGTCCACGCGTGCTGGCTATACCAATGCGCAAACGCTTCTGTTGCGAGGCCACACAAATCGCTACGGTGCCGTCGTTTTCTCAATAAAGGCCGCCTGATCGGTCTTCATCTTCTTCAGGCCGTCCATCGGCAGATACACCATGTGGCCCGAGTCATAGGTCGCGTAGGAAATGTTGCTGCGATATTTCGGGCTGAGGTCGAGGTGATCCATGGTGTAGTTCGCCGCGTAATACGGAGTCGCCAGGTCGTAGTAGCCCTCCATTACCAGAACCTTCAGGTAAGGGTTCTTCACCAGGGCTTGGCGCAGGGCCGAAGCTGTGTCCGGGAAGCCACGAATCGCGGATCCCCAGTCCCACTTGTCGAATCCTGCCTCTTGCGCGAATACGAAATAAGGCATGTCGGTCTTGTAGCCCAACTCGGTGCGGACATAGTTGTTGAAAACCGCAGTGTACGGAGGACGCGTAGCCGATCCCGTCGGATCGTAAAACCGCGTGTCCATCAGGCCGTCCGGATCCGGTCCGGTGTAGCGGCCGTCAAGACGCCCTACCCGCAACTTCTGGTCGATCAGCAGGTAATGGGTAAACTTGCCAACGTCGATGCGCAGGTTGGCCTCGTCGATAATTTCCTTGCTCAAGCCGGTATAGCGGGAAAGCTGATCAACGATCTTCTGGCGCTGCTCGGTGGGGAGGGCATCCCCTTTGGCCAACGCCTGTGCATAGTCCCCTGAGGCGAACTGCTCCGACTCCAGCCGCGTTTTGTTCATGTCCTGAGCCAGATCGGCTGGGAGCTTGTGATGGTATCCGGCGATCGCGGTGAACGACGGCAGCAGGAAAATGTAGGGTTCGTCGTTGGTCTTGTTGTCTTCAAGAGTTTCGAAATTCAGCACCGTGGAGAGCAGGGTTATCCCGTTGAACGAGATGCCGTGGTCGGCGAGATATCCCGCCACTCCCGCCGCACGCGTGGTCCCGTAGCTCTCGCCTAACAGGTACAGAGGCGAACTCCAGCGTTCATTGCGAGTGATATAGAGACGAATGAATTCGCTAAATGCCTCGATGTCGCCCTTCACACCCCAGAACTTCTTGAACAGTTCCTGATCGGCCGCGCGGCTGAACCCGGTGCCGATTGCGTCCACCAAAACCAGATCGGTCTTGTCGAGCGGTGTGTATGGATTGTCTTCGATGCGATACGGGGCAGGTGGCATGAAGCCATCCGGCTGAAGCACTACCTTACGTGGACCTAATGCGCCCATATGCAGCCAGATCGATGCCGATCCCGGGCCACCATTGAAGGCGAAGGTCAGCGGACGCTTGCTGGCGTCCGGTCCGTCCACGGTGTAGGCGACGAAAAACATCTCGGCCTCGATTTTGCCGTCAGGACGTTTGATGGGAAGCCGCCCGGCAGTGGCCGTGTACTTCAGTGCCTTGCCACCGACCGTGATCTGATGATGGGTGACGATCGGCGTCACCTCGGTCACGTCGTAGTGCTCTTCCTTGTCTTTGTCCTTGTCACCAGAGCTCTCCCTGGCTTGCTTTTGCTCTTCGGGAGCGGGTGCAGCCGCGTCGGGCTTCGCTGCTGCTTCCGCCGCCTTCTTGGCCTGCACATTCGCCTTCGACTGGTCTTCTACCTTCGCAGCCTGTTTTTCGGAGTTCTGTGCTGACAAGCTTTGCGGCTGAACAATGGTTGCGGCCAGCAGTACGGACATCACAATCAACGCGATCCTAAGAGAAGGCATACCTTCGCTCCTGAATATCTCGGATTCCGACACAACCCGGTTCACTGCAAGGCGACCATTATAGGCGAGATCATTCGGCCGACAAGAGCCAACGGCCGTGGGTAGTGTTCTAAGTTCAATCACCACAACGGACACGAAGTCACACGAAGGTAGATTCAAGGGTTTCTTTGTGTACCTCCGAGTCCTTCGTGGTTAATCGGGACGACCAACCGGCAGTGGGTACGAGTTCGCGGACTTCAGCTCACGGTAAGATGATATTTGTGCTGACTGCAGCGTCCAAGAAAGGTGCTCTCACCGTGCTCGAAGCTCGCCACCTGAGCAGAATTCCGTGGCTGGTTCACGGTTTCTCGACCCGCGCGGGTGGGTTTTCACGGGTGTATGGAGGACAAGCTCTCAATCTCGGCTACACCAAACACGATTCGCGCAGCGCGGTGGAGCGTAATCGGAGAGCATTTCTCAAGCATCTCGGTGCAAGCAACGGGAACAAACTGTGGCCGCTCGTGACGCTTCGGCAGATTCATTCCGATCTCATTCACCGTGTGTCGGCTCCGTTGAAAAGTACGCTGGCAGGCGATGGACTGGTTACCAACACTCCCGAAATTCTGCTTGGTATCCAAGCCGGCGATTGCCTGCCTGTCATCCTTGTGGACTCAAAGCATCACGCAGTAGGAGTGTTTCACGCCGGCTGGCGGGGTACCTTAAAGAGAATCGTAGAAAAAGGTGTGGGAGAAATGCAGCGCTGGTTCGGCACCGACACCCGCCACATCAAAGCTGCCATCGGCCCAGCAATTCACAGTTGTTGTTACGAGGTGGGCCCGGAAGTACGCGAGAAGCTTGAGTCGCAGTTCGCCTATGCAGCCACGTTGTTCCATGAGATGAAGGAATTCGACGCGCTCCGGGACAAGTACCCTTTGCTTTTTCTATCCGCTCGCGCTCCGGGACACACGGAGCTGCCGAAGAAAATCTTCCTGGACTTGGTAGAAGCCAATCGCCACCAGCTGATTGACGCGGGAGTCTTACCGAAAAACATCAGCGCGTCCCGGCTGTGCACGGCTTGCCGTCCGGACCTGCTTTTCTCTTACCGCGCGGAAAAGGGAGTGACCGGGCGGATGTTGGGGGTGGTGGGAATCCGGAAGGAATAACGAACGGGGCTCTTTTGCCCCGCCGGGCTTGCACGTTTTTCACGTGGGCTGTCGCCCGCGCCTACACTTACTTCTTCGCCGACTTAAGCCGCTGTTCAAGTCCGGCAACTTCATCCTGCAGGCCCTTGGGCAGACGATTGCCGAACTTGGCGAAATGCTCTTTGATTCGCGGAACTTCTTCCGACCAGCCCGGAATGTCGACATTCAGCAGCTTGGCTAGCTTCTCAGCCGAGAGATCCAAACCCTTGGTGTCGAGGTCAGCAGCGTCAGGAAGACGGCCAATGGGTGTGTCGTGCGCGTGGACCTTGCCGTCGCAGCGCTCGAAGACCCACTTCAGCACGCGGCTGTTTTCACCGTAACCGGGCCACAGGAATTTGCCGTTCTCATCCTGGCGGAACCAGTTGACGTAAAAAATTTTCGGCAGCTTCGCAGCCGCGGAGTGTTCCCCAATCTTCAGCCAGTGCGCGAAATAGTCGCCCATGTGATAACCGCAGAACGGCAGCATCGCCATCGGGTCGCGGCGCAATTGTCCGACTTTCCCTACGATCGCCGCAGTGGTTTCGCTGCTGGCAGTTGCACCAAGAAAGGTCCCATGCTGCCAGTTGAACGATTCAGTCACCAGCGGAACGATCCCCGCGCGCCGTCCGCCGAAGAGAATCGCGTCAATGGGCACGCCCTTCGGATCCTCCCACTCCGGCGCAATCGACGGACA
>Ga0187817_10000960_pt1 | contig 13375 bp, 9 predicted proteins | sample NC_wetland_sal_i_17_FD_132431 | JGI IMG/M metagenome (GOLD analysis project Ga0187817, IMG submission 132431) | Wetland sediment microbial communities from Neuse River Estuary, North Carolina, USA - SO4_2 | ecosystem: Environmental > Aquatic > Freshwater > Wetlands > Sediment | place: USA: North...
GGTCGGGCACGTGCGCCAGCGCGCAGGCGCGCTGCGTTGGCGATGGGCGTACGTTCGCCGTTAGGTTTAGGCGCGAGTCGGCGCCGTAGATTGGGACCAACCGCGCCGATCAGAATTCTTGCTTCGACTCGAAGAAGAGTACAAGGCGCCGTTTCCACCGGTAGGCGAGGAGAGCCTAGCCGGCGCACTGTCGAACACGATCGCCGGACGCATCTGCAATTACTTCCATTTCGGCGGTGGCGGTTACACGGTCGACGGCGCCTGCTCATCTTCATTGCTGGGAGTAGCGAGGGCGTGTTCCGCGCTGGAAGCCGGCGAGCTCGATGCGGCGCTGGCTGGCGGCGTCGATCTGAGCCTCGATCCGTTCGAACTCGTGGGCTTTGCGAAGGCAGGCGCTTTGGCGCGTGGCGAGATGCGCGTCTATGACAAGGAGTCAAGCGGATTTCTGCCCGGCGAAGGGAGTGGATTCGTTGTACTCATGCGATCGGCCGATGCGATCGCACAGCGCCTGCGAATCTACGCAGTCATCCGCGGCTGGGGCGTATCGTCTGATGGTGGCGGTGGCATCACGCGTCCGGAGGTACGTGGGCAGACGCTGGCGTTGGAACGCGCCTACCAGCGGGCCAACTACGGTTTACACTCGGTTGCGCTGATTGAGGGCCATGGCACCGGCACCCCGGTGGGTGATGAAGTTGAGCTGAAGACGCTTTCCGCCGTGCGGAAGGTGGCGGCCGAGAAACAACGGCCCGCCGCGATCGGCTCCATCAAAGCAAACATTGGCCACACAAAGGCAGCGGCGGGCGTAGCGGGCCTGATCAAGGCAACGCTGGCCGTTCATCACCGACTTTTACCTCCAACCACTGGAGTTCGCCAGCCGCACCCAGAGATCGCAGGCAAAAATGCGGTTCTACGAGTTCTCGCGGAAGCCGCGCCCTGGCCCCCGGACATGCCGGTGCGTGCGGGAGTGAACTCGTTCGGCTTCGGCGGTATCAATGTTCACGTCGCGATCGAAGGCTGTGAAGGCGAACGCAGTGCCGGATGGTCCACAAGTGAGAAGCTCCCGACGCGCGGCGCACAGGATGTCGAGTTGTTTTGCCTCGAGGGTGACGCGCCTGACGAACTGATCGACAAGATTGAGCAATTAGCGAACCTCGCGCCCAATCTTTCGTATTCGGAACTGGGTGACGTTTCCACCACGCTCGCTGGTCAGGTCAGCTTCGGACGAGCGAGAGCTTCGATCGTGGCTGCAACTCCTGAAGAGCTTGCGGAAAGGCTGCGTAAGCTGCATTCGCTGTTGCGCGACGGCGAACTCTCTCGCCTCGATATTGCTCAGGGTGTGTTTCTAGGTATTGGGAGTACGGCGCCGCGCATCGGACTTGTGTTTCCCGGCCAAGCGTCGCCCGTCCGGTTGCAAGCTGGTATTCATGGCCGCTGCTTCGAAGAGGTCGCGGCGCTGTATCAGACGGCAGCTCTTCCCCAGAACCATGACAGCAGTACGACTGAAGTCACGCAACTCGCGATTATCACAGCGGAGCTTGCCGGGCTGCGTCTACTTGAAAAGCTTGGGATAGCGGCCGATGTTGCCGTCGGCCACAGCCTAGGTGAGCTGTCCGCTTACTGTTGGGCCGGAGCTCTCGCGGAGAGTTCGCTTGTCGAGTTGGTTCGCCTGAGAAGCTCGCTCATGAACCAGCTCCCCGGACCGCGCGGCACGATGGCGAGTATTGGCGCGAGTGCGTCAGAAATTGAGTCCCTGATCGAGGATGGTGACAACGTCGTGATCGCGTGCTTCAATGCTGCGCGCCAGACGGTAGTCTCGGGCGAAAGCGAAGCGGTCGCAACACTGGTGTCTCGCGCTCAAAGCCGCGGCTGGACCACGATGCTGCTTTCCGCAGCGGACGCGTTTCACTCGCCGCGGATGGCCTTGGCGGTGGAGCCGTTTCGCAACCGCCTGGCTTCCTTTGAGTTACGACCGGTGCGCAAGAAGGTGATGTCCACCATCACCGGTACGGAGCTTAGCGGTAAGACAGAGTTGCGCGATCTGCTCAGCGAACAATTGACCAATCCGGTGCGGTTCCTGCAGGCAATGGCTGAGGCAGAGCGCGGTGCAGATTTGTTTGTCGAAGTGGGCCCTGGAGGTGTTCTCACGCACGTCTTGAATGCCGTCACTGGTGTGCCGACCATCGCCCTCGACATTGCGGGGCCCTCGCTGACCGGGTTATTTAAGGCGCTGGGAGCAGCATATGCATTAGGCGCACACGTGCAGTTGGACGCGCTGTTCAGGAACCGATTTGCGCGCCCATTTGATCTCAGCCGCCGGCCAAGGTTCTTCGTCAACCCGTGCGAACTCGCCCCGATTCCTTCGCTCCTCGACGACAAGCCAGACCCAATGCTGTCACCAACACCGTGGAACGCCGCGAAGAGTGATCCGCTGCGACACGTACCGGTGATCGCAAACAGCGGTAACGGCAGTGCCGCTCATTTAATTCGTGCGCTAGTCGCCAAGCGAACAGAGTTGCCACCAGACTCAATAGCGGAAACTGCGCAGTTGCTGCGGGACCTCCACCTCAACTCTATTGTAGTAGGCGAGATCGTCGCATCCGCGGCTCGCGAACTAGGAGTTGCGCCTCCCGTAGATCTCCTGAGATTCGCCGACGCGTCCTTAGGCGAGTTGGCACGAGCGCTTGAGCAGTTGCACGATTTGAATGGCACTGCGCCAACTCCGGACGCAGTGCCTGCCGGTATCGCTGACTGGTGTCGTGCATTTCTGGTCGACTGGACGCCTCGCCCGATTCGCCACCGTCCCGGGCTCAGGAGAGCACCCGGTAACTGGAGTGTCTTCGGTCCACCCGATCATCCTTTCTTGGAAGTATTGTCGCGAACCGCGCTGACCGGTAATGGCGTGGTCGTTTGCATGTGGGACGCTCCCATCGAAGAACAGTTGAATACGATCTTAGCGGGCGCTCACAAGGCAATGGAGATGGAGGGATCGGATAGATATTTTGCCGTTCTGGGGCGGGTCGACATCGCGGGGGCCTTCGCGAGAACGCTGAGCCTGGAACATCCGAACATTCTCACTCGCGTCATTGAAGCATCACCCTGCTCCGATGTAGTCCGGTACTTAGAGGCAGAATTATCTGAAACTCAATCGCACATCGAAGTGCGGTATGACGCCGGCGGACAACGATACGAACCATGCTTCAGGCTCCTCGCGCCAACGAACGAAGACGCCATTCCTATTCGATCTGGCGAAGTCGTACTGGTCAGCGGCGGAGCCAAAGGCATTGTGGCGGAGTGCGCATTCGCGTTGGCGAAAGAGACCGGCGCGAAGCTGGTTCTTCTTGGCCGTTCTCAAAAAGACGACCCTTTGGTTTCGGCTCATGTTCGCACCTTAGAAGCAAGCGGCGTTGTGGCCGGCTATTCCCAAACCGACGTAACGAACCCGCAGGCGGTCAGAGCGGCGGTCAGCAGGGCGGAACAAATATATGGCCCAATCGTCGGCATCATCCACGGGGCAGGTCAGAACAAGCCAACGCTGCTCAGGGGCCTCGACGAAACGAAAGTCCGCGATACTCTTGCTCCGAAGGTGCAAGGATTCCGCAGTGTCGTCGCGGCTGTCAATACCGACGCGTTGCGCTTGCTCGTCACCTTTGGCTCGGTGATTGGACGCGTGGGACTGCGAGGAGAGGCGGATTACGCTTTGGCGAATGCATCTTTATCGGCATTGACAGAGGAATTTGCCCAGCTTCATCCACGGTGCCGGTGCCTTGCGTTCGAGTCATCCGCGTGGTCGGGTATCGGGATGGCAGAAAGGTTGGGCAGAGTGGAGACCCTGCGCAACGCAGGCATTACCTCCATCCCCCTAACCGAAGGCATCTCCCGGTTCCGTAATCTGGTGGCTCAGAGTCTGCCCTCGACCAAGGTGGTCGTCACCGGCCGGTTGGGAGCAAACTCGCCGGTTCCCATCGATGCTGCGGAACTGCCGGTGTTGCGCTTCCTGGAGCGTCCGCGGGTGTACTATCCGGGAATTGAACTGATTGTGGATGCCGAACTGACCACGATTTCGGATCCCTACTTGCTTGACCACATTTTCCACGGTCAACCATTGCTGCCTGCGGTGATGGGCGTCGAGGCGATGGTACAGGCGGCGATGGCTGTCCATGCAGGAGAGGAAATCCCCGCCGTGGAACATTTGCGCTTCGAGCACCCAATTGTAGTCGAGTCTGGTGAGCGGGTTACTCTAACAATTGCGGCACTTGAGCGGGAAAGCGGCAGGATCGATGTCGCCATTCGTAGTTCACAGACTTCTTTCCAGCTGGATCACTTCCGTTGCTCGTGCGTATTCGGGGATGCGCCACTCCGTCCCGATAATTTGTCTTCACTCCCAGAGCCCTCTCGGCTGCCCGTGGACCCTCAGCGCGAGTTGTATGGGAACTTGCTCTTCCAGGGACCTCGCTTCCGGCGCCTCGCGGGCTATCGCCGGCTGAGCGCTCGCTTTTCGTGGGCGGATATTGCTCCCGGTCCAGAACAAGCATGGTTTAATCCATATTTGCCTGGCACTCTGCTGCTTGGCGATGCCGCGGCCCGTGACGCCGCTCTGCATTCCATCCAGAGCTGCATACCCGATGCGATCCTGCTTCCGTTGGGCGCCGAGCGCATCTCTTTAGCTCGACTGAGCAACGCCGAGACTCTCATAGCGCATGCTTCGGAGCGTTGGCAAGAGGGAAATACGTATTGTTACGACCTCGAGTTGCGGACTCCCGAGGGCGCGGTTCGCGAGTACTGGCACAGCCTTCGCCTGCAGAAGGTGCAGGATACAAAAACGCAAGATTGGCCGGATCCGTTGGTCGCGGCTTTCCTCGAATGGCAGGTTCGAAGAGCGACGCCCGCAACCTGCGTGTTTGCCGCTTTCGAGCGCGATGGGAACATGGACCGGCGCCGCCGTAGCGAACGCGCTATCAAGCGGGCCCTTGATGCACCGTGTCCGGTTCGCTGGCGTGCTGATGGAAAGCCCGAGGTTGATGCGCCATTGGCGGTCTCGACGGCCCATAGCAATGGCCTCACGCTGGCGGTCGCTGCGCCGGAGAGGGTGGCGTGCGACATAGAGCCCATTTGCGCGAGATCGGAAGAGATGTGGCGTGATCTGCTCGGGCCGGAACGCTGGTTACTGGCGCGATTGATTGCCAACCAAGCGCATGAGGACCTCCAAACGGCCGCTACCCGGGTGTGGACCGCGATGGAGTCATTGGTGAAGGCCGAAGCCCCTAGGAACGGACCCCTGGTGTTGCTGACGTCTTCTTCCGTCGAGACCAACGGTGGCGTTTCCTTGGCCGCGCCCGGTATGACGATCACCACTACGGTGGTTCATTTTCGGGATGACCCGACGCCGTTCGCAGTCGCAGTTCTAGCGAGGAGTGAGGCATGCTCAGCTACGAGTACAGACACCGAGTCTCTCTTGAAGAGACGAATATCGTAGGAAACGTATACTACACCCACTACATCAGCTGGCAGGGCCGGTGCCGCGAGATGTTCCTGCATGACCACGCCCCGCAACTGGTCCAGGAGTTGGGTCGCGGATTTACCATGGCCACCACCCGTGTGTCATGCTCTTATTACGCGGAGCTCGCGGCATTTGAGGAGGTCGTGATTCGCATGAACGGCAGGGCTATGACACCAAGTCGGCTGACCATGGTGTTCCGCTACTATCGCGTTTTGCCGAGTGGACAGGAGGCACTCGTAGCCGAGGGAGAACAGGAAGTGGTCTGCATTCAGCGACAAGCCACAGGAGTCGAGCCGGTTCCGCTCCCCGATTCGTTACGGGAGGCGGTGGCGCAATACGCCGACCGATCCCGGTGAGCGCACCAGCCATCGCAGGCGGTTCGATCCCCACGGCGCCGCCTAGCCAGCCGGTTGCCGATCTAGGATCTGTCCTCAACAATCATCAATGATGCACATCGTTCGCTGCGGACTTCAACCACGACGCAGTGTGGGCGCAATCGGAATTCGTATCGCTTTCCGGATGGGGAAAACTGCCGCCGCCAAAGTCGCCAACACCGAGATCAGAAACGCAGCTGCGACAATGTTGGGAATCACATCCACCCCGCCCAGAAAAGGACGAGTCGATCCCGGCGGTGAGGGATACGGGATGCCGATCGCGCTGACCACACGCGCGACGGCAATGCCGAGGGCCGCCCCTATCGCCGCGCCGATGAGGCCAGTGAGCAACGACTCCATCATCAACAATGCCACGATCACTCGCGCCCGCAGGCCCAGAGCCCGAAGCGTTGCTAGCTCGAGGTTACGTTCCATAATAGACATGCCGATGACATTGCCGATGCCGAGGAGCACGATAGTACCGATAATCAACCGTATGATAGACAGCTCTCGTCCAAACAACCCGACAACCTGATTATGAAAGACCGCCAACTGGTCCCACGAGCGCATTTCGACATTCGAACTCTCTCGCTGGAAGACAGATTCGAGCTCGGCCCGAACCACGGGTACATCCTCGGTGCGCCGGACGAGCAGCACAATCTGCTCGATGCGGTTATCTAAGAGCAGTTGCTCAGCCGCGCCGAGAGGCACCTTGAGCGTCCAGTCGTCGTACTCCTTCAGGCCCCCTTCGAAAATGCCCTGCAAGCGCACATGTACAACATTCAACGTGCCTGATTCGGTGATTGTCATCAGCGTCAACTCATCGCCCGGCTTGCTGTCCAGCTTTTGCGCCAACCCAAGTCCTGCCATTACGCCATCAGGATTGCTGGTGGACATTGCGCTGCCTGCGCGTAGCGTCGTGTGACCGCTGAATTCTGCATCCTGGTCGGGCTCAACGCCCACGCCCAGGAACGGCACATACCGGTTTCCTTTCAAGATCAGCCCGGAGAACTCCCGCCGCGATGTGGCGCGGAGTACTCCCCGACTGGCGCGCACAATACCCAGGATATGCTGCGCCTCTTGCGGCTCCATGAGGAATTGCTCCGGATCTTTCAAATGTGCGTCCGAGTAGCCTCGCCTGTAGATTTGAAGATGGCCAAGGCGGCTGTGGATTGCATCCTCGCGAAGTTCACGGAATATGTTGAAGACGATTCCACCGTTGAGGATCAGTGCCGCACATCCCGCCGCAATCGCGAGCAGCGCGATGTACGTTCGGAGACGGTTGCGAAAGACATTGCGCAAGGCGAGCTTCACAAACAGGCTCATGCCGCGTGCTCCTCGATTTGTCCATCGCGAAGCTTGAGCACTCCGTCTGCGATTGCCATCAGTTGTGGATCGTGAGTTGAGTAGATAATGGTGACGCCTCGCTCACGATTGAGCGAACGCATGAGTTCAAGGACGGCGACGCCGTTTTCCTGATCAAGATTGGCGGTTGGCTCATCGGCGAGTACGAAGGCCGGGTCGCCAGCCAGGGCCCGGGCCAACGCAACGCGTTGCCGCTCGCCTCCGGAGAGCGTTTCCGGCCGGCGCTCGTGTTTGTCATACAAGCCGACGCTCTCCAGGACTCGCGACACTCTGCGTTTGCGCTCTATGGACGACATTTCGCTTCGAAACAATAGGGGGAACTCCACATTCTCCGCGACGGTGAGGACAGGAATGAGCCTTGCATCTTGGAAGACAAAGCCGATACGGCGAAGGCGTAGGTCCGCAAGCTTCGCTTCTCCCATGGTCACGAGATCTTGATTCTCGATTCGAACCGAACCCCAGGAGGGCTTGTCAATTCCGCCGATTATGTTCAGCAAGCTTGTCTTGCCACTTCCAGAAGGACCCACCACTGCAAGAAGATTCCCTTTCGGAATAGCCAGTGTAATTGCGCGCAACGCAGTGCAAGCACCTGAGTTCGTTCCAAATGTGCGATATACGTCCTCAAGTCGAATAATAGAGTCATCACGCTGTAAGCCGACGACGGAATGATGTCCAGATAGGGTTCGTAATGAATGAACCAGCGTAGGAACGGCGCCGTTGTCGGTATAACAGATGAGCTTCGGAGAACATCGCCTATCCCGGACAGAATTCAGCTTTCTCATCTCTGGTTTTCTCCCTTGGACAGCCCGATAGCCCGATTGCTTACGTTATTGTGATAAAAAGCCGGCGTTCAATCTTCTCTCGGATTGCTTAATCGCTCCAACTACATCGGGCGCAACCCGGAGTTGGGGGAACTCTCATTAAGGAGCCTGTCCTAGGATTGAGTTTTGAAAGGCGCTGCTGCACATCGTGACATGCGCAATGCGAAAACCAAGTTCAAGCAGGGTTATGGACATGCGGAGCAACATGCTTCAGGCAGTGTGGGCATTTTCCGAACAATTGTTCTAACTACCGAGGGCGGTGTCGGGTGCCGACCGCCCCTTCCTAACTAGCGAGCGGTGCGAGGTGGACCGATGCTGTGCCCAACGGCTCCCCCAGAAGGGGTGTTTCTGACCGCTTCCGGTTTGGCGACGAATCGGGGAGCTGTTGTCCAAAGTCCCGTTTTTCGACCGCTGTGTCACTGGCCCAGGAGCTGGATTAGGTCCAGCAACTATACCACTCGCAGGCGCGCCATCATGCTTCGCTTCTGATCAAAGGTATCGCTCGCATAGTAGTAGAAGTCAGGAAACAGGCGGGGATGATTCCGGATGAGATCAAGCAACAGGTCCAGGGACTTGGCTTCTTCTTGCTTGTCCGTCTTACGGTCATAGCCGCTGTAGATTGTGTTGGTGGCGATATAAGGATCAAAACCCAACCTGTGACCGAACTCCTGATAGAGAGAGGAAAGCGGTGTGGGCATCAGGCACAAAATCTTAATGTCGGCGCCCAGTTCGGCGATCTTCCCCATCAAGGCAATGGTCATAAAGAAGTCGTTCATCGTCTCGAAAGGGAAGCCCCAAATCAAAGTGCACACGACGTGATCCATGTGTCGAATGGAAAGGCGGATGCTTTTCAGCGCGTCTTCCGTGGAATAGGGCCTCGCTATACGTCGGAGAACGGAAGGAGAGCCGGACTCCACGCCGTATTGAATCCCGACGCAGCCACCTTCGGTCATTCGTTTGAGCAGGGGCTCGTCAACCAAATCCAGCCTTCCCATGCAGGACCAGCGCACTTTGGGCAAGCGTTGCTTCATCAGTCCGGCAAACTGGAGAACTCGCTGCCGACTGAGGGTCAGGGTGTCATCCGCCACGCGCACATAATCGATTCCATGCTGACGATAGAGCATCTCGATCTCCTCCACCACCTTCTCGACGCTTCGATTGCGAGTGGTTCTGCCCCATAGGGGCGCGACTTGGCAGAAGCGGCAGTCAAAAGGGCAGCCGCGAGCCGTGTGGATAGCCACGCAAGTGTAGTCCTTAAGGTTGACAGCGTGGTAAGCGGGGCCGGGTAAGGAATCGAGATTCTGGATTCGCTCCCGCGCAGGCGTGCAGATGACTTCTCCATCGCGTCGAAATGTAATGCCTTTGACAACCTCCAGCTTGCCTCCAAGACGACTGAGCAACTCACGGGTGGTTTCGTCGCCCTCGGAGCGAACAATAATGTCTATGGTGGAAAAAGCCTCCATCAGCTGTCGGGGCGCTGCGGAAGGACCGGGTCCGCCCATGATGACCAGTTTCTGCGGATCGCGTCGCTTAATCTCTTCGAGAGCCAGAACAACGAGAGGCAGGAGGTTGAAATAGCAGCTCACTCCCAGAACCGGCGCCGGGGACCAAAGAAAATCCACCAGAGTGCGAACCCGCAGGGGGGTGGTCGAGAGTGAAAGCTGGTAATCGCGGAAATCGACTTTAAACGCGGCTTCTTCGAAGCAACGCACGATATGCAGCGGTCCGATAGGCAGGTGCGTCTCGCCACCTGGGCCCAGAACTACATTGGCAATTGTTGCTTGCATTGCGCCTTCTCCGGTTCGAGTCCCGACCGCACAAGCTCAGCGACGTAGGCAGGCAACTTCTCGTCCACCAGAACGCTTAGCAGAAACTCGTGAGACTCGCGCATCGTCAAATAGATGTATATGGCGAGCCTGGTAATTTCGAGAGTGATATCGCAGTTATTTGCAGAGCCTTTGACCAGTGGCAGGGGGCAGCCACCGCCGCAAAGGTATCGCCCCCAACATTGTTGACAGGCTGGACTGGCGGAGATGTCGTTTTGATCAAGAAACCTTCGTACCGCCTCGTTATCAAGCCCGCGCTCCAGAGATCCGAGGCTGGTGTAACCCATACATGCCGCCGGCCCGCAGGGAAAGATCCCTCCATCGGGAGACACACCATAACGCGACTCTCCCGCCGGGCAAAAATCAATTCTTCGAGTCTTTGTCCAAAGGTGCAGTATGCGCCGGTTGAACTCGTAGTAGGCCGGCCGGCGGCCTCGCTGCAAGTGCGCCAAGTAATCTAGCGCAATCTGACGCAAGTCAGCGATGTACCGATCTTTAGTCGAATCGTCCAATTCGAAAAATTCGCCATGTCGATATCGGACGTAAGATATTTTGAGGTCCTCGAAACCGGCATCGCGCAGATAGTAATAGGTGTCGATGAGACGCCTGCCCTGGGTAATAACCGCGCTAGCGCTCACGCTGAGGGATCCTCTGACTGCGAGGAGCTGGCGTACCGCGCGCACGACCTTAGCATGGGTTGCGTGCCCTGCGCTGTCGACTCGCATCGCGTCGTGAATACGCGCAGGGCCATCTAGACTGACCAGAACGTTGATATTCTGTCCCGCGAGGAAGTTTACAATTTCGTTTCGAAGGAGTGTCCCGTTGGTCGAGAGATGATACTCCACCGCCGGCAGACCATGTTCGGCTGCGCGCTGATTCGCATAAGTTATGGTGTCGCGAATCGTGTCGAAGTTCAGAAGCGGCTCCCCACCGTAGAAAGAGATGCCTAGCTTTTCGGCGGTGGGATTTTCCCGTAGAACAAAGTCGACAGCCTGGTGTGCAACCCGCCTGTTCATCCGCCACGTACGGGACAATACCTCCTTGTCGATGTAGCAATATCGACACCTGAGGTTGCATGACTGGCAGACGTTCAGCGTTAGGGTAAGACTCTTGCAAGAGCCGTAGGTCTCGGTTACAAGTGGCGCCGGTTTGGTGGAGAATATGCCGTTCTTCTCCAGCTTCTGCAGAGCTGTGCTAATCTGCCGCTTGGAGTAGCGATGGCCGAGAGCTTCGTATACCGCCTGGCCGGCCCGGTCCCGATCATTCAGGTCGAGCACCGCATCGCTTACATCGTCGAGGAACATGCAGGCGCAGGATGCCACATTTAGTACCATCCTGCGCCCAAACAGCTCGTAGCGATGTAGCTCTAGCCCTTGCATAACAGGCCTATTACGGGGAGCGTGCCTACTCTCGGCGAGTTGCGGCACAAAAAATGGTATTGGACGCGGACTTGAGTAGCTTAGTTTGTAAAACGGCCGCAAAGGTCTCCAGGTAGTCTGGTTTGATTGTCTTCAATGCTGCAACTTCTTTGGGGGTAAGGTCATATTCTTTGCGAATCTTCTCTGGGTTCCGAAACAATGTTCGGCGGAATGCGGGGTCCAGGATTGCCTTGCCGATGATCGCTTCCAGAACTGTACTTTTCACACCTGCTCTTGCGAGTCGGGGCTTCTTTGATTGGGCCATGTTGTCATCCTCTCTAGGATCACAAGTAACTAGTCAACTTATCCAACTCTTTACTCTCCGGGTGAATTCATTTCAGTGATTGTCATCACGTGTGAATGTTCTTTGCAGCCCTTCCTCGTAACCTACGATCTCCTTGAATCCGAGGTCGGTTCGTATGAGCGTTGTGTCATACACGATGTTCTGGGAGAAATTCTTGTTACCTTCAGGGAAGAGCGGCAGGTCCCGCTCGGGCAGTGTGTGCAGCCGTTCGGCCACGGTTGGCGTATATTCCTCGCCGACATTGTAGATTTTGCCTGCCGATACTTCATTCATCACTGCTAACGCAATCGCCCACGCCACATTTTCGACATAGCCGTGTGTCCAGCGCCACTCCGGATGCGCACGCGCTCCGTACACGCTCGCGAGGTCTTGATTGCTCCTTGGACCGTACACTTTTGGAAGTCGCAACACGGTGGCGGGAAGAGTTGCAGCCGCAAGCAACACTCCTTCTGCTAGGGTTTTCTCATAGTTAAACTGCGAGTCCTCTGGTGACGAGGCTTTGGAGCGGTAAGGGTACAGCACGCTGCGCAACGGCGAGCTCTCCACCAGAGTCTCCGCGTCCACCGGGCCAGGTTCAATGCCAAGAAACTTGCCATAGGCCCTGTACACGTCGCCACTGCTGATGGCGACGATCCGCCCTACCTTTCCTCTGCAAGCCCGAACCGCAGCTTGCGCGTCGGCTTCTCCCATCGGGGTCATATGCAAGACAACATCGGCGTCCAGATCTGGTGGGAATTCGAGAACCGGCATCCCTGCTTCTGCACTGTGGCTGTGTTCAACTGAACTCGGTAAGTGAGCTTCGTGTTCGCCTCGATGGTACACGGTTACATGGTGACCTGCCTCGACGAGCAGCTGTACCGCGTGTAGACCGATGAACCTTGTCCCGCCCACCACAAAGACGCGCATAGGCACCTGTCTTGACATGTTGGCACGGGATCCAGTTCGCCTACCAGGAGAGACTTATAATAGATACCCACCCGAGGGGCCATTTGTTCTTGGGATTGCGAGTCCCAGTAATCCGAGCCGCGGCGGTCCGTCTTTCGATCTTCCAGACCTTAATGCTTCCACCACTGCTTTAGACGGCCCATGCGGGCGAGGCTCGCCCGCACAGGCTGAAGATAGGAGTCACCGTCATGTCTGCATTGTTTCCGCTTGGGCAAATTGTGGCCACTCCAGGAGCGCTAGCTGCATTGGAGAGAGCGAAACAGCCGCCTACCTGTTTCTTGGCCCGTCATGCGATCGGGGACTGGGGGGAACTGGAGTCAACCGATGGGGCAAAGAATAAGTACAGCTTGATTCACGGATTTCGCTTGCTGAGCAGCTACCAGACGGATGCCGGTGAGAAGGTATGGATAATCACCGAAGCAGACCGGTCTGCAACCACTCTGCTGTTGCCAGAAGAATATTGACGAGTTGCACGAAGCGGATCATGGCGAAGGCTGCTTTGGGGGAGTACATCGTTTCGCTTCCTGCACGAACCTGCATGCTACCATCAGCGCCGCAGCCCCCCGGTGGGACACGTTCGGGGCATGAGCTCTGGCGAGCCCTCCGCAACTATGCCACTTGGGCGGCTTGCTCCACGAGCCTCTGTTTGATACTGCTCTTCTGATCGCCGATCAGTCCTTCCCGTCTCTAAGCGTGTGCACAACATGAGGGCATATTGCGCAGGCGCGGGGGCCAACTTGCCCAAACCATTGGCAGGACGCTCGAATCACGCACTCCGGCAATGGCGTCGGTTCTCGCGAAAGTCGTTCTGCCGTTGTGGAGTCA
>Ga0187817_10000961_pt1 | contig 13373 bp, 13 predicted proteins | sample NC_wetland_sal_i_17_FD_132431 | JGI IMG/M metagenome (GOLD analysis project Ga0187817, IMG submission 132431) | Wetland sediment microbial communities from Neuse River Estuary, North Carolina, USA - SO4_2 | ecosystem: Environmental > Aquatic > Freshwater > Wetlands > Sediment | place: USA...
ACATCCCGCCTTGATCCTGAAACCGTCCGCGCATCTGCAGTCCTCCCGCCGAATCAGGGGAGAACTGAATCACTACCCCTTCGCTCTGGCGAGGTTTTTCAGCAAACTGCTAAGCGTTTGTCGTTGCAAGACGGCGCAGATAGTCGCTGTATTCGGTGTTGGTGATCGCAGCGGAAAGCCGTTCGAGACGGGCATCGTCGATATAGCCCATTCGGTAGGCGATCTCTTCGGGGCAGCCGATCTTCAGTCCTTGCCGCTCCTCTATGGTGTAAATGAATTCCGAGGCTTGCAGCAGCGACTGGTGCGTGCCGGCGTCGAACCAGGCGAAGCCGCGTCCGAGCTTCTCGACCGTCAGTCGCCCGGCCTCAAGATAAACCCGATTGGCGTCGGTGATCTCGAGCTCGCCGCGGGCGGAAGGCTTGAGGTTGTGCGCGATTTCAACGATCGACGGATCGTAGAAATACAGGCCGGTCACCGCCCAGTTCGATTTCGGCTGCTGCGGCTTCTCCTCCACGCGAATGGGCCGATTCTGCGTATCAAAGTCGAGCACGCCGTAACGGCTCGGATTATTGACCCAGTGACAGAACACGGTTGCGCCGTCTCCGCGCGCCGCCGCGCGCTGCACCATGTCACCGAGACCGGCGCCATAGTAGACGTTATCGCCGAGAATGAGCGCGCAAGTCTGGCCGTCGATGAACTTCTCACCGATGATGAAAGCTTTGGCGACGCCGTCCGGCTCCGGCTGCACCGCATAGGAGATGCTGATGCCCCATTGGCTGCCATCACCGAGCAGCGATTCAAAGCGCGGCACTTCTGGGTCGGCGGTGATGATGAGGATCTCGCGGATTCCCGCCAGCATTAACGTAGTCAGCGGATAATAGATCATCGGCTTGTCGTAGATCGGCAAGAGCTGCTTGGTGCTGACGATCGTCAATGGCCACAGCCGCGTGCCACTGCCTCCAGCGAGGATGATACCTTTCCTGCCGCCTTTCATGGGCGTCACTCGTTCTCAACCAATGCTCGTTATTAGCCGATCGCCCGCAATGCAGCCGCCGCTGTGCTCATGCGCTCTTTGGCTTGGCGCTCACGTTCAAGGTGACCCTTAAGGGCTTCCCACATGCGACGCATATTGCCGCGGCGCAGAACCGGCTCACTGGGCTCATGCGCCGAGCCGTACGCGAAGGGATAGCGCACGCTGAGAAACTGCGCGAGGCGTTCGACGATGAATTCGTCGCTGGGTGGATTGTCGATGGCGCCGGCGATCGCTGCGGCCACATCATTGGCTGGCGGATGCCGGCCAATGAGCCAGGAAGGTATCGCCGGTCCCAAGAGCATTGCCGGGCGGCCGAGCAAGAAGGCCTCCAAGGCCGGTGTTCCCGTCACCGTCGCCGTGAGCGCTGCCCGGTTTGCTAGTTCGATCGATGGCATCGTCACTTTGGCGACGATGACGCCAGGCAGCCGGCGTAGCTTGCGCAAGAAGCTGGTGGGCCGGAGCGGCAGACAGGCCGGATGTTCCTTGACGACGAGGACGCACCCGTTCGGCATCGCGAGCCGCAGCGCATCAATGACGCGCAGTTGATCGACGTAAAACGGGGCTGGGGTATTGATCGAGGCTTCCGGCGTGAAATGCAGCGGGTAATAGATGAAGCGTTTGGGCAGATCGGCGACATCTCCGATATCGTACAGCGCCGCGTTGCGGCGGCCGCGCTGGCCGCGGATTGGCTCACGGATCCAGGCGAAATTCCTCATGATCGACAGTCGGATGAAAACCGGTTCGAATAGATCCGGGCGTTCAATTGAGGACAGTGCAAATCGCAACATCCGCTTCCATAGCGGTGGTAAGTAGCGTTCGATCATTTCACTGTCCCGGTCGCCCGGGATGAGTTCCGGAAGACGCCGCGCTGGCGCGGGGTTCTCGCGGAAATCGCGCAAAAATTGCTTCGCCTCTGCCCGCGTTTCCGCGGTTGCCTCCGCATAGAGTGGCGGCGTCTCCACGCAGTCGCAGGCAAAATAACCACCGCCCACATTACGCATGTCCGTCGGAACCATAATGCCAAGTCCGAGTTCGCGCGCCGCAGCCACCGCGATCTTCTGCTCTGGTGTTTCAATCGTAGGCATGAAGAGATGAGTTGCCTGTCGCCGAGCGAGGAACTGCTTGTAAAGCTGAAAGATCGCGATGCCGTGATCGAACCACCACTTCCCCCGCCGCCAGCGCCAAGTGCGCTTGAGCGCTGCCAAGTCCTCGATGAAGCCGCCCTGATAAGAAGCAAGGATGGAAGGATCGGCGTTTATCTGTCTGCGCGGCAAGGCGCTGAAAATGTCGAGGATATCCGCCGGATCCAGCACCTCGCGCATGAGCGTGCGATAATAAGGGTTGGGCTCGATGCTGCAGAACGATAGAGGTGCTCCCTCGCTTCGCGCCATGTCGATGAGATGGCGATGCATGATTGCGGTGGAGCCAAAATCGTAGAACGCTATTTTGCAGCGCATTGTGGGACCTTTGTCCGTCGAAACTGATTGCTGTATCAAGCCGTGTCGCGGCGCGCAGACCGGCACCTGCCGCAGGCCGTTGGCTTTTAGGAGCTGGGACTTATCGATGAATTGTCCAATTTGCGATGGCCTCGACTACTGGCCCATTCCGTTCGCCAGCGATCCGAAAATCGAGAGCTGGCGACGCGAGGAGAGTAACGAGGCTGCGTATGACTGGCGGCTATGCCGGCGCTGCGCCAACGGCTATCCCTCGCATCAACCGCATTTGCGCGTGCTGCAGAAAATCTGGCTCGAGCACAAGAGCACGCCTGGCCTCAGCGTCGCCACATTGGAGCAGACCTGGGAGCGGCGCCGCGCCGCCGGCCGCGCAATTGCGGCGCGCTCCTTCAAGATTTTTGGGCCCCTCGTCGGAAGCAGTGGAGGCCGTTTCCTCGACGTTGCCTGTGGCTTCGGTGAAACCGTGAAGGCATTCGCGGAGCATGGCTGGCACGCTGAAGGAATAGACGCCGACTCCTCGATTGCGCATCTGCATCGCGAAATGGATATTCACGTGCGGCACGGCCAGATCGAGGAAATGGATTTGGGTGTGGGATTTGACATTATCCATATCGCGCACGCGATCTATTTCATCACCAATCCGATGCAATTCCTGGGCGAAGTCCGCAAGCGGCTCGCCAGAGATGGACTTTTTTGCATCGTGCTGTCCGACTTCTTCGCACACCATGATCCAAGTCTTCCGTCCTACGCTCACACATTCTTTCCAACTGCCGCATCGATGCGTTACGCTCTCGCGCTGGCCGGTCTTAAGACCATCATCTACAAGCGGCTGTCAGGGAGCATCTACATCGCGGCCCGTCCCGCTTCCGCGATCACGATGCCTTTCGTATCGCCTATGTGGACACGATTGCTCTTGCGCACCAAACCGTTGCGTTACGCGCTCATTGGGCGCCCGTATCTGACCTTGCGGCGCACAGCAAAGTATCTGTTGTCCCGTCGCTGATCCGATCACGCCGAACACGCGCCAAACACGAACGGTCGCGTCCTCCTAGACAAAGAACTTGCGCACGATCCGTTTGATGGACGGGTGCAATCCCTCGATACCAACCCGCTCCCGAAACCCGGCAAACTCCTCTTCCTGCGGGATGTCGAGCAAGCCGTATTCGAACTGCAGCAGCAGCCGATATTGGCCATTGCGCGGCGGCGTACCCTTGTGAAAGCCGGCGGTATCCTCGGCGAGGACCGTGCCAGCAGGGGCGGTGAAGACCATCTCGTTGTCTTGGCCATAGAAGGCAAGGATCGCGTCGCGATCGTAAAGCCCCGCACGGCGCAACTGGGGCGGCTTCTGCCGGTGATGACTGCCCTGAATGAAACTGTGCGGGCCCGACTCCGTGCCGATGTCGCTCACATAGACGAAGAATTTCAGGAATGCGGGACCGTCATTGTCATAGTGATAGGCGTGGGCGTTGTAGCTTTCTCCGCCGACGCGACCCGGATCGAGCCACATGGTGATGTTGGTGAGCAGCGGACGGCCGCCAATGTAGCGCTGCGCGATATCGTTGAGAGCGGCGTCCGCGATGAGGCGCTGGACAGCGGGCAGATGATTAAGCTCGGACATTCGCCAGCAATAGCGGGGGCTGTCGTTTGGGATCTTTGTCTCCGTGATCGCGATTTGTTCATCCAGCGAGCTTGCCCAAGCCGGCGTCGAGAAAGCGAACCGCCGCAACTCGGCGATATCATCATGCGGAACGCGCCACGGCAGAATATCCCAGCCGCGCCGGCCAAGCGTAGCCGCGGTCGCAGCGATCGCGCTCTCGTCCATGAGGCGTGATGGCGGCAGCGGAACCTCCGGCCTAAAAGCGGACAGCACGCGACGGATGAGCGCGTCACAGCGGCCACCGCAGCGGTCGGTAATCAACTGTGACAGTTGCAGCACAAAAAGAGCGCCGCTCCTCTTGCGGATCGGCTCGATCACGAATTGCCGCAGCGCGGCTGCCGTTTGTGCTGCCATGTTGCTTCTCCTCAGGTCACGGCCGGTAGCGCCACAACAGACGCGTTGCGATCAGCCCTAACCCGTGCCTAAAGTACTCTATTGCATCGAACTCACGCGCCATTAACGAGGCTCACAGTTTTCCAGTGAGTCCACGGCGTCCCAACTTAGCGCCGTTCCACGTTTCAGCGGCTGCCTTGCGCAACGACCGAGGATTTCCGGAAAGTATCGCGGCGCTAACCCATGGCCCGGCCGAATGATGCGGATATTGTCGCGCGTAAATGGTTCGCCGGCTGCCATATCGCGTACCACATATATCGAGCGGCGGAACACCACATTGGCCTTCTCGACTTCTGCTCGCTTTTCGCCGCCTGAGCCGAGCGCGGCGAAGGCCGCACGAGCACCGCGCGTCAAGGATTCAAGCTCCTTGGGTTCAAGCGAAAAGGCAGCATCCGGCCCACCATCGGCGCGGCGAAGTGTGAAATGCTTCTCGATCATGCACGCGCCGAGCGCGACGGCGGCGATTGCCACGTCGGTACCGAGGGTATGATCAGACAGACCGACCGGGCATCCGAACTCGCTCGCGAGGCGCGGGATGCGGCGCAGATTCGATTGCTCGACCGGCGTGGGATAGCCGCTGACGCAATGCAGCAGCACGAGATCGCGTCCGCCGACACCGCGGAACGCATCCACGGACTGAGCGATTTCCTCTGGCGTCGCCATACCAGTAGACATGATGACCGGCTTGCCCGTGGCGGCCACGCAGCGCACGAGCGGCAGATCGAGCAATTCGAACGATGCGACCTTGTAGGCCGGCAGATCAAATCGCTCCAAAAACTCCACCGCGGTTTCGTCGAAAGGCGTAGAGAAGACGGGTATGCCTAGCTCGCGCCCCTTCGCGAACAGCGCCTCGTGCCATTCCCAAGGCGTATGCGCTTCTTCGTAGAGATCGTAGAGCCGCCGGCCATGCCAGAGGCCGCCCTCCACGACGAAACCCGGCCCATCATGATCGATCGTGATGGTCTCGGCGGTGTAGGTCTGCAGCTTGATCGCATTCGCGCCGGCTCGCTTGGCCGCGGTCATGACCTCGAGCGCACGCGTTAAACTGCCGCCATGATTGGCGGAGAGTTCGGCGACGATGTAGGGCGGCTTCCCCAGCCCGACCGCATGGTTCCCAATATGGATCGTGTCGGTCATGCAGCGCGCGAACGGTAAAGGTCGTCGCCCTCTGCCTCATATCCTGCCGCGGCGAAGAGTGCGAGGGAAGGCGCGTTGTCCGGCTTCACCATTGCGACTAGGTCAGCGCCAGGAGCGAGCTGCCGCGCCAAAGTCAATGCCGCGCGGGCAACACCCGTCCGTTGCGACCGGCCATCTACCGCGATCGAGATTTCGAACGTAGGCTTCGACCCCGGCAAGCGATCGAGCCGCAGCATGCCGCAGGGCCTCTCACCCGACATTATGATTGTGAGGAGGCGGTGATCTTCTACAGCCGCGCCAAACCAAGCCGCGTGCTCGGAAGCAGATGGAACAATCGGGTTTCGGGCAAATTGCCGCGTCGCCTTCTGTCGCTGCAGCTCTAACAGCCAAGCCTCATCTTCCAATTCCACAAGTCGTAAGGTCACCCCTTCGCCGGATCGTGTTTTGCTTTCACCGGCAATCGCAGCCAGGAGACGCAAGCGACCGCGGCCATCGGTCAGCACCGCTGCCCGCCGCGACATTCGCATGCGTCTTTCACTATCCAGCGCCAAGGCGGATACGCGTTCTGCGACAACCATGGGCATGTCGAGCGTTTCCGGCTCCAGGATCTCGGCCGCTCCAGCCGCAGCGAACGCCTTCGCGAGGCACCGCTGATTGTCCGCAAGCGGGATCAGAATCGATGGCAAACCCAGGACCGCGCGCTCGAAACACGAGGTGCCGGACGCTCCGATCGCCAAGTCGGCTTCCGCAGCCAATGCTGCGATCTCCGGATGCGCAACATGGACGGCAAGCCATTCATTCTGCGTTCGCAGGATCGCATCCCGGTGCGGCGACTGCGGACCAAGCACCACATCAACGTGGACGTCGAGCCGCGCAGCCGCGAGCGCCGCCAGCACGCGCCCGGTTGCGTTGTTCGGGTCCGTCCCGCCCATCGACACGAACAGTCTCTCAATCTTTCCACCGCGCGCGAGCCGATCGCGCGCGGCACGGCGGCGCGAAAGCCATGAATCGACAATCATAGCATAGCGCGGCCCGAGCAGCAGTCGCGTCGTCGGGGCTCCGCTGGCACGGTAAATCTGTTCGCGAGGCTCCGGCGTCGAATCGACCAGAACGGAGCAATCATGTGGGCGATCAGCCAAATCATCAAAGACGACAACGCGCGCATTGGTGTTGGCGAGGGCGCGTTCGTAGTGCGCATCGAGCCCATAGTGATCCACCACGGCCAGGTCGAACGCGGCCCCTGCCACGCTGTCGACCAGGTCTATGGCGTCGCGCTCAAGCGCCGGCACGATGCTCCGCGCTTCTGGATTGGTGAGAAAGGCGCAATGCCAACCAGCCCAGCGCAACGTGTCGGAGAAGCTCAGGCAGCGCATCACGTGTCCAGTTCCGACCGAGATGGACGCATCACAGCGGAAGAGCGCACGCATGAGATAAGCACCCGAACTCAGCGCTTCTCGAACAACCACCACGTAAGATTGTCCAGACCGGTTACGCGCTTCCATGCAAAACCGTAATGAACAATTCGCAGGTCAGAGAATGAGTCGAGCCACAGCGCGCCAAAGTCCCGCTTGAACAAGCGCTCATCGTGGCCGCGATACGGAATCATCTCCGGCTTGTCAGAGAAATACTCGATGCACGCGATCCAGCGTTTCGAGCAGCGGTGGATTTCCTTTAGCGACGCTGGCAGGTCATCAGGAGCGATGTGGATGAGGACGCCGGAGGTGAAAGCGAGGTCCGCAACGCCGTCTGGCAAGTCGACATTCGAAGCCGAGCCGGCCCGTGCATCAGTCGGCGCAACGACGCCGTCCCGCACGAGAATCGCGCGGGCCTTTTCATTGGGCTCAACTGCGTAAAGTCTTGCGGACGATAGCAGCCGCAACGCGCGCAAGTTGATGCCCAGATTCGCGCCGATTTCGAGTATTGTGGATGGCGGCACCGAGATCGTGTGCGCGAGAATCTCGGACCACAATGCAATCCGGGCGTGCTTCTGCTCGGACGATGCAACATTTCGATCGGTATAGAAGTCGCCAAATTCACCTTTCCAAAATTCGACCTGCGGGCTTTCCGTCATGTAATGCTCGGGAACATCATGCCGGTGCCGCTCGGTGGCCAGCATTGATTTCGTTTAGATGAGGATTCTCAGCGAGCACATCCAAAACATCCTCCATCTCGCCGTTACTGCCGGCCGGCAGAGCCTCGAATACAGCGCGAATGAAAGTTAGATCTTCAGGGTAGTCGAGCGTCCAACGATGCCACTCCAATTCCGCCTTCCCTGAATGCAGGTTGGCCCTTCTGAGATGAGAAGCACGCCGCAACCATGGCGTCACATGCTCTCTGTCGTAAGGCTCTTGCGTACTGCGATCTGCCTCGGCGAGCGCCATCGTTGTGAACGCCTCGCAATCCAGCCCATGCGGGAAGCTACGCGGCATGTTGTTTGCCACATAATCGGCGCGCTCACGAGCGCGCAGATCAAGTACTGACCCGCAAATCTGCGGGTCGATGAGCGGACAATCCGATGTGACACGCATCACGACATCGGCGTTTGCGCTGCGAGCCGCGCCGAGATAACGGCCAAGCACGTCATGCTCAGAACCGCGATACACGCCCGCGCCGCAACCTCGGGCAGCCTGTTCCAGAACGAGACTGGCATCTTCGTCCGGAACGGCGCAGATGACGATGTCACAGCCCTCAATTCTTTTGCAACGCTCAAGCACATGCGCCAGCACCGGCCTGTCACCGAGCATCTGCATGATTTTGCCCGGCAAACGTTTCGAACTCATACGGGCCTGAATAATGACGGCCGTCCTCATAACCTGACCCGAAAACCTCGTTGGGCCAAATAGGCCTTGGCCTCGCGCGGAGTTTGCTCGGTGAAGTGGAAAATCGAAGCTGCCGCGACAGCGCTTGCTCGCGACGCGGCAAGCACGTCCGCCATATCCTGATATGCACCGCAACCGCCGGAGGCGATCACCGGAATCGAAACCGCCGCGGTCACATCGCGGACCAGATCGACATCGTAACCCCGCATCGTGCCATCGCGCTCAACCGAAGTGAGCAGAATTTCACCGGCGCCGAGGTGCTCCACCTCTTTCGCCCACGCCACAGGGTCCTTGCCGGTTGCGCGCCGTCCGCAATTGGTGACGACCTGCGCCTTGCGGTCCGTCCCCCGGGTTGCGTCGATCGAGACCACGATGCATTGCGAGCCGAATTCCCGCGCACCGTCGCGTACGAGCTCTGGGGTTTCGACAGCTGCCGTGTTAATGGCAACCTTATCTGCCCCGACGGCCAAAAGATCGCGCACGTCCTCTATTGTTTTGACGCCACCGCCAACCGTCATCGGCATGAAACAGTGGTCGGCAAGCTCATCGATTTCCTGAAAATTAGGCCGCGCACCCCGCGGGGTTGCCGCAATATCAAGCAATATGAGTTCGTCAACGTCACGCAGATTGTACACCCGGATCGACTGCATCGCCGACCCCACCCTTCGCCATGAATCGAATGCCACCCCCTTTACGGTCCCGAGTTCTTTGAGCAGCAGCGTGGGAATTATCCGAGTCTTCAGCATCAGACCGCCAGGAAGTTGCGCAACAGACGAAAGCCGTTCTTTTGGCTCTTTTCGGGATGGAATTGGGTGCCGAAAACCGGGCGGTTGAGAAGCGCAATGGCTGAGCTGAATGCACCGCAATACAGCGTCTGTCCGGCTTCTTCCTCGGAATCGCGCAGACGTATCCGATAGCTATGCACGAAGTAGAAGTCCGCAGATTGGGCTATGTCCCTAAACAGCAGGCACTCTTTCGTTTGAGCAACTTCGTTCCAGCCGATGTGTGGGATACGCTCGTGTTCGACCTGACGCTCAAGCCGCACGACGTCGCCGGAGACAAGGCCTAGTCCTTCGACTGCAGCACCATTGCCGCCTTCAGTGCCGGTCTGGGCCATTAATTGCATCCCGAGGCACGCACCAAGGAACGGGACGTTATTTTCCGCGCGCTCGCGGATTGCCGAGCACAAACCCATGCTTTGCAAATTGCGCATTCCAGCGGCGAAATTGCCCACGCCCGGAAGAACGATTCGGTCCGCTCGTTCAAGGATCCGCGGGTCACGGGTGCGCTCCACGTTAGTGGCACCACACTCTTCCAAGGCGCGCACCATCGAATCGATGTTGCAAAGACCATAATCGACAACGACTGTCAGCCCTGCAGCCATTCTCAATTCAACGTGAATTCAGGGATCAGATTCCCATCACGATCGCGCACGGGCTTGCCGCGATTGTCGAGTCGAAAAAGCCGCTTGTTCGTGAAACGGTCGCACACGCCATGAAATTCATCCAATGTCATGTCGATCTCATGCAAGATCGCCTCGATCGGCCTGCCCAGATAGGTCCACGGAAACCGACCCTCGTGGCGCCTAACCAACGCCACCGCGTCATTGCGCGTTAGACGTCCCCGACGGATATGGTTGCTGGCAATATCGGTAGCGCGACCGAAGCCGAATTTGAGAAATTTGAAATAGTCATGAATGCCGGTTTGGTAATTGTCGAGATTTTCGTAGTTGGCGAGTGAGCCTTCGACCACACTTGGAAATGTCTCAAAGCCGTAGCCTTGCGATATCAAGGCGTTCTGATATCCGTCCCACGGAAAATAATAGCCGAGAAATAATCCGGTGGTACCCGCCGATTTGAGCTCCGCGTCGGTCGGATAAGTATATTGAATTAAGTTCCGCGGCTCGATGCCATCGAGCCCAATGAGATCTGTCACACGCAGACCAAGCAAGCCACCGAATTCCTCGAGCCAACGGCGGTTAAGAATATTGTCTTGCTGCGCGGCGGCCGGTCCGCCATATTCGTTTTGCGAATTTTCGCCCCAAACCAGAAGCGGAATCTTCAGCCGCGCAGCCATGCGGACCGGCACGGTAAATATCGCGACGTGTTCGGGCCACGAAATGTCGCCTATTTCAGTCAACGCAATGCGGTTAAGGCGGCGTCGCAACACGGGATTCATGGTCACCGCGATATGATCGACGCCAAGCTTTGCGATATTGTCCAGGTTGCGACGCCCAATATCGGACAACGAGTCTGTCATTGCCGTCACGCATAAAGGATTCAATCCGTGTTGCAGCAATCGCACTACCTGGTATGTCGAATCTTTTCCGCCAGATACTGGCACGATACAGTCGTAATTGCTGCCGTCCGTGCAACGATAGCGCGCCGTCAACTCGAGGAACTGACGACGACGATCTTCCCAGTCGACCGCCTTACGCTCCGCAAAAGCGCGACACGCGGAGCACGTCCCTTGTTCGTCAAACCATAAATCCGGCTTGGTATCCGGATACAGGCATTGCGTGCAGTATCGCAGCATAACTTCAAATCTTGGTCCGCGATAACCGACTCAAGCGGCGGTCACGAGGTGGCTGACCTCAGCGATCACTCTTTCGACTTCCTCATCGGTCAACCCGGGATGCAGCGGAAGTGAAAGGCAGCCGCGATAATAGTGCTCGGCGTGCGGAAAGGGCCGGTCCTTACCCATGCCGCTCCGCGCATGAAATGGGTGCCGATAAACCGGAATATAGTGGACCTGCGTACCGATACCGCATTCCCTAAGTTTGGTCATGAACGCCGTTCGGGTTGTTCGCATCGCATCGAAATCGAACCAGACGATGTAAAGGTGATGCGCGGAGCGCGCGCGAGCCTCGGGCGCAGATTGCAGGGGGCGTACGGGTGAAAGACCCGCGAACGCTTCGTCATAACGCCGAGCAATGGCCCGCCGTCGTTCGAGAAAACGATCAAGTTTCTGCAATTGCGAGAGCCCGAGCGCAGCCGCAATGTCGGTCATACGATAATTGAAACCGAGCATTTGTTGTTCGCCGAGCCAGGGTTTTATTCGGCCGTTTTCCTTCGTTTCACTGCCAATGAAGTGCGTCGCATCGTGCTCAATGCCGTGATTGCGTAATAGTTTCGCTCGCCTGGCCAGTTCCGGATCGTTGGTTAGAATCGCGCCCCCTTCCCCTGTCGTAATCTGCTTCACTGGATGGAACGAGAATATCGTGAGGTCGGAATAGGCGCACCCGCCGACAGCCTTGCCGCAGGAGTACGCGCCACCAAGAGCATGTGCTGCATCTTCGACAACAATACGGCCATGCGCAATTTTCCGAATATCGGCCGTCGCATGAGCAAGGCCGGCAAGATGCACTGGAATAACCACTTTGGTGTTCGGCGCACCCTCCAAAACCTGGGCCAAAGCAGCGGGCGACATTCCCAGTGAGATTGGATCAATATCGACCAATGCGGCCTTGGCCCCTGTATAGATCAGGCAGTTTGCCGATGCGGCGAACGTGATCGCAGAGGTGAGTCCGAGATCGCCCGGGCCGACTTCCGCGGCGAGGCAGGCGATGTGTAGCGCCGCAGTTCCACTTGATACCGCAACCGCGTGCTGGGCGTCCACGCGCTCAGCGAGCGCCGCTTCGAATCGCTCGAGGACCGGACCTTGCGTGAGGAAATCGCCTTCAAGTACCGCCACCACGGCGTCAATGTCGGTGCGATCGATGTTTTGGCGACCGTAACCGAGGAAACGCGCAGACATGCCGTCACTCGATGGCGGCTTTAAGCTGTTCAGCATTCAGCCAGAGGCTGTTCGTGTTGCTAGCATATTCAAAGTCAGGCGACACTGGTCGCCCTAGTTCACCGTCGTAATTTTTGTGTTGTCCATGATTCCAAAGGTGAACAGCCGGTTGAATCACGTAAAAGGAATCAAACTCCAGCGTATGACGCGCATCGTCCTGAGTAATAAGTAACTCGTGCAGTTTTTCTCCGGGCCGTATGCCGACGGTTTCCTGCTTGCAACAGGCGCATATGGCCGTCGCCAGATCCGTGATACGCATTGAAGCGACCTTCGGGATGAAAATCTCGCCGCCATGCATCATGCCCAACGCTTCCTGGACGAAGTTGGCGCCATCCTCCAGGCGAATCCAGAACCTTGTCATCCGCGGGTCGGTGATAGGCAGCTTCCCAGTCTTACTGCTTTCCCTAAAAAACGGAACGACACTGCCTCGCGAACCGATAACGTTGCCATAACGCACGACTGAAAATCGTGTGCCCCCCTTGCCTGCGAGATGATTGGCCGCGATAAAAAGCTTGTCCGAGCATAGTTTGGATGCGCCGTACAGATTGATCGGGCTTACGGCCTTGTCGGTCGATAAAGCGATGACTTTCCTGACCCCCTCATTGAGGCAAGCATTGATGACATTTTCGGCGCCGATGACGTTCGTCTTGATGCACTCAATCGGATTGTATTCTGCTGCCGGCACCTGCTTGAGCGCAGCGGCATGAACGACCAGGTCGATACCCTTCAGCGCGCGTTCCAGACGAGGCAGGTCACGCACGTCGCCGATAAAAAAACGCAGCTCGTCTTGAGTAAAGTGCTGAGCCATTTCGAACTGCTTGAGTTCATCGCGGGAATAGACGACGACGCGATTCGGCCGATGTTTGGCAAACAACCGCCGCACGAAGACCTGGCCAAACGAGCCAGTTCCACCAGTTACGAGAATGGAAGAGCCATCAAGTGATGAAGCGCTCGCGGTCACATCAACTCCAACTGCACATCAAAATAACAAATACGGATTTGCGATTGCGCTAGGACCGTTTTGCCCCGGACACGCTACCGCAGTCCGGGTGAAACGCCTCACCCGACTACACAAACTCAACGCA
>Ga0187817_10000962_pt1 | contig 13363 bp, 8 predicted proteins | sample NC_wetland_sal_i_17_FD_132431 | JGI IMG/M metagenome (GOLD analysis project Ga0187817, IMG submission 132431) | Wetland sediment microbial communities from Neuse River Estuary, North Carolina, USA - SO4_2 | ecosystem: Environmental > Aquatic > Freshwater > Wetlands > Sediment | place: USA: North...
GAAGTGCTCGAAATGCTGCTCGTGTTTTTCAAGCGCGTGGGCCTCGAGCGCACCACGCTCTACATCAATTCCATCGGCTGCAAGGAGTGCCGAGGGAAATACGTCGAACAGTTGCGCGAGGAATTGCACAAGGTGAAGGACAAGCTTGGTGCTGATTCGCAGCGCCGCATCGAGACGAACCCGCTGCGCGTCCTCGATTCGAAATTGCCGGAAGAGCAGCCGATCATCGAGAAGCTGCCGCGCATTTCGGAGCATCTTTGCGCTGATTGCCGCGCGCACTTCGCGAAGCTAAAAGAAGAGCTCGCGCTGCGCGGCATCGGATACCAGGAAAATTGGCGGCTGGTGCGCGGGCTCGATTACTACACGCGGACGACATTCGAAGTGACGGCGGAAGGGCTCGGGTCGCAGAACGCGGTGTGCGGCGGCGGGCGGTACGACGGCCTGGTCGAATTGCTCGGCGGGCCGCAGGGGATCAAGGGGATCGGGTTCGCGATCGGGACAGATCGGGCGATTTTGTCCATTCAAGAGAGCGGGAAGATTCCGAAATTGCCGGGATTGGCAGTTTTTGTCGCGTGGATGGGCGCCGCGACGTATCCCGCGGCAGTGAAAATCGCCCGAAAACTACGCGAATGCAGACTAAGCGTCGAGCTTCCACCCGAAGAAATGAAATTCAAGAAGTCGCTGGGATTGGCGGATAAGCTGGGCGCGCGGTATGCGCTGATTATCGGCGAAGATGAAGTGGCGTCAAAGACGTACACGTTGAAGAGGCTGTCGGATGCGGACCAGAAGAAATTGAGCGAAGGGAAGTTGCTGGAATATCTCGAATCGGAGCGAAGGGGTACTCGTGCTTGACACATTGGGGAATTTGAAGAGGACGAATTACTGCGGGGCGCTGCGGGCGGCGGACGCGGAGAAGGACGTGGTGCTGATGGGCTGGATCCACCGGCGGCGCGACCTGGGGCAACTGATTTTCATTGATCTGCGCGACCGCGAGGGAATCGTCCAGGTGGTGTTCAACAAGGAGCAGCATCCGGAGGCGCACGCGAAGGCGGAGGGGCTGCGTTCGGAATTCGTCGTAGCGGTGGAAGGGCGGGTGGTGCGGCGGCAGAAAGCGAATCCGGAAATCGCGACGGGGGAAGTGGAAGTGGCGGCGAGGCGGCTCGAAATTCTCAACCGCGCGGAGACGCCGCCCTTCGCGATCGAGGATGAAACCACGGCGAGCGAGGAGACGCGGCTGCGCTACCGCTATCTCGACCTGCGGCACCCGCGGCTGCACCGCAACATCGAGCTGCGGCACAAAATCGTGCTGGAAATCCGCAAAACACTCGACGAAATGGGGTTTTTCGAGATCGAGACGCCCATGCTGACGCGCTCGACGCCCGAGGGCGCGCGCGATTATCTGGTGCCGAGCCGCATCCATCACGGGCACTTTTACGCGCTGCCGCAATCGCCGCAGATTTTCAAGCAGATCCTGATGATCTCCGGGATGGACCGCTACTTCCAGATCGTCAAATGCTTTCGCGACGAGGACCTGCGCGCCGACCGGCAGCCGGAATTCACGCAGCTCGATTTGGAGATGTCGTTTCCAAGGCAGGAGGATATTTTCGGCGTGATCGAGCGCGTGATGGAACGCGCGTGCGCCGCCGCGGGAGTGCAAGCGAAAGGGCCCTTTCGGCATCTCGATTACAAGGACGCGCTGCGGCGGTACGGGTCGGATAAGCCCGATCTGCGGTTCGGTATGGAATTGCAGAACGTTACGGCGCATTTCGAGCCGGCGCGCGAGGCGCTGCGGATCGAAGGAAATGTGCAGGCAGTAGTGGCGCCCGGGGCGGGGGCGTGGTCGCGGAAGCAGACGGATGAATTGGCCGAGGCGGCGAAGGCGGCAGGAGCGCGCGGCGTCTATACGGTGAAGGTGACGGCGGAAGGGATTTCGTCGGCGCTGGAGAAAAATCTGGGCGCGGAGGCACTCAAGAAATTGGCCGAGGCGGTGGGCGCGAAGGCGGGCGACTTGATTGTCGCGGTCACGGCGAAAGAGCAGGCGCCGCATAGCGACGCGTCGCTGGGAGTGGCCGGGCAGGTGCGGCTGTATTTGGGCAACAAGCTGAATCTGATTGATCGCGGGGAATGGGAGTTCTGCTGGATCACGGGGTTCGCGCTCTTCGAGTGGAGCGAGACGGAAAAACGCTGGGTGAGCGCGCAACATCCGTTCACGGGGATTGTCGAGGAAGATTTGGAGAAGCTGGAAACCGCGCCGTGGGAGTGCCGGTCGAAGGGATATGACCTGGTGCTGAACGGCAACGAGCTTGGCTCGGGCAGCATTCGAATCCATCGGCAGGATGTGCAGGCGAGGATGTTTAAGGCGCTAGGATTGAGCGAGGAGCAGGCGCGGCAACGGTTCGGGTTCTTTTTGGATGCGCTGACGTATGGCACGCCGCCGCACGGCGGAATTGCGCTGGGAATTGACCGCATGGCCATGCTGCTGGCGGGGGAGAAGTCCATACGCGAGGTGATCGCGTTCCCGAAGACAACCGCGGCGCAAGATTTGATGGCGGAGTCGCCTAGCGAGGTGGATGCGGCGCAGCTGGATGAATTGGGGATTGCGATAAAACGAGCGGAGAAATGAGAGTTGGCCTCAGGGGCTAAAGCCCCTTTTTCAAAGGATGGCGGTATTGTCGGAGCTAAAGCTCCGACCCCCTAAAGAGCTCTATGTCGAAGATACGGATACTTGCGGAATCGGTGGCGAACAAGATCGCGGCGGGCGAGGTGGTGGAGCGGCCCGCGTCGGTGGTGAAGGAGTTGGTAGAGAACGCGCTGGACGCGGGGGCGCGGACGATTCGCGTGGAGGCGGAATCGGGCGGGAAGCGCATGATCCGCGTGACCGACGACGGCAGCGGGATGAGCCGCGACGACGCGCTGCTGGCGTTCGAGCGGCACGCCACGTCGAAGCTGCGCACAGCGGACGATCTGCTTTCGATTGCGACGCTCGGATTTCGCGGCGAGGCGCTGCCTTCGATCGCGGCTGTATCGCGGCTGCTGCTCGAGACGCACGCGGCGGACGAGGCCGAGGGCACGCGCATCGAATTCGCGGGCGGGAAGCTGGTGGGCGTGAAGCCGGCGGGAGCGCCGGCGGGAACGTCGGTGAGCGTGGCGGATATTTTTTATTGCGTGCCGGCGCGGCGAAAATTCCTGAAATCGGAGACCACGGAGTTGGGGCACATCGCGTCGCTGGTGACGCACTACGCGCTGGCGCATCCGGAGCGGCAATTCGTGCTGAAGACGCCGTCGCAAACGATCCTCGACTGCGCGCCCGTGGAGAAGGCGGCGGACCGCGTGTACCAGGTGTTCGGGCGGCAGGCGCTCGACGAACTGGTGGAAATACCGGCGACCGAAGCGCCGGTGCGCGGAGCGATCACGGAGCCGGAGCTGGAGGCGGACGAAAACGCGGCGACGATGCGCGTGACAGGATTCGCGTCGCGTCCGGAAGCGCAGCGGCCAAACCGCAACGCGATCTATATTTTCGTGAACCGGAGGCTGGTGCGCGACCGGCTGCTGCTGCACGCGATCGGCGAAGCCTACCGCAACATCACGCCGCCGGGCGTGTACCCCGCGGTGCTGCTGTTCCTCGATCTGGCGTGCCAGGAAGTGGACGTGAACGTCCATCCGGCGAAGATCGAGGTGAGGTTCCGGCATCCGCAGTTTGTCCACGATTTCACGCGCGACGCGCTGCGGCACGCGCTCTCAATGGCGCGGCCGATTGCGGGATTTCCGGGGACGCGCGCGGCGAGCGCGGCGGCCGCCGCGATACCGGGTGATGCGGGAGGCATGCGAGGCTACGCGCCCGTCCCGGATGCGAGCGCGGTTCCAGGGCCGCCACGGGCGGAGATTCCCACGTCGTTTGCGTCGGGTTCATCGGGCGCGGCAGCGGTGGGATTCGAATTGAGCGGCGCGCCCGAAAGGCCCATCGCGCAGCGGCTGGGGTTCGAATCGGACGGCGCGATGCATTTTCCCTTTCCTGCTACGGCGGGCGGGACCGGGGCCGCGGCGGCGACACAAGCCGAGGTTCCCACCAACGCGCCAGCGACGCTGCCGAGCGCGGATGAAATTCGAGACTTGAAGCCGCTCGGGCAGGTGAACGCGAGCTTTATCGTGGCGGTGAACGGAGAAGGGCTGTGGATCATTGACCAACACGTGGCGCACGAGCGCGTGCTCTTCGAGCAGCACCTGCGCGCGCGTCGCGAGGGCGAGCTAGGTGGGCAGAGGTTGCTCGCGCCGCTGATCGTCGAATTGAATCCCAAGCAGCTAGCGACCTTCGAGCAGATCGGCGAGGAGTTGCGCGCGAACGGATTCGAGGCCGAGCCGATGGACGGACGGAGCGTGGCGATCCAGGCCGCGCCCGCGGGAATCGCCAGCGGCGACGCGGAAAAGCTGCTCTGCGAGATCCTGGATGGCATCGCGCGGGAGAATCAGGCCATTTCCATTGACTCGCTGCAGTCGAAGATCGCGGCGTCGACCTCGTGCCACGCGGCGATCAAGGTGAACACTCCACTCGATACGGCGAAAATGGAATGGCTGCTCAGCGAACTCGCGAGAACCGAATACCCGATGAGCTGCCCGCATGGGCGTCCCGTGGTGCTGCGCTATTCCATGCGCGAAATCGAGCGGGCATTCAAGCGAATCTAAGGTTTCGGACGTGGAGCTAATTACCCAATTTCTTCTGCTTGTCTTTGCAGTCAGCTTCATTACTGCTGCCCGGCTAAATCGTCGACTGCCAGCCAGTGTTGGCCGTGTACTGAGGATTGCGGCGATAGCGAGTATCGCTATGCTGCTCGTTCTTGCCGCATGGTCGCATATCGTCCATCGCCCATGAAGCCACTAATCATCGCCATCGACGGGCCGGTCGGCTCGGGGAAGAGCACGCTGGCGCGGCGCGTGGCGTCGCTGCTGGGGTACGTGTACGTGGATTCGGGGGCGATGTACCGCGCGGTGGCGCTGAAGGCGCTGCGGCTGGGGCTATCGCTCGAGGCAGCGAGCGAACTTACGGCCCTGGCCGGCGACACGCGGATTGATTTGCGCGCGCGCGACGGTGCGCAACAGGTGCTGCTCGACGGAGAGGACATGACGGAGGCGATCCGCACGCCAGACGTGGCGCAAGCGGCGTCGAAGGTCGCGGTCGTGCCGGGCCTGCGGCGCGTGCTGGTGGCCGAGCAGCGGCGCGCGGGCGCGCAGGGCGGCGTGGTGATGGAAGGGCGCGACATCGGCAGCGTGGTTTTTCCCGACGCGGACCTGAAGATTTTTCTTACGGCATCGCCTGAAACCCGTGCCGAACGGCGCTGGCGCGAGCACCAACAAAAGGGTGATGCCATTGATCTGGCGCGCACGCTCGAGGAAATCCACGAGCGCGACCGCCGCGACAGCGAGCGCAGCTCTTCGCCGCTCGTTCGCGCGAGGGATGCCGTGGTGGTGGACAGCACGGCGATGGAGCCGGAGGAAGTGGCGCGGCTGGTGGTGATGCTGGCGCAGAGCCACGCGGCGGAGCGGACCAGTTAGGAAGAGCCGCTTAGAATTTTTTATCAGTCACGCCCAAAGGCGCGACACACAAACCACGTTGGATTTCCGCAGATGCAAGCTACGCGGGGCTGGACATGGAGCCAAGAAACTCGCCGTTGGTCTTGGTCTTGGAGAGGCGGCCAAGCAGAAGTTCCATGGCCTCGACAGTTGAGAGCGGGCTGAGCACCTTGCGCAACACCCAGATGCGGTTCAACTCGTCGGGCGGCAGGAGCAATTCATCCTTGCGCGTGCCGGAGCGGTTGATGTCAATCGTCGGGAAGACGCGCTTATCCACAAGCCGGCGGTCGAGATTGATTTCCATGTTGCCGGTGCCCTTGAACTCCTCGAAGATGACGTCGTCCATGCGGCTGCCGGTGTCAATCAGGGCTGTGGCGATGATGGTGAGCGAGCCGCCCTCCTCGATATTGCGCGCGGCGGCGAAGAAGCGGCGAGGGCGCTGGAGGGCGTTGGCGTCAATGCCGCCGGAAAGAACCTTGCCGGAAGGCGGCGTGACGGCGTTATAGGCGCGGCCGAGGCGCGTGAGCGAATCGAGCAGGACGACGACGTCGCGCTTGTGCTCGACGAGGCGCTTGGCCTTCTCGAGCACCATTTCGGCCACCTGGATGTGGCGCTGCGGCGGTTCGTCGAACGTCGAGCTGATGACCTCGCCTTTTACGGTGCGCTGCATGTCGGTGACTTCCTCGGGGCGCTCGTCAATCAGCAGGACGATGAGCGCGATTTCCGGATGATTCGTAGTGACGGAATTGGCGATGGATTGCAGCATCATGGTCTTGCCGGTGCGCGGAGGGGCGACGATCAAGCCGCGCTGGCCCTTGCCGACGGGGCAGAGCATGTCGAGGACGCGTCCGGTGAGATTTTCTTTGGTGGTTTCCAGGCGAATGCGCTCCTGCGGATAGAGGGGCGTCAGATTGTCGAAGAAGATTTTGTTGCGCGCGACTTCGGGGTCCTCGAAATTGACGGCCTCGACCTTGATGAGCGCAAAGTAGCGCTCGCCATCCTTCGGCGGGCGGACTTGGCCGGAGACGGTGTCGCCGGTGCGCAAGTCGAACTTGCGGATTTGGGAGGGCGAAACGTAGATGTCGTCCGGGCCGGGAAGATAGTTGTATTCCGGGGCGCGCAGAAAGCCGAAACCGTCGGGCAGGCATTCGAGCACGCCTTCGGAGAAGATCAAGCCGTTCTTCTCGGTCTGGGCGCGCAGGATTTGGAAGATCAGCTCCTGCTTGCGCATGCCGGAGGCGCCGGGAATGTTCAGCTCCTTGGCGATCTTGGCTAGGTCAGTGATGTTCTTGTCTTTCAGTTCCGCAAGACTAACGCTCATGGGGTTGCTTCCTTCTCAAGCCTGAACTTTCAGGCGCGATTGTGATTTGAATGGACTTCGGCGGGCGCTTTCGAACCAGCCACACTGTCCAGAACCAAACAGACTAATTTTCTTTCTGCTATCGAGTACCGGCGCCGCTCACCTGGGATTTAAGCTTTCGCTGAACCGTGCGTGTGAAGTACGGGAGCGCGAGATCAAGCGGCGCCAATCTACCGGTTATTTCCGCGCCTCGGCCGCGGGGCTGAACCTGCCTCGCAGAATGTGGGAAGGACCGAAGGCGTCAGTTGGTCAATTCCTTGTCTTGCAAGTCTTCTTCCGCGCCGAATTTCGGCTCCACTGCGGCGACCGGCGGATGGCCGGGAACCGGAAGGGGCCGCTCGAGCGCGAATTGCAGAACTTCATCCATGGATTCTACGAAATGAATGGACATCTCGGCCTGAATCTCGGGCGGGACTTCCGCCAAATCCTTCTCGTTGTCCTTCGGGAGAATCACGGTGCGCAGGCCGAGCCGGTGCGCGGCGAGCAATTTTTCCTTGACGCCGCCGATGGGCAGCACTTTGCCGCGGAGCGTGATCTCGCCGGTCATGGCGATGTCGCGGCGGATGGGAATGCGCGTCAGGGCGCTGACGAGAGACGTGCAAATGGTGATGCCGGCCGAGGGGCCGTCCTTAGGGATGGCGCCTTCGGGCACGTGCACGTGGATATCGAGGTGGCGATAGAAATCCTTGGGCAAGCCGAAGAGATAGCCGCGGGAGCGCACATAGCTCATGCCGGCCTGTGCGGATTCCTGCATCACGTCGCCGAGCTTGCCCGTCAGCGTCAGGCGGCCTTTGCCCTGCATCAGCGTGGCCTCGGTGGAGAGCACCTCTCCGCCGACCTCGGTCCAGGCCAGGCCGATGGCCAAGCCGATTTCGTTTTTCTTTTCGGCCAGGAAGTCGCGGAACTTGATGACGCCGAGATACTCGTTGACGTTGGCCATCGAGATACTGGCGGAGAATTTCCCGCCCTCGGCCACGACCTTGCGCGCCACTTTGCGGCAGATATTGGCGATCTCGCGGTCGAGATTGCGGACGCCCGCCTCGCGCGTGTAGTGGCGAATGATATGGCCGATGGACTCGTCGGCGAAGTCGAGATGGAACTCCTGCAAACCATTGGCTTCGAGCTGCTTCTTAATCAGGAAGCGGCGCGCGATCTGTTGCTTTTCCTGCTCGGTGTAGCCGGGCAGCCGCAGCACTTCCATGCGGTCCTGCAGAGGCTGCGGGATGGTGTGGAGCACGTTGGCCGTGCAGATGAACATCACCTTCGAGAGGTCGTATTCGACGTCGAGGTAATGGTCCGTGAAGGCGTGGTTCAGCTCCGGATCGAGCACTTCCATCAGCGCCGCCGAGGGGTCGCCGCGGAAGTCCATGGACATCTTGTCCACTTCGTCGAGCACGAAAACAGGGTTCACCGTACCGGCCTTGCGCATCATCTGGATAATTTGGCCGGGGAGCGCGCCGATATAGGTGCGCCGGTGGCCGCGGATTTCGGCCTCGTCGCGCACGCCGCCGAGCGATACGCGCACGAACTTGCGGCCCGTGGCGCGGCCGATGGACATGGCCAGCGAAGTCTTGCCCACGCCCGGAGGCCCCAGGAAGCAGAGGATCGAACCCTTGGGGTTCTTGACGAGCTGGCGCACGGCGAGGTATTCGAGGATGCGCTCCTTGATTTTTTCGAGACCGTAGTGATCCTCGGCCAGGATTTCCTCGGCGCGCTTGATGTCGCGGAGCTCCTTGGAACGCTTCTTCCACGGCACGGCCAGCAGCCAATCGAGATAATTCCGCGACACGGTGGATTCGGCGGACATCGGCGGCATCATTTCGAGCCGCTTCAACTCCTGCAGGGCCTTGTCCATGGTGGCCTCCGGCATGCCGGAGGTCTCGATTTTCTTCTTGAGCTGCTCGATTTCGTTGGCCTCGCTGCGTCCGAGCTCCTTCTGGATGGCCTTGAGCTTCTCGTTGAGGTAATACTCTTTCTGGGCGCGCTCCATCTGGCGCTTGACGCGCGTGTTGATGGAGCGGTCCACGTTGAGCTTTTCGATCTCGCCTTCGAGAATGTCGGCGATGCGGGTCAAGCGTTCGAGCGGATCGAACAATTCGAGCAGCTCCTGCTTTTCCTCCACGGGAATTTGCAGGTTCGCGGCGATGGCGTCGGAAAGCTTGCCGGGGTCCTCGACGCGCACGGCGGCGATCATGGTGTCGTAATTCAAGCTTTGGGACAGCTTGACGTACTGCTCGAAGAGGCTGGTGACGCGGCTCGAGGCCTGCTGGACCTGCGGGCCGGGTTCCGTCTTCACCGCAACGGTGCGAACGGAGGCGCGGAAAAAACCTTCGTCGTTGGTAATCTGCACGATCTTGGCGCGCTCTGAGCCCTCGACCAGCACCTTGATGTTGCCGTCGGGCAGCTTGACGCTCTGCACGATATTGGCAAGCGTACCGACCTGGTAGATCTCCTCCGGCTTGGGGTCGTCCACCGAGGCGTCGTGCTGCGTGACGAGGAAGATTTTCTTGTCGGCGGCGAGCGCTTCTTCCAGCGCGCGGACGGAGGCCTCGCGGCCGACGATGAACGGGTGCATCATCTCCGGGAAGATGACCATGTCCCGCACGGGCATCATCGGCACGCGGCGGATTTCGGATTTTTCCTTGCTGAACATCAAGCTTCTTCCTTAAAACCTAGATGACAACGGCAGATCGGAGGATTCACGCGGCCCGTCGAGCCCGGCTCAGCCGGCCTTTTCGAGCAGGCCCCAATTGATTTCGCGCCCTTTGACCATGTCCGCCGTGACGACAAAGTCGCGGAGTTTCCGCTGCGCCGGCAGGTGGTACATCATCTCAAGCATCAGATCTTCCAGGATCATGCGCAGGCCACGGGCGCCGACTTTGCGCTGGAGCGCGAGTTCAGCCACGGTTTCGAGCGCGTCGTCGGTGAAGCGCAAGCGCACATTTTCGAATTCGAAGAGCCGCTGGTACTGGCGGACGAGAGCGTTCTTCGGTTCGGTGAGAATCCGGACCAGCGCGTTCTTATCCAGATCGCTCAGCACGCCCACCACCGGTAGCCGCCCGACGAACTCCGGAATCAGGCCGTAACGGATCAGGTCGGTGGGTTGGGCCTGCTCCAAGACCTCGATATTGCGGCGCGTCGCCGTGGTCGGCTGGGCATCAGCGTGGAAGCCGAGCGACTTCTGCCCCACGCGCCGCTCGATGATCTTTTCCAGGCCGACAAAAGCCCCGCCACAGATGAACAGGATGTTCGTCGTGTCCACCGGCGTAAATTCCTGATGCGGGTGCTTGCGCCCTCCCTGCGGCGGCACGTTGGCCACCGTGCCTTCGAGAATCTTCAGCAGCGCCTGTTGCACGCCTTCACCCGACACGTCGCGGGTGATCGAGGGGTTCTCGTCCTTTTTCGAAATTTTGTCGATCTCGTCTATATATATGATGCCTTGCTGGGCCTTTTGGACGTCGCCATCGGCGGCCTGGAGCAGCTTGAGGATGATATTTTCCACATCCTCGCCGACGTAGCCTGCCTCGGTGAGCGTGGTCGCGTCCACGATGGCGAACGGCACTTCGAGCATCCGGGAGAGCGTCTGCGCCAGAAGCGTCTTGCCCGTGCCGGTGGGGCCGATCAGCAGAATATTGGATTTGGTCAGCTCGACGTCGCCCGGCTGGCGGTTCAGGAAGATGCGCTTGTAGTGGTTGTAGACAGCCACGGCGAGCTTTTTCTTGGTCTTTTCCTGGCCGATCACGTATCCATCGAGAAAGGACTTAATCTCGGGCGGCCGCGGCAGACGGCGGCTGGCCGGGGTGGTCTGTTCCCGCTTTTCGTCCTCGAGAATCTGCTGGCAGACGCCCACGCACTCGTTGCAAATGTACGAGCGCGGGTATTCCGAGGGAGAGCTGATGAGCTTCTCCACCTGCTCCTGCGTCTTATGGCAGAAGGAACAGCGCAGGACCTCTTCTGGAGTAAACCGTTTCACCGACGACGCCCCCTCGTCCCGAAAATTTCCGCAGCCAGGACGAAATCAAACTTCCTAATTGTAGGACGAATCCCAAGTCCCGGATAAAAATTCATCGCTTCCGCTACTAACCTTTTGGAACGGCAGATTCCGTTCCGCCCCGCTCGATCCACCCTCGAAACCGACAGCGCCGCCGATTTTCGTCGAGAGGCGCTAGCGGTGCTTGGTAATAATTTCATCCACGATGCCGTAGGCCTTGGCTTGCTCGGCGGTCATGATGAAATCGCGCTCCACGTCCTTCTCGATCTTTTCGATTGGCTGGCCCGTGTGCCCGGCGAGCAGCTTATTGAGCGACGCGCGCGTGCGAATAATTTCTTTGGCGTGGATGTCAATATCGGTGGCCTGGCCGGAGAGGCCGGACATCCACGGCTGATGGATCAGAACCCGCGAGTTGGGCAGCGCATAGCGCTTTTTCGGAGTGCCCGAGGAGAGAAGCAAGGCGGCGATGGAAGCCGATTGCCCGATGCAATAGGTGACCACGTCGGGACGCACGAACTGCATCGTGTCGTAGATGGCCATGCCGGCGGAAATCGAGCCACCGGGGGAATTGATGTACAGCGAAATGTCCTTTTCCGGGTCCTCGGATTCGAGGAAAAGCAATTGCGCGGTCACCAGATTGGCCACATGGTCGTCTATGGGCGTTCCGATGAAGATGATGTGGTCCTTCAGCAGGCGCGAATAGATATCGTAGGCGCGTTCGCCGCGGTTCGTCTGCTCGACGACCATGGGAACGAGCGTTGTGGCGCGCGGATTCACGTCGTCCATTTGTCTCATCGGGAATGTGTGCGCATGCAGGGGAACCCGAACCAAGAGTTACCCATCACGTTTGGCTGTCTCGATCCGGGATGAGCGGTAGAGCCACTCGATGGTTTTTTCGCTGCGCAACTTCGATTTCATCGTATCGAGCGCCCTCTGCTTTGTCAAGCGCGCGCGCAACGCGGCTGCGGATTCGCCACTGCGTTCGGCGAGCGAGGCGATCTCTTTTTCGGTTTCTTCCTCGGTCACTTCGATGTTTTCGGCCGTGGCGATGCGGTCGAGCAGGATTTCGGCTTTCACGTCGCTCTCCGCGCGTTCGCGCTGCCGGCGCCGAAGCCCAACCCAGTCCACGTTCACTGCGCGCGGATCCACTCCCTGGGCGGCCAGGGAGCGTGCCGCGCGCTCCAGCCGCGCATCCATCTGGTTTTCGATCAGCGCCTCGGGGGCCGGGAAATCGTGCTGCTTGACGAGCTGTTCGAGGATCCGCTCGCGCCCCTGTGCCGCCTGCTGCTTCTCCTTCGCCGCCTCGAGATTCTCGCGGATTTTCTTCCGCAGCTCAGCGAGCGTCGCCACGCCGCCCTGCTCGCCCGCGGCGTCCTTGGCGAATTCATCGTTCAGCTCCGGCAGCTTCTTTTCCTTGATGGCCAGCACGTCAGCGGAAAAGTTGTAGGTCTTCCCTGCCAGCTTCGGGTCGGGATAATCCTCCGGATAGCGCGACTCGAACCGCTTGGTTTCGCCCGGTGTGGCGCCACGGAGATTCTCCGTGAAGCTTTCGAGCGTCTCTTCCGAGCCGAGGTGGCAAAGCACGTTTTCGGCCTGGACCGGCTCGCCGCCGCCCACGGGCGTGCCCATCAATTTAATGAGGACGTAGTCGCCGTCTTTCGCGGCACGCCCTTCCACGGGAGTGAAGGTCGCGGCGCGCTCGCGCATCTCTTCCAGCACTTTGTCCACTTGCGCGTCGCCGATTTCGATCTCGTCCACCTGGACGCGAAGATTCTTGTAATCTCCGAGTTCGAATTCGGGCAGGACTTCGAAGACCGCGCGAAATCGCAGCGGCTCCCCCTCTTTGAAATGTACTTGGTCTACTTCGGGGCGAGTGACTGGAATGAGCTTCTTTTCGCCGAGCGCCTTTTCGAGATATTCGGGCACGAGCGACTGCACCACTTCGCCCTGAATGTCTTCGGCGAACCGGCGGCGCACCAGCGTCACGGGCGCTTTCCCGGGACGAAAACCGGGAATGCGGGCGATGCGCGCGATATCGCGCGCCACTTTCTCCGCGGCTTTCTGAACGTTTTCGGCTGGAATTTCCAGCTCGATCTCGCGCTTGCAGGTCGTTTCGGTCATGGGGAAAGTTTCGAAGGGCGCCAGCGTGGGAATAGAAACGCGTGGCAATGGAAACGCCAGTATAGGGAATCCCGTTGCGAGCGTCAACCGCGGATAGCCGCTAGAAGCTGTCCGGCTCTGTTGACATCCTCGGGAAAAGGTAGCGATGCCTCAGGCGATACAGGTTGAAACTCAGGCCGAGGAGAAGAGCTTGACGCTTCTGTGTGTGCAGCGAGCGACCGGGTGCGCGAGCCGAGAGCTTGCGCTTCACCGAACTGAACAGGCTTTCGACCAGAGCGCGGCGACGATAGATCCGTCGCGGGAACTGCCGCCGCATCTCGGCGCGC
>Ga0187817_10000963_pt1 | contig 13353 bp, 13 predicted proteins | sample NC_wetland_sal_i_17_FD_132431 | JGI IMG/M metagenome (GOLD analysis project Ga0187817, IMG submission 132431) | Wetland sediment microbial communities from Neuse River Estuary, North Carolina, USA - SO4_2 | ecosystem: Environmental > Aquatic > Freshwater > Wetlands > Sediment | place: USA...
GGCGGCGTCTACAATTTCGTCACCAAGCGCGGCGATTGCCGCGGCAAGAACGCCAAGATCTCCTGGACGCAGCTCGAGACCGGATCGGCGATCACCTGGAAATATCCGAGCTGTATCCTGCGCGGCGACAATGCGCGCGGCGAGTTCTATTCGATCGCCATCTCGAATGGCTACCAGCAGGTCGATTCGGGCACCAAGATGCTGCATCTCGGCAAGAACACCACGAGCCGCATCATCTCCAAAGGCATCGCCGCGGGTCATTCCAACAACACCTATCGCGGGCTTGTCACCGCGCACCGCCGCGCTACCGGCGCACGCAATTTCACCAATTGCGATTCGCTTTTGATCGGCGACAAGTGCGGCGCTCATACCGTGCCCTATATCGAGGCCAAGAATTCCTCGACCGTGTTCGAGCACGAGGCGACCACCTCGAAAATTTCTGAGGACATGCTGTTCTACTGCATGCAGCGCGGGCTTTCCGAAGAGGAAGCGGTGGCGCTCGTGGTCAACGGCTTCGTCAAGGACGTGTTGCAGCAGCTTCCCATGGAGTTTGCGGTCGAGGCGCAGAAGCTGATCTCGATCAGTCTGGAGGGGAGCGTCGGCTAGGGTCCGGCCCGGATTGTTCGAGGTTTGCTGCTTGCGCCTTTTGACGACGGCCTACGGCATTTATTGGTACGGATTAAAAGAGCGAGGCTGCGATGCCGCGCTTCAAGAAATGACAGCCACTGAAAGCCAGTAACTCAATGTCGCTTTTGGAAATCAAAGATTTGCACGTCGAGGTCGACGGCAAGGAAATCCTCAAAGGTCTCGATCTGACGGTCGATGCCGGACAGGTTCATGCCATCATGGGCCCGAACGGTTCGGGCAAATCGACGCTGGCTTACGTTTTGGCTGGCAAGGAAGACTATCGGCCGACCGCGGGCGAGGTGTTGTTTGACGGCCGCGATCTGTTCGCCATGGAACCGGACGAGCGCGCCGCGTCGGGCTTGTTCCTGGCGTTCCAATATCCCCTCGAGATTCCCGGCGTCGCTACCATGACCTTCTTGCGGACCGCGCTCAACGCCCAGCGCAAGAAGCGCGGCGAGGCGGAACTTTCCACGCCGGAATTCATCAAGACAGTGCGTAAGGCGGCCGGAGAGCTCGGCATCGATCAAGATATGCTGCGCCGCGCCGTCAATGTCGGCTTTTCCGGCGGCGAGAAGAAACGCAACGAGATTTTGCAGATGGCGCTTCTCCAGCCGCGTCTGGCGGTGCTCGACGAAACCGATTCAGGGCTCGATATCGACGCGCTCAAGATCGTCGCCGACGGCGTTAACCGGCTGCGCGCGCCGAACCGGTCCTTTGTCGTCATCACCCACTACCAGCGGCTGCTTAACTACATCGTTCCCGACGTCGTGCACGTGCTGTCGCAGGGCCGCATCGTCAAAACGGGCGGGAAAGGGCTGGCGCTGGAGCTCGAAGCGAGCGGCTACGGGCAATATCAAGAAGAGGTTTTGGCGTGAACGCCGAAGTCGCCACGATCAAGACTGCCGCCGAAACGGGCCTGGCGCAGGCGTTTTCGCAGGCGCGTGGCCGGCTGCCAGGCGACGTAGCGATCGCGGCTCGGCGCGACGCGGCCTTCGACCTATTCGCCAAGCAAGGTCTGCCGCACCGGCGCATCGAGGACTGGAAATATACCGATTTGCGCGCGCTGATGCGTGAAGCTAAACCGCTCGCTGCGCCGCCCGATGCCGCGGCCAAGGCGCGCGTCAAAGACGCGGGCGGGTTGCTGAGCGATATCGAGGCACGGCGGCTTGTTTTCGTCGACGGGGTCTTTGTTCCGGAATTGTCAGACCTGCGCAACTTGGAGCCTGGACTTGCCATCGGTTCGCTGGCGCAGGCGCTCTCCGACGGCGATCCCATCCTTGCCGCGCATCTCGGGCGGCTCGCGCCGGCAAACGACATCGCGGTCGCGTTGAACACGGCCTTTATGGGTGACGGCGCGGTGATCCGCATCGCCTCCGGCGCGACGATCGAGCACCCGCTGCATTTGCTCTTTGTCGTTTCCGACAAGCCCGCGGCGACTTTCGTTCGCTCGCTTGTCGTCATCGAACAAGGCGCGCGCGCGATGCTGATGGAAAGCCATGAGGGGCCTGCCGGCAGCGATTATCAGGTCAATGCCGCGCTCGAACTGTTTGCCGGCGATCGCGCTCATGTCGACCACGTCAAGATCATCGGCGAGGGGGCCGACGCCCTGCACGTGTCGACGCTCGCTGCGGCCATCGGCGCGCATGCGCGCTTTAACTCCTTTACCTTCACCGCCGGCGGCGCGGTGGTGCGCAATCAGCTGTTTCTGAAATTCGCGGGCGAGGGCACCGTGGCCGGAATTCGCGGCGCAACCTTGCTCAAGGGCAGTCAGCACGCCGACACCACGCTGATCGCCGATCATATCGCGCGCGATTGCCAGAGCCGCGATGTGTTCAAGACGGTGCTCGACGACGAAGGCCATGGCGTGTTCCAGGGCCGGATCATCGTTCGCCCGCATGCGCAAAAGACCGACGCCAAGATGATGACGCAGGCGCTGCTTTTGTCGGAGCGTGCGGAAGCCGACAACAAGCCCGAACTGGAAATCTTTGCCGACGACGTACAATGCGGCCACGGCGCGACCGCGGGCGCCCTCGACGATGACCTTAAGTTCTACCTGATGGCGCGCGGCATTCCGCCGGCGGAAGCGGAGGCGCTGTTGATCCAGGCCTTTCTCGGTGAAGCGATCGAGGGAATCGAACATGCAGGCTTGCGCGAGGCCTTGATGGAATCGATCGCCAAATGGCTGCGAGAACGCAATTGACGACGGCTTTGAAGATGCACGAGGCGACGACCAGCGACGCCTATGACGTCAACCGCATCCGGGCGGATTTTCCGATCCTGGCGATGCCGGTCTATGGCAAGCCGCTCGTCTATTTGGACAACGCGGCTTCGGCGCAAAAGCCCCGCGCCGTGCTCGATCGCCTCAACACGGCCTACACGACGCAATATGCCAACGTGCATCGCGGCCTGCATTTTCTGGCCAACGAGGCGACCGAAGCTTACGAAGGCGCGCGCGAGAAAGTCGCGGCGTTTCTCAATGCCAAGCGCAAGGAAGAAGTCATTTTTACGCGCAACGCGACGGAGGCGATCAACCTTGTCGCCTATACGTTTGGGCGCGAACGCATCAAGGCCGGCGACGAGATCGTGCTCTCGATCATGGAGCACCATTCCAACATCGTGCCGTGGCACTTCCTGCGCGAGCGGCAGGGCGCAGTCATCAAATGGGCGCCGGTCGCCGATGACGGCCGCTTTTTGCTCGACGAATTCGAAAAACTGCTGACGCCGCGCACCAAGCTCGTGGCGATGACGCATATGTCCAACATGCTCGGCACCGTGGTGCCGGTCAAGGAGATCGCGCGCATTGCCCACGCCCGCGGCATTCCGGTGCTGTTCGACGGCGCCCAGGCTGCGGTGCATCTCGACGTCGACGTGCGCGACATCGATTGCGATTTTTACGCCTTCACCGGCCACAAGCTCTACGGTCCGACCGGGATCGGCGTGCTCTACGGCAAATACGAGCATCTTGCCGCCATGCCTCCGTTCAACGGCGGCGGCGAGATGATCCGCGAAGTGTACGAAGATCGCATTACCTATGGCGATCCGCCGCACAAATTCGAGGCCGGCACGCCGTCGATTGTTCAAGCGATCGGTCTTGGCGCGGCGATCGATTACGTTTCGTCCGTCGGCAAAGCGCGCGTTCGCGCGCATGAGACCGCACTCGCGGCCTATGCGCACGACCGCTTGCGCGAGATCAATTCGCTGCGCATTTTCGGGACCGCGAAGGACAAGGGTCCGATCGTGTCCTTTGAACTTAAGGGCGCGCACCCGCACGATGTGGCGACTATTATCGATCGCTCGGGCGTTGCCGTCCGGGCGGGAACCCACTGCGTGATGCCGCTGCTGGCGCGTTTCGGCGTGACGGCGACCTGCCGCGCGTCCTTCGCCATGTACAATACGCACGAGGAAGTCGATTCCCTGGTGCAGGCGCTTGTGAAGGCCCAAAGTTTACTGGGATAGGGCTCTCGATGATCGAAGAAATCAAAGCGGAAACCGAACCCAAGACCGATCCGGGCGGCGTGACGGTGGAGCAGGGCGCGGCTCAGCCTTCTGCGATTCCGCCAGACGAAATGACACGGTTGAGCAACGAGATCGTCGGTGCGCTCAAGACGGTCTTCGATCCGGAAATCCCTGCCGACATTTATGAACTTGGCTTGATCTACAAGGTCGATATCAACGACGACCGCATGGTCAATATCGATATGACGCTGACGACGCCAAATTGCCCGTCGGCTGCCGAATTGCCGGCGCAGGTGGAAAATGCCGTTGCCGCAGTGCCCGGCGTGCGCGAAGCCAAGGTCAACATCGTCTGGGATCCACCGTGGGATCCGAGCCGGATGTCGGACGAGGCCCGCGCGGTTCTCAATATGTGGTGAAGGTAATGTCGTGCGTTGCGGAGAAATCTGCGCGCCATTACATAAAGACAGAGTTGGAAGGCGATGAATTCGTTAGCGCTTTTGGGTTATCGTCAAGGACAATGTTTGCGACGGCCTAAAAGAGTGCGCCGGCGCATGGAGGATTAAGAAAATGGCGGCTCCTCAGCCCACGCCTCGTCCGAAGCCTCGAGTAATGCGGCTCACCGATGCCGCGGCTGAGCGCATCAAGGCGGTCATGGCAAAGGCCGACCGCCCGATTGCCGCCGTGCGCGTCGGCGTCAAGAACGGCGGCTGCGCCGGCATGGCCTACACGATGGAATATGCCGAAATGATCGAAGCGCTGGATGAGGTGATCGAGGATAAGGGCGTGCGTATCCTCATTGATCCCAAGGCGGTGCTGTTTCTGCTCGGCACCGAAATGGACTACAAGGTCGACAAGCTGTCAGCGCAGTTCGTATTCAACAATCCGAACCAGACGGCGGCTTGCGGCTGCGGCGAATCGGTTCAAATCGAACCGGTGCGCGGCGAGCAATAACCCTTCATTTTGGCGGATGATCAAACCGCGGCCTGCGGCGCGCGTTCGTTTAGACTTTGACCGGCCGCAACAGAAACGCCGGCAAGTGCGAAGTGTCGGCGTCTTCGCTCCGCGGTCGTGGCGGCGGTTCGCTGCGCGGTCGTGGCGGCGGTTCGCTGCGCGGTCGTGGCGGTGGAACCGGCGCCCGGCGCGACCTTGCATCGTCCATGCGCGTTATCGGGCCCGTGCGCCGTGGATGGTGCCGCCCGCGTGGCGGCTCCGCTGCAATCCGGTGCTGTTGCGGGGCGGCTGGCGCGCCGGGCAGCGTTTCCATGACGGGAATCGATTGACCGATCAGTTTCTCGATTGCCGCAACGGCTTTGGCGTCGTTGGAGCCCGCCACGATGGTAATCGCGGTGCCGCTTCTACCGGCGCGGCCGGTGCGGCCGATCCGATGCACGTAGTCGTCGGGATGGAACGGCACGTCGAAATTGTAAATGTGACTGACATCCGAAATGTCGAGGCCGCGCGCCGCAACGTCGGAGGCGACGAGCAGCGTCACTTCGCCTTTGCGAAATTGCTCGAGCGCAGCCATCCGCGCCGGCTGGTCCATATCGCCGTGGAGCGCCTGGACCGAAAAGCCATGACGCGCTAGCGAGCGGAACAGCGTCGCAACGTCGCGTTTGCGGTTGCAGAAAACAATGGCGTTCTTCAATCCGTCGGCGGACCGGATCAGGCGGCGCAAAGTATCGCGTTTTTCGTGCGGCTCGCGTCCGGATTTTGCGAGGAGTTGGGTCGTGGTGGCGACAGTGGTGGCGGGGCGGGCGACTTCGACCCGCACCGGATTGTGCAGGAATTGTTCGGTGATGCGGCGAATCTCGGACGGCATGGTCGCGGTGAAAAACAGCGTCTGCCGCGTGAACGGGACGAGCTTGCAGATGCGCTCGATGTCCGGGATGAAACCCATATCGAGCATGCGGTCGGCTTCGTCGATCACCAGAAGCTCGACGCCGGTCAGTAGAAGCCGTCCGCGTTCGAAATGATCGAGCAAGCGCCCGGGCGTTGCGATCAGCACATCGACGCCGCGGGTAAGCTTGAGGTCCTGGTCGTCGAACGAAACGCCGCCGATCAGAAGCGCGACGTTGAGTTTGTTGGCGCCGTATCTGGCGAAGCTTTCCTCGACCTGCGCTGCAAGCTCACGCGTCGGCTCAAGAATGAGCGTGCGCGGCATGCGGGCGCGGGCGCGGCCCTTTTCCAGCAAGGTCAGCATCGGCAGTGTGAACGCCGCGGTCTTGCCGGTGCCGGTCTGCGCAATGCCCAACACGTCGCGCCGCGCGAGCACGTGGGGGATCGCCTGTTCTTGGATGGGAGTGGGAGTTTTGTAACCAGCCGCAGCAACGGCTGAAATGACTTTTTCGGACAAGCCGAGTTGGGAAAACGACATGGACCCTCAATTAGGACCGCCGGCAGCTCCATCGTCGATTGAAGCGAAATAAGCGCGCCCGGGCGGTCGAATCTGCCTCTCTTGGCGACGCCCGCAACATAAGGTTGGTTCGGCGAAAGTCAACCTGAAACGGATTCTCGCGGCGCGATTTCCGCCGATTCCGCTTGTTTTGACGCTTGTAAAAACAGGCGAAAATCCCCATCCTTCGGATTGATACGGCCAGGGGTGCCGCGCCGGTCGCGGCTGAGATCACACCCGTAGAACCTGTCTGGGTCATTCCAGCGAAGGGAGCCACCGGTTGAACGATCGTTTCCGGAACCTCAGCAAGCCGAAGGTTGTCATTATTGGCGCCGGCGTCGTCGGGCTTGGTATCGCTTGGCGGCTGGCGGCTCGTGGCGCTTCGGTCGAGGTCTTTGATCGCGGCGCAGCCGGCGCGGGCGCAACGCATGCCGCGGCCGGAATGCTCGCCGCCTGCGCGGAAGCCGAGCCGCGGGAGGAGGCTCTCATTGCGCTCGGCCGCGAGAGCCAAAGACGTTGGCCGGCGTTCGCGGCGGAACTCCAACGGTCATCCGGCATAGACGTCGAGCTGCGCACCGAGGGCACGCTGGTTGTGGCTCTGACCGCGGACGATCAGGCACGCCTGCATCACCACCTTGTTTTCCAGCACCAAATCGGCCTGCCTCTGCATTGGATTACAGCGGCCGAGACGCGACGACGGGAGCCGCATCTCGCGGGCAAGCTTGCTGGCGCCGTGTGGAGTCCGGAAGATCATCAAGTCGATAATCGCAAATTGGCTTTCGCGCTGCGCGCGGCAGCCGAAGGCGGTGGAGTGATTGTCCACGAGCACACGCCGATCAAAGAAATCTCGATCAGCGGCAGCCTTGCCGACGGCGTCATACTGGCCGACGAAACGATGGTCCCGGCCGATGTTGTTGTGCTGGCGGCAGGCGCCTGGTCGCGCGGTATTGCCGGACTGCCGCAGGAGCTTCGGCCACCGGTTCGGCCGGTCAAAGGCCAGATGCTCGCCTTGCACATGGATTCTGCTTCGCCGCTCCTCAATCATGTTGTCTGGGCGCCCGGTGTCTATCTGGTGCCGCGGCGCGACGGTCGGCTCATCGTCGGCGGCACGGTTGAAGAGAAGGCGTTCGATGCCTCGTTAACGGCCGGCGGCGTGCTGACGCTGCTTGAGGCAGCCTGGAGGGCGGTGCCGTCTATCGAAGAGCTGCCGATCGAGGAAATGTGGGTCGGCCACCGCCCTGGCAGCCGTGATGATGCGCCCATTCTCGGCCGCGCCCCGGTTGAAGGCCTTCTTTACGCCACTGGTCATCATCGCAACGGCATTCTGCTGGCACCCGTCACCGCCGACGCAATGGCGCGCTTGGTGCTCGAAGGCACTGTGGAATCGGCCATCCGGCCTTTCGGCTTTGAGCGCTTCGCGCCTGCGCAAGCGACGGAATATGTCCAACACCGCGGAATTTGAAGGGGAATAAGATAACGACCATGGGACAGGCACGAGAGATACGCGTAAACGGGCAGGACGTTTCCTTGAAGGCGGCGACGATTGCCGGCCTGCTCGTTGAGCAAGCGATCCATATGGATCGCCGCGGCATTGCGGTTGCGCTCAACGGCTCGGTTGTTCCACGCTCGGCATGGAGTGAGACGGCACTGCGGCCGGGCGACAGCGTCGAGATCGTGCGCGCAATGCAGGGTGGCTAACCGGAGTGACGCTGATGCTTGATCCTCTCACGATCGCCGGTCGCGAATTCAAATCGCGTCTATTTCTTGGTACGGCGGGTTATCCCAATCGGCAGGTCATGCTCGATGCGATCGCGGCCAGCGGTACGCAGATGGTCACGGCTTCGATTCGGCGCATTAGCCTCGCGGGGGATGACGAGAGCCTTGTCAATCTCATTCCGAAATCCGTCCAATTCCTGCCCAACACCGCAGGCTGCCAGACGGCGAAGGATGCCGTGCTTACCGCCGAACTTGCGCGCGAGGCGCTCGACACCAACTGGATCAAGCTCGAAGTCATTGGCGACCGCGAGCTGCTCTACCCGGACACCGAAGAGCTGGTGCGGGCGACCGAGACCTTGGTATCGAAAGGCTTCGTCGTCCTGCCCTATTGCACCGAGGATCCGGTCGTCTGCCGCAAGCTCGCTGAAGCGGGTGCGTCGGCCGTCATGCCGCTTGGTTCGCCGATCGGTTCGGGACTTGGCATCTGCAATCCCCACCTCATCGAGATGATTTGTGCGCGTTCGCCCGTGCCGGTGGTGCTCGACGCCGGTATCGGCACCGCCTCCGATGCCGCGATCGCGATGGAGCTTGGCTGCTCCGCCGTGCTGCTCAACACCGCGGTATCGAAGGCGCGCAACCCGGTGATGATGGCAGCGAGCATTCGTGCGGCGGTCGAAGCCGGCAGAGGCTCGCGGCTTGCGGGGCGCATCCCCAAGATTGCGCATGCGGAGCCGTCGAGCCCGCAATTCGGCCTAGTCGGGACGTGAGACTGCCGCAACCGCCGCTTTTGCTGGTCACCGACCGGCGGCAAGCGCGATGGCCGTTGGTTGAAGTGGTGGCACGCGCGATCACAGCCGGCTGCCGCTGGGTCAGTGTGCGTGAGAAGGATTTGTCCGAGGGCGAACAGATCACACTCGTCCGCAGCTTGTTGCCGATCGCCTCGCGTCGCGGCGCCCGCGTGTTGCTGCACGGCGACGCTGCGCTGGCCAAGGCGGCAAATGCGGACGGCGTGCATTTGTCCATACGAAGCGATCCGGTTGTTGCGCGTAAGTTATTGGGCGCCGACAAGCTCATCGGCGTGTCGATCCACACCGTTACCGAAGCCGAAGCAATCGATCCCGGGATTGTCGATTACGCGATTGCGGGACCGGCGTTCGAGACCCCAAGCAAGCCTGGCTATGGGCCCGAGATCGGCCGTAAGGGGCTCGCGGAGATCGCCGCCGCGGCGGCTGTGCCCGTGCTTGCTATCGGCGGCCTCAATGCGACGCGGGCGGCTGAAGTGATCGCAGCAGGTCCTCGCGGCATCGCCGTGATGGGCGGTGTGATGCGCGCGGCCGATCCCGAGCAGGAAATAAAAGCGCTGATCGCGACGATCATGAGCGTGCAACGCCGGCCGCGCATAGCAAACTAGGTGCGCGCTTGCCACGCGGCCAAGTTGGCGTCGCTTCACTTTTTCTCCGCCGCCAGTAATCTCGCCGGCGCTTGCAACGGAAAATCTCCCCATGGCATCTGCGATGTCAGACGGGCTACCGATCGTGCTCGTCCCTGGTCTTACCTGTTCGGCCCGGCTCTATGCCGACCAAATTCCCGCGCTGTGGCGGTTCGGCCCGGTCACGGTCGCCGACCACACCCGCGACGACAGCATGGCCGCGATCGCGCGCCGAATTTTGGCGGCGGCCCCGCCGCGCTTCGCGCTCGCTGGCCTCTCGATGGGCGGCTACATCGCTTTCGAGATCATGCGCCAGGCGCCGGAGCGGGTCGCCAAGCTCGCGCTCCTTGACACCGGCGCGCGCGGCGAAGCGCCGGCACAGACCGAGCGGCGCAAGGCGGTCATCGCGCTCGCCAAGAGCGGCCGTTACGCCGAAGTGGCCGATATCGCCTTTCCTATCTACGTGCACCGCGATCGCCAGCACGACATGGCCTTGAAACGGGTGGTGCGCGCGATGGCCGAGGAGACCGGCGTGGACGCGTTTCTGCGTCAGCAGCAAGCGATCATGGGCCGGCCCGACTCGCGCCCCGGCCTTGGCGCAATCAAATGTCCGACGTTGGTTCTGGTGGGCGACGACGATCAGGCCACGCCGCCGGAACTGTCGCGTGAGATAGCCGCCGGTGTCCCGGCATCACGCTTGGTGGTGATCGCCGATAGCGGTCACCTTTCGACGCTCGAACAGCCGGAGAGGGTCACCGAAGCCTTGGTCGCTTGGATGAGCGCCTGAGCCGGGGCATGTCGGCGCCTTCTATGCTAACGATACGATTACGGTCGGTGGGTCACAGAAAATGACGGGAGAAAGCGCTATGGGCCACTTCTCGCGGCGTCGCTCGGTTTCGCGCATGCGCGCTCTATCGATTGCAGGCCTGATGCTGATTGGGGCGGGTGTGGCAGCGCGCGCACAGAGTGATTATCCCAGCCATCCTCTGCGCTTGATCGTTGGTTTTGCCGCCGGCGGCGGCAACGATATTTTCGCGCGGATCGTCGGCGGAAAGCTCTCCGAGATTCTTGGCCAACCGGTCGTGATCGAGAATAGGCCGGGCGCCGGCGGCCGGCTTTCGGCCGAATATGTTTCAAACCAGCCCGCCGACGGTTACACATTACTGGTAGGGGCCACCGGAGCGATGTCGATGGCGCCCGCGATCTATCCCGACCTGAAATACCATCCGACCAAGACTCTGACGCCGCTCGCCTTGATGGGCGGCTATCCGCTGATCCTGGTGGTCGGGGCAAACAATCCGTCAAACAACGTCAAGGAACTCGTCGAATGGGCAAAACAACATCCCGATAAAGCGAATTATCCAAGCACTTCGCCGGCCTTCGTCATCGCGATGGAGCAATTGAAGCTGAAAACCGCCATGCCGTGCGTCATGATTCCATACAAAAGCAGCAATGAAATGATCTTAAGCGTCATCGAAGGTCAGACCATGGCTTCAATCGTGGATCCGCCGCCGGCGGTGCCTCAGGTGCAGGCCGGCAAGCTAAAAGCACTCGCCGTAACCGGCGACGAGCGCCTGACTGAGCTGCCTGACGTGCCGAGCATGGCCGAGGTCGGCTATCCCGGGGTCGACGTGCATCTGTGGAGCGGAATCTTCGCGCCGGCTGCGACGCCGGCCCCCATTGTCGCCAAGCTGGAACAAGCCCTGGACGATTCAATCCACGATCCGGATGTCTCCGCCAAGTTCAAGAATCTGGCGGTGACTCCAGGCGGCGGTCCGGCCGAGGATTTCCGGCACAGGATCGACGCCGAGATCGTGAAATTCCAGGATGTGGTCAAGGCCGCGAATCTGCATTTCGACGAATGATCATCGAAGGAGACTGCGATGAAGCATCTTGCAGCCGTGCTCGCCGTCGTCGCGGTGGCATGGATCCTGCCCGCGCAGGCCGACGACATTGATCTCTCAACCTGGACCTGCAGGCGGTTCCTTGATGCCAACAGCGCCGATGTCAATGTCGTCCTGGCGTGGCTCGACGGATACTATAAGGATGAGGACGATCCGCCGGTAATCCACACCGGGGACTTCTTCGCCAATTCCAAAAAGCTGAAAGACTATTGCACCGCGCATCCCGATATGGGGTTCATCGCGGCGACCGACACTCTGTTCGAGCGGGAGTAGTCACGCGAAAGCTTAACGCGGCATCGCAAGTGCGCGCGTTCCACAAATCGGCGAGGAAGCGGCAACTATCTTGCGGAGTTTGCGTTCCGAAATACGCGCGCTTTGATCCTGGCAATTCCGGAGCAACGAAAGGCGTATGCTCAGAGACTGGCGCAATGTCGTCCTTTGGTGTGCGGTCGTATTTTACGCCTGTTGGATCTGGTGGTGGGCGTCGGCGGGATATCCGCTCGAAGGCCCGATATGTTTCGGCGCCAACGCCCAAGACAATTGCCCGAATTACAACGTCGTTTTTTATTCCGCATGGCAAATCGCCGAATTTGTGAGCCATTGGGCGGCGCTGATAACGGCGATTTTCATCGGCATTCTGGCAATCGCGACAGTGCGCCTGTGGCGATCCGTGGAGAGGCTTTGGCGCGCCACCTATGCAACCATGCAGCACGCCGGGCGTGGACCGAAAAATGAATTGCGGGCTTATGTCGGCGTTGAACCGGAGGGAATAGATCGGATCGCCGGCGAAAACTCCTTGGTCGGCCGCTTCCAAATCCGGAATTTCGGAAAGACCCCGGCGAGAAACCTTTCGCTTTATTCCACTATCGACTTCGATCGGAACGGACGGCGCACAAACTTCCCTATAGGCAAATTGCAAATCTCGCCGACCGTCCTGCAGCCAGGCGCCCGGATTGAATTTGTGTCCCACGATCGGTGGAAATTTCCCGCGAGCGAATCAGAGGCGGGCGAATCCGCGACGGCGGATGGCTACCTCTATGTTTGGGGCGAGGTGCTCTATACCGATGAATTCGACACCGTCGGCTGGACGGCATTTTGCCATCGCTATCCCAGTCAAATGCTCGGCGTTGGCGGGATTCGCGGCATTGATCGGAGATTTGCTCGCCACCATGAGGAGGCGGGAAACGAGGCGGGCTAGAGGCCGCACTTGCACTGCCATGTTACGCGAAAAAGCCGCGCCTAAACATCCAGCGCCGCATCGTCGGCGAATTCCGCGCGCTCCTGAATGAATTCGAACCGCGCTTCGGCTTTGGTGCCCATCAGTCGCTCGACGGATTTCTCCGTAGCCTTGCGGTCCTCGGCAATCAGCATGACCCGCAGCAGCGTCCGCCTTCTCGGGTCCATGGTGGTCTCTTTGAGCTGCGCCGCCATCATCTCGCCGAGGCCCTTGAACCGGCTGATCTCGACCTTGGCATTGGCGTGAAATTCTTTTTTCAGGATCTCGTCGCGATGCTGGTCATTGCGTGCATAAAAAATCTTGCCGCCATGCGAAAGCCGATAGAGCGGCGGCACGGCAAGATAAAGGTGACCCTTGTCGATGAGTTGTTGCATCTGGCGGTAGAAGAACGTGATGAGAAGCGAGGCGATATGGGCGCCGTCGACGTCGGCGTCCGTCATGATGATGACGCGGCCGTAACGGAGGTCCTCGTCGCGGTAATGCACGCCGGTGCCGCAGCCGAGCGCTTGAACGAGATCGGCGAGCTGCTGGTTCTGGGCGAGCTTGTCCTTGCCGGCGGAGGCGACGTTGAGAATCTTGCCGCGCAACGGCA
>Ga0187817_10000964_pt1 | contig 13345 bp, 11 predicted proteins | sample NC_wetland_sal_i_17_FD_132431 | JGI IMG/M metagenome (GOLD analysis project Ga0187817, IMG submission 132431) | Wetland sediment microbial communities from Neuse River Estuary, North Carolina, USA - SO4_2 | ecosystem: Environmental > Aquatic > Freshwater > Wetlands > Sediment | place: USA...
AAGCAGGCTTTCAAGTTCTCGAGGAAGGAACGTGTCCTGCGACTCTCTATCTTCTCGCCCGGCGGTTGCCATCGCCGGTCACGACAGCCGCTGAGCAGTTTCCAAAAAGATGACTATATTCTCGATTCAGCGTGCGGATGATCCCTGACAAAAGCTCCAACAAGCACGACTGCCGGGGAAGTACATAGCTGGTTTGTCGCCGAACGGGACACCGAAGCTTCCGAAACAGCGCTGTGGGAAGTCTCGCAGCGCGCTCCGAAGCGAATCGTCTGCCACACGGGAAGTTTGGGACTCCGACCCGGAACGCAACAATGTATCCGACACCTGGAAGACCCGGCCGGCGCTAGGAGCGTCTTGGGAGACTCAGGCTGTGCTGAGATGAGAATCGAGCGAAAGGGAGACGTTTTCAGCACCCTAAAACTAGAAAAGCCGCCTCATGGGGCGGCTCTTCGTTGGAATGTCGGGGAAGGCGTGGTTATAGGCGATTGACGTTCTCAGCCTGCAGACCCTTGGGGCCCTGCTTGACTTCGAACTCTACCTCCGCTCCTTCATCCAGAGTGCGGTAGCCGTTTGCCTGGATGGCCGAAAAATGAACGAACACATCGTCGCCACTGGCACGCTGGATGAATCCATAACCTTTGGCGGCATTAAACCACTTCACAACACCTTTTTCTTTCACTACGAACTCTCCTGAACATTGTTGATCACACGCGGAGCCCCAACAACAAAAAAGCTACGATAACAGCACTCGTAGCCTGATGGGTTCACCGATTTCCTGTGCCAACAACCATTTGAAACTACGCTTGTATTGTCTCAGAAGCCCCTATCCGGGTCAAGCCGGACAAAGGGCTATCCCGGCTGTTTTTAGGGGCATAGGAGATCGTATCCTAACCAGTGGACGTTGACTGAAGAAAGCATGATCGAACGGTTGCGGCGGCGCGTGGCCATCCCGCGCGCATCGCGCATCATCACCGGCATTGGCGATGATTGCGCCATTTTCCGCCCGCGGGGAAGCAAAGAAGACCTGCTGTTCACCACGGATCTACTGATCGAGGGCGTGCACTTCGAACAGGCCACGCATTCGCCGGCGATGGTAGGCCACAAAGCGCTGGCACGGGGCTTGAGCGACATCGCCGCTATGGGTGGCGATCCGCTGTTTTGCCTGGTTTCCCTCGCAATCCCGGGCTCGGCCGGCAGCCGGTGGGTGGACCATTTTTATACGGGCCTGTTGAAACTCGCCAAGTCCACAGGCACTATTCTCGCGGGCGGCGACCTGGCGCGCGCGCGTTCGATGATGTGCGATATCGTTGTGGCCGGCTCGGTTCCCAGAGATCGCGCGCTGCGGCGCGATGGTGCGCGTGCCGGGGACGCCATTTATGTTTCGGGGCGGCTGGGAGCCTCGGCGCTGGGGCTCGAGACCAAGCGCGGGCGCGCGTTGCGGCGTCACCTGTGGCCGGAACCCAGGCTCGCACTGGGACGGCATCTGCGTGAACTCGGAGCCACGGCTGCCATGGATTTGAGCGACGGGCTCTCGCTCGATCTGCACAGGCTGGCACTGGCCTCGAGGGTCTCGGCGGAAATCGAGGTGCCACCCGTATTTCCCGGAGCCACGCTCGACCACGCATTGCATGGGGGCGAGGATTACGAGTTGCTGTTCACGGTTCCCGCGGGAACACGCGTTCCTCGAACATTCCAAAGCCTGGAGCTGACGCGCATCGGGCAAATGCGGCGTGGTCCGGCGGGCGGCGTAAGGCTCGACGGGCGTCCGCTGGCCGCGCTCGGCTACGATCATTTCAGACGCAAATGAACTCTCCCGATCCCACTCCTGTTATCGATCTGATTGAAGCCTTTCGCCGCTCCAAGACCATGTTCGCGGCAGTCGCGCTGGGAGTGTTTGACTGCCTGGAACGCGGGCCGGCGGACGCGGCTACGCTGGCGGCGGCGATGCACGCCAAGACCGAGCCGCTCGGGCGGCTGCTGGATGCCTGCGTGGGCCTCGGGTTCTTGCGCAAGAGCGACGGCCGCTACTCCAACGAGCCCATAGCGGATGTCTATTTGCGCCGCTCGAGCGAGCAAACGCTGGCCGGTTACATTCTGTATTCGAACGAGGCGCTGTTCCGCCTCTGGGCGAATCTCGAAGATGCGGTACGCGAGGGCAGCCATCGCTGGACGCAGACCTTCGGCCGGGAAGGCAGTCTCTTCGACCACTTCTTCAAGACCGAGGAAGCTATGCGCGCGTTTCTGCTGGGGATGCATGGCTTCGGAGTGTTGAGTTCGCCGAAAGTGGTTGCGGCTTTCGATCTGTCGCGTTTCCGCAGGCTGGTGGATCTGGGCGGCGCAACGGGGCACCTGGCGATCGCGGCTTGCGAGCGGTATCCCGGGCTGCGCGCCGCGGTATTCGATCTGCCGCGGGTGATTGAAGTGGCGCGCGAACAGGCGAACCGGTCCGGCGTGGCTTCCCGCATTGAGTTAGTGGCCGGCGATTTCTTCACCGACGAGCTGCCCGAAGCCGATTTGTTTGCCGTAGGCCGCATCCTGCACGACTGGTCTGACACCAAAATCGATTCGCTGCTCCGCAAAGTATACCTGCGGCTGCCCGCTGGGGGCGCGCTGCTCATTGGGGAGAAATTGCTGAACGAGGAGAAAACCGCGCCGGTCCCGGCCCTGATGCAGTCGCTCAACATGCTGGTCTGCACAGAAGGCACGGAGCGTTCGCTCAGCGAATATCGGGCTTTGCTGGAAGCGGCCGGTTTTCGGGAGATCGAAGGCCGGACGACGGGGGCGCCGCTGGATGCGGTGCTGGCGGTCAAGCGGTAGCCTGGATGCCGGGCTAAAGAAGGGCCGTGGGGCTACTTCGGATACTCGTAGCAGCCGATATCCGAAGCGGTGCCCTGGGGTCTGGGGTTGCCATCCAGGTCGGTCGTAACAGACGGCAGCGTTTGGCCCGCATCCACGGCCGGCGAGGTGGCCAGGAGATGATAATCATTCGCCGGCGGATTCACGAAAAGGCTCGAGAGCGTGGCTGCGAACGAATGCGGTTCATGCCCTTGAGACTGCCACTGGGAGAGCGTGTAAAACGTGGTTCCATCATCCGGCGTAGACGCCCAGTTGCCCCCGCCGAAAATGTTGTAGTCGCTGTCGGTGTCGGCGATATCGGTGGCGTTCGTAAAGTCGAAGCCGCCGTGATTGGGATTGCTGTTGTAGAGGATGTTGTCGCGAATCGTATTGGTTCCGACGCTGGAGTCGATGCGTAGCGCCCATCGGCCGTCCGTGGCCATGTTGATGGTGTTGTTGTAGACCAGGTTTCCTACCGGGCCCTCCGCGCCATCAATCTTGAACATGGCAATCCCTGAAGCGTGATTGTTGTAGAGCAGATTGTTCTGAATGGTGGAGTACTGGACGCCATCCAGGTTAATGGCGCTGCCACCAGCCGATCCGTTGTTGTAAATGATGTTGTCTTCGAGCACTGCGCCGGTGATGATGCCGTCGCCGCCCTGGCTGGCGTCGGCGTTCAGTTGAAGGCCGGCGCCCGCGTTATCGTGAAGCAGGTTCTTTCGGACGACGGGCCAATCGCCGCTGTTGGAAACGTAAATCCCATGCTGCGTCTGGCTGCCGTAGCACTCGTTGCTCTGAATGAGCAGATGGTCGGAAAAGTCGGTGAAGATGCCCCACGTGGCATTGTTGCCGAAGACGCCGTTCTGAACGGTCACATTGGGGCTGTTATCGATTCGGACCGCCGCGCGGTTGGCATTAAACGAATGCAATCCGTCCAGAACGATATACGACGAGAACGTGACAAAAATGGTGTCGCGCACGCCGGACACAGGCTGGATGTTGGCATTTTGACCCTGAGCCACGATGACGATGGGATTCGTTGCGGTTCCATTCAGACTGTCGACGGTGAACGCGCTGTAGTCCCCGTCGGCCACGATGATGGTATCTCCGGGTCCCACCAGGCTGAGGGCCCTGGTAATTTGACGGCAGGGGCTCGCCTGGGTACAGCCGTTGGTGTCGACGCCTGTGGGTGACACATACCAGGCCGGGCCGGAGCCCATTCGGCAAATGCCGCCCAGAGCCGCATTGACTACCCTTTGCACATCCGTCACGTTGCAGTGGCCGCTGCCATCCAGACTTCCGTTGGTGCACGGGAGAACTCCCAACGCCTGATTAATCTCAAGCTGGACGTCAACCACATTGACCGCCCCGTCGGAGTTCAGATCGCACGCACTGCTGGCACCGAAAGCAATGCGCGGCGCCGGCAAACCGGTCAGCACAATGAGTGCAACACAGATCAGGTAACGGCGCATGCCTCTTCCTGCGGTCGCTTCGATCAAAGTAAGGTCTACGAACAGGCTGCGCCTTGAGCCGCGATTTTTCAAGGTTGGCTGAGGTTATGGAACTGGTACTTGCCGTGCCTGCTAACCGTTTCAGAATCCACGTGACTGGTACTGGTCAAAATCCAGAGGGGGGGCAACGTCGACTTCGCGGCATGCGGAGTTTGCGGTCATCGGCCACTGCAGCAGGAACAGGACGTGTTGACCGGTGGCGCGCATCGCCTGCCGCAGCGCCTCGGCTTCCTCGGCGTCGTTGAAATAACACTCGCCGAGGATCCAGGGCTGGTGGTGACCCGCGTCGTGAAGAATCCTGGCGGCCTGCTCAAAGTTCTTCTGCGTCGCGCGGTAAAAATGAAGGTCCAGCACAGGCGGCTCGCCGTGATTTCCGAACGGGCTGTCGCCGTAAACCGCGCTGACCAGGGGCAGGCGGTCGGCTGCGGGAATGATGGAAAAGCCAACGGTGTCGCGTGTTCCGTACGCGGCGGCGTATTGGTTCCAGAGCCGCTGGCAGTATTCGAGTGCGGCATGCTCGCGGGGAAGGGGAATGCCTTCGTTGCCGAGATCAATGCGGTAGCGGATCCTGGCGGCAGTGATCAAGGGCCGCAAGTTCCGGATGAGCGCCCAGTTCTCTTCATAATAGTCTTCTTGAAATGTAGTCCATCGTGAAGAATCATTCGGGCCTTGAGGAAAGAAGCCCACGATAATTTCCTGAAATCCAGCTTTACGAATCGCAGTCAAGAGATTGGTGAGGTTTTGACGGTACCGCACAGCGAGATCTCCGCCAGTCGAATCAAGCAGTGTGCCGCCGCCCAGACCGCGGCCGAAAAAAATGGGGATGCGCAGCCGTCTTTGCCCGTGGCGATGCATAGCCTCGAGCTGGCGATCGATCTCCACCTTGGCTTTGTCGTAATTGGGAATGACGCCATACGGGCCGCGCTTACAGCCCGGGTCAAGATGATACCAACCGTAATTCGAGCCACCGCGATCGCGGCCGGGCATTGCCGAGCAAAGAACCAGCGCGAGCGCAAGTGCCTTCGACATGCACCCCTAATTCGTCAGGAAGACGACCAAGCTCGCGCTGGCGCAAATGAGTCTCGCGGGAGCGGGCTCAAGTTTTTGGCCGGAGTTCTTGAGCTTGGGCGGAGTATCCTTCATCATCTCCACACGGCCGTACGCGACAGCCCACCGGTCGTAATCTTCGGACCCAAATCGAAAACTGGCGAGCGAGGTTTGCCGCTTGATGATTTCCAATTCCTTGTAGACGAGATTGCGATCGATGGACAGGCCTTGCGGAGGTTTGGGAGCGGCTTTTGCATCAAAAAAAACCGGGATCGTGTTGAAAGTCGGCAACCCTCCAGGCTTCAATCCCTCGCATGTCTCCTCGCTGATAAACCGGCCCTCTTCGCGATAGGAAAACCGCCCGACAATGGCGACAACTTTGCCCGCATACACCGGCAGGTCGCGGATCACGTCGCAGACCCGGACCACCTGAACGGGAGCCTGCGCGGCCACCAGCGCGGTGTTCCAAAAGAACGCCGATGCAAGGACACAGATCAAGAGGGCGGGTCTCAAGACGTTTTCGGGGCCGCGGGTTTGGGCGAATTTGGGTGCTCGATCCGGACGTTGATGGCCTCCATTTCTCCGTCGGCGTAGCGTTTGGTTTCCACCGTCACCCGCGCACCCGGCTTCACATCCGCCAGTTTGATCTTCTTATCGCCGTCGAAGTAATGGGTTTTTCCGGAGCAGATGAATCGCAGCGTATTGGAGTCGTCCTGCTGAAGCGTGAGGGATTTCTTGTCGACATTCTGAACTATACCGGCAAATGTGGCCGGGGGCACATTCACAGAAGTGCCGCTCCCTGCGGGCGGGGCGCCGCGCATCCGGCGGCTTTGCGAAAAACCGGGTAACCCAAAGGCGAGCAGCACCAGCATAATCAGGGCGCAAATCCGCGGGCGGATTTCCATCACAACCTCCCAACCTTGTAGAGACGGTGGTTCAAGTAGGAAAAGTAACGCCTGAGGTTGGCGTATTTGCCCAGGAGATTGTTGAAAAAGGGCGAGGACCACTCCCTGACGGTCGTGGCTCGCGGTGCACCCTCTGCGCTGCCGGGTACTTGCCGAGCCGCGACCGCGAGGGAGGCGTTGCCCGGCGCGGTTTTATCAACAACCTCCCAGAAACCGGACTCAACACCCCCGAGCTGTTCACACCTGGTCCGGTTCGGGATGCGCCCACGGGCTGCGGTAGGGGCGACGCAAAAGGCGGTTGGCTTCGTCATCATCCTTCACGCGCCCGGTTGCGGGGTCCCAGGTGAGCGTCCGGCCTAGCTGCATCGCGAGATTGGCCAGGATGCAACTCGTGGTGGAAATGTAGCCCTGCTCGATATCGGCCACTGGCTTGGTTCGCGCGTCGATCGCCGCAAGAAAGTCCAGCATGTGATGGCGGACGGCCGGTGCGCAGTGTTTCTCGAGATCCTTTTCGGTCTTGTCTTCCGGATATTGCTCGAGTTCGTAGGTTACGTCGCGGTGGACGCGCTTGCCTCCATTCTCGGGAATGAAATCGTAGCTGAATACGCTGGTTTTGAGCGTGCCCTTGTCGCCATAAAACGTCGCCGCCCACGGGTAGTCCGGGTCCGGCGCCGCGCCCCACGTGCGGTGCTGCCACACGACGCGCAGATCGGGATACTCAAACGTCGCGGTTTGGGTATCGCTGATGTTGGCCTTGCTCTTCTTGTCTTCGAAGACGCCGCCGGTTGACGACACGCGCGTGGGCCAGCCGAGGTCCATCATCCAGCGCGTCATGTCGAACATGTGGATACCCATGTCGCCCACGATGCCGTTGCCGTATTCCATGAACGCGCGCCAGCCGCGCGGATGTACCAGGCTGTTGTAGGGGCGCATGGGCGCCGGACCGGTCCACATCTCGTAATCGAGATTGGGTGGCGGATCGGTGTCCGGCGGATTCTCGGTCGCGCGCATGTGGTAATAGCAGCAGATGTCCACAAACCCGATTTTGCCCATTTTGCCCGGCAGGATGAACTCGTTCATGGCTTCCACCAGGTGCGGCGTGCTGCGCCGCTGGGTGCCCACCTGAACCACGCGGCCATGCTTGCGCGCGGCGGCCACCATCGCCTGGCCTTCGATGATGTCGACGCTGATGGGCTTCTGGACATACACGTCGACGCCACTCTGGACGGCGGCGATCATCGCCAGCGCGTGCCAGTGGTCGGGGGTTGCTACCTCAACGATGTCCAGGTCTCGCTCCTTGAGCATGTCGCGATAGTCGTGATAGAGGCGCGGCTTCTTGTTGGAGCGCTGGCGCAATGCCACCAGGTCGGCGGCATCCGCCAGCATCTGTTTATCGACGTCGCACAGCGAGACGATCTCGACCGGCGCAACCTGAATGAGCCGCAAGATGTCCGATTTGCCGTACCACCCACAGCCGATCAGCCCCACACGGCGCGGTTTTTGGTCGGCATATGGTGTCGCCAGCCCTCGGCCCGCGGCAAGCGCCAAACCGGCGCCGGCAGTAAGAAATTGGCGGCGATTCATGGATGGGGCCTCCAAACAGACGTGAAAAGGAAAGTATAGGTCAGGTGTGGAGGCGTTGGGGAAACGGTCCGCCGGAGGCTTTCTTCAAGGAGTCACGAAGCGACGGAAACGGGGCCGCGGTCCTGGAGAAGATGGGCATTCTAAACACGTGATCCACTTTCAGGACGGATGCGGCCGCCGTAATGGCTGAGCCGATTCACCAGGCAGCGCGAGCACTCTATCGCCATCAAGGCTTCACCTGAGCCAATGAACCCCCGGCGCAGACAAGCCCCCGCGCCGGCCGTTGATTACACCAGTCCTTCATGGGACCACGTACCCTCCTCAGGATAGTATGTCCTTGGTGGCTAATAGCGAATTCTACCCGAACGGGCAGTGCCGTTTAACGTTCCACTGCAATCTATGCGGAACGCGGAACGACCTTCTCGCGAAACACTATGAAAACCCCGAGTTGCCTTCCTGTTCACAGTGCTCATCAAACGTGCGATTCCGCTGGCTGCTGCATCGGCTTTCGCGAGAGCTCTTTGCCAACAGCCTGCCCCTCTGCCAATTCCCGGCGGACAAATCGATTTGCGGCCTCGGCCTGACTGACCCGGCGCCTCTCGCCGCGGTTCTCACGGAGCGCTTCACCTACCTCAACACGTATCTCGATATGGAGCCCCGTCTGGACATCCGCTACGACCCCTCGCCGATTGGCCCACTGGATTTTCTGATTGCCAGCGAAGTGTTCGAACACGTCGAGCCTCCGGTCGTTGAGGCCTTTCGCAATGCCGCGCGCCTGCTGAAACCGTCCGGCTTCCTGCTGCTAACCGTGCCGTGGGTCTGGGACGGAGATGCCCAATCGGCGTTACTTGAATTCTACGATTGGAAACTCGATCGCGACGAGAACCGTTGGGTGATCGTCAATAGAAATCCCGACGGTCAAGTCGATCGGTTCTACGACCCCTCCTTTGACGGATCGCCAGGACCATCGCTCGGACATACGCGCGAACATTTCCCGGAACTGTTCGACTGGAAATTATCGGATGAAGAGGGCTCGCTGCGCTTACGGAACCGGCGGCGAGATGGCACCTCCGAGGTCTTCCACAACTTGGTCTTTCACGGGGGCCCCGGCTTGGCTCTTGAGATGCGCCTGTTCACGAGGGCCGATATTGAAAACAGTCTGCACGCCGCCGGATTCCGGTCCGTCGAGTTCGATAACCGGGAGGTCTGTGAATCCGGAATCGTCTTCCCTTATGCCTGGAGCCATCCGATAGTGGCACGAAAAGCAGGCCCTTGAGCACCGGAATCATGTAGCGCAGGTCCACGCGCTTTCTGTGGCTATCTGACGGAAATGGATGCGCCCTTATTCGAGGCCACGGTACGTGCGTTGCGCGCCTGCCACCCAATTCCACCCCGTAATCAGCGTCAACGGCGAGGAATAGTTCGAGGGCAGTGAATTAATCAAGATGCGCCCATCCGCCGCCACGTCGTATTGGAAATACGCGTATCGGGTCGCAACGATGCGCGTTTGAAAAACAACTTCGGGCGCACTTGCCTCGCCTTTCTGAGGATCGAAGCGGACCACCATCAGCTTCTTGTCAGCTTGCATGTAGAAAATCGTTTTGCCGTCACGGCTCCAGCGGGCCTGTGTTCCCCGGGCCTTCGAGATCTGGATGCGCGCGCCCGGCCCGGGGAACGGCTGCACCATGATCCCGCCGCCGGTTGCGGTTCCCCCTGAGCCGAAATAGGACACCCACCTCCCATCGGGAGAGAACTGGGCTTCCGCCCCGTCGGCAAACTCCTTAACACTGTGATCGGCCATCGAGAAAACCGCAAGATGAGCGCCCCCGCGCGGGAAAGTCATCATCGCCAGGTACTTCCCATCCGGCGACAAACTATTGGGAATCATCTTGATTCCTTTGAATAGGACCTGTGGCGGACCGGAGGCGTCCGCGGGAATCTGGCAGATGGAATAGGTCCGGCCATCCGTCGTGACATACGTAATCGTCTTTCCATCGTGCGACCATAATGGGAACTCCTCAGCGCCGCCATCCGTCAAGCGCGTAGTAACACCGCGCGCCAGGTCGTACACGCGGATATAGTGCTTGCCATTGTGAGCGTCATCCGAATCGATCGCCAGTGCACGCCCGTCCGGGGATAACTGCGGGTCCTTGTACCCGGGTTCGGGCAACTGGCCCACTTCCTTCCCCGACCGGTCAAACCACGTCAGGTGCGAGGCCACATCAGCAGCCGATTGAAAAACCAGAGTCCCCGTCTGCGAAGCCGAGAAACTCGTCTGTGCAAAACCCGCGTCTCGTTCGATTTCCTGTTCCGTGATGGGAATGGATGGGCCGGTCATTCGCAAACGCTCGGGATCGAAGGGTTGCGCCATCAACGCGCGGTCGCGGACGTAAAGCAGGTTGCCGGAAGCGAACATCACATTGCCTAAATCCTGAGAGACCGGTTTGCTCTCGCTCGTATCCAGCGATCCCGCGTAGATGCCGGGACCGAGCACGTCTCCCGGCGCGCTCCAATCGACGAAATACAGGAAATGTTTCCCATCCGGCAGAAACGACGGCCAGCGATGCGCCTGGCCGCTACCCTGGGGTCCGATCTGTGTAACCGGCACGGGAGTGCCTCCCGCGGCGGAAACGCGAAAAAGCGGCCCGGCTAGCGAAGGCGCAAAAACAATGGTGTCGTCCTTGTTCCAAGTACCGCCCCGGCCGACTGGCGCATCGCACAGAATTCGCACGCCACCGCCCGCTACATCCGCCGTCTTCAGCTTTCCCGCGTCGGTGAAGAGCCCGACGTGCTGGCTGTCCGGCGACCAAAATGGATACAACGCTCCCTCTGTGCCGTTGATCTGCTGCGCGCTTGCCGCAGACAATACCCGAATCCACAGAAGAGTTGCGCCGTCCGGATTCACCGCCACAAACGCCAGCCGCGTGGCGTCCGGCGAGAGTGCAAAGTTGTAGGGCACGAAGGACCAGTTGGGTGGCGGCGCGAGCGACGAACGCACCGTCAGCGCCGGTGGCGCTGGGTGGTGGAAGCCGATCCAGGCCCCTGCGGCCGCCACCACGAACATCAACGCAGCCGCTCCCCACGCCAGTTTCTGCTGGAGGCCGGCCTTTTTCGAAACGGCTGCCTGCGCCTCAGCATCGGCCCCCCGCCCTGCCAGCCATCGCAACTCGAGCTTGACGTCGTGCGCCGACTGCCACCTCTCATCCGGCTCCTTCGCCAGACAGGCCCGCACTACGTGCTCGAGACCCGCCGGCATCGTCACTTCCGGTCGCGCGATCGGTACCGGTTCCGACGACATGATCGCCGAGATCAAACTGGCGTGGCTCTTCCCCTTGAACGCTTTCTCGCCGGTGATCATCTCGTAGATCACCGCGCCCAGCGCAAAGATATCCGTCCGCGCCTCCGCGTCTTTGCCCTCCAACTGCTCCGGCGCCATATATTGGAGTGTTCCCACCACCGTGCCCTCGGTCGTCAACGGCGTGGTTTGCGTCGCAATCGCGCTCAGCCCCGGTTCGGCCGCCGCGCCCCGCAATTTCGCCAGACCGAAATCCAGCAGCCTGGTCCCGGATTTCGTCAGCATGACGTTACCCGGTTTCAGGTCGCGGTGGATCACCCCCTGCCGGTGCGCCGCCTCCAGCGCATCGGCAATTTGTGCCGCGTATTCGAGCGCCTGCGAGACCGGCAGCGGCCCTTTTTGCAGCCGTTGCGCCAGCGTTTGCCCTTCCAGGCACTCCATCACCAGGTAGTCGACATCGTCCTGATGCCCCACGTCGTACAGCGGGCAGATATGCGGATGGCTGAGGCTCGAAATTGCCCGCGCCTCACGATCAAAACGCTCGCGCGCCTCCGGGCTCGATGAAAGATGCTGCGGCAGAATCTTGAGGGCGACGGTCCGCTCCAGGCGCGTGTCCCTGGCCCGATACACCTCGCCCATACCTCCAGCACCGATCGGCGAAACGATCTCATAGGGGCCCAGCCGCGTTCCAGTCGCCAACACCATCGGCTCTTCGAATTCTTCCACACCAGGTCTGCGCGCCGCTACCCCAACTAGATCTTCGCCAGACGTCGGGGACTGGCTCCACCGTCCCTAATCGAGCCACCCACAAGCCACCAGCCCGCTCGTCGTGGACGGTGGTGCCTGTCCCCTCTTGCACCAGCCTGTGCGCGGCGATTTTTTCACGGCTTCCTGTCCGCTGTTTTTCAGATCTTCGCCAGCAGCTTCTTGCACTCCTTGATTCCGGCTTCATCGCGCTTGTAAAAAATCCACTGCTTCATCCGCTTGGCGCGGATCAACCCGGCTCGGGAGAGAATCTTCAAATGTTCGCTGGCCGTCGGCTGGCTGACCCCGAGCTTTTCCGCAATCAGAACCCCGCAGACGCCATCCTTGATCAGATCGCCGTCCACCTGCCGGGGAAAATGTTTAGCAGGTTTCTTGAGCCATTTGAGGATCTGCAGCCGGCGCTCATTGGCCAGTGCGCGAAGTGTAAAATCGGAGATCATATAGGCAATTAGCCAACTGCCTAATTATAATGCAGGAATTGATGCTCGAAATCGACAGGGACTCCATCGCCCGCACCTACCAGCTCATTCGCCCCTACATTCGCCGGACGCCGGTCATCGAGGTCGATGGTGCCGACTTCGCGCTCGACGCCGTCCGCCTCTCCCTTAAGCTGGAACTGTTGCAGCACGCCGGCTCCTTCAAGCCGCGAGGCGCCTTCGCCAATCTGCTGATGCGCGACGTCCCCGAAGCAGGCGTGGTGGCTGCCTCCGGCGGCAATCATGGGGCTGCCGTAGCCTTCGCCGCCATGAAACTGGGTAAGCCGGCGAGGATCTTCGTCCCTCGCGTGGCGTCGCCGGCAAAGATCGCGCGGATTCGCGGCTACGGGGCCGAACTCGTGGTCACCGGCGAACGCTACGCCGAAGCGCTCGAAGCCAGCCAGGCCTGGGCCGCGCAGTCCGGAGCCCTGGCCATCCATGCCTACGACCGTGTAGAAACCATGCTCGGCCAAGGCAGCGTCGGGCTGGAATTCGAGGAGCAGGCGCCCGGGCTCGACACGCTGCTGGTGGCCGTGGGCGGAGGTGGCCTGATCGGCGGAGTGGCCGCCTGGTATTCCGGCCGCGTTCGACTCATCGGCGTCGAGCCCGAAGCCGCACCCACGCTCACCCGCGCGCTCGAAGCGGGCCATCCGGTCGATGCCGAGGCCGGCGGAATCGCCGCCGATTCGCTCGCTCCCAAACGCGTCGGCGAGTTGATGTTCCCCCTGGCGCAGGCCTATGTCGACCGCGTGCTTCTGGTGTCCGACGACGCGATCGTGCATGCCCAACAGCAGCTCTGGAACGTCCTGCGAGTCGCCGCCGAACCCGGCGGCGCCGCCGCCCTCGCCGCGCTGCTCAGCGGGCGTTATGAGCCCAAACCCGGCGAACGCGTCGGCGTGCTCGTGTGCGGCGGAAATACGTCAGCAG
>Ga0187817_10000965_pt1 | contig 13341 bp, 7 predicted proteins | sample NC_wetland_sal_i_17_FD_132431 | JGI IMG/M metagenome (GOLD analysis project Ga0187817, IMG submission 132431) | Wetland sediment microbial communities from Neuse River Estuary, North Carolina, USA - SO4_2 | ecosystem: Environmental > Aquatic > Freshwater > Wetlands > Sediment | place: USA: North...
CTAAGGGTTCAAGACCGGCCTCGGCTTCGCGAAATCCTAATACAACACCAAGCTCGAGCAGATCCGTGCGTTGACATCAAGGGTAGCCAGACAACGAACTCCTTGTTGAAACCATTGACCTCGGCCTGTGCCACCTCGCACCGCTACGATTGGTGCGCCTTGTCTAACCGTTCGCGAAAGTTCTTCGCCCAAGAGCGAAATGCGGCATCAATATCCCCCCATTTCTCATAGGCCTTAAGCCCGCTGAAAAACCGGCGGCCCTCCTTGCTGGACATGAAGGCCACCATTACTTCGCCGGACACCGAATCGACCATTTCCCCTTCAATCGAAACCTTACCAACGCTTAGCCTGGGCGCTAACATGCTGGCGCCGGGGGCTACCGCAGCAGAGGCAGCGGTTTCAGCTCCCTTCAGTGCCGCATTCTCCTTGCCCCCCGCGGGCTCCACGTTCGTGATTGCTATTCGCAACACCATAACGCCCAGTCCAGCCTCGGTCACGAGTTCGTAGCGTCCGGACTTAGTAAGTTCGTCCCTGATCGCTTGAGTGAAATATTGAGCCAGCTTTGCCAATTGCTCAGGGTCGATGCCGCGCTGCTGAGCCTCCGGAAGCAGATAGACAATCACCGGGTCAAGGATGAACTTGCTGGAATTCTTCAAAACGTCTTTGTTCTTCCAGTAGGTGAGCAAATCGGGGTTCTTGGGATCGGGCTGGAGTTTGGAATAGTAGACACCTAAAAAACCGGAACCCTGCTCTTTCGACGAGTCTTGCGCTTGCGTAGTGAGGCCAATAAGCAGCAGCGAACTTGCCAGCAGGCTCAGACAGATGAGTTGCGAAAGTGACGTCCCAAGAGTGACAGGGCAGTTCTGCCTTTGAGGGGCGACACGGTCAATGTTTTGCAGCATTCTCCTTGAAGGGTGTTGCTTGTGCATATTTCCTCCATTTGCATCCTCGCGTTCCGATGGTAGTGGGCTTGGCCTAGTAAACCGGAATTTCCTTCTTGGCCCCGAACAAAGCGGCGATTCTATACCCATCGTGCATGCTCGCGACCTGGTGAAACGATTTTCATCCGGAGCGCCCCCAGGGGTCTGCGATCCGCGAGCACACCCCGAAATTACACCAGATTCCAGCGCCAGCAATCGCAGTGACAGCTAACTCGTGGTTAGTCGGCTTACTGGAGATTTCAAATCACATCTCCGGTTTGGGCGTTTATCGGACATTGGGTCCATTGGCCCGTGTTCGGTGAATCGTATCTAGGCGACGGAATCGCACTTGCCCGAAAAGACTGTCTCGCTGCACGACATTCTTGCGAGAGCCCCTTTTAGTCCGTCAGTGTCCGCGCTTGTGGTCGCGCCACTTCCGATTTCGAGTCCCGCGATTGTGTCAGTGCTTGTCTCATGTTCCCTTTCATCACAAAACACAAGGCCCCACCCCGATCTGATATTTGGCTCATCGGTCCCCGCGCCAGATGGATGAGGGTGTACGGATGCGCAATCTCACTGAAGTACAGCACCTCAGTGGGGCGACTATTGGGGCGGGAAATTCTTCAGCAGCTTCGTCATCGCCTTGGTCAGATTCTTCTGTCTCTTTTCCTGGTTAGCGTTGGAATCGATCGTCTTGGTTGCTCTTCCTGTCCAAACGAGCTGCTTGGTCGCCGGGTCATACATATCCAGAACAAGGGTTCCTATGCTGATCGTGGAAGTCGTGGCGTTCACCATTCCTCCGCCCCAGCGCAATCCCCCGCCCGTACCATACGCGTTCCACTGCTTTTCCTGATCGATGGACACCTGATAGCCGATGTACAGATCGGCCTTGTCGCTGTCCGTCTTCGTCAAGCCCTTTGCTGCCAACTGAGAGTCGATCGAATTCTTAATCTGAGCGTCCAAAATCTGGTTCGGGTAGGATGCGCCTTGGATCGTCACCCACTTGTAGGTGTGGTATTTCGTGAAGTCCGTTCCCGGCATGGCGTTGGTTGTTACATCCTGTGCCGGCGTCACACTGCACGCCAAGAGTGCCAAAATGAGTCCCAATCCGACCCTCACCGTCCTGATCTGTATTCCTTGTGGCATCGTTCTTCTCCTTATTCCTGATTAGAATTCAGTAGTCGACGGCAGCCCGGGGTAACGCGATATTCCTCTACTTCATGTGCTCCTTTGGTTGTTGCTGAAATGCTTACAGCTCCGCAATTAGCACCGGCAGCAGGTTGGGGAACTTTGTTAGCGCCTGCCTCCGCCCCCGCGACCGCTCCAGCCGCCGCTACTAGACCTTTGCTGCTGATAGCGCTGGCTGGATTGTTCGCCCCGCTCCCTGTTTTGCGCCTCCTGTTGCATTCCCTGGGTTTCACTGCTGCTCTCAGGGTGCTGTTGGTACGAGGAGGTGGAAGGATGTTGCTCGTAGCTCTGGCTCTGGTTATGCTGCTGAGCGGTGGAAGAGTTCACGGAATTCCAGCTACCATTGCTCCCATACTTTTGCCAACCGCTGCCAGTGTTCTTGTACACATTGCCGTCCGCGCTGGCGTACATGTTGCCGTTTGCGGCCTTACCCGCACTTGCGCTGTTTCCATAGGCGCCGCTCGCTCCGACGGCCTTTCCGCCCGAAGACGTCTGCACCGATCCTGTTGTTCCCTGGGCGGTGGTGTAATGCTGCGAGTAGGCGCTCTGGCCGTTTTTCGAAACCGCGGAACTGCCCCAGGAGCTGTACCCGTTGGATCCTTGATGGGTGGCGGCAGAGGCACCCGTGTAGGGGTTGTAAGCTGTGGCGGCATGTGCGCTTCCATAGGGAGTGGAGACCGATGCACTCCTGGTCGAAGTCCCCGTGTACGGATTGTACGACGCGCTTCGGGTAGCCGATCCATAGGGACCGTAGGCAGTCTGTGAAACGCCATACGCGCCTGTGGTGGAGTGGTAGTAGGACGTCGACCCGTAGGTAGTGGGGTAGTGGTAGTAAGCCGGATATCCGTAGGCCGGGTGGTAAATGTACGGCGGATAGTAATAACCGGTACCCCCGGCGAGGACCGCTCCCACGGCAACGCCCACAACGAATGCTCCCATGTAACCAGCCGTGTAGCTGGCTTGCACAGTCCCGTCCGGAGCCGCCACTTGCGTAACGTAGGTGACGTTGTAAACCGGAGAGCTGGGCGGAATCGTGTAAATCACTTGTGGCACAGATTGCGCTGTTTGCCACGGACCTTGCGGGTTCGTGGAAAGGAACCAGATACCTTGGAAACACAGATAATAGAGATCGCCTACCTGGATCACTTTTTGTGCTGTGTTAGTGGCATAGAATAGTGAGGTTCCCTGGATGGGAACGAATTGCGGCGAACCGGCGTAAGTCACATTTGCTTGGGCTGCCGCTGCTGCTGCGTTCACCGTAATTCGCGTGGGAACTTGGGCAATCATGACCGCGTCCTTGGCTTCTTCCGTCCCCGGAACGGAGGAAAGTACCTGCGCGGGAGGACTGTCAGGCGGAATCTGAGCAAAGTCGGGCGGAAGGTTGGGAGTCGCGAAAGTCCAAGGTCCCCGCAGACTGCCGGCCGTGAACCACCGGCCCGCAGTCAGGTAGTAGTATTGATTCGTTGGCGTGTAAACGAAGAGGTAGCTAACAGTGTTCGTGGCGTAAACGAGTTGCGTTCCTTGGATTGCAGAGTAGACGGGCTGCCCATCAAATAGAATGACGACAGCCGGCACGGTGCTGTAGAAAACGGTGGGGATGACACCATTGGAACTTCCAGGTGGCGGCGGGATGTAGTTTTTCAGGCTCGCCCACTGGTGCTCCTTGAGCAGCTTGTCCATGTCCTTGGGGAGCTTAATCGTTGGCGACCACGGACCTTGCAGATCGTTCGACGTTAGCCACCGCTCGCCCGCCAAAAGATAGTAAGTGGATTTATCATAGCGGAACACAAACCACTCCGTGTTGACCACATACTGCAGCTTTGTATGCGGGATGTCAGCCAAAACTGGGGGGCCTTCCACACCCAAAAGAATCGCCGGCTGGTAACTGACGAAGATCTGTGGCGGGTCATTATTCAATTGAACTCCGGGAGTTGGTGCCGCCGGTCTCGGGACACAAGCCACCAAGCGATGCATGGAGATCCAGACGGTGGACGGCACAAACGTCTTCACCAATTGGTCCATACTCGCGGCGGTGGCAGGGTCCAGAGACGGGAAGTAGGTATTCTTGATTGTAATGTTGGAAATCAACACCATTTGGGTCTCCGAGTTGACGCTCGTCCAGCCCTGCGCCGACACCGCCCCGACGATCTCTTTGCCGCCCGCCGGTGTGATCGAAATGGCCTCGCGCCAATCGAGTTGTTCAAAGTTGCTCCAATTGTCCACCTGGGGTTGGTAATAAACCAGAGTCCCTTGCGGTTTGATTATTTGGCGGGGCCAACCTGGATCCTGGGCAAACATGGTACTGGCCGAGGCCAGCACCAAAGACCAAACTGCGATGACTCTTCTCATTGCGTCCTGCCTTCTCCCTGCGAGTCGAAAAAGCATTTGTCTCAATGCCATGGATTACTCCGCGCGCTACGCCGGAGGCGGCGACATCAAAAACGGCGGCTCACCAATTAAGATTGCTCCTCTCACGACGTCCGCGACAGGTTTGCCTTCATACTCTGCCAGACGCGATTGCGACGCGGCCGCTCAACCGTTCGCATCGGGATTACTTAGAGCCGCCGCCCCAGTTGATAACGATTCCGCTCTTCAGCCGAAAGCTGTTCTGACTATTGTTTTGGCTGCAGACAGGGAAGCCACAGTTGTTGCCAAAGCGGGTGTAGAGATATTCGGCCTGCACGAGGCGGATCGAAAATTTCTTGCTCATCTTGATGTCAAAACCGCCGCCCGCCGTCAAGGCGAAAGCGGTCTTGGTGTAAGTGGCGCCGTTGGTGGCGGCGACGCAATCCACCGCGCTGCTTTGGCAACTGAGTGAGACGCGCATCCCGCCGAAGTTGACTTCGAAAAATGGTTGAAACTTGCTGCTGTTGCGAAGCGTTATCCGGGGCCCGAACAAAAAGGTAAACTCATTCCCGTTCACTTTGCCGCTGAGGACCGTATTATTCTCATTGAGTACCTTGCAGCCACCCAGGTCAGCCGCTACGCCAATATATTGACTGAAGTTATAGGCGATCGTGCCCCCGCCACCAACGCAGTTAAAGCCGCTTGAGCCGCTGAGAAGACCCGGATTGTGGATGTACATAAACGCCGGAGATGTTTCCACCGTTGGATAATCCTGTTGAGCGAGAGCCGTGCCAGCCGTGAGCAGAAGCAGCCCCGCCAAAACGAGTGATCTACGCATCTTCACTTCCTCCTTGTAATGAAATCACAAGTTCTTCTTGGCATGCTGCTTTCTTACAAAGTAGCCGCATTGCCCAGAAAACCAATTCACACCTAGAGTCGCAGGAAATAGGCCCGTCCCATCCCGCTCGTCGTCACGCCCAGCAGGCTCCCCAGAGGCCGCCATTGAAATCCCTCCCAGACTGAGTTTTTAGAGGACCCGGAAAAGAGTCTCCGGAGAGGTTTTGGGTTCCCCTCCTTAAGTCGGGTGGGGGGTGTCTCTGCCCGGGCCCTCTATCCCAATCGGCTGGAGTGTACGATCCGCGCGGAGTCCTTGTAACTGTCAAGTTCGACAGGTCTCTCAAAATGATTGCTCCAAAAGACTCTTGCGTAATCCCAGGCTCGATATAGCAACGATTTCCATGACTTGCTGTGAGGATCGCCTGCGCGTTGAAGAAGATGGAAGGCCCTACTGTAGCAGCATGATTTTGTTAGCCTAATGGCAACATAAAAATGTCACCCTCCTAGGGGGCGGTGTGCCCCAGGCGCGTGGTGCTACGCGCAGCCCCCGGTGTAAGTGGTGGAGAAATGAAGATGCGCCCCGTGAGAGCCTCCCGAATGGCAGGCAGGAGGTCAATGGCCATTCGAGATTTCACTACGTATCCAAACGGGCGCGTGGCAAGGCAGGCCCAGACGAAATCTGGGTCAGAGTGAAGAGTCAAGAAAAACTAGCTTCGAGGTACAGCCGTACTCCTTCAATTTATTCGCAGCCTCAACTGCATTGAGAATAAGCATGGAAATATCAGTGACGATGACATCGGGTTTTGGGTTCGTGGCGACTTCAAATAGAACTTGGCCATTAGCCGCTTTCCCAACATGCTCGGAGGTTGGTTCCAGGCGATCTGCCCCGGCTTGTATTTCTCCATCGGCATACCAGCGTTCCTCCCGAGTGAACTCTCTCTCACTCCCGCTGGTACAAAAAATCTCGTTCAGCTCACCAGTCAACCCATCATTCATTCCGACCGGCATCTGTGGGAAGCACCTTTCCCCCCTGTCTGAGCACCTCTGCTAACAGTGTCTTTGCTTGAGGGTCGCCTGGTGAAAGTTGAACCAACTCCCGGGCGTGAGCGACTGCCGACCGGAAATCTCGTTTTTTCCTCTCGAATGTGATCAAGGCAATCAGAATCTCGCGCTCGGCAGGACGTTTGCTGTGAGCTTGCCCCAGAATCTTAAGGGCTTGATCAACCTGGCCGCTGGACTGAAGCGCTACCGCATAGACATAGCTATAGCGGACATTGTCCGGTTGTAGCGCCGTCGCTTCGGCCAGCAGGGTAAGTGCTTCCGGATACCGCTTTTGCCTGACCTTGAGGAGACCGAGAGCATGAATGGGCTCCGCTGCGGTCGGAGCCAGCGTGATGGCCTTCTCCAACCATCGCTGGCCGTCGTCATCGCGATCCTCCAGGCGGTAGAGATCTGCAAGGTTGACCATAGCTGGAACGAAATTCGGATCAAGCCGAAGGGCTGTATGCAATTCGCTCTCCGCGTCAGTCGTGCGGCCCATCTGAACATAGAGCGTGGCGAGGTTTATATGATTCTCGGGCCGCTCGGCGGAGGCCAGCTCGGATGCGATGAGTTCCGAAGTCGCCCGATCCAAAGCAGGTTTCAGTGTCTCCTGCAGAAGATTGGGTGGACTTCCGGCGAGAATGCGCGCCGCTTCAATGCGCACGGACCGTATGGGATCCGTAAGCAGCGGTCCTCCCAAACGAACGCGCTCCTGGGAAGCTAGCGATTCCAAGGCTCGCAGAGCTGCACTCCGCACTAGCGCGTCTTCATCGGCAAGTCCGGTCTGCACCGCAGGAAGCGAAGCGGGAGTAAGGTACTGGGGAAGCAAGGACAACGCCGTGGCGCGGGCAATGGCCGGCTTTGAGGAGTCCATGGCCAACGAGGTGAGTAGATTTTCTGCATTTACTAACCCGCGACGGCCGGCGTCAATCGCGCCCACAAACTGCGACTCTTGTCTCCGGTGGGGTCCATACCACTTCACAACAGCATCGGCCGCCCATTTGGCGGTTTTGTCCTTGTGGCATTGAGTGCAGGCGTTGGGAGTGCCGTAGGCCACTGAAAAATCCGGACGCGGCACGCGGAAGCTGTGGTCGCGCCGCACGTCCACAATCATGTAGGTCCGGGTGGGCATGTGGCAGTTGACGCAAAGGGCGCCGGTGGAACCGGCCTTGTGGTGGTGATGTTTCGGCGCGCCGAATTTGGCGAGCAGGTGGCACTTCCCGCAGGCCTGGTCCAAGCTGACCGGCGGAAGCTTTCCCGAGTGAGGATCATGGCAGTCGGAGCAGCTTACGCCCTCGTGGTACATTTTGCTTTGCAGGAAGGAGCCGTACTCGTAGTCCTCTTCCAAGATCTGTCCATCGGCATAGTAAACGCCTTCTTCCAGGAGATTCGGCACATATGTGTCTAAGAAGTGCTCCCCAGGCTGGTAGTAGCTCGTGATGGGACGGCGGCGGGAATGGCACGGTGCGCAGGTTTCAAGCTCCGTCCGGGTGCGGGGCTCCCCCTTCCAATGCATGGTGACGTCGTCGGGTTTCATAAGCCACCACGACCCGCTGACGGCTTTCAGATCAACCACCATGCCGTTTGCGGCATCCGCTTTCTGATCATAGGCGTTCTTGCGCGCATGCGCCCAGGCCACGTGTTGTGAGCCCGGCCCGTGGCACTGCTCGCAGGAAACATTCATCTCTGACCACGTGGTCGCATACCCATCCGCCGCCAGATTGTAGTTCTTGCGTAGATTGGTTGAGTGACACTCGGCGCACATGTAATTCCAGGTCTGGTTTCGTCCGGTCCAATGCAGGGGATCCGTGTGAGGCATCGCTTGGTTGGGATGGAGATGGAACCAGCGATGGCCGCCTTGCTGCTCGGGCCGCGAATCCCAGGCAAGAACCAGACTTTGCAAGCGGCCATTAGGGAATGGCACCAAGTACTGCTGTAGTGGGAAGACACCGAAAGTGTAGGGGAGTTGGTATTCCTGCAGGTTGCCGTCGGGCCCGTCGGTGCGAACGTAGAATTTGCCGTCCTTCTTGGAAAAACTGGAGGCTACACCATCTTTCACAAAACTTGCGTTATTGAAATTTCCCAGTACGGTTGTATCGCTCGCCTGCTGCATGGCAAGGGCATGGTGGGAGTGACTCCATGCCTCCGCTTGCTCGGCATGGCAGCGAGCGCAGCTCGCCTCACCGACGTACCTCGGTGAGGCAGCCATCTGCGACTTGCTTTCCTGGCGATGCTTCACCCCGGACCAACGCCAAAAGACGATGCCCAGGACAGCCACTAGGAGCACGCTCATTACGATGGCGCTCCGCTGCAGTGGGACTCGGCGACGGGTAGAGGAGGTCATCAATTTGCGCCCGATTATCTAATCAACGCCAGTTTGGCTGCAACAGAGTCGCTGAAGCCAATTCACGCAGCCTCTTACCATAGGAATTCTTCGAACGCCATCAGACTTGACCTATTGTTACGCAAGAGCGTCGGCAAAATCACAAGCTCACTCACACTCAGTTCAAAAAAACGATGTGGGGTTGACCCATCCGAGCTTTTGTAGCACGGCGGGCGAGAGAGTTTGCGTCGTGTCTACATCTCTCAGAAATTATCTGTCGTGGCGAAACACCGAAGGGTATCTGTCATTTTTGACGGTATTCGGCGAAAGATCCGACCCCTACCCTCGATCCTAACCTGAATGGAACAGGGCCCTCGGTCCGTCTCTACTAGTGTTGGTTTGTTCTGATTGGAGCTTTCAAGTCGATCACCAGGGTGCGAGATGTTCGAGTAGGCATGTCAGCTGTCGGGATGCGAAACCCGAAAACCGGAGGGAGTTGCATGGGTGCGTATCCGTGGCCTTTTCGCGGGATTGACCTCACGGCGAAATGTGACAAGCGTCAGAGAAACCTCTTCCACTCAGGTGGATGCTTGGCGCGCAAGATTCCACTGTAAGTAATGACAATATCGCGCTGAGTGCCTAACTGCTAGCTTGGCAAGACTTAATGGTGGTACCAGCTTGGGCTGAAGAGTCTGTGTGGCGACTGGCAAAACTCGATTTCCACATGCCTTTTCGATTTTCAGATTTATTGGAGCAACGCGACTTGTGCGATTCTCCAAAAAAATACAACCTGTGAAAATCGGGGTTCTCACACAGACTCTGAAGACCTATCCGGATTGGCATTTGCCGGCGCAGGTTTGTCGCAACTGTGGACAATGCGGTTTACTCCGAACTAGACTGGTAAGAAGAAGTGGATGATTTTCCCATGAATCCCTTGCGAACTTGGCTTGGTTGTCTGCCAGAATCCGGGACCTGCGAACTGATCAGCAGGGTCCGGCGTAATAGACATCGCCGGGAAAGGGTTGCTCCGATTGCGCGGACCCTGCTAATCACCCTAGCTATCCTCAATGTCCTATCGCTGTGTTCCGTCGTTGCGGCGCAGTCCAACGAGCCTAAGCGAGTCCTGATTCTCATGGAGGAGGACATCAGCTGGCCAATTATTCGCCTGATGGACGAGAATGCGCGGGAAACCCTGCGTCAAGGCTCGCCGGGAGGGATTCTGTTCTTTAGTGAGCACCTGGACCGAGCGTATTTTTTGGATCCCAGCGTTCAATCAGCGGAAGAAAGGGTTATAAAGAAGAAGTACGCCGGTTTCAAGCTCGACCTGGTGATGGTCATCGGCAACGCCCCAACAGATTGGTTTCCAGGTGTCCCCCTTGTTTATTTGAGCGATCACCCCCTGCACATAGCTCCCAACGGGGGGGCATCCACGACAAGAGCTGCAAGTGTTTGGATTGATCTTGACGTGCGGAAAACTCTGGAGGTAGCCCGGCGGCTTCAACCTAAAGCCCGGCAGATCGTGGTCATTGGACAGGAATTCTCTCCGGGTTTCACCAACCGAGTTCATGATGCGATCTCCGCCTCTGCGGCGGATATGCAGAGCATTTATCTAACGGATCTAACGGTTGGCGAAATTTGCCGAAGGGTCGCCCTGTTGGGGCCCGAGAGCATCGTGCTTTATACGGGGATGACGCGCGAAGTCAATGGACGCCCTCTCATCTCTGCCGAGGTGGTTCCGAAAGTTGCAGCTGCATCCGGCGCACCAGTGTATGTCCTCTTCGACACACACGTCGGGACGGGTGCGATAGGAGGATACGTTGCTAGCTTTGCAGAGATAGGTAAAGCAGGCGGGGAACTGGGGCTTCGCCTCCTTGCGGGAGAGCGCCCGCAGGATGTTAAGGCGCAGAATATCTATCTCTTCGACGGACGCCAACTTCGCCGCTGGAACATTTCAGAGTCAGCGCTTCCCTCAGGCAGTATAGTTTTGTATCGACAGCGAACCGCCTGGGAACTTTACTGGAAGATTATCCTTGGCATCATCGCACTGATTGTTCTGCAGGCGCTGCTTATTCTTGGGCTTCTATGGCAACGGATGAAAAGGAGAAAGGTCGAGGAGTCTCTTGTCGAGCGGCTCACTTTTGAACAGCTCGTCTCAGATCTCTCGACGACGCTTATCAACCTGCCCGAGGATCAGCTTGGAGCAACGATAGAGAAAATTCTCGGCCGGATTGCAGAGTTCCTCAAAGTAGACCGGATTACACTTTTCGAGTTTTGTCGAGAGAGGACCAAGCAGACGCTGATCTTCTCGTGGTGCAACGACAAGATCCAGTCTATTCCACAGGTCGTGAAGACCAATCAGTTCCCATGGTGGACGAAGCGCCTCCTGTGCGGCGAAATAGTACTGGTTTCGGACCTGAACGAGCTTCCTGAGGACGCACACGCCGAGAGGGAACAACTCCGGAGCATCGGCGCTAATTCAGTGGCAACGGTCCCTTTGAAGTCAGGCAGCGAATTCTTCGGCAGCATATCGTTTGTCAGCACGAAGCGCCAAGTGATATGGACAGAGGATCTCGTAAATCGGATCAAAACATTAGCGGAGATCCTCTCGAATGCATTGATGCGCAAACGGGCGCAGGAGGATCGATTCCGGCACGCTGCCATTGTGGAATCATCCGATGATGCGATCATCTCGAAGGATCTGAATGGGATCATCTTGACTTGGAACACAGGTGCGCAGCGTATCTTCGGATTCACCGAGGCCGAAGCCGTTGGACAGCCAATTACAATTCTGATCCCACCTGAGCTACGAGATGAGGAGAGCACGTTGGTCCAGAAGTTGAGAGCCGGTCACAGCATCGAACACTATGAAACGCTCCGTGTCACGAAAGAGGGAAAGAAAATCGATGTGTCGTTGACCGTATCCCCTATTAGAGATTCGGCGGGCCTGCTTGTGGGCTTTTCCAAGATCGGGCGTGATATCACCAATCGCAAGCGAGCAGAGCAGGACTTGAGAGAGAGCGAAGAACGCTTTCGCCTGGTCGCAGATACCGCTCCGGTGATGATCTGGATGTCCGGGACGGACAAGCTCTGTACCTTCTTCAATAAGGGCTGGCTGGACTTCACCGGCCGATCGATGGAACAGGAGCTGGGGGAAGGATGGGCCTCGGGAGTGCATCCGGAAGACTTGGAGCGTTGTCTGCGAATCTATTCGGGCGCATTCAACGCTCGGGTCGAATTCGAGATGGAATACAGGCTGCGACGCTTTGATGGAAAATATCGCTGGATAGTTGACTATGGCGTGCCCAGGTTTGAATCCGATGGGACCTTCTGTGGCTATATCGGCTCGGCCATTGACATCACAGACCGCAGGCTGACAGAGAAGTCGCTCGAAGATTTGACCGGGCGTCTGATCACCGCGCAAGAAGAAGAACGCACCCGCATCGCCAGGGAACTCCACGACGATGTTTGCCAGCGCCTGGCCATGCTCTCCTGCAGAATCGAGCGCGCAACGGAACATTCTGGCTTCCCGCCTGGACGACAGCACGACGAAATGAAAGAAATCTGGGAACAGTGCTCAAACCTGGGGGGAGACGTCCAGGCTCTCTCGCACGAATTGCATTCGTCGATCCTTGACCATCTCGGACTTGCCGCTGCCGCGGATAACTTCTGCCAGGAGTTTTCACAACAGCATAGTGTTTGTGTAGGTTTCACTCACCGGGACGTGCCGAATTCATTGCCCCAAGAGCTCTCGCTCAACCTTTTCCGCATCTTGCAAGAAGGCGTGCGGAACGCCTTCAAACATAGTGGCGTGAATCGCTTTTCCGTCTGCCTCGAAGGAACTCCGCACGAAGTCACTCTTGAGATTCAGGATCAAGGAATTGGGTTTGATGTGAGTAAGGCAAAGACCATCGGAGGAATCGGACTCGTTAGCATAGGGGAGCGTGTAAATATCTCGCACGGCACTCTTCTGATTGAGTCCAATCCGCACCGGGGAACGAAGGTACGGGTTAGCGTTCCTCTGGCGGGAACTGATGTCACGGCTGAGAAGAAAGCCGCGGCGGGTTAGCGCTCAAAATCGTCGTAGGACAATATGGGTAAAGTGCGGATTCTACTTGCAGATGATCACGCATTGTTTTGTTCCCTTCTCCGTACATTGCTGGAGCCGGCGTACGAAGTCGTCGGGACCGCGGGCGATGGACAGGAGCTGTTGGAGGTTGCATCGACCCTATCTCCGGATGTCGTTCTGATAGACGTCGGTATGCCTCGCCTCAATGGGTTGGATGCGGGACGACAACTAAAGCAGCGCATGCCACAGGTCAAGATCATCTATCTCACCATGAATGCAAATGCCGCTCTCGCGAATGAGGCTCTTCGCGCCGGGGCATCGGGTTACATACTGAAAAATGCGCAGACTTCCGAGCTGCTCCAAGCGATTCGTGACGCCTTGCGCGGACGTTTCTATGTAACCCCGAAGCTCAAGCGGGAAATAGAAGGGAATCTTATTCGAGATCCGAACTGGTCAAGTCATCCCGAGCGCCTGACGGACCGGCAACGGGAAGTCCTGCAAATGCTTGCTGAGGGGCGCTCCATGAAGGAAATTGCGTTCACCCTTGATATCACGTACAGGACAGTGCTTTTCCATAAATCGAGGATCATGGAAGAGCTGGGAATTAGGACGAACGCCGA
>Ga0187817_10000966_pt1 | contig 13336 bp, 10 predicted proteins | sample NC_wetland_sal_i_17_FD_132431 | JGI IMG/M metagenome (GOLD analysis project Ga0187817, IMG submission 132431) | Wetland sediment microbial communities from Neuse River Estuary, North Carolina, USA - SO4_2 | ecosystem: Environmental > Aquatic > Freshwater > Wetlands > Sediment | place: USA...
GCCGCCGCTGGGAATCTGGACCCAATTGCATACCAACTCGCCGAGAAAATCAAAGTGGCGAAGCGCGCAGGCGGGCCGAAGGCAATGCCAAAGCTGGAGGATGAGGCGCCGGCGCCGCAGAAGAAACGCGCACATGCGGCGATTCCGCCGAGCCGCATCATCGCGATTGGAATTTCCACGGGCGGTCCGAACGCCCTGCAATATGTGCTGTCGCAGATTCCGGCGGATTTTCCGGCGAGCTTTGTGATCGTGCAACATATGCCGGAGGGATTTACGGACATGTTCGCGCGGCGGCTGGACGAATGTTGCGCACTGGACGTGCAGGAAGCGAAATCCGGGGACCTGCTGGTGGCAGGGCGAGTGCTGATTTGCCCAGGGAACCGCCACATGATGGTTCGGCGAATGCCGCGCGGAGAGATGGCGGTGCTGTCCGATGGGCCGCCGATCAATGGTCACCGGCCATCTGTGGATGTGCTGTTCCACTCGGTGGCCCAAGAGTTTGCGTTGACAGCGGTAGGCGTGCTGATGACCGGTATGGGCGACGATGGTGCCGAAGGACTGGGAGCAATTAAGGCTGCCGGCGGAATTACCATTGCGCAAAGCGAAGAGACTTGTGTGGTGGGCGGGATGCCGCGGGCGGCGATCGTGAAAGGGTATGCCACAAAGGTGCTGCCGCTGGATGGCATGGCCGGTTATTTGGTCCATCATTACGGCGCCCAGCACGGTGTCGAAAAAACGGATTCCTCTGAAAAGAACGAGAAAAACGAGAAGGTTCCAGTAACAACTCCGCGTGCCTAGCGGGCAAACGGAGCAAAGGAGAAGGTCATGCAACAGTTTTCAGCGCTACTTCGGAAAGACCAGCAGCCCGTGCGCTATCTCGTCGTGGACGACTCCGTCTTCGCCCGCAAAAACCTGATCAAGATGATCGAGCAGTTTGGCGGGGAAGTGGCGGGTGAGGCCGGCGATGGGCTGACCGCGATTGCGGAATACAACCGCAGCAAACCGGACATTGTGTTGATGGACATCACCATGCCGCAGATGGAAGGAATCGAAGCGGTGGAACGCATCGTGCGGCAACATGCGGATGCGCGGATCGTGATGGTTTCGTCGGTGGGTTATCAGGAGAATATCCTGGCAGCGCTGCAGAAGGGCGCAAAGCATTTCGTGCAGAAGCCCGTGAAGCCAGAAGTGCTCTATGAAATTCTTAGGTACGTGCTCGGAGACGATCCAAATGGTGCGGGCGCACCCGTGGCGCTCGCCGGGGAGCATCAACTATGAGAATGGAACTGATCCAGCCATTTATTAATGCGGCGGACGCGGTTTTCGCGGAATCGCTGCAGGCGCCCACGAAGATTGGGGACCTGAGTATGGACGAGAACATCTACAGGCGCAAAGGCGTGGCAGCGCTGATTGCCATCAAGGGCGACATCGAAGGGCGAGTGATTCTGGATCTCGCGCCGGAAGTGGCCATGCGCGTTGCCGGGCATTTGGCGGGGAGCCCTCTGCCGGAGAGCGAGCAAGTCATTCGCGAAACCGTATGCGAATTGGCGAACATGGTCATCGGGAATTCGGTGACGCTACTGAATGACCAGGGATTTCGTTTCAAAGTGTTTCCTCCTGAAATTCACATGAGCGAGGAAGGACTAGCGGGCAGCGTCGATACAGAAGCGATGGTGTTGTGTATCGAGACGCCCTGTGGACAGATTTATCTGAATATTGCGATGCACTATTTGCACCGGCGCCGGCGAGAACAGACCGCCGTGCCAGCGCTGGACTAACGGGTTTCCTCACGCTCCGGCCCGCCCGGCAGGGTGCAGACAACTGCACCCTGCCCCCCGATCTTTTTTCCGCATGTAGTAAACTCCTAGCGTTCCCATTTTTCTTTGACACACAAAATTGAGGTAGCGGAGGCGCGAGTTGATACGGTCTTTTTTGGCTGGTTGTTTCCTTTTGTTCTCATCGGCATCGTTGCTTTCGCAAAGTGCATACTCACCGGACACGCCTGAGGTGGGATCAACCGAGGACATCGCAAAGGCAACCACGGCGCCACAGTTTCTGTCGCCATGGGTTTCTTATGTTCCTTCGTCGGCGAATGTGCCATCGCCGCGTTCGTTCTTTGGGCGAATCATGGGAGCGCCGGGCGAGCTTGTGAATTCGGAGAAGGCCTACTCGTATTGCCGGGTATTGGCGGCGGTTTCGCCGCGCGTGCGCGTATTCATGATAGGGAAATCGGAGGAAGGGCGAGAAATTCTGTTACTGGCGATTGCGGATGAAAAGGGAATTGCTGGCCTGGACGAGTTGAAGGCCGCTACCGGGACGCTAGCCGACCCACGCAAGGCTGATCCGGTTGCAGCGGAAAAGCTCATCGCAAAGTCGAGGCCAATCTATTACTTCAATGCGGCATTGCACTCCGACGAGACTGGTTCAACAGAATCTGTTTTGGAGCTTGCCTACCGCCTTGCGGTGTCCGAGCAGCCGATGGTCCGGCACATCCGCGAAAGTCTGGTTGTGCTCATCAACCCCGTCTCGAATCCCGACGGACGCGACAAGCAGGTGGATTGGTTCTATCACTATTTGAAGGGGAAAACTGATCGAGACACGCTGCCGCGGCAATCCCCTCCATATTGGGGGAAATACGTATTCGTTGATATCAATCGCGATGCGCATCAACTGACACAGGAGACAACGAAGGCAGTGTCACGGATGTTTTTCGAATGGCATCCCACCGTGGTGCACGACCTGCATGAGAGTGTACCTTTGCTCATGTCGTGGAATGGCACAGGCCCTTACAATCCCCACGTTGATCCCATCACGGTCGGCGAATTCCTGGCAATGGGTTTTTATGATGTTCAGACCATGACCGGCTTAGGCATGCCTGGAGTTTCGACATGGAATTTTGGTGAAGGTTTTTCGGAACTGTACCTAGACTCGGTGGCGATGAACCACAATGCAATCGGACGCGGCTACGAGACGTTTGGAAATGGAACTGCCGAAACTCTAAAGCAATCGCTTGATCCGGAAGACACCTCGCGGGAATGGTATCGGCCGCTGCCGCCGCCAACCGGTGAATTCACGTGGTCCGCTCGCGACAATGTGAATTACAACGAAACCGGCATGCTTGCCTCGCTCGATTACGCGGCCAACAATTCCCGCGAGTTGCTGCGGAATTTCTACACCAAGGGACTGCACTCGTATCGCAAGGGATTGGAGGAGTCACCGTTTGCCTTTGTGATTCCCGCGGACCAGGGTGACCCGGAACGCGTGGCACAACTCGTGAGCCGGTTGATGAGGCAGCACATTGAGGTGAGCCGCGCGAAGACAAAACTCGTTTTGAAAGAAGGATCGTTTCCGGCTGGCACCTACGTGGTGAGGATGGATCAGCCATACCGCAATTACGCCGTGGATTTGTTGACGCCGCAGAATTATCCGAAAGACGCTACGGAACCTTACGATGATGTCTCCTGGGATTTGCTGGCGCACTACCATCTTCAGGCTACGGCCACCGCGGATCCAGCAGTGCGCACCGCTGATTTGGCATTACTGACCGAGGTGCCTCGTCCAGAGGGGAAGATCGAACAAAGTGGAAGCTACCTCCTCTTGAACGACACCGGCCAGGAAGGTTTGCTGGAGGCACGGTTTCGGCTATCAGGGTGTGGGGTGGAGATCGCAGAGAGACCCTTTGCGTCAGGTGGAGCCTCTTATCACGCGGGAAGCTGGATCATTCGCACACAGACAGGGAATGACGAGGCGCTGCAGGACACAGCGAAAGAGTTGGGGCTGAGTTTTGTAGCGGCGAACGCCATGCCCGAGGTTCCACACCATTCCGCGAAGGTGCCGCGGCTGGGAGTGTGGGTGCCGTGGGCGGATACGGATTCGATTGGGTGGGTGCGGTATTCGCTCGATCAGCGAAAGGTGCCCTACATTTATTTGAGGGATGAGGATATTCGCGCGGGAAAATTGAAGGACAAGATTGATGTACTGCTGTATGGCCAAGTCGATCTGGAGCTGGCGGAGCAGATTCAGGGCATTCCGAAAATATGGAGCCCGATGACGTTCAAGAAAACCCCGCAAACGCCGAGTTTTGGAACGCCGGCGGAATCGGACGACATCACAGGAGGAATTGGGTGGGAGGGTGTGGCGCGGATTCAGGAATTTGTGGAGCAGGGCGGGCTGATGGTCACGCTGGGCAGCGGGTCGATGCTGGCGCTGGAAGGTGGAATCGTGCGAGGCGTCCGGCGCGATGCCGGCGGAGTGCCACGCAGTTCGCAAGGCGGAGGAGTGGAGTCGGCTGCGGCAGCGCAGCAGGCCGAGACGCGCACGCCGGGATCACATGTGCGAGTGACCTTCGATCATTCGGAACACCCGATTGCCTACGGCTATCCAGCGCGGACGTATGTGTTTCGCCAGAATTTCCCACTGTATGCGACTCCGCGGCGGTGGCTGCGCATGGCGTACTGCACCACATGCCTCGACGGGCCAGTGGATTCGAGCAGCGTGGTCCTTGAGTGGGGCGACCGGGAAGGCGCGCCGTTTTTGGTAAGTGGCCAGGTTTGGGGAGAAGCGAACTTGATTGGACGGCCTGCTATCCTGGATTCCCCGGTTGGACGAGGCCACGTGGTGTCGTTCAACTTCAACCCCATTCATCGCGACCTGAATCGTGGGGATCAACGCATGCTGTGGAACACAATTATTAATTGGCAGGCGATTCTGGCTGGTCCATCAAGATAATTCCTTGGGACAAGTCGCGTTAATCCGGCGGACGAAGATAAGCGGCGCCATGGCGGAACAGTCCTGCGCTCGAGATAGGTTGAGAGAAGACGATGCGGATGGGAACAAAGATCGCTCCCGCTCCGGGAGTGTAGGGCACCGCCACTTCCAAGCGCGTGCCCTCAGGATATTGATTGCGGCTACGGAAACTGATTCCGCCTTTGGACAAATCCTCGCAGACCGCCACTTCTTCCTGGAAACCGCGGCGGCGAATACAGGCCAATACGCGGGACTTCACGCGGGTGCGATTCCGGCGGGGAATCACGCGCTCCTCAACCGCGCTGCGCGAGGGAAGCGCTTCCTCAATACTTGGTTCAGACTGAGCCTCAATCCAGATTGACGGGGAATCGCAGTGCCTGCAAAGGCGGGCAACACATTTGCGAATTTCGAACGATTTCAGTTCCATCTCGTTCAGATAGACGACCTCGCGCCTCTGGCAGAAACTGCATTCCATGAGGAGCCGGGCGAGGGCTTCTTGACCCTTGTGGGGAGAGGGAAAATCGATGTCCCAGAAGTCGACCCGGGGGTCCAGAATCGCGATGGCATAGATGAAGCCTTCCGCTTCCCGGTCGATTTCGGCCACAATGCGGGCGCGGGCGGTCTTGCTCTGGTCGCCATCAGCGCTCCGATGCAGGGTGAGTTCCTGGCCAGAAAACAACCTTTCCTGCAGCCGGATAACACCGCCATTGCGGCTAACTAGCAAGGTTTGGGCTCGCTGCCGGACGGTCTCACCGGAGGAGCCAAGCCACGAGGCTTCCACCTGCATCTGCAGGCTGATCCGGTCGCTCTGACGAATGCCTTCGGCGATCATTGGCTGAATCAAAAGTGGGATGACAACTGATTCAGGCTAACACGCGAACTGGGGTCTACGGACAAGGGGCGCCGCGCCTTTGTCGTACCCACTAATAACGTCGCGAGGCCTATGGGGACGTGTTACCGTTACGACGCTTACGCAACTTGACGCCATTTGCAGATGTTCGCGAGTACGTCAAACTAGCTATATCAGGGGCCTCAACCGCCTTGGGGCACTCTGGGCTTAAGACGACTTCCTGACTACGTCCATGAATAAGGTGATCACCATGACTGGCCGATTCCCAGTCGCCCAAGCGCGTATTAACGGCGTCCGCGATCGCCGCTACACCATCCGTTATCCCTTCGCCGCCGATGCCGAACTGATCGACATGGAGAGCGGTAAGCAGGTCACCGGCGTGACTTCCGACATTTCGTTGGGTGGGTGCTTTGTGTGCACCAGCAAGGCCATGCCGCCGAACACGCGTGCGCGCATGAGGCTTACTCGCAAGGGACAGGTTCTGGACACGCTGGTGATTGTGCGCATCGTGAAACCAAGGATCGGTCTGGGTATCGAGTTCTTCGACCTGGAACCGCCCAATGATCGAATACTCTCCTCCTGGATCGAGGCGCTTCAACGCACTCGTTAAGCGCAAAATAGAAAATCAGTGGGCTGTGTCCAGCGGGTGGCTGCTCTTCTCGTAAAATTCGTTCTGTAATTTCAGGCTTACGTCGTCGGCCTTGATGGCTTTGATCGCGCGTACCACCGCGTTGATCCAACTCTGTAGATCAGCTTCGCCCTGCTCCTTTGTAGCGGTGCTGCCGTCGCCGGAATAGTGGTAGGGAAAACGGGCATACCACCAAATTCCGGTATAGACATTTTCCGGCAATTTCACGCGCTTTTGATCGGCGCCGGATTCGTTGCCCGCGCGATCCATGTGCACCAGATCAGGATGGGTGACGAGGACATTGGAAGTTTCCGATTCGCCGGCGTGCCAGTCCGGCCCGGTCTTTTCGCCTCCCACTTTCTTCGTGGCTTCATGGCCCCATTGCACGTAGACGACATAATCGTGTGGCTTGTAAAGCTGAGTCTGCGCAAAATAGGGAAGAAGGCTTTCATTCCCGCCATGGCCGTTGACGATGACAACTTTCTTGCAACCGTTGCGTGCCATTTCGTCAGTGGTTTCCTGGAGGAGGCGCAACTGCATTTCCGGACTATAGGCGATGGTGCCGGGTTCGTGCTTGGCTTCAAAGATTTGTCCGGCAAAATATTGCGGGAAAATGACGGTGTATTCCTGCTGAGCGGCGTGTTCGGCGACATAACGAACGTTGAGGAGGTCGGTGCCAATGGGGAGGTGCGGACCGTGTTTTTCGAGAATGCCGAAAGGAAGCAGGCACGTGCCCTGGGCTTTGGCGATGGCTTCCTTAAAATCGCCCGCGGTGAGCTCTTCCCACTTGGTGGAAAGTTTGGTTTGTGCTTGAACGCCGCACGTCGCCAGAAGCAGAGTCGCCAGTATTAAAACGATCCAATAACGCATGGTGATCCTCCTTTGTACTCAGGCGCATTGTACATCAAGAGAGAAAGGCTGCGTTGATCGCAAAAAATAACGGGCCGTTGGGATCACACGACGGCCCGTCCAATGCAGCGGTAATCCCTAAAACTGAACTCAGCTATTGTTTAGCCTCCGCTCCCGGCATGATGTTCTTCAGTGGTTCGCGAAGTTGGTCCTCTTGCTCCGGATGCGGGAAAGGCTTACGAGGCAGCATCTGATCGCGCATCGCTGCATCGTAGACAAAGATAGCTTCCACGAACGCAGCCTGGGCCAAGTCGTCGGCCTGCAACCTCTCGTACGTGTCCATATTCGAATGGTGGGTACGCTCGCTATAGTCTAGGGGATCCTGAATAAATTGGAATCCGGGGATGTCGACAGCGTCGAAGCTAAGATGGTCGGTGCCGCCGGTATTGCGAAGAGTAATGGTGGTCGCGCCGACATCCTTGAGAGGCTCCATCCATTGCTTGAAGATCGGCCCAACCGCGGCATTCTGCTGCAAATAAATGCCGCGAATTTTGCCGCTGCCGTTGTCGACATTGAAGTAACCGGAAATCTTCTCCTGTTCGGGCTTCACCTGAATGGGTCCAGTGATTTTGCGAACGAACTCGGGAACTTTAAGCTGATCGGGATCTGTGGAACGGGGCACTTCGCCAAAATGTTGCTTCACATAGCCCTGCGAGCCGAAGAGCCCTTGTTCTTCCCCGGTCCAGAGAACGATGCGAATAGTGCGGCGCGGCTTGATATGGAGAGTGTTGAAGACGCGCATCACTTCCATGGCGACAACAGTACCAGCTCCATTGTCGGTCGCGCCTGTGGCGGACATCCAGGAATCCAGATGCCCACCCAGCATGACGACTTCGTCTTTCAATTTGGGATCTGTGCCGGGAATTTCCGCCACGGTGTTGAAACCGTGCTCGTGGTCGCCGGTGAACTGCGATTCAATATTCACTTCGAGGGTCACGGGGACGTTGGCTTTCAACAGGCGATACACGCGCCCGAAATTCTCAATGGCTGTGACCGCAAGTGGCACCGGATTCGCGTGATCGCGATGATACACCCCAATTCCGAAGGCTGAACCGTTGTCGTCGAAGATTGTGCCACCAGAACCGCCGTTATTCTCGCCGTCGCGGCTGGGAAGCAGGACGACCGCCGCCTGTTCATCGGCGAGGAATTTCCCTAATTTCTCGCGGAACTCCAAGCGATGGATAAATGCTTGCACGTCGCGGTTGAAATTGCCTTGCCGCACAGGGTACTCTTCGATCTTTTTCAATTCGGCATCGTCGTCACGGGTGAAGAGAGGCTTGTCAACGGGCTTCACATCGCGCATGTCGCCGAGAAGTACGACTTTTCCGGCGAGCTTGCCTTTGTACTTGTCGAAGTCCTTCTCATCCTTAATATCAACCCATATGGCGGCGCCGCTGACTGGGCCTTTGGTCGCCGGCGACCAGGGGGCGGCTTGGGCGATGAAGATCGCTTTGTCGGGCGTGGTCATGCGGACCCAAGTGTTCAACTGTTCCCAGCCCATGCCGAATTCACCCCAATCTTCGAGGTGCGCATTGGCGCAGCCCATGGCGGTGAGTTGGTCGCGGGTCCACTCGTTGGCCTTTTTGAGATTGGGCGAGCCAGTCAAGCGCGGGCCGATTCCATCCATGAGCCCTGAGGCATACTCCATGACGTGAGAATGGCCGAGAGCTTCGGTGCGAATGATTGAGTAGGCAGCATAATCGAGCGTTTCCGTGGCCGGTTGAGGGAGTTCGTAGGAAGGCTTGGCCGGTTCTTTTGCCGCAGTTTCTTTCTTATCTTTCTCCGCGGCAAGGACAGAAATAGACAGGCCGGCAATCAAACACAAACTTACAGCATAGATTTTTTTGGACGGCATGAGGTTTCCTTTGCTGGGAATTTCCCTGAGGAGCATAGCAAAGGAAATAAAAATTACCAAGACAGCATCCACGCATAGCGGAACAAGTCGGGTTCCGGAGAGATACCCAAGCCCGACCTGCAGTTGGCTCAGACTGTGACCAGGTTCTCTTTATCCTTCTGCGCTTCGGTAAGGGCCTGCATCCCGTCCTTCGTGAGATCGCGTTCGCCAAAGCTTACGCCGATTTTCTTGAGAAACGCTGTGGGCGGCTCCCCGCCAGCAAATATCCAGACAAAATCGTTCGGCAAGGTCTTTTGAGCGCCGTTCACGTCGAGTACGACATTATCCTGACGAAATTCGACGGGGTTCGAGTTGAAGAGCACCGTCACTTTGCCCCTGCGGATGAAATCTTCGATTCGTTTTGCATTGCGGTCTTTGATGCGCGAAAAAGAGGCTTGACGGTAGGAAAGCGTGACCGAGTTGCCGACCTGATGAGCCAATCCCATAGCGGCTTCCACGGCAGAATCACCGCCGCCGATCACGAGAATCTTCTTGTTTACGTAGTGGTCCGCTTCGATCAGGCGATACATCACCTTTGGAAGGTCCTCGCCCTTTACACCGAGCTTCCGTGGGCTCCCCATTTTACCCAGCGCCAAGACAATATGCCGGGCGCGATATTGGCCTTTGGGAGTGGAGACGGTGAAGATGCCGTCCTCACCTTTGCCAATGTTTTCGACCTTTTCTCCTGTGCGGCACTTAAAGTCAGCGCGCTTCATGACTTTCAGCCAAAACTCGATAAGGTTTTCTTTCGGCAACTCCGTCTTTTTAAATTTACCGTAAAGCGGAAATTCCACCGGGCTAGTCATCACCAATTTCTGACGGGGATATTTCGCAACGGTTCCACCGATCTCGGATTCTTCGATGGTGATGTAATTCAGCTTCTTCTCGATAGCACGCAGCGAAGCGGTCAAACCGGCCGGGCCCGCACCCACGATCAGCACATCAGCAATATCCGGTGAGGGAACGGAAGATTTGGCTGCGGCCATTCGGGCAACAATGGTATCGATACATTCACGACCCTGGTTGACCGCGTTTTTGATAAGCGCAAGGCCGCCAAGTTCGCCGATGATGAACAAGTTCTTGATGGAGGTTTCGTACTCGGAAGTTAGTGTAGGGAGATTCGCGCCAACGCTGGGATTCGCCAAAACCATGGTGATGGCGCCAACGGGACAGGAATCGGCGCAGATGCCATGGCCGATGCATTTGTAGCCATTGATGATCATCGCCTTTCCGCCAACCATGCCCAGGACATCGCCTTCCGGGCACACCATTGTGCAGGTGGCGCAACCGATGCAGTACGTGCTGTCGATGTGCGGGTGCTGAGACTGCGGACCATCCGAACGCAGCTTGCCCTTTTCCATCGCGGCGCGAGTTTCCGCGGCTTTTTTCTTCTCCTGCTTCAGATAGTAGAGAAGGAAAGCGGTAATGATGAATGCTGCAATCAGAAACGAAAACAGGTTATCCATGGCCCACCCAACCTAAATCCGATAGCCCATATAAAGGGCAAGACAGATGTGAATCAGAGCAAGAAGCGCGAAGGCATAGCTAAATGGGCGATGCACGACATGCCACAAGTTGAAGACCTGCTCGGTGCGAGAGAGGAACAAAATGCGCTTGGAAAGTTTTGCCTGTTTTTGGGCGACGCCGATGACGTGTTCAAGCTTGGCATCGCGTGTGCGAAGGAAGCCAAGCAACGAACTCATCCATGCGGAAAAGCCGGCCGATTGCAGGCGCAGAATCGAGAGCCGGAACGGTCTCCTTAAATCGATCAGGATCATATAGAGCAGCGCCAATAGCATGGGCATGTGCTCGACGTCCCGTGGTGTCGGCAGGTCGTACAATTTCTCGATACGTTTGCCAAAGGTGAGATTCTGGGCGGCCAATTCGCGGCGCATGGAGTCTTCAATTTCGTTCATTTCCTTCATGGTAAGTTCGGCGGCGTTGAGATTTCGGGGGATCTGCGCATAGAGATAACGGCCGACAAAGCCCGACAGAGTGACCGCCAGCATGCTCCAGAAGGCCATTCCAGCGATGTTTCCAAATTTAAAAGTGGCGTGGAAGGCGATAATGATGGGCGCCAAAGTTCCAAGTACAACATGAAAATCCAGCCAATGGCGCGAATTGCCTTGACGCGCCAGCCAGCCCCATTTTTTCCTCAAGGGATAGAGATAAATGAGAAAGAAAAGGAACACGCCGAACATTCCCAGCTTGATGCCGATTGGACCACTTGGGCGCAAGGCGTCATGTTTAGGAGAAAACGGGCGGTCGGCGGCACTCAATGTGTAGTAATTCAGGCCGTAACCGGCGATGACGAGGACGATCGCGAGTGCCAGCAACCACGCCAGCATCACCCGCGTTCGATGTCCGCGCTCGGGATCTTCCCGGACAAGGACGTTGCTTCCGACCGTAGCTCCTACACTCATGGCTGCTTTTCCCCCAGGTCGACTTGAATCGTTGCGCGGAACCTCCGGTAGTCGGTGAAACGATGGATGTTCCGCCAATGCTGCTTGGGCGTTTCGACATCTATGACCGCCGAAGCAGGCATCCAATATGCTTCCTCGGGCGCGTGGAATTGAACGATGGAATAGTGGATTTCGCTACGGAGTTCGTGGAGCCCGAGATCGTCGAGGCTGCCATCCAAAGAAGAGGTGAGTTTCACCACCGCGCTGCTTTCCTCGTCAATCCAGATGTCGCCCTTGAGTTGCAGAGGGTAGTTCCGGCCGAGGAGTTGCACGGCGGCGGGCGAGGAAGCGCCAGGGACCGGTTTGAAATGCACCTTGAGGACTGTGCGGCCATCGACGGATTCTTCGGAAACGGGCTCGAAGACGTAGCTGGATTCGTAATTCTCATGGAGGACGAGGAGCATGCTAGCAAAACCGTTGGTGATCAGAAGGGTCTTGTAGGGATCTCGGAAAGCGGCTTTGCGGGCATCGCGGGTTTCCACCAGACGGAAGGAACCGCTGCGGGTGTTGGATTGCATTTGATATTCGAAGGCGGATTCCTCGCGATACATGGGCTTGTTATTCTTGCCCACGAGAGTTTGTGAGACATTTTCGGTGCAGACAACGTTGGATGTTTGTTCGAAGAAATTGTCGATTAATTTGCGCGCGTGTACGATGGTGGCATTCGCCCGGGCAACAAAGGCAGGGTTGGGCGCACTCGCGGGAGTATCCGTGGAGGCTTGCGAGGGTGGCGCGACCTGCGCGTGTAGCAGGGCAGCGCAAGCCAGGACGGCGGCGAAAAAAACTAACAGCGCCAGCAAGGTGACAGGACGCGGGAAGTGCAGGCTCATTTGCGCAAGCCTCCCCAGCGGTAACCAAACATGGTGGACCATTGGTTGTAACTCATGGCATTTCCGCTATACCAGCCATAGAGGCCTTCGACGAAATAGTTCCGGCCAATGGACCAATCGATCGTGGCGTTCACGAACTTGGCATTGGTGTTGCTCGTGAATGGCGAGTTGTAGCGCTGATTGCCGGCGAGAACTTGCAAAGTCAATTTCTCCGTGAGGCTCTTCGAAAGCGAGATGGATTCGTACTGTCCTTTGCCGAATGTGCTGTCGAACTCGGAATAATGCAGTCCCAGAGATAGGCCCGTGTGGAACAGGTCACCGAATGTCAGCCCGAATGCATCGCTTAGGGACTTCTTGGTGTCTGTGGAAGCTTTGCTCTGGCCCAGTTCGGCGTAGAGGCTGATATGCTTCGGCAAATCGAAACGAACGTCACCACTGAATCCCTGGAACAGATAATTGTCGACTAATCCCGTGCCGATGAGCCTTGGATCAAAGGTTGGCAGGTTGCGGAAATAGTTGTAGTTCACGCCAAAGGTCACAAGCTTGATCGGCTGGAAATGAACGGAATTGTAGGTTTGCGAAATTCCGGTTGGATTGCTGCCGCCACCGGGCAGAGGAGACGTTCTCGCCGCGTCCACCTGCAGGGAGCTATAGAGCGAGAAGTAGCGCTTCCAGCTGAAATTGTTTTCAAAGAAGGCAAACTGGCGTGCCACTCTCCAGCTAAGGGAGGTCATGGCCAGGCCCGTGGTGCTCATCATATGAAAGCCGTTGAAATCGCCGCGTTCGACGCTGACGAACGTGCCGGCAATTTGCTGATCGGGGTTATAGCTCCACGAAGTTGGATCGGGCGTGGAACCGCCGAAAACGCCGACGGTAGTGTAGTTGCCGATGTGGCGGCCGTAGTAGCCACCATCGATCGTGTTCAAGCTGGGCGCCCACGGGAGAAACAATCGTCCAACACCAACCGTGTTCGGGGAATACGGGCTGTCATATGTGAATCCAATGTGATAGGTGCGA
>Ga0187817_10000967_pt1 | contig 13334 bp, 14 predicted proteins | sample NC_wetland_sal_i_17_FD_132431 | JGI IMG/M metagenome (GOLD analysis project Ga0187817, IMG submission 132431) | Wetland sediment microbial communities from Neuse River Estuary, North Carolina, USA - SO4_2 | ecosystem: Environmental > Aquatic > Freshwater > Wetlands > Sediment | place: USA...
AGTCCTCCTTGGATGGAGTCTCGGTAAGTCCGGAGGGCAATCGCCTCGTCCAAGTCTCCTATTCCGACCTTCGACAGATCCAGGCCACCCATTTCGTCCGGCGACGGAAACTGGCCCGGAAGAAGGCGCACGACCGACGGGTCGGTCGTCTATTGTTGAAGAAGGAAGGCGAGCGAGAACGCCACCGGATCCGCTCCCGACTCCACACGCTGACCAGTCGACTTCTCGACATTCTGGCACATCACCGCGCCGCCCTCGCCCTCGAGGACCTCTCCCGGATGCCGATCCCTCACCGCCACCTCAGTCCGAGAAGTCGCCGTCGTCTCTCGAGCTGGCCCCGACGCGAGCTCCACCGCCAACTGGAGTACAAAGCTGTAGACCGTGGAATTCCGGTCTATTGGGTCAATCCCTATCGCACGTCGATTACCTGCCCGAGATGTGGGGACATCACACGACCCCGAAGCAGGGTGGGACCGACGTTCACGTGCGAACACTGCGGCTGGACCATGGACCGGCAGCTCAATGCCGGTCTGAACGTCGGGCGAACCGCTCTGCGAGAGATCGCCGAGCTCGGAGGTCTTCGACTTGACCTCGACGCCCTCTCCGATGATGCGATGAGGCCCCGCTACCCGTTTGAAGAGTCGGGCGGGCACGGGCGGAGCGGATGGAAAGGGAAGGATTCCAATAAAGTCCCAAAGCCCTTGAGAACGCGGCCTCCCCGAGGGTCCGCCCGAACGAGAGAGAGCCTTCCCGAATCCTGACCTCAGAGGGCCTGGCTCCGCCAGCGACGCAGTTCCCCTCGGGGCTCCGACCACCAGGGGTCGGGCGTGGTGAGCCACGTCACGAATTCTCGGAGCACGCGGAGGGTGAATCCCCAGACCACGTGGCCTTCGAAAACGACGGAATCTACCTGGATCTCGCCAAACATGGTCGGTCGGGGCCGGCTCTCGGTCTGTTCGAGCGCCTGGAGGGGAAGCCAAAAGGTCGTAGCGACCTCTTCAGGGTCCACGCTTCCTGTGCCCTGTGGGACGGCTGCTACGCGGCCCACAAATACCGCCACGCGCAGGCCCGAGGGCCGGGCGCGCCGGACATCGAAGATTCGGGGCGGTCCGTCGAGGAACGAGGGACGGATTCCGACCTCCTCGTGAAGCTCGCGAAGAACGGTCTCTGTGAGCGAGTGATCCTCGGGCATCTTGTGGCCGCCCGGCAGGCCCACATGGCCGGACCACGGGTCGCCCGGTCGCTCGGCGCGCTGCTCTGCCAGCACCTCTAGACCCCTCCGGCCGGATCGGAGGAGTATGAGGACGGCGGCGTCGGCCCGATCTGAGGGGGGAGGGTCATCGGGCAGGGTGGCGAATCGAACCTGAAGGTGCAGGGCGGGGTCGGGGTGTTCGGTCCCCGACGCGGTCACGACTGCCAGTCGAAGCGGACCTTCTCGCGGACGGTCTGACTATCGACCGGGTTCTCTTTGCGGGGCCGGTCGCCTCGTTCGTAGGTCGCGAGGCGTGCGGTCAAATCGGCCACCTGTCGCTCCAGCTGTGCGATACGCGCCTTCAGTTGCTCTGTGGAGGGTCCGGCCATCGGTATCCCACTGGGGAGATGCTTCGGAGGCTTTTATCGGCGACCGTCAGGCGGCAGGGGCCCGCGGGTCGAATTCCGGGCGAACCAGTCGAGGAGGATCTGCCCGGTCTCCTCGGGACGCTCGATCGGGATCAGGTGCCCGGTGTTCGGAAACAGCCTGACCTCGGAGCCGGGGATCGCTTGGCGCAGGAGGCGAGCATGGGAGGGATCCACCACGCTATCGTCCAGCCCCTGCAAGATGAGCGTGGGGGTGTGTACCTTGCCCAACCGGGAGCGAAGGTCGTAATCCCTCATCGACAATGCCCATTGGACGACGCCCCGCAAATTGCGTTCCTCTTGCGACTTGGCGATCCGCTCGGCGAGGTCCATATGGGCTTCTAGCCAGTCGGGCGCGAACAGATCCATCGCAAGTCGCCGGGAGTAGGCCGCCGGTCCTTCGTCGCGCAAGATGTCCGCCCAGCCCTGACCGACGGCGCGCGTGTGGTTGTCCATGTGGCCCATGGCCCCGAACACGGCAAGGCTGCGGACGCGACTCGGGTCATCGACGAGGAGCCGGAGGGCGAGAAGCCCGCCCCCGCTGAGGCCGACCAGGTGGACGGGGCCTGTCTTCCGGTCGTCGAGAAGCTTCCCGACATCTCCCTCGAACTCACCGAACGTGTATCGCGCTCCTTCGGGGAGCGGAGACCGCCCATGCCCGCGAAGATCCGGCGCCAAGACTCGGTACGACTTGGCGAGGGTCGGGATTTGGTAGTCCCAGACCGTGTGGTCTCCTCCCAGTCCATGAAGGAGCAGCACCGGGTCTCCTGAGCCCTCCTCACGGACATAGAGGGCTATCGGTGGCGAGACGGCCTCCGGCACGCGGGCGCTCACTGGCGTGTGATATTTAACGCGGAACCGCGGGCCGAAAGTCTCCCGTCCCCTTGCGGGCGCATCGTCAAATACGCCGGGCCCGCTCGGTCTCTCCGATGAGCCGCGGCGTCATGCTGATGAGCGGAGGAATCGACTCTCCGGTCGCTCTCTACTACATGCTGCGGCAGGGCCACGACATGGTCGCCGTCCACATGGACAACCGGCCCTTCACCGATGACTCGCCCCTCGAGAAGGTCGTCGACCACTTGCGCGCCCTCGAGGCCGCGTTTGGGCGCAAGGTGCCGCTCTACGTGCTTCCCCATGGGCCGACCCAGATCACGCTCATGCGGAGCACGGACCGCCACGTCGGCTGCGTGATGTGCCGACGCTTCATGTGGCGCTCGGCCGAGAAGATCGCCGAGCGGGAGCTCGCCTCGTTCCTGGTCACGGGTGAGGCGTTGGGCCAGGTGGCCTCGCAGACGCTGAGCAACATGCGCTCCGCTACGGCCTCCGTCCAGCTGCCGATCGTGCGGCCGCTCGTCGGGTTCGACAAACAGGAGATCGAGGCCGTGGCGAAGGCGATCGGTACCTACGGTATCTCTACCCGGCCCGGGCTCTGCTGCCAGGCCGTGCCGGACAAACCCGCCACCCGGACGAATCTGGTTCAGATTCTCCAGGAAGAGGATCGGCTCGATGTGGACCAGATCGTCGACGAGTGCGTCCGCCGCGCTGTCGTGATGTGACCTCCGGCCTCGCCGGGCGAGGAGTTCCCGAACGTATGGGATACTATTCCCTGAGGTTGTGCGCCGGGGGCGGTGCGTTCGAAGCGGTCCCCGCGCCGCGTTTGTCCCTTGACCTGCACCGGGTCAAGGGGACCCTCGAATCGCACGATATTCCGGTGGTGGACGCCCGAGTGATGCTCATCGTTCAGCTCGAGCGGGAGGTCACGCTGAGCCGGGACGGTCGCGTGTTGATCAAGACCAAGGACAACGCCGAGGCGGCAGCGATCTTCGAGCGGCTCCGGAGCCTTCTCGAGTTGCCCGCCGTGGAGTCCGGAAATTGAGCCGAACGCCGACCCGGTAGCCCGGACGCCCGACAACCCTTATGCCCGTGAGGGCGGTGAGTCGGTCGAGGCCGGCACATGACGAGAGAGGCCTGGGTGCTGGGAGCGGCGAGCAACCGTTTCGGCAAAATGAAGGAGAGCGGCCGGGAGGCCGCCTCCCGGGTGGCGCTCGAGGCGATCCAGATGGCCGGGGTCGAGCCGAAGGACATCGGGTACACCTTCGTGGCCAACGCGTTCGGCATCGCCGAGCGACAGGCTCACGTGGGCCCTTTGATCAACACGGCCCTCGGAATCCCCGAGGTCCCCTCGTGCACTATCGAATCGGCCTGCTCCTCGTCCAGCGCGGCCCTGCACGAGGCCTTCGTCCACGTGGCCGGAGGCTTTCACGACGCGGCGCTCGTAGTCGGTGTCGAGAAGCTTTCACACCTTGACACGCTGACCGCGACCAGCTACTTTGCGATCGGAGCGGATTATCCGTTCGAGTCCCACAACGGCGCGACGTTCCCGGGACTGTACGCGACGATCGCCGACGCCCACATGAACCGCTACGGCACCCAGACGGAGCAGCTAGGCAGCGTGGCGGTGAAGAACCACCTGAACGCGTCGCTCAATCCCCACGCACACTTCCAGCGGCCGATCACGATGGACACGTACCTGAACTCGCCGGTGATCGCCTCGCCGCTCCGGCTGTACGATTGTTGCCCGTTCTCGGATGGGGCCGCGGCCCTGGTGGTCGTGGCCGCCGAGAAGTACCCCAACCCGCGCACGGAGCCGCTCGTCATCCGGGCCTCCGCGCGTGCCGGGTCGATCGCGGATATGCACGACCGGCCGGAGCTGACGGGCCTTCCCGCGAGCCAGCGGGCCTCGCAGTTGGCCTTCCAGCAGGCCCACGTGGAGCGAGGTCAGGTCGACTTCATGGAGGTCCACGATTGCTTCACCATCGCCGAGCTCGTCGCGCTCGAGGACATGGGCTTCTTCCCCCGCGGTGGGGCCGGCAAGGCGACCGAAGAGGGACTCACGGCCCGGGATGGCAAACTTCCGGTCAACCCCTCCGGGGGCCTCAAGGCCAAAGGACACCCGGTGAGCGCGACCGGCGCCTCTCAGGTGGTCGAGATCTTCGAACAGTTCAACGGAATGGCCGGCGCCCGCGCGGTGCCCAAGACAAACATCGCCCTGGCGCACAACGTGGGAGCCACCGGCAGCTCGGCGTCGGTGCACATCTTCGGTCGCCGATGAGCGGCGTACACCCGACGCACGCCCTGCCCGTGGAGCCCTCCGCCGCGCACTCGATCCAAGAGTTCGAGCACGGGTACGAAGAGGAGCAGCGGCTCCGAGGATTTCGTTCCGCGTGCGGCTTCGTCACGGCGACCTGGGGACTGAGATGTCCCCGGTGCGGCCAGTTCGACCTCAAGGAGTTCTCTCTCTCGGGCAAGGGCGTGGTCGCGGCGTACACCGTGCAGAACGTTCCCGCCGACGAGTTCGTGAACGACGCTCCGTACGCGTACGTCCTGATCGACCTGGATGAAGGGGGTCGCATCAGCGGCTGGATGCCCACCGTTCGCGCCGTGGGCGACCTGTCCATCGGGGACCGGGTCCACTGGGTCGCCTCCTACAAACCCGGGGTCCAATTCGAGAAGGACGCCGGCGCTTCGGCGACCCCGGGTCGATAAGACCATAGCGGGGAATCCGCTGGCGGGGCTCCGTGAGGGACGCATCTTCCGATCGGGTCTGGCTCCAACATTATCCCCCCGGCGTCCCGCCGACGCTCGAGATTCCCGACCGTTCGTTGGTGGAACTGGTCCAAGAGTCCGTACTCAAGCATCCGGACCGACTGGCGTTCATCTACTACGGCGCCAAGTGGACGTACCGCCGGTTCTGGGAGGCCGCGGGTCACGTCGCCCAATCGTTGCTCAACGAGGGACTCCAGCGGGGGGATCGCGTGGCGCTCTATCTCCCGAACTGTCCGGTCTACCCCATCGCCTACTTCGCCGCCCTCCGCGCCGGGATGACCGTGGTCCAGGTGAGCCCGTTGTACATCGGGCAGGACCTCCATCGGCTGCTGGAGGACGCCCAGCCGAAAGCGATCTTCACCCTCAATATCCAGTGGCCCAACCTCGAAAAGCTGAGCTGGAGTTTTGCCGAGCCTCTCACCTACGTGGTGGGCATGAACGAGCTCTACCCGTTCCCCACGCGATTGTTTGTGAATCGTGTGCTCGCCCGCCGGAAGCTATCCAGCCGGATTCCCGAGGGGGCCCGCATCCGTCGGTGGAAGCCGGCCCTCGCCACCCCCGGCATGCCCGCCCCGGTCCGGGTCAACGCGGCCACCGAGGTGGCGGTGCTGCAGTACACCGGCGGCACGACGGGCCTTCCGAAGGCGGCGATGCTGTCCCATCGGAACCTCGTGGCGAACGCCCTCCAGTGCCAGGCGTGGTTCAACGTCGCCGTGCAAGAGCGGGAGGTCGTGCTGGCCTCGATCCCGTACTTCCACGTGTACGGCATGACGGTCGCGATGACCTATCCGCTGCTCGCCGGCGCGACGATCGTCCTCCAGACCCAGCCCGACGTTAACGAGATACTGAAGCTCATCAACCGGTATCACCCGACCCAGTTCCCCGGGGTCCCGGCCCTCTACAACGGGATCAATCACAATCCGAAGCGGGACGAGTACGACCTTCGGTCGATCCGGATCTGCCTCAGCGGCTCGGCTCCGCTCCCCCTCGAGGTCGCCAAGAAGTTCGAAGCCGAGACGGGCGGAAGCCTGGTCGAGGGGTACGGTCTTTCCGAGACCTCGCCCGTCACGCACGCGAACCCGATCCGGGGCGAGCGACGGACGGGCTCGGTCGGTCTCCCGATGCCGGGCACCGACCAGCGCGTCGTGGACCTCGGTACGGGCACGACGGTCCTGCCTCCGATGGAGCCCGGGGAACTCTGCATCCGGGGCCCCCAGGTGATGCTCGGGTACTACCACCAACCGGAGGAGACCGCGGCCGTCCTGACGGACGGTTGGTTCAAGACCGGGGACATCGCGTATATCGACGCCGACGGCTACTGCTTCATCGTCGACCGGAAGAAGGACCTGATCAACGTTGGAGGGTTCAAGGTCTACCCCCGCGAGGTCGAGGAAGTGCTGTTCCAGCACCCGGGCGTAGCCGACGCCGCGGTGGTGGGGGTCCCGGATACCGAGCACGGCGAGGTCGTCCGCGCCTTCGTGGTGAAGAAGCCCGGGGCCACGGTCTCGGCCGAGGAACTCATCCAATTCGTGCGAGAGCGCCTGGCTCACTACAAGGCGCCCCGGTTGGTGGAGTTCCGTACCGCGCTCCCACGGAGCGGGGTCCAGAAGGTGCTCCGCCGCGAACTCCGGGCCCAGGCCGGCGCCGAGACCACGGCCGCGCCTTTGTCGGCGGTCCCCGCTACGGGCCCCGGCTGAGGAGGTCGCGCGCGATCACGACGCGCTGGATCTCGTTCGTTCCCTCGAAGATCTCGGAGATCCGGGCGTCGCGATAGGCCCGCTCCACCGGCGTGCCCCGAATGTAACCGAGGCCGCCGTGGATCTGGAGCGCCTCGTCGATCGCGTCCGCGGCCCACTCGCTCCCCAGGCACTTTACCACCGCCGCCTCGCGGGTCTTCTTCTCCCGCTCCGAGTGGCTCCACTTCGTCGGGTCGTGACCCATCGCGTCCTGGTGGGCGGCGGCGTGGTAGACCAGGTAGCGCAGGGCCTGGATGTGCATCTCGATGTCCGCAAGCTTGAACTGGATCGCCTCGTACTCGCTGATCGGGAGGCCGAACTGGGTCCGGTTCTGCGCGAACGTCAACGCTTCCTGGAGCGCGGCCTGCATCCCGCCGAGCGAAGCGGCGCCGAGAGAAACGCGACCGACATCGAGGGCCGTCATCGCGGCCCGGAACCCCATGCCGACTCCCCCGAGCACCGTCTCGGGTCCCACCTCGACGTTCTCCAGGATGAGCTCCGCCGTCGAGGTTCCATGGAGGCCCATCTTCTTCTCGCAGCGGCCGACGCGGAAACCCGGCGTCCCCTTGTCCACGAGGAAGGCGCTGATCCCGCCGTGGGGGCCCTTCTTCGCGTCGTTCGCGGCCATGATGAGGACCGTGTCCGCCTCGGCCCCGTTCGTTACGTAGAGCTTCGTTCCGTTGAGGACCCACGAGCTCCCCTTCGGCACGGCGGAGGTCTTGAGCGCCCCGGAATCGCTGCCCGAGCCCGGCTCGGTCAGGCTGAACGCGAGGAGTTTCTTGCCCTGCGCGGCCGGCTTCAGCCACCGGTGTTTCTGCTCATCGGTGCCGTAGTAGAGGATCGGCGTGGCCCCCAACGAGGTGTGCGCCGCAACGATCGCGACGTGCGACGCGTCGACCCGGCCCAACTCCTCGGCCAGGATCGCGTACCCGACCTTCCCCAGCCCCAGGCCGCCGTACTCCTCGGGGACCGGTACTCCGAAGTAGCCTTCCTCCTTCATGCGAGCGACGGTCGCGGCGGGGAACTGCTCCTTCTCATCCATCTCGACGACGACCGGCGCGATCTCCTTCTGGGCGAAGGTCCGGACCGCCGCGCGGAGCGCGTCCTGCTCCGGAGTGAAGGCAAACTCGATCGCCATGGTTCAGGTCCCGGTGAACTTCGGGGGCCGGCGCTCGATGAACGCGGCGAGCCCCTCATCAAGGTCGGAGCCGCTCATCACCTCGCGCAAGAACGCGTCCTTCTCCGCTTGGAGACCTTCCGTCAGGGTCCCGTCCAACCCGACACGGATCGCCTGCTTCGCGCCGGCGACGGCGCGCGGCGCTTTCTGGGCGATAGTGTGGGCCCAGTCGCGGGCGGCGCGAAGCTCCTGCCCCGATGGGACGACCTTGTTGACCAACCCGATCCGCAGCGCTTCGGGCCCTGGGATCATGGCCGCCGTGAAGATCAATTCCTTCGCCTTCGCCGGACCTACCAGCCGGGGCAAGCGCTGGGTTCCACCGTAGGCGGGGAGTAGCCCGAGCCCAACTTCGGGTGCTCCGAACTTGGCCGAGTCGGCGGAGACCCGGAGATCGCAGGCAAGGGCGAGCTCGAGGCCGCCTCCGATCGCGAGCCCGTTGACGGCCGCAATGGTCGGGCACCGGAGCTCGGCGAGCCGTTGGAAGAGCGCCTGTCCGCGCGCCTGGACCTCCGGCGCCTTCTCCTTTCCGAGTACCGCCATCTCTTTGACGTCGGCGCCCGCGCAGAAGTACTGTCCGTCCCCGGTCACGACGACACACCGGGTCTTCCCATCGGAGGAGATCGCAACGAGCCGGGCGTCGAGCTGGTCCAGCACCGCGGTGCTCAAGGCATTGACCGGAGGGTGCCGCAGGATGAGGAGTTCGACACCGTCCTCTTCGCTCTTCGTTCCGACCAGTTCCGGTGCGCTCATGGTCCCACCCGGGCACGCCACCGAAAGTCGCGATTTAAGCGCTCGGTCGCGTCGGGGGTCGCGCCGCCCTCCTCCTCAGCTGGCCGAGTACCGTGAAATAGCCGACGCCACTCCGCTCCTCGTGAATCCGCCCGGGACCTTCGCCGACGCGCGCGCGTCGTGGGAAGAGGCGCAGTTCGTGATCCTGGGGGTCCCCTTCGACCGAACCACATCCTTCCGGCCGGGCGCCCGCTTCGGACCCGATGCCATCCGGCAGCAGTCGTGGACCTTCGAGTCGTTCGACCTCGAGACCGGCGTCGACCTGTCCGAGGTTCCGATCCATGACCTCGGAAACACCGACGAGTACGGCAACGCCCAACAGATGGTGGACGGGGTCCGGGAGGAGGTCCGCCCGATCTTCGCGGCGGGCAAGACCCCGATCGTCCTAGGAGGCGACCACGCGTGCTCCCCTCCGGTCGTCGAGGCGCACCCGGAGCCGGCCTCCCTGGGGGTGCTCTACCTCGACGCCCACATGGACTTCCGGGCCCAGTACCTCGGCGATCCCCGGAGCCATGGTTGCTCTTCGCGTCGGATCGTGGAGCGGGTGGGAGCGCGGAACGTCGTGGTCTTCGGAGTCCGGTCCGTGTCGAGGCAGGAGATCGAGGACAATCGCGCGATCGGGATGTCCTACGTCACCGCGCACGAGATCGCGAAGGAGGGAGTCGAGTCCGCGGTGCAGCGCGCGTTGAATATGCTCAAGACCGACCGCGTCTACATCTCGCTCGACATCGACGTCATCGACCCGGCCTTTGCGGGGGCCACGGGAACGCCGGAACCGTTCGGTCTCTCGCCGCGCGACGTGAAGTATGCCATCGGACAGGCCGCGCCTCGGCTCGCCGGTCTCGACATCATGGAAGTGAGTCCGCCGTGGGATACTGGGAACACGAGCAACCTCGCGGCTCGGTTGGCCCGAGAAGCCATCGTGCGCGTCGTCGCGAGTCGCCGCGCCCGTTGAGGGGATTCTTGATGCCGGACGCCGAAGAGGAGCGCCCCGTCTCCCGAGGAGCCGAAGCCTCGCTCCACGCCGTCGAATGGCTCGGCCTTCCCGCCCTTCGTAAAGAACGGGAGACCAAGCACTACCGGCCGAAGAATCTGGACGAACGCCTGAAGCGGGAGCGGACCCGGAACGAGGTGCGTCTACTGACCGAGGCGCGACGGCTCGGCGTTCGGACACCGATCGTCTACGATGTGGACCTGCCCCGCCACCGCCTGATCCTGGAACAGCTTCCCGGGCCCACCCTGAAGGACCTGATCGACGCGGCGAAGGAGGATCCGGCTCCTGTCGAGCCGCCCATCCGCGCCCTAGGGAAGGCCATCGGGCGGCTCCACGCCGGTGGGATCACCCACGGCGACCTCACGAGCAGCAACATTCTCTTTCCCGGCGGTCCGTCCGGAGCGCCCGCTCTGCTGGACCTGTCCATGGGGTCCCGCAATGCCGGTGTAGAGGAGCGCGGCATCGACCTCCACCTCGTCGAGGAGGACCTGAAGGCCCTTCACCCCAACGGCGAAGCGCTCTTCCGAGCGTTCCTCGAGGGCTATGCCGAGGGGAACCCCGAGGGCCAGGCCGACGTCCGCAAGCGGGCCCGGGAGATCCGAGGCCGCGTCCGGTACGCCTAGGGATCGGGTCAGCGCTCGACGCGCGCGAGCCCATCCTTCAAGGCACCGGGAAGCTCGTCGATGACATCGGTCGCGACGAGGCCCCAGCTGCGGGTGCTGAAAGCTCGGAGGCCGGCTTCCCCTACCCAGTACGCGGCCAGTCGAGCCGCGTCGAGGCCGTCGACTCCCCGGGCCACGAGCGAGCCGACGACCCCGGCGAGCACGTCCCCGGTGCCTCCTACCGTCATCGCCGGGTGATGGTGCCGGTTGACGTAGGCCCGGTTCCCGTCGGTGAGAAGGTCCACATCGTCCTTGGCGAGTAGAATCAATCCGCGCTCCTTCGCGATCCGTTGGGCGGCGTCGAGCCGGGAGTCCGGCAGAGCTTCGCGGAGGTCCACGAAGTGGGTGTCAAACTCGTGACGATTCGGCGTGGCAATGCATGCCGCCTTCTGAGGGGAGGTCGCCGAGGCTTCGTCGAGGGCGCCGAGCGCGTCCGCGTCCACGACCAGCGGCAGCGAGCGGGATCGGAGTTTCCCGACGAAGTCGAGCATCGCCGCCGCGCTTTCGGGGGCGTCCCCGACTCCCATGCCAACGACCACCGCGTCGATATGGAGATGGTCCACCAGATGGAGGAGAGCCGGCACGTCCGACGGCTGGAATCGGTCGGTCCCGACCGGATAGACGATCAAGGTCGGCGAGTACGACTGGATGTGCCCGGCCGCGGGCTGGGGAGCGGCGATCACGGCGCGCTCCGCGCCGGCCCGCAGGAGGGCAAGACCGGCAAGGGCCGGCGCACCGGTATACGGTCCCCCGCCGACCACGAGCACCCGGCCGCTTCGCGGGGACCGTGCCTTCTGCTCGGGGAGCGGATAGAAGAGGAAAACCCCCGGGCCGGTCTCGTTCATGGCGGCGGGAGGGATGCCGATTGGTCGGACGATGATCTCGCCCGAGTTCTCTGGGGCCATCCCCTCCTTCACGGAGTTCAGCGCGACGGTCCATCGAGGGTGCACGACCACCGCGGAGCCGAGCCCGGTCGGTTCGTCCACGGAGAGGATGGGGATATCGGAACTCGCCAGGGAGAGGACCGCCTCCCGCACCGGGGATCTGGGCTCACCGTACTGGCCGGTTCCGAGCATCGCGTCGATGAGCAGCGAGTACCCCCCGAGATCCTGCGGCCGCGGAACGCCGACTCGCGTGCGGGTCTTAGGTGCGATGCGTTCGTAGCACCGTCGGGCAGCGGAGGAACGGATCTCGCCGGGCGGGGCGACGAGCCAGAGGTCCGGTGAGTAGCCCCACTGCTCGAGGTAGTGGATCGCCGCGAATCCGTCGCCGCCGTTGTTTCCCGTTCCGGCGATGACCGCCACGCCGTCGGAGGTGCTCTTGAGATGGCGGGCGGCCTCCTCGGCCACGGCTCGCCCCGCGTTCTCCATCAGAGTGTCGATAGACACACCGAGCGCGACGGCGTTCGCCTCCGTAACGCGGGTCTCCCGTGCGCTCTGCGGGGGAGCCTCCACGGGTGGTCGACCTCAGCTTGCTGGAGTTCCCTTCGGTGCGTCGGCTTCGCCGAACACGTTCACGCTCGCCGGCAGAAGGTCGCGCCGGGCGAGGTAAGTGGCCTGGGTCCGGCTGTATCGGAAGAGGATGTCGCACTTTCCTTCCTGGAATCCCCAGGGCCGCAGGATCAGCAGGTCGCCCTCGCGCACCCACATTTTCTTCTTCATTTTCCCCGTGATTCGCCCCATGCGGGAGATGTTGTCCTCGCACATGACCCGGATCCTGGCGGCGCCCATCAGCTGACTCGCCACGCCAAAGATCTCTCCGCGGTCCCGCCGGGGAAGCGGGAGTCGACCGACCTCTTCGCCGCCTTCCACGACTTCGACGGTCGTCGGGGCTTCGGCGACCGGCTCGTCCGGAGGTGATGCCGGCTCGGCGGGCGGCTCGGGGGGCGGGTTGGAAGTCTGTTGCACGGGGATTGTCAGCAGTCGCGAGTATTAAACTGGCCGCCGACGCGGGAAGACCTTGAGGGGATTCTGCACCAGAATCTTATCCAGCGTTTCCGACTGGAGCGGGAGCGCGCGGACCGCTCGTAGGTGCGCCCCTAGGTCCCGTACGCCCGGGCCGGGCCAGTCGCTCCCGTACACGACGCGGTCCCGGATTTTCTCTAGCGCCGGAAAGTACTCGAGCAGCTTGGACGGGGGGACGCTTGACGTCTCAAGGTAGACGTTGGTGAAACGACGGGTCAGGAAGACGGCCTCGTCCATCCAGAGGGGCCGGCCGCCGTGCGCTAGCACGATCGTGAGGCGGGGGAAGTCAATTGCAACGTCCTCGACCAGCATCGGTTGGCCATACCGGTTCCGCGCGCCAGGGAAGATCGAGGTTCCCGTGTGCACGATAACCGGGATCCCCAGCTCTTCGCACGTCGCGTAGATCTCCCGGAGGCCCTCGAGCTTCCCGTCAAGGTACGCGTTCGGGGCGAACAGTTGGTGCGGGGGGTGCAGTTTGATCCCGCGTACGCCATACTCGGTGACCAGGCGCCGCACCTCCGCTCCGGGCTTCGGTCGAGTCGGGAGGACCGAGCCCACGGCGATGAGGCGGTCCGGGTCGGCACGCACGAAGTCGCGAACGAACTCGTTCGCCTTTTCCGTGTAGCCGATGACTTCGGGCGCGACGTAGTTGACAAGCACCGCTCTGTCGAGGCCCGCCGCGTCGAGGAGTTTCAAGAAGGCCTGCGGGTCGTTCAGGAACGACTCGAAACCCGAGGCGTCGGGGTGCGTGTCGATCAGCGCGCGCGCTTCCGGTCGCATCTCCCAGAG
>Ga0187817_10000968_pt1 | contig 13332 bp, 13 predicted proteins | sample NC_wetland_sal_i_17_FD_132431 | JGI IMG/M metagenome (GOLD analysis project Ga0187817, IMG submission 132431) | Wetland sediment microbial communities from Neuse River Estuary, North Carolina, USA - SO4_2 | ecosystem: Environmental > Aquatic > Freshwater > Wetlands > Sediment | place: USA...
CAGTTTGCAATTTAAGAGCGCCGCGCTGGAGCGCGCAAATTACAAATTAGAAATTGCAAATTACAATGTCTTCTGATCACATCGTCGGCATCGATCTCGGCACTACGAACTCGCTCGTGGCCTACATGCAGGGGGATTCCCCTGTCGTTGTCACCGGAGAAGACGGGCTGAACCTTGTGCCGTCGGTGGTGGCGGTCGACGAGAACAACCAGACCGTAGTGGGCAACGCCGCGCGCAAGTATCTGATCGAAACGCCGGAGCGGGCGGTGTACTCAATCAAACGCTTGATGGGGCGCGGCGTCGAGGACATACAAGAGGAACTGAAGCTGTTTCCGTTCCAGTTGGCCGACGATCTCCATGCGGGTGAGGTTCTGCGCATCAAGATTGGCGAGCGGACCTACACCCCGCCCGAGATCTCCGCCCTGGTGCTGCGCCAGTTGAAGCGCAACGCCGAGCGGTTTTTTGGAGCGCCCGTAACCCAGGCGGTCATCACAGTCCCCGCCTATTTCAATGACGCGCAACGGCAAGCGACGAAAGATGCCGGCCGCATCGCCGGGCTGAACGTTTTGCGACTGGTCAACGAACCGACGGCTGCATCACTCGCTTACGGTCTGGACAAGAAAAAGAACGGCATTGTTGCGGTCTACGATCTCGGCGGCGGTACGTTCGATATTTCTATCCTAAGGCTGCACGATGGAATTTTCGAAGTGATTGCGACCAACGGCGACACGCATCTCGGTGGAGACGACATCGACAATCTTTTGATCTCGATTGCGCTCGACGACATTGGCGGCGACCTCGGACTCGACGTGAGGCGAAACGGTGAAGCGGTGGCTCGCATTCGCAAGGCCGTGATTGAAGCCAAGATTGCTCTTTCGTCACAACCGGCGGCAAAGCTCGATGTCGACTTGCCCGGTGGAAAGAAGTATCAGCGCGAAATTTCGCTTGAAATGTTCGAGCAGATGATCCAGCCGACCATTGATCGCACGGTCGGTCCGTGCAAGCAGGCTCTCAAAGACGCAAACCTGAAGCCCGAGCAGATCGATGAGGTCGTGCTGGTCGGGGGCTCGACGCGCATTCCGAAAGTTCGGCGGTTGGTGGAGGAGCTGTTTAAGCGTGTCCCGCACACGGATTTGAATCCCGACGAAGTGGTTGCGCTCGGCGCGGCCGTGCAGGCGAATATTCTCGGCGGCGGCTCCGAAATCACGAAAGAGATGCTGTTGCTTGACGTAACCCCGCTGTCTCTAGGAATTGAAGTAGCGGGCGGCGTAACCGACAAAATCATCCTGAGGAATTCGACGGTGCCGGCTTCCGCAACGCAGTACTACACGACCCAGGTCGATGGCCAGACTAATGTAGCAATTCACGTGCTGCAAGGCGAACGCGAGCTGGCGCGGGATTGCCGGTCGCTGGCGCGCTTCGATCTGAAGGGCGTTCCACCCATGCCCGCCGGCATGCCGCGCATTGAAGTGAAGTTTCTGATCGACGCCAACGGCATTCTGCGCGTCTCGGCGCGCGAGCAACGCAGCGGGCAAGAGGCGGAAATCGACGTCCAGCCCAGCTATGGCCTCACCGACGAGCAGGTCGAAAGTATGCTGCTGGAATCGTTCGACTACGCGGAAGAGGATTTCCGGCAACGGCAGGTGATTGAGGCGCGACGCGAAGCCGATACGATTCTAACGGCACTTGCGAAAGGGAAAAAGAATCCCGCCTGGCAGGAACTCACGACCGAGGAGCGCAGCAAAGTCGAGGCCCTTGAGAAATCTCTGGTTGCAGTCAAGGATGGTGATGACTATCGCGCAATCCGCACAGGCATTGACGTGCTAAACGAAGCCACGATGCACTTAGCCGAACTAATGATGGATACTGCTGTCTCGACCGCGCTCAAGGGAAAAGCCATGGATGACGCCGATCTTGAGGAGGGCCCGCAAGCCGGACATCCGGTGGCGAAGGCGGAATTTGAATGAGGCAGGTTTTCAAACTTTCCAAGGTCTCAGCGTCCCGGAGGGACGCCCGACACTAGCCCAGCGCTTTCGCGCTGGGGAAGAACGGAGATGATTCAAGTTCCGTAGGGACGACCGAATTGAAACCGCAACTCTGACTTTGCAAGAAAGAGTTTGGAACGTTATGTCCGAAGAGAAAAACCAGACTACCGGAACCGCGACCGAGGAATCGCCGGGTGAAAACACCGTTGAGGTCACTTTTCTTCCCGAAGGCAAGACAGTGACCTTCGAACATGGCAAATTGCCCTATAAGGACCACGGCAAGGAAGAATCGGTGCTCGATGTGGCCTTGAATTTCGGCATTCATCTCGATCACGCTTGCGGTGGAAACTGCGCCTGCACCACCTGCCACGTCTGGGTAAAGGAAGGCGCCGACCTGGTCTCGGAGATGGAAGATGACGAGGCCGACAAGCTCGACATGGCTGCCGATCTTCAGCTAAACTCGCGCCTCGGGTGCCAGACGGTGATTAAGAAGCCGGGTAAATTGGTAGTCGAAATTCCTGCGTGGAACCGGAATTACGTTTCGGAGGAGCATTAAGCGCCAAGTTTCAAGGTTGCAAGGTTTCAAGGAAACAGCAAGATCTCAGCGATTAAAATCATTGAAACTCTGAAACCTTGAAACTTTGAAACCTGCTTTGGAGCCATTCATGCAAAGAGAACTCACCTGGGACGATTCAGAAAACATCGGGATTCTGCTCTCTGAAACCTATCCGGAACTCGATCCGCTCGCGGTGCGCTTCACCGACCTCCACAAATATGTGATCGCGCTCCCCGACTTCAAAGACGACCCCGTGCGGTCGAACGAAGCCAAGCTGGAAGCGATCCAGATGGCGTGGCATGCCGAGGTTTTAGACCGAACGCAGGGATAGTGCTGCGGTTCAGTTGGTAATCGTTGTTGTTGAGATATCCTCTTACACCAATTACGTGGCGAGGACGTAAAAAGGTACGCGCCCGATACTTGGGAACATAATACCGAAGCATGCCACTGATCCGGCTAAAAATTGATGTTGCTGGGACCGTTGGTGACGAAGCCTGGCGCAAACTAAGGCAGTTCGATCAGATCCAGAGCGCCGCGTTTGGTCCCAAGTTCGGCCGTGGAGGTCCGTGCAAGCACCCAGCGAACGCGTCACATGGTAAGGGTGAATGGATAGGCGCAGAAGTTCGCGTGCAGACCCCACTTCTGGCCCAGTATGCGGTCGCGCATTACTTAGAGCAGGAACGTGTGCTGGACGCGGACGTTGTGGAGTAGGCGATTGCAGGTCACGGATGACTGCATGAAAATCATTGATAAACCGCCATTTCACTCATTCCCAGCAGACCCAGTCGCCAACCTGTTCCCCACTCAAATCCCGCCTCCCCGAAGGTAACCCTCCCGTAAGCGGCGACTGCTAACCCGGCCCGGACACCGGCTAAACTACACAAGGCCTTTATGAATAGAGTTGCAGCGATCCTCGTCTGTTGTGCCTTGCCGCTCTTTGGCCAGAGCAACAGCGGCGAGTTGCACCTTAGAGTGACCGATCCGGCCGGCCTTGGGGTGAAAACTACGGTTCAGATCGCAAGCAGCGCCAACCAGTATCGAAGCACCCTGGAGACCGGCGATCAAGGCAGCCTGAACGTGCAGCGCCTGCCTTACGGTATCTATCAGGTGGAAATCAGGCAGCCGGGCTTCGCCAGCGCAGCCGAATCTGTCGAAATTCATTCCTCGATTCCGACTGAATACACCATCCAACTCAAGCTGTCGTCGGTGAATGAATCCGTCACGGTTAATGCCCCCAACACATTGATCGACCCCGATCAGGCTGGTGCCATTACTCAGGTGGGGTCAGAGGTGATCCAGGATCGACTAGGTTCCATCCCGGGACGCTCCTTGCAGGATCTGGTCAATTCGCAGCCGGGCTGGTTATACGAAGGCAATGCGGTCCTGCACCCGCGCGGCTCGGAATATCAGACTCAGTTTGTGGTGGATGGTATTCCTCTGACCGACAATCGCTCGCCCAGCTTCGGCCCTGCGACTGAAGCGGACGACGTGCAATCGTTAAGCATCTACACCGCAGGCATTCCCGCGGAATACGGCCGAAAAATGGGGGGTGTGATCGAAGTGAACACGCTGCAAGATGCAAAGGCGGGCTTCCACGGCCAGGTAGTGCTTTCCGGCGGCAGCTTTGATTCCGCAGGCGCCTTCGCGGAGGGGCAATACCTGTGGGGCAAGAATACGTTCGGCGCGAGCGCCAGTGGCAGCATGACGGACCACTATCTGAATCCCGTAGTTCCGCAGAACTACACGAACACTGGGACGCTGGGTGATTTTTCGATCAATTACGAGCGCGATCTAACGCCGCAAGATCGCGTGCGATTCATCGTTCGTCACGAGATCTCGCGCTACGAAATTCCGAACGAACAGGTACAGCAAGCCGCCGGCCAGCGCCAGACGTCGGACAACATCGAGACGATGGGAACCGCTTCCTTCCAGCACACATTTTCGCCCCACGCGGTGGCTGATTTTCGCGGGATGGTGCGCGACGATGCGAATGACTTCGACTCCAACGCGAATTCAACGCCGATCGAAGTCTTCCAACGCAATTGGTTTCGCGAAGGCTACTTCAAGGCGACCGCAACCGCAGATCGTGGCCGTCACGAATGGAAGTTTGGCGTCGAGTCGGACAACACATTTCTGAACGAACATTTCAACTACAACATTACCGATCCGACCCAATTTGGCGGCGGCACGCCTCTCACTTTGGCCTTCCTGGGAAACCGGCCCGATCTCGAGCAATCGGCATTCGTGCAGGACCGGATCAGTCTCAAGAACTGGACCATCAGCGCCGGACTTCGTTGGGATCACTATCAGCTCTTCCTAAACCGGCAAGCGACCGACCCACGCTTCTCGATTTCCCACTATCTTCCGTCTGCCGATCTCCTTTTGCATTTTTCCTATGACCGAGTTTTTCAGACCCCATCGTTCGAGAACATCCTGCTTTCGAATTCCGTTGGATTCGGATCCCTCAACCCGAACTTCCCCCGGCTGCCGGTCGAACCCTCCGAGGGAAATTACTACGAAGCAGGCGTAACCAAGGTAGTCGGAGGGAAAGTCAGGCTGGACGCCAACTACTTTCGCCGGCTCGTCGCCAATTATGCCGATGACGATCAGATTACGAACACGACCATCAGCTTTCCAGTCGCTTTCCGGAAATCTGTTATCTACGGTGCGGAAGCGAAACTCGAACTGCCCGATTGGCGACGCTTCTCAGGATTCTTGAGCTACTCGTATGCCGTCGGCAACGTCTGGTTCCCAGTGACGGGCGGCCTGTTCTTAGGTGGCGACGGTGGCGCGCCGCTCACCGGCCACTTCCCCGATTCGCAGGATCAGCGGAACACCGTTCGGGGACGCCTTCGCTACCAGGTCAAGCCACGACTCTGGATTGCGGGTGGAATTCAATACGACACCGGATTACCGTTCGCCTTCAATGGCGAGCAACAGCAAGCGTTGCTCGAATATGGCCAACAGGTGTTCGATCGAATTAACTTCGCCCGCGGTCGCATCCGCCCTGCCTTCCAGGTCAATGCCTCTGCCAGTGCGGAAATTTGGAAGTTGGACCACGTAACTACGCGTCTTCAGATCGACGGACAAAACCTCACCAACATTCTCGACCTCATCGATTTCGGAGGCCTTTTCTCCGGCAATGCAATCGGACCGTCGCGCAGTGTGACCCTCCGACTCACCACCATCTTCTAGATTTGACTGTCGATTGTCTTGAAACCTTGTACCCTTAGCAGCCCTAGAGCGGTCCCTACCGCGCTCCGGCCACGCTCGGCGTCGGGTCTTCCACGCTCGCTTCACGCAGAAACTTCGCCGCCTCTTCGGGCGGTGTGGGATTGATGTAGAATCCTGTTCCCCATTCAAATCCCGCAGTCTTGGTGAGCTTCGGCATGAATTCGATGTGCCAGTGGTAATACTCGTTGGTCGGATCCTGCACCGGCGAACTGTGCACCACCAGGTTGTAGGGTGGATTGTCGAGCACGCGGTCCGCTTTCATCAGCAGCAACTTGAGCGCTCGCGCGAGATTCTCGAACATGTGCGATGACGAGTTCTCGAAAGCAGATTCGTGACGCTTGGGAAGGATCCAGGTTTCAAAAGGAAATCTTGGAGCATACGGGGCGAGCGTCAGAAAGTCTTCGTTTTCCGCTACCACCCGTATGCCGTTGTCGATTTCCTGCCGGATAATGTCGCAAAAAACACACCGCTCTTTGTAGATGTAATACTGTTTGGCTCCCTGAAGTTCCTCGTTCACATAAATCGGCAAGATCGGCAACGCAATCAACTGCGAGTGAGCATGTTCGAGTGAAGCGCCGGCGGCTTCTCCGTGGTTTTTGAAGAGCAGAATGTACTTGAAGCGCCGGTCTTTCTTGAGATCGAGGATGCGATCGCGAAAGGCCCACAGCACGTCTTCGATTCTTTTCGGAGGAAGCGAGGCCAGGGTGGCGTTGTGGTCGGGCGTTTCGATGACCACTTCGTGGGCGCCGATGCCATTCATCTTGTCAAACATGCCCTCGGCCTGCTTGTTCAAATTGCCTTCGATGCCGAGCGCCGGGAACTTGTTCGGGACGACACGGACCGTCCAACCCGGACTGTCTTTCTGCGGGGGATTACCGTTGGAGTTGGGGCGATAGGCCAGAATCTCCGGCGGGGTCTTGCTCTCATTGCCATAGCAGAAGGGGCAGAATCCGCCCTTGATCGTCACCGCTTCGCGCACAAAGTCGTTAGGCCGCCGGGCGCGGTCTGTGGAAATAATCACCCACCGGCCCACGATGGGGTCCTTCCTTAATTCAGGCACGTACTAAATCCTTTCAATAGGAGTCCGCAAAGTTTCGATTGTACGATACGGGGAACGCATTTTGAAACAACTCGAATGAGGGCCGGGCGGGTCCGTGCTCATAGTATACGGCGAGCACGTCGAAGCGCCACTGACAGGAAGATGGCACGTGGTGGAGGAAGTCGCGGGCGACGAGCGACAATTCCCGCTGCTTGTATCGATCCACAGCCGCCTCAGCGGGCTTGACGTCATGCGTGGTCCGGGTTTTCACTTCGATAAAACACAGGACGTCCCGCTCCCAGCCCACGAGATCGAGTTCGCCGCGATGGTGCGGGGAGCGGTAGTTGCGGGCAATGATGGTGTAGCCCCGCCGGCGCAGGTAGAAGTAGGCGTCCTCCTCGCCACGCCGGCCGGTACGCTGGTGCGCGGGCGCGTCCTCAGGAGAAAGGGTTTTTGACGCCAGCCAGTCCAGAGCGTGCAATGTGGCGTGTGTCAGGCGTCCAGCGAACATGGGATGGTTCCATGATCACCCTAGCTCGGAGTGACCCCGCGTTATGTGATTGTGATCACCGCGCATCTAGTACAATTCGCCGCCCGACTTCCTCTTATCCAATTTCTTCTTCCCCAGAGCATTCACCAGCACCACACCGCCGAGAGCGACCGCGCCGCCGCCCAAGGAGATCGCCTTCGGCACCTCGCCCAGCCAAATCCAGGCCACGCCAATGGCCACGATAGGAATCACGTAGAGCAGCGTCGCCGTGCGTCCAGCAGCGCCATGCGAAAGCACGTAGGCCCACGCCACATAAGCCAGCGCTCCCGGAAAGATACCCAGATAGATGACTGCTAGCGTGGCTGAGACAGGTGCCGCGCGCATGGTGTGCACCAAACCACTCCCGAAGGGCAGCATCATGGCGGTGCCGAACCAGATCGAGTAAGCCGTAAATTCCAGCGCGCTGTACCGTCCCAGGTAGTGTTTCTGCAGAATCATGTAGAGCGCGGATGTAACCGCGGCGGCAAGGATGATCAGTGCTTGCGGTGAGAGGCGGATGCCCTCGCCTTCTCCGCTGGCAATGAGCGCGACTCCCGCGAAGCTGACGAACACTCCGCACCATCCGATTGCGGTCAGTTTCTCATGCAGCCAGAATCGAGCTGCCAGCGCGGTCCAGATGGGCGTGGAGGCAATCAGCAGGCTTGCCGCGCCCGCGGTCACGCGAGTCTCTCCGTAATTCAGCGCCAGGTTGTAAAAGGTGATCCCGATCGTACCGGTAAGGGCCAGCCCGGGGATGTCGCGCAATTCCGGCCGGCGAAAGTGCGCCATCCCGGCGTAAATGGCAAGCACCAGAGAAGCAACCAGAAAACGCAGGACGGCGAGATTCGCGGGTGAATAGGCGCGCAGGCCGGCGCGGATGCCGGCAAAAGCGGAGGCCCAAATCACCAGGGTGAAGGCCAGTGCGACAAGAGTGCGAGATGTAAAGCGGGGCATCGAGCGGCCTCCTTCCCGGGAAATTTTCTGCAGTGCGTGGAATATGTGTGGAGACGGGCTTGCCCCGTCTCAGGTCGCGAAGACGCGGCAAGTCACGTCTCTACTCGGTAAGGTTAACCACATCCCCGACGCGAATCGTGCCTGGCGTAAGAATCTGCGCCCGCAATCCCCCGCGATGCAGCAGACCCTCGATTACCGGCTTGCCCGTCACTTTCTGCAAGTGATCGCAAGGCTCGCACAGGCGGATGCCACGAATGCGCACATCACCGATAGCAAACTCCTTGCCCACGAGGTGATTCATAGGGACGTTGCGGGTCACGATGTTGCGGCGAGCGTCGCCGGCAGCCAGCTCGACCTGATAGTCCCGCCGCAGCGCTTCAATGGCCTCTGCCTCGATCAGCGTGAGTTCGCAATCCGGCTGGGGCTTGTAGAAGGTGCCCAGTTTCAGCGCGTACCGGTCACCCTCAAGCCCCGCGCCCGGAATCGCCGTGGCCTGACCAACAGATTGCGTCGGCCCTTGGGCGGCGGAAGCGATATGAATCGATTCCACAGTTCCGCTCCACATTTGCGCACCTCCGGCGGCTACGCGTTCTTTTCAGCTTCAACAGCCGTGATCGACTCTTCCAGCGCATCCATGGCAACGTCGGCTTCGTCTTTGGTAACGACCAGCGGCGGCGCGATCCGAACCGTGCTCGGACCGCAGCCCAGGAACAAAACGCCGCGCTCGAACGCCGCCTCCACGATGCGATCGCGCTCGCTCGCGCCGTAATCCCGAGTTGCCTGGTCTTTCACGATATCGACCCCGATCATAAGGCCGCGTCCGCGGACGTCGCCGACGATCTGGTGCTTCTTCGGCCAACCCGCCATGCGCTTCAGCATGTGGTCGCCAACCTCTTGCGAATTTCTCAGCAACCCTTCTTTCTCGATCACATCGAGCGTGGCCAACGCCGCCGCGATGCACACGGGGTTCCCTCCGAAAGTCGATGCGTGCGAACCGGGCACCCAGTCCATGATTTCCGCCTTCGTCATGGTTACGCCAAGCGGCATCCCAGAGGCGATGCCCTTCGCCATGCAAACCACGTCTGGATGCACGCCGCTGTGTTCGACGGCAAACCATTTGCCGGTGCGGCCGATACCGCTTTGAACTTCGTCCACCACCAGCAGGATGCCGTACTTATCGCAGATGCGGCGCAGTTCCCGCATGAAGACCGTTGGAGCGATGACGTACCCGCCTTCGCCCTGAATCGGCTCGACAAAAATAGCCGCGACTTCTTCCGGCGCGAGGATCGTCTTAAATAGTTTGTCTTCGATGTAGCGCGCGCAGCCGAGCGCAAATTTCTCGGCATCCTGCGGACCGCCCTCGCAGCCCCGATACACATCGGGATAGCGCACATGCGTAACGCCCGGCACCAGCGGCGAGAAGCGCCGCTTCTGCTGCGGCTTGGAGGCCGTCAGCGAAAGCGCGCCCATGGTTCGTCCGTGGAAGGCTCCGAGGAAGGCGATGATGTGCTGCCGCTTGGTGTGATAGCGCGCCAGCTTCAAAGCGCACTCGATGGCTTCGGCTCCGGAGTTGCCGTAATAAATCTTGTGCGGCCCCGGCATCGGCGCAATCTTTGAGAGCCGCTCGGCCAGCGTCACCATTCCTTCGTAGTAGAAGTCGGTGCCCGACATGTGGATCAGTTCACCTGCCTGCTTCCGAATGGCGGCGACTACCTCCGGATGACAATGGCCGGTCGAGGTCACGGCAATTCCAGCGGAAAAATCGAAGAACTCATTGCCATCCACGTCTTCGACCACAATGCCGCGGCCGCGCTTGGCAACCATCGGATAGGACCGGGTGTAAGAAGGCGAAATGTATTGGTCATCGCCGGCGAGAACGCGCTTGGCGTTCGGGCCCGGAATCGCAGTCTTGAGCTTGGGGCCGGCAATCAAAGTCTTGGTAGTCATGGAATCCTCCTGGTAGTTCTCAGTTCCCGGTTCTCAGTTCTCAGTGATTTTTGAGCCGGGGTGCGAGCAGCACAGCTGCTTGGGCTAGGAGCTAAAGGCTAAGAGCGCACAGCAAGATAGCGATTAGCAACGCAACCAAGGGATGGGAAAATTAGTCGCTGCCAAAGAGATTGGCGCGCACATGCGACGGCAGAACGGAAAGGTACCGGCGGGGACAAGCGCGTCCCTTGATCCAGCACTCCTGGAGAAGCGAAATGTAGCCGTTCGAGCGCATAGCAACTGTCTATATTATATCCCGGGTTTGCTCGCGCCGTAACCCCCAAAAGAGACACTCTAAAGTCACGTCTAAAAGCCGCCGCGCACGCCACGAACCACGTAGCGGCGGGTGCCCCACCTGACCAGCCGAGCAAATCTCGGCAGTTGCTAAGTCGAATTCGCGGCCGGGCCACGTTCCACGTCGAACACGAACCGGTCGCCAAGCAGGAAATTCACTAGCGAACAGACGACGATCGCAATAAGATTCGCAGCGACATAGTTGAGCTTCACTTCGCCGACCAGCAGCCGCATCAGTACCAGGTTCCCCACAATTGAGACCGCTCCGTTGCTGAGGTTGAACTTGGCGAACCTGACCAACGACTGCAGCGGCCGTGCAGCTGGCCGGTCCACCCAAGTAAAGCGCTCATGCCACAAGAAGTTGTGGATCACGGCGATCTCAACCGCCAGCCCCGTAGCCAGCAGATAATCCAGTTTCAGCCCTGAGCGTAGAACGGCCAGTGCCGCCAATTGCACGCCAATGCCGATGCCGCCAACGGCGTTGAACTTCATCCAGCGGAAAAAGGTCCGATGTTTCTGAGAACTGAGAACTGGGAACTGAGAACTGTTCATGAAATTTTCTCTTCCCGGTAAAGGCGGACCGTATTCTTCAGGCTGACGACCACCAGCATCAGCAGCATCCCGGCCAATCCAAGCGCACCGCCAATATCAAACAGCCGGTAGCGCCCGTGAATCACCCACGGCCAACGAAGCAGCGCCAGGTTGCCCACCACGAGCAGGACGCGCAACTCTGTGGGGCCGAAGCGCCACATCGAAAGATGGAATTCGCCGAGCGTATACGTCGCCAGATACGACTGGATGGAAAGCAACAGAAACGCAATCAGCAACCCAATCGCAATCACCGGATGCATATAGCCGGAAAGCACCAGCCCGCCCATCATCGCCACCGCGCCGATGGAATCGATGACGTGATCGACATAGAAGCCGTAACGCGGTCTCTGCTGCTGGCGGACGCGCGCCAGTGTCCCGTCCAGGCTGTCGCCAAACCAGTTCACGGCGAGACACACAATCGCGGCAAGCAACATACGGCGATCATGGACGGCGAGAGCGTAGCAAACGCCCGTCGCGATCTGGGCGGCAAATCCGATGACGGTCAGGTGGTCGGAATTGACCCAGGAGGGCATGCGCTCGGCCATCCAAATGAGAGCCCGCTTCTCGGCGGTAGCCAGGAAGCTCCCGTGAACGCGCGTAGCCTGCCGGAAGTCGGCGCGGCGAGCCTCGGCCAGAGTCTTGGGGTTGATCTGCTCCGCAAAGTCGGCAAGTGAGGTAGCCATAAGTGCCTCCGTTCTGGAGGCACTATCGCGGAGGCCGAGCGGGATGACAATGCAGAAGAGGTAAAATGTGGATCAAGAGATATCTGATTTGTTCACAATGAGATGATGGAGGTCGTCAACCAGAAGTCATGCAGCTCTTGTTCTCCGACAGCGCTCATTTGTTTGCGTTATGGGTGCCATCGCTGACAGCGTCAAACAACTATTGAATTTCCTGTGCCTTTGTAAGACCCTTTATTTGCCGATGGACGATATTCTCACTCACGAACGCAAGAGGAGGTGGTTCGTGTGGGGGACTGTTGTCACTTGCATGGCGTCCATTCCGCTCATTATTGGCATGTCCAACGCCTTTAACGGCATCGCCAAGGAGAAGGCGACCGGCCTCGCTGCGGTAGCGGGTGGTCTTGCCGAGGGTTATGTGACCGTTGGGGTGGTTCTTGGGTTCGCGATGCCCATAACAGCGATATTCCTGTTATCTAGGTCGCTCGCCAGAGGACACGGAGTGCGTTCGCTTTTTTCCCTCGTCTGCATCTGCTGGAATGCATTGACGCTTGCTCTTGCTGGGCTATTCATATGGCTCTATTTGGTTTACTTACCCCGGGCTGGTGCTTACCCCCGGTAGGCAGCGACTCTTTGACCGCCGCCCGTATCTGCTCCACCGCCCATCCAATCTGCTCGACCGTAATCATTGCCGGTGGCGCAATCAGCAAATGGTCGCCCGCGATCCCGTCCACGCACCCTTGCATGGGATAGACCAACAACCCTCGCCGGAGACATGCCTGCCCCACCAGTCCGGCAAAACTCTTCTCCGCGGCGAATGGAGCCTTCGTTCTTTTGTCAGCAACGAACTCGACGCCCCACAACAAGCCCAGGCCGCGGACATCGCCCACCGCATCCAGATCGCGCAAACTCTCCAAAGTAGTCTTCAGAGCCGCCCCCGCCGTACCGTCCGTCTGCGAATCCGCGGCGTGCACAAGGTTCAACGCCCGCAAGCGCCGCAGCACCGCGCGGCCAGCAGCCACCGAAACTGGATGCGCGTTGTAGGTAAAGCCATGCAGAAATGCTCCCGAGCCCGCAGCGATCGCATCGGCAACCTTCTTGCTCGTGATCACCGCTCCGAGCGGAGCGTATCCGGAAGAAATGCCCTTGGCGGTCACCAGAATGTCGGGCGTGATCCCCCAGTGCTCAATGGCAAAATTTCGGCCGGTGCGCCCCATGCCGGTCATCACTTCATCGGCGATCAGCAGCACACCGTGGCGCTGGCAAATCTCCGCGACGGCCTGCAAGTATCCGGGTGGAGGCGCGACCGCTCCCAGCGTGGCCCCGCTCATGGGCTCAAAGATGAAGCCGGCCGCCGCGCCCTTGGCCGCCTGAATCGCGCGCTCGAGCTCCGCGGCATACTGCTGTCCGCAGTTGTAGCAACTGTCGGTGCATTCAAAGGCGCAGCGATAGCAATAAGGAACGCCAATGTGCTCAAACTCGCG
>Ga0187817_10000969_pt1 | contig 13325 bp, 16 predicted proteins | sample NC_wetland_sal_i_17_FD_132431 | JGI IMG/M metagenome (GOLD analysis project Ga0187817, IMG submission 132431) | Wetland sediment microbial communities from Neuse River Estuary, North Carolina, USA - SO4_2 | ecosystem: Environmental > Aquatic > Freshwater > Wetlands > Sediment | place: USA...
ATCAACCCGGTCGGATTCACTGCCGGCGATTTCAACAACGATGGCAAGCTCGACTTGGCGGTCAGCAGTTGGGACGATTCCGGATCATTCGTGATTTTAACCGGCAAGGGCGACGGCACGTTCACCGCTGGCAGCACCTATAACTTTGGCACGTGGGAACAATGCTATCCGAGCGGCGGATCCAATCCGTACTATATCGGCGCTGCCGATCTCAACCAGGATGGCAAGCTGGATCTGGCGTTGGCCGTCCAATATAGTGCCTGCGACACCGAATATAGCGGACAAAACACTTGGGGAGCGGCGCTGATCTACACCGGAAACGGCGATGGCACGTTCAACCTGGACGAAGGGCCATGGGTCGGCGGCGTGGATAATTCCGGCATTGCCCTGGGCGACTTCAACGGCGACGGCATGATCGACGTGGCCGTGGCCGGCAATGCGGCATGGACGAACCAGGATTGGGTGACCATCCTGCAGAACAACACGCAGCCGGTAAGTGTCTCGCCGCTGAACATGAACTTCGGCAGCGAGACCGTGGGCAAGACGAGCAAAGCCCAGACGGTCGTTTTGACTAACGATCAAGCCACCTCTCTGTCCGTTACAAGCGTTGGGCTGGGAGGCAGCGATCCCGGGGACTTCGGCTACAAATCGGCATGCAAGAGCACGCTTTTGGCGGGCGCCGGGTGCACGATCTCGGTGACGTTCACTCCGACCACTACGGGGGCGCGATCGGCGACGTTGCAAATCAAGGATGGCGTCGGTACCCAGTCGGTGGCGCTTAAAGGTACGGGAAAGTAAGGTTCGCGATGCCGGCGGGGAACAGAAGCGACCGGCATCGCAACCAACGTAGCAAGAACGCGTAAGGCGAAGTTCACACTGAACTAAGGAGGACGACAATGAAAAGGATCTTTGCAGTTGCAGCCGCGGTAGCTTTCCTGGCTGGCATGGCTTCCGCAACGTCGCAGAAATGGACCGCCGGCTGGGACAGTTTCGGCGTGCCGCTGAACTACACGAAGAGTTCGGTTTCGTGGTCGGTGGCCGGGGCGACGAAAAAACTGACCGTCAACGTCAAACTGGTGGGAGGGATGCCCAACAACCTGTATCAGGTCGCGCTCAACTTTTTCTGCGCGACGTTTCCCTCCACTTTTGGTCAGTTTCCCACCGAAGAAAATGGCGATGGGAGCTGCATCTCAATCTCCCGTCAGGGTGTATCCCAAAGCATCGCCGAGGTCGAACTGGGGGTGGTGCTGACCGACATGAATGGCAATGGTTCCTTCTCGGTTGTGATCGGGCCAGTCGCACCGGGTACCTACAGCCTCGAATTCTTCGTGCGCAACGGGGTGGGGTGCGATTACATCGGAGGTGCGCCGTGCGAGCCGCCCTACAGCCCAGCGGACTACCAGTCGCCCGGACCAACGTTCGGAGATGCAACCACCATTACGGTGCCATGACGTCGGGCGCGCTCGGTCAGGGACGGCTTACCGGAAGGCACTTTCTTAATCTCTCAGAGGAGGATGGCGATGAAAAAAATATTCTTGATTGTAGCCGCGCTTTTATCGGTTGGCTCGGCTTTCGCAGCGACGACGCAGAAATGGACCGCCGGTTGGGATAACTTCAACGAGCCCCTCAACTACAAGAAAAGCAAGGTCACGTGGTCGGTCGCGTCGACCAAGCTGACAGTTACTTACACGTTGGTGGGCGCGACGCCCCGCAAGCTGTATCAGGTTGATATGGCCTTCTTCTGTACAACGTTTGCCTCTACCTTCGGCCAGTTCCCCGTCGGAGGTCTGGGCACCGGCAACACTTGCCAATCGCTCACGCGGCAGGGAGTGACAGCCAGCAATGCCTATGTAGAACTCTGCGTCGTTGCCACCGATCTCAACGGCAACGGCTCGTGCAAAGTCGTGGTCGGCACGATTGCCGCGGGCACATACAACGTCGAGTTCCGTGCGCTCGATGGCGCGGGCGCCGGCGGCCTGTCCGGTGGTGCGGGCAACGATGGATTTGGCGGCGATGACGATAACGCGGACTTCCAGTCGCCCGGGCCATTCGGAACCACCACCACCATCACCATTCCCTGACGAGATTGCGGCTTCATATCAGGAGCATGTCGGCCAGACGAAGTCTCGTTTCAGCCGTAGAAACAACGGCGAAGGGTTCACGGCGGAACAGGGGAGGCGGTGGGGACCTGCGAAGGTGCTCCCGCCGCTTCGCCGTGAATGACATTTCAATTCATGCGCGCGGCCTGGGAGCGGGCGGCAGCGGCCGCCTCTTTCTGTCCGGCGGAGTCGAGAACCTGCGCCAGCAGCTCATACGCATTTGGAGTCGGCTGAATTTCGATGGCGTGCTGGAAATCCTGCGCGGCTTCGGCCCAGTTGCCCGCTTTCTGTGCGAGCATGCCCAGACCAAGATATGCTGCCGCGTTCTCCGGCTGCTACTTTAGAGCGGCCTGAAAATCCTGCCTGGCCTTGTCATATTGTTGCAGCGCGTAATACGCATAGCCCTGGTTGGTGTGAGCCAGCGCCAGCAGTCCGGGACTGTTTGTCAGCTCGAAGACCCTCTGGTAGCCCTCGAAGGCGCTCTGATAGTTGCCATGCTGCTGCTCGTAGGAGGCGATGTTCAGCGCGCTGACCGGGTCGGCGGGGCGGACGGCTTGCGCGCGGCGAAAGTACTGAATCGCTTCGTCGGTTCTTCCCTCCGCGAGGAGGGCGGTGGCGGCGCTGTCTTCGGCGATGAAGTTTCCTTGCGTGATGTCGAGCGTGTGACGCCAGAGAATGAAATTGTCGGTCCAAAACATCACTTGGCGATGAAGCGCGAATCCCAGAGCCAGCAGAACTACGGCGCTAGCCACTGCGGTCATTGCCACAGATCCGGCTGGCCACGCCTGAGGGGATGCTGGCGGAGACGAGGCAAGCCTCGTCTCTATACCTACGCGTGGAACAGGCCATGAATTCAGCAAGTCCGGCACTCCCCAGCAGATGATCACGAAAATTCCGAGCAATGGGATGTAGGCGTAGCGGTCGGCCATGGATTGCACGCCGACCTGCACCAGCCCGATCATTGGGACCATGGTTCCCAAAAACCAGAACCAGCCCACAAACAGGTAGCGGCGCTTGCGAAAGATCACGACAAAAATTGTGAACGCAACCATTCCCAGCGCGGACAGTGCCGCGGCGAGGATGCTGATGGATCGTCCGGGATGCGGATAAAGGGGCGCGAGATTAACCGGCCAGAAGGTCTTTTCGACATACTTCGCGTAGGACAGAGACGCATTCGCCAGATGCTCCCAGAGCGGGAGTTCCTCATGCCTGGCAGCGCTCTGCGCCTTCATTGTGATCAGGGCGCTGGCGGCGGAAAGCGCGAACCAGGGAATTTTTTCCCAAACCAGTTTTTTCCAAGCCCCAATCCGTTGCAATGGCCAATAGTCGAGCAAGAGCAACGCGAACGGAAACGTGATGACCTGCGGCTTGGTCATGAGTCCGAGAGCATAAAGAAGAGTGACCACCAGGTAGCGGCGAACTCCCGGACAGCGCGCGTACCAGCCGTAAGCCGCCAGCGCCAGCAAGAAAAAGAGCATGCTGAGGACATTCTTGCGCTCGGCGATCCACGCCACCGATTCCACATTGATCGGGTGCAGCGCGAAGAGGGCGGCGACCATCAGGCTGCGCCAAGTCACCCCCGTGATCTTGGCAAGCATCAGGAACAGCAGCACGGCACTGGCCGCATGCAACAGCACGTTGACCATGTGCGGCCCGGCAGGATTGAGACCGAAAAGCTGGCAATCGAGTTCATGGGAGAGCCAGGTGATCGGATGCCAGTTCGTGTTCCTCGTGGTTTGAAAGGCCCACGCCACGGAATGCCACGTGAGCCCGGCGCGAACGTCCGGATTCTCCGTAATATAGAGATCGTCATCGAGGTTGAGAAAGGGCGCACGCGTAACCGGGTTGTAAAGCGCGAGCGTTGCCAGAACGAGTAATAAAGAGAGAATGAAGCGCTGCTTTTGCGGAGATTCGAGGAGCGAAGGCTCGGCCGCGCGATGAGCCCGCTCTTGTTCTGTCGAAGGCATTTCGTTTATTGGAACATGGGCAGGCGAATTGACTGCGCGCAGCCCGTGAACGATCTTTACTTTCGTAACGTAGCATGGATATGACAACGCGTGCGATCTGCCTGGGCTTTCGATCAATCGTTGTCCGGTGGCAAGGGAGGTGACTTGTCATTGAGGAAGTAGTTCGCATCCAGCGGCGCCGGAATCGGCTGGAAGGTAAGCGGAGCCTGGTTAAAGTCGAAGCAGTCCGACAGATCGTCCGCCCGGGAATCGGCATAACCTACGGCGGGGTCGATGGCCGGCAGGCCAAACACGGTTTCGATGAATTTCAGGATACTGCCAAAATCGTGATTCACATGCGATGTGTAAGCCGGCTTCGCGTAGGGCGACACGACGATCAGCGGGACTCGGAATCCATATTCATAAGAGTTGTAAATCTGCATAGGCGGGACATGGTCGTACCAGCCTCCCCAGTCGTCCCAGGTGATGATGATGGCGGTATTCGCCCAATACTGGCTGGTGCCGATGGCGTTCACGATTGAGGCCACCCAGGACGGTCCTCCATTGTTTGCGCCGTAGGCGGGGTGATCGGAGTTCTGACCCTTGGGGATCACCCAACTGACCGGGGCCAATTGGCCGGAGGCGATGTCGGTCAGCACCTGGGTCTCCGGGATGACCACATGCTCGGTCCACTCCGGGGCAATGCATGCGGTTCCGTTGGGCGGTGGATTGTTGGGGCCGCACATATGCTGGATCGAGGCTGGCCCCGTCCAAAGGTTGCCGGCCGAGGGCGTGTAGTATTTCCAGGTGATTCCGTTGGCATCCAGCAGATCGGTCAGCGTTGGATGGTCAAAGCAGGGATAGGCGGTCTGGGTTTCATTGGTATTCGGGTCAGGATTGGTGGTGTCAATCAGTTGCACGTAGGTCTGGGGCGGAGCGATGCAACCGGATATCCCATTTCCAGCAACGGGCACTTCAGCGGCATAGATGACGCTGGTGGCTGAGATCGCCGAGGTTCCCGAAATAATGTACAGGTGCGCGGCAAAACTGGGTCCCTGGTTGGTTTGGAACATGCGGTCGCCGAAGGTATAGGTTTCGGCCAGGGTGAAGTAGGGCTGCACATCGGAAGCCTGCACGTACTGATATTGAGCGTTGGGGGGCGCACAATTGGGCTGGTCCTTCGGACAGTAGGCCCCATCCTTGTCGAACCCATTCATCAAGCCATTGTTCCATCCCTTCAGGAATGACACGTGGGCGTGACCCAGGTCGTAGACCGTCCCCAGTGAAACCGGTGTAAGGGTTATGGTCTGACCGCTGGAATTCACTCCCGTCATGGCGATATCGGCGCCGTGACCGGCGGGCGGCGGATTGTACAGCACGGGGTCGTGAAACAGGTTATCAGTGGTGCGGTTTTCCTGAACAATGACCACGACATGTTCAATTTTGCTGGGCGGCGGGGGAGGGGGAGAACCTGAGTCGCTGACTCCTCCACACGCATTGAGGTTGATCAGGAGTAACGCCAGTCCAACGACGACACTGAAGAGCAGGGCTAGCCTGAAGAGCGCCATGACTCCTCCACCAAGACTTTTTATTTTCCGCTTAGTAATTAGGATGCGGCCAGACCCGGCGCGGGATGCGGGGTTGTAATTAGGCCTGTTTTTGTTGACCAAGGGACATCCCGGGTGAAGTCGAGGAACTAAAGCAGCGGACCGCCTTTGCCGATGTACAGCAAGTCAGCCAGAAAAATGGCGGCAGGCGGTTTCGCGGCCCGACTGCGAATCCGCACATCGGTGGAGATCTATGAATAAGATCCGGGCGCTGATTGTGGACGACTCATCGGTGATGCGCAAGATCGTAGAACGGTCGCTGCGCCAGGCGGGCATCGAACTGGAGAAAGTGGTGGAGGCCGGGAACGGGGCGGAAGCCCTGGTCGCGATGGGGAAAGAACCGGTCGACCTGGTTCTATGCGACATCAACATGCCAGTGATGGATGGTTTGGAGTTCGTGAAGCAACTGTCCACGGTGGAAGCTGCGAAGGGGATTCCGGTGGTGATGATCACCACCGAGGGCAGCGAAAATCATGTGGTGCAGGCGCTTTCAGCGGGGGCGCGCGGATATATCCGCAAGCCCTTTACTCCCGATCAGGTCAAGGAACACGTTCTACCGGTGTTGGGGAAAAAGTCATGAGCACGGATACTTCGCTGGCGTCGCGCTCCCACGAAGAGAACTGGCTTCCGATTCTCGAACTGGCAACGGTGGAAGTCTTCGAGATCATGCTGGGCTGCCGGGTAAAGCCGGCAGCGAAAGGCGAGCAGTCCCCCACCGCGGAATTTACCGCGATGGTGGGACTGGCGGGCGCGCTGTGCGGGATCCTGACATTCTCCTGCTCCCGCAAGGCGGCGCGCGAGCTGGCGAAATGCATGCTGGGCCCGGAGATCGCCGACTCGGAAGAACAGGTATCGGACGCGCTGGGCGAAATCTGCAACATGATTGCGGGCAACTTCAAGAACAAGCTGTCGAGCGCGGATGGCGCGTGCATGCTGAGCGTGCCGACGGTGATCAAGGGCGAAGAATACAGTTTCCGTTCGCTGGCCGATGGCGAGAACCTGGAGACGGTCATGATGTTTAGAGAGGCGCCCGTGGCCGTGTGTTTGCAGTTGCACAGTTGAAAATTCCGCCTGGGATCCGGGGATAATACTCAGCAATCAGGATTCGCGGATAAGAATTTGGGAATACTTTGCCCTGGGACGGCGGTGGCGCGCGGCAGAGTTTTCCGGGCGCACCCAATCTTAAGAGCTTTCCAATTTTCCCTTCCCAACTGTTGATTCCAATTCATTGACAGCAAGCCACTTGTGAATTCGTTAACCTGCGAGCTTGGCGATTCGCTTGCACCCAGACCCGCGAAGGAGCCGATTGTGGACAGCGGATTCTATGCAGCCTGCGCGGGGTTGCGGGCGCAAAGCCAGGCGCTCGAAGTGGCGGCGCACAATCTGGCCAATGTGAACACGACCGGATTTCGGGGGGAGCAGACGACCTTCCAGTCGCTGGTGGCGCTGGCGCGCCCCACGGCTCCGAATGTACTCAATCTGGCAACCAATAACTATGGAGTGCTCGAAGGGACGCACCTCGATCTGACCGCCGGCAATCTGGCGAACACCGGAAACCCGCTCGACGTGGGCATCGAAGGCAACGGTTTCTTTGTGATCCAGACCCCGCGCGGCACGCGCTACACGCGCAATGGCAGCTTTCAGGTTTCGAGCACCGGCGAACTGGAGACGGCGGCGGGGGATCCGGTGCTGGGCGACAACGTCGGAGAAAAGGGCGTGATTCGCGTTCCCCCGGGGGAGATCACAATCAGCCCGGATGGGACGCTCTCGGTGAACGGCGCGATCGCGGGCAAGATTCGTCTGGTCGATTTTCCAGCCGGAACCAGGATCACGGCCGAAGGCGGGACGCTGCTGTCGGCTCCGGCGGCGAGCGAGCGGCCGGCGCCGCAGGCGTCAGTGCGGCAGGCTACGCTCGAGTCCTCGAACGTGAATGCGATCAATTCGGTGGCGACGCTGATTGGCGTGCAGCGCGAAGCCGAAATGATGGGGCGGGCGATGAGCTTGTTTGACACGGAATTCAATCACATTGCCGCCAGCGAGTTGGGCAAAGTCTAGCTCGGCGAAGCCCTAAGAGAGTCCAGGAGGAAGTCATGTTTCGAGCACTCTACACGGCGGCCAGCGGAATGCAGGCGCAGCAAACCAATCTTGACACGATTGCCAACAATCTGGCCAACTCGGGCACGGCCGGGTTCCGCAGCAGCCGCATGCAGTTTCAGGATCTGATTTACCAGAACATTGTGATGCCGGGCGCGGCGGCGTCGCAGCAGACCACGGTGGCAGCCGGGCTGCAGGTGGGGCTGGGCACGCGCACCGCGGCATCGGAGATCCTGCAGATCCAGGGCGACCTGAGCGCGACCGGCAACCAGCTCGATCTAGCGATCGAGGGACAGGGATTTTTTCAGGTGCTGCTGCCTTCGGGCCAACTGGCCTACACGCGCGCAGGAAATTTTCAAACCGACTCCTTGGGCAACGTGGTCACCGCCAACGGAAATCCGATCCAGCCGGCGCTGGCGATCCCGCAGGGCGCAACCACGATCACGGTCGCCGCAGACGGCACCGTCTCAGTGACGCTCGCTGGGCAGACGGCAGCCCAGCAGGTGGGCAACATCCAGCTGGCGCTGTTTCCGAATCCGGGTGGACTGAGCAGCCAGGGCGGGAACATATTTTTGCCGACGACCGCTTCGGGCGAACCGGTGGTCGGCACGCCGGGCGGCACACAGGGTCTGGGACAGATCGAACAGGGCTATCTCGAGCAGTCCAATGTGAGCGTGGTCGACGAGTTCATCAACATGATCGTGGCGCAGCGGTCGTACGAAGCGAGTTCGCGGGTGGTGCAGGCCGCCGATCAGATGTTTCAGCTGATCAACAACCTGGGGCACTAAACGTGGGGCACTAAGACCATGACGAGATTATTGCCGGACGGGTCGGAGTGCGGCGCAGACGCGCCGAGGGCGAGACGCCCTCGGGACAGCCGGCTGGATGCCGGCGCTACGGTTACGCGGGCCAGCATTGTTGGTTGCGTTTTCGTTCTAGTGACGACTTCGTTCGTGCTTGCGGGGGAACTGGCGAAGCTTTCGGCTCCAGTAACGGTTGCGGAGGCCTGGCAAGCGGTGGTCGAGGAACTGCGCGCGCGCGGGATCGGGGCAGAACAACTGCCGCGCGTCGAAGATTTGGAACTTCCGGTCGCGGTTCCGGCGCGCGCCGGACGGAGGTTGCGCGTGTCGTCGGTGTGCTGGGATGCGGATTCGGTTCGCACGCGCTTCCGGCTCGAATGCGAGGAGGCGGGCGCGTGCCTGCCGTTTCTGGTGTATGTTCGCGCCGGGGCGCGCGCGGGAGCGGCCTCGTGCCGGATGGAACGGTTGCTGCAGCCGTCTTCGTCCTTTTCTTTGCCGACGCCAGCGCCGGAACCGGCCGTGCGGGCTGGAGAGCGGGCCGCGGCGGTGCGGGCGGCCGCGGGCCTGCGCATGACCGCGCCGGTGACCTGCCTCGACCGGGGCGCGCGCGGCGAAGTCATCCGCGTGCGCGGTCCGGAGGGCAGAATTTTCCGGGCGCGGGTGACCGGCCCGGCGCTGGTGGAACCTTTGCCGTAACGAAGGTCTGCCGCCATGCCGACCCGGCGTGCGGCTCGGCAGGGATGGCGGAAGCGAAATGGCGGGAGCGAATGAGGAGGGGCGAGTGAGATGGCTGCTGGTGGGGTTTCTGTTGATCGCGACGACACTCCCGCTTCAGGGCTCGAGAGATGCCTCGAAAGACGCTTCGAAAAAGGATACGAAGGGGAAAAACAGTCTGGCGCAATACATCCGCCGCGTCCAGGCAGATACGCCAGCCGCGGCGGCGACGCTCGGCAGTTGCTGGGTGGATGCGGGGCGGATGGCCTCGCTCTCGTCCGATTACAAGGCGGCGGCGGTTGGCGACCTGATCACGATTGTGGTCGCGCACAGTCTGACCTCGTCGAATGCGGGCGATGTTGCGACGGCGCGCACCTACAGCGCAAGTTCCGGGATCAATTCGCTGCCTGGCAAAATCAAAACCGGCGGTGTGGCAAGCCTGCTCGGTTTGCAATCGGCGGAAACGCTCTCCGGCAAAGGGCAGGCGGACTCGTCCTCGAGTTTGACGACCACGCTGGCGGGCCGGGTGGTGGCCGTGCTCGCGAGCGGCAACCTGGTGGTCGAGGCCGAGCGCGTGATCAACATGAACAATGAGAAGCAGACCGTTACGCTGCGCGGTCTGGTGCGCCGGGGCGACATCGGGCCGAACAATACGGTCGCGTCGAACACGATTGGCGATCTGGAACTGGAAATCAAGGGCAAGGGCGTGATTTCCAACGGCGTGCGGCCGCCCAATCCGATTCTGCGGGCGATTATGAGAATCTTGAATTTTTGAGACCCCGTCGTTCGTCCTTCGCTGTTCGCCGTTCGCGTCCCAACGGCAGAGGAGAAGGCCGCGGAAGACCCGAGCGACGGGCGGCGGGCCAACGAACGGCGAACATCGCATTTTGATTGCCTATGAAAAGGAAGACTTCCAGCAGCGTTATGAAAGCCATGGTTGGCGCAGCCGCCGTTCTGGTTTGGCTGAGCTGGCCGGGCGCGCTGTGGGCGGGCGAAGCTGTTCCGGTCAAGATCGGCGACCTGACGACGATTGAAGGCGTACGCGAGAATGCCCTGATCGGATACGGCATGGTGGTAGGACTGACGCTCACCGGCGACAGCCAGCAGACGATCTTCACGACCCAGACGCTGGCCAACATCATGCAGCGCATGGGTGCGCAGATTCCGCCGGCGACGGCCCAGGTGAAAAACGTAGCCGCCGTGTTCGTCACCGCGAACCTGCCGCCGTTCGCGCGTCCCGGAACTGTGCTGGACGTCACGGTGGCTTCGGTCGGCGACGCCAAAAGTCTCGAGGGCGGCCTGCTGCTGCTGACTCCACTCTATGGCGCCGACGGCCAGGTTTATGCGGCGGCGCAGGGGCCGATTGCGGTGGGAGGGTTTGCGGCGGGCGGCGCCGGAACGACCAAGCAGATGAATCACCCGACCATCGGACGCATTCCCTCGGGCGGGCGGGTCGAACGCAGCCTGTCCTTTGACTTCAACCGGCTGGCGCCGGTTTCGCTGCTGCTGCGCGAGGCGGACTTTTCGACGGCCAAGGAAATTTCCGACGCTATCAACCGGGAGTTCGGGCGTGAAGTAGCGACTGCCCGCGACGGCGGGCGGGTCGAGTTCAATCCCGAGGGGACAGGCCTAAAAAATCTTACGGCGATCCTGGCGAAAATCGAGAACCTGGTTATCGCCGTGCACTACCCTGCCCGGGTGGTGGTCAACGAGCGCACGGGAACGGTGGTGATGGGAAAAGACGTGCGGCTGGGGGCGGTTTCCATTTTGCACGGCGGCTTTTCGGTGGAGATTTCGACTGCCTATACGGTTTCTCAGCCGAATCCGCTTTCGGAGGGCAGGACGGAAATCGTTCCCCAGACCGAAGTGCAGGCCAAGGACAAAACGGCCAAGCGCCTGGAGATTGGCGAAGGCGCCAGCATCGAGGAACTGGTGGGCGGACTACAGAGCATGGGGGCAAGCGCGCGTGACGTGATCTCGATCCTGCAGGCCATCAAGGCGGCAGGCGCGCTCGATGCCGAGCTGGAGGTGATCTGATGTTGGAGACGATCTCATGAATGTATTGCTCTCGGCCGCAGCCGGCCGGATCCCGACGCCGGCCCCTCCCACGGAAAAAGGCGCGAAGGCCGCACGCGATTTTGAGTCGGTGCTGTTGACGTCGCTGTTTGACGCGCTCCAGAAAAGCTTTGCCTTCGACGCGCAGGATGAGACGCCGGGGGCGGGTGATTATCGCATGATGGGAACGCAGGCGCTCGCCAAGGCGGTGGCCGATGGGGGCGGCATCGGAATCGCGCGGCTCATCCTGCGCCATTTGCAGGCACCAAAAGGTCCGGGTGGAGTTGAACGGGAGAGTAGCGGGAAGGGCTAAAGTTTTCAGGGACCCGGCCGATAGAGGAATTGGGCTGGTGCGGGTCCAAAAGCAGAGGGCTGGCATTAAGGTTTACTAAGAATCTGCCGATAGAAACAGCGGGGGTCGGAGTCAGTTATGAGAGTTGATCTTACAACGAGTGGGCTAGAGCAACCGGAGAACAGCAAGCTGGGCCGCGCCGGGCAGTCGCGGGCTGCGACGAACCAGTCGAGTGCCAATGCCAGCGAGAGTGCGGCCGTGGACCACACCCAGTTCACGTTTGATGGGACGCGGATCCAGTCGCTGGCGGCCCAGGCTCTGGCGGCACCGGAAATCCGCCAGGCGAAGGTCGCGTCCCTGGGGCAGGCGATCGGGAACGGCGAATATTCGGTGGATGCCGGCAAGGTCGCTGACGCGATGACAGCGGAGGCGGAAAGCTTTCGCTAGAGCGGTGTGAAGCATGGATCCGCTGATCAGCAACGGGGTTGATCCCGCGCTGCTGCGCGTGCTCGAAAAACGCGGCCAGGAGCGAGAACCGGAGCCGCGGCGAAAACGTCCAACACCTGCGCCTGAGTCTCCGGTGGAAGAAGAAAAGAAAGAAGAACAGGAGCCGGACCCGGACGCTCCCAAGCACGAGCTGGACGATCTGGCCTGAGGCCGATGAACTCAGCCTGACAAAAACCTGAACGGATGCCGACTGGCCGCGGCGTTTCCCCGACCTATGAACAGCCTCGACAATTCGCTCTCGGAACTGGGGAGGCTCCTTGACCAGCGGCTGACCTTGGTTGGCACGCTGGCTGAGAGTCTGGAAGCGAGCCGGCGGGCGCTGGGACGAAACGATGCGGAGGCGATTGCGCGGGGGGCGGCGCATCAAGCCGAACTCTGCCGCCAATGGAGCCGGCTGGAAGCGCAGTTGCGGACCGAAGGCGCACGGCGCCGGGCGTTGGCGGCGCCCGCGATGGTAGCGGGCTCCCCGGAAGCCGAGCACTCGGCACGGCTGGCGGCGGAGTGGGAAAGTTTGCGTGCGCGCATTCGGTATCTCACGCGCGTGCACTGGTCGCTGTTGCGGCACATGCAGCGCAGTCTGGCCATCCTGAAGCGGGTAGTCGACAGTTACGCGCCCACTTACACGCTCACGCCCACGCCAGGACTATTCAATCCGGAAGCGCGTCTGCGGGCAGGAGAGTAATCATGTCGGGTTTGTTCGGGTCTCTTTCGATTGCTCTGAGCGGCCTGGCCGTCAGCCAGCAGGAGCTTGAAACCAGTTCGAACAACGTGGCCAATGCGAGCACGCCGGGATATTCGCGGGAGACGGCAGTGACCGATCCAGGCGCTCCGGTGGTTTACGGACCGCTCACGATCGGCACGGGCGTGGTGCTCGAAAAGATCGAAAGCTTGCGCGACCCGATTCTGGAAATCCAGCTCAACCAGGAGACGCAGCAGCAGAGCAGTCTGAACGCGCAGCTCGAGCAACTGCAGCAGATGCAGACTCAGTTCAGCAGCGCCACGACCGGCATTGGCGCCGACATGAGCAATTTCTTTAACAGCCTGCAACAGCTTTCGCCCGACCCCACCAATCTGGCGCTACGGCAGTCGGTATTGACGGCGGCCGGCAACCTGGCGACCGACTTCAACAATGCCGCCAGCAGCCTGCAGACGCAGTCGAGCAATCTCAATCTGAATGTGGTCCAGGACGTGGGCCAAGTGAACACGCTGAC
>Ga0187817_10000970_pt1 | contig 13324 bp, 9 predicted proteins | sample NC_wetland_sal_i_17_FD_132431 | JGI IMG/M metagenome (GOLD analysis project Ga0187817, IMG submission 132431) | Wetland sediment microbial communities from Neuse River Estuary, North Carolina, USA - SO4_2 | ecosystem: Environmental > Aquatic > Freshwater > Wetlands > Sediment | place: USA: North...
AGTGGCGATTCCATGGCGTTTCATCGAAAATGATGGCGTGCGCGCCCCATGCAAAATAGGGATGCGCCCATCCCCACGGAAAGAATCCCACAGCTATCACGACGGCCGGATTCCAGCCGATCGCGCCGGCGATTACAAACCCGGGACGCGGTGGCGCAAATACGACAAGCGGATCGTAAACAGGAACGTAGATGTAAGCGGGATTGACCGGCAAGATCTCAACATAGGGCCCGGATTCGATGACGGTACAGTACGGACTCGTTCGCAAATACCCATATTTCCGTGCCTGCTTACGCAGCCGCTGAACGGCATCCATGATCTCGGCACGCTGCGACAGAACTGCGTTACCCAGTTGTTCGGTCCAGGTGCGATCTTGGGCCATCATGTTCAGGACCGACGGGAATGGGAGCAGCGCCAATACGCTCGGGTCCCATTGCAAATTGTCGGCGCGGATTGCATCTGCCAATGCATCTCCCCTGAGGTTGCTGTGCGCGTTCGCCCACGACGCAGCCTCGGGAATCTCGTCCCAGAATGTGGATGCCGTGAGTATCTGTGCCAACAGGGGATCGGGATAAAGCGCGATTCTGGAGACAAGGTTTTCGAGCTGTTTCGAAGTGAGCGTTGGGCCCGGCGCCGGAGCCGGCGGAGCGGACGGAGCCGCTGGCGGTGGTGGCGGCGGAGGCAAAGTGTTCTGCGCTGTCGCTTGAAAAGCAAAGAGTGCGACGAACGAGAGGAAGAATAAGAACTTGGCGAATTGACTATTGGGAGTTGAACCGCAGTGGGGTCTCGGAAATAGGCTGAGTGGCGGGAGATTGCCAGCTGGGTCATTCTTCAAATTGCGAAACATGGCCGATTTCATGTTGTTCCTCCTTCTCATAAAAGTGGTTAGGCGTTCTCGCGATGCACACCCGGCATGTGTCGTTCCAAACCTGTGGAATGGGCAGCAGGGGCGCTAGGTGTACATGAGTAAGGAGGTTGCTTCAAGACCTTTGCCCGAGAAATCGTCAATTGAGCGATGAGGTGCAGGGATAGAGTCTGGATGCCGACAGTGCTACGACAGGCTTCGGCCCGGGATGCCCAGCCGACGCGGTTCAGCCCTTGTTTACGTTCCGGATGTGCAAAAGGCTAACGTCGAAGGCGGTCGCAAGACTACGCCCAACTGCCCGAGTTGTCCCCCTTCAGCACGAAAAGTGGATTTTCTTTTGAGTGCCCTGAAGCCCCGTAATTGCATTCGAAACGCAGGCCCTTCCACTATGTGAGCGAGGTCCTGTCGGAGCAATGTCGAAATTCTGAAGGTGATTTGATCGCCCGTCCCACACGGATTAACCAGCCGATATTCATTCGCCCAGCCCTAAACGATTGAACAACAGGAAGATGCCGGAATCTGGGGCAGCAAGACCGCACATTGGAAGAAAAGATGCTTTCCGCATGACCGGAGCCGAAGAAGAGCAAGAGCTGGTTTCGGCGGGACAAAACGATGAGCGAGTTGCAACAAGGAATGCACTCATTCCAATCAACGCCTGAAACCCGGACCGGAATGTGTGCCGTCGAGGAAGCAAGCCCAATGCTAGGCAGCGAAGACTGGCGTATTGTTCAGCGCGCACTAATTGGCGATCCCGATGCACTTTCCTCGCTCTTCGACCAGGACGCAGGGAAACTTTATCGCACTGCCCTTTTGGTGCTTCGCAATAAGGAAGATGCCCAGGACGCGCTTCAGGATGGACTGTTAAGCGCCTATATGAATTTAAGGTCCTTTGAGGGCAGATCTCAGTTCGCAACATGGCTCACGCGTGTCGTGGTGAACGCCGCGCTGATGAACCGCCGCAGGCTGCGCACTTGTTCCTTCCTACCCCTCGATGAGTTCACAGCCGACGTAGTGCCTCGGGCCTCTATTGGTACCGGCCCGAGCCCTGATCCCGAGGAACTCTTTGCTCGGTCCGAAACGCGAAGTGCGGTCCTGGACGCGATTAACCAATTGCCGCCTGCTCTTCGTTCGGCTTTCCGTCTGCGTCATATTCAGGGGCTTTCCACACTGGAAGCTGCAAGAGCGGAGGGCGTCAACGTCAACGTTATCAAGTCCCGGTTATGGCGGGCGCGAAAGCAGCTCGCGAGCTTACTCAACGGCCGGGGAGTGACGTTGGCGAGCTGCTCCTTTCCCTCAAAGTCTTTGGCACTCTCGAATCAGGCAGGAACGACTTCATTTCAATTGGAAAGGCGCAATTTTAGACAGAAGGACTCTGAATCGACCCTAAAGGAGGTCCAATGAAAAGCACTCAATTCACGTCAGCAGTGCTCGCTGCTTGCGCCACCGTGACACTCGGCTTGCAAGCCGCCATATCTCGAGAGTTGGCTCCTGCGGGAGCCGCTCCCGTGCACATGGTGGTAACCGTGGAGACCCGTCGTGGAACGGAAGTGCCTGAGATAAAGGCACAAGATGTGACCGTACGTGAGGGCAAGGAGCGTGTGCAAGTTACAGATTGGGTCCCGCTCCAAGGAGAACGCGCCACTCTCGAACTGTTCGTGTTGCTGGACGATGCTTTGAGGCCTATGAGCTTGGGTCCGCAGTTAGAGGATCTTCAGCGATTCATCAATTCGCAGCCTGGAACCACCGCGATCGGTGTCGGTTATATGCGGGACGGGACGGTCGACATCGTGCAGAACCTCACCACCGAGCACGCACAGGCAGCCAAAGCCCTGCGCCTTCCACTCGGAACTGTCGGCGCAATGGCAAGCCCTTACTTATCGATTAGCGACCTAATTAAGCGGTGGCCCGAAAGCAAAGTTCGTCGGGAGATGCTGGTGATCTCTGATGGCATCGATCGCTTTGGAGGTGTGGGCCCTGCCAATCCTTACGTGGATACCGCGATTGAGCAAGCCCAGCGTGCCGGCATCATCATTCACGCCATCTATGCAACTGGTGTGGGTCACTATGGCCACACCTTATGGCGGTTCTATTGGGGCCAGAACTATCTCTCCGAGATGGCCAGTGAGACGGGAGGAGAAGCGTATTTTCTGGGTTACGAGAACCCCGTTTCCTTCGCTCCTTACCTTGAGGATTTAACGCGCCGGCTGAGTCATCAGTATCTCCTGACTTTTCTCGCTAAGCCCGAAAAGAAGCCCGGTTTGCAAAGTGTCAAGCTTTGGACGGAAGTCCCGAACGCCGAGCTTGTGGCTGCGGACAGGGTCTACGTTCATAGCGAATGAGGCCACAGGTCACGCGCCGAAAGGAGAAAGTCATGAAAGCGAAAATACATTTGAGCGTGGCGAGTTCGTTCATTCTCGTACTTGGTTCAGCCGTCTGGGGCCAAACTCCATCTTCGCAGGAAACGAATGCATCTGCTCCAAGACCTGTCCCGGGATCTGAAGTCACAGTTCCCAGCCGACGCTCGATGCCACTCTTCGCCGGGGAGCAAGGCTCCCAGCAGTCAGGGATGGAGTTCGGTTCCACGAGCCGCACGGTGACAATCAAGCTTCAGGTCGAAGATCCCAATGGGTATTTCCTGCCGAATATTCGCAGGGAGAATTTTGCGGTATACGAAGACGGAGTGCGACAGAACGACGTCGACGTGGAAGTGGAGCATTCACCTGTTTCCGTCGCATTGCTGATGGAGTCTGGGGGCCGGTACCACGAGCTAAATGGAGCAATTCGAGCGGAAGTTCGCCAAGCCGGCCGCCAGTTGCTCGACGTCACCGGCCGCGACGACAAGATTGCCTTACTCGGATATAACGACCACCTCGGGACTCTCGCGGATTTCAACCAAGGACATGAGGTTCTCGACAGAGTTTTTGACCGGTTTGCCCCGCCCGCTTTTTCCGAGGCGAACTTCTATGATGCTCTCCTAGAAACATTAGATCGAATGCGGGACGTCGGCGGGCGAAAGGCCATCATTGTCGTTTCGAGTGGCATCGACACGTTCAGCAGGGCAACGTATGAACAAGTTCTAGAGGTGGCTCGAAACTCTGAAACGCCAGTCTACACGATTGGTTTAGGTTACGTCATGCAACGAGAGGCCGCGACCTATGGGGTCACTGCTCCATTTGCACGAATCGACTGGAGCGGTGCTGAAAAGCAACTCGAGATGTTGGCGAGGGCCTCCGGTGGACGTGCCTATGTCCTGGAGTCAGACGCTGCGGTCCCAGCGATTTACGACGACATCATGGAGAACCTTCGCGTGCGTTACGTGGTCACTTATGTGTCATCGAATGCGGAACGTTCAGGCCGACCGAGGAGAATTCGTGTAGAACTCATCGACCCCAAGACAGGCGAAGCGCTGAGAATGCGCGACTCGAATGGCAAACCCATCACCGCAAGGGTCTTCGTTCAGGAAAGCTATAGCCCTAACTCAGCCTCAGGTAGTTAGCGCTGGGCTCGGTTCGCAGAATTTCTCGCGTACCCGAAGACAACCGGTCGCGAGTTAGGGCCTGGATCAAATGAAGGAGACAGGAGGTGCATATGCAACGCATCGGAGATCGGTTTTCCAAAGAGAACAAGACCTTGTTCCTGCGTTTGACACTCGTTGTTCTATTGGGACTGTCGGTGTTGGGAGTCGTACGTCCGGCTAACCGGGGTATTGGACAGTCTGTCATGGCGGCACGGCCGGCGTTCGACGGAACCGACACGGACCTGCTCGAGAGGCAGAACAAAGCCTACGAAGGAATCGTGCAGGCAACCACACCGGCAATCGTCTGCATTCGGGCTGAACAGGTCGTAACAACGGAGCAATCGCCTTTGTTTATGGATCCATCGCTCCGCGAGTTCTTCGGCGACCTCTTTCCACAAATTCCGCGGGAGCAACGGCAGCACGCCCTCGGAAGCGGAGTGATATTTGATCCTAATGGATACATCGTCACCAACAATCACGTCATCGATCACGCCAGCTCCGTTGAGGTCATGCTTATAAATAAGCGAGTGTACAAGGCAAGAGTTGTCGGCAGTGACCCCGATATGGACATCGCCGTGCTGAAAATTGATGCGAAGGACCTGCCGGCGGTGCCACTTGGTGATTCTTCGACCTTGCGTGTCGGTGACACGGTGATGGCATTTGGGAATCCATTCGGTTTGAACTTTACTGTGACACGTGGAACGGTAAGCGCGCTTGGCCGCTCACAATTCAGAATTGAACCCCTTCAGGATTTCATTCAGACGGACGCCGCAATCAATCCCGGAAACTCGGGCGGTGCGCTGGTAGATGTGAAAGGACAGATGGTGGGTATCAACACCGCAATCTTAAGCGGCAATGCAGGTCCGGGAGGAGAAGGAGGCTTCATGGGAATCGGCTTCGCGATTCCGATCAACATGGCCAAGCGCAGCATGGAGTCTTTGGTCAAAACCGGGAAGGTAACGCGTGGTTATTTGGGTGTCTCTGTCGGTCCCCTATCCCCGGAATTGGCCAAGGAGTTCAAAGTATCGGACGCCTGTGGAGCTTTGGTTCAAGACGTTACGCGCGGCGGACCGGCGGATAAAGCTGGCCTAAAGCCCGGTGACGTAATCCGGAAATACGATGGAAGGACCGTGAGCGAGTCTGATGAACTGCTGGCAATGGTAGCAAGCACGGACCCAGGCGCAACCGTGTCCCTCGAAATTCTTCGCAACGGTGAACCTCTCACCCTGAAGGTTACCTTAGACCAGCGACCAAGCGACCTTGGATACACGCCCGGTCTGCGCAGGGCGCCTTCCGCGGGACCCTTGCGTGGTGTCAGCGTGAAGTACCTGACGCCATCCCTGCGCAAGCAATTAGAGATACCGCCTGACGTACACGGCGTTGTTGTTGTTGATGTCGATCCGGACAGTCCGGCGGCTGATTACCTGGGACAGGGCGACATTATTTTGAGCGTGAATCACCACCCGGTGAACTCGGTGGCTGACTTCAACAATTTGGCGGCAGAAGCGAAAGGACAAGCTTTGCTCAGGATCGTTCACCAGGGGGAAATCCTCTTCGTAGTGATCTCATCAGAGCCCGAGAGGTGAGAAGCAGCTGTGCCGAACATCAGTTCAATCTACGTCGCTATCCTCGTGGACGGCTGAGGTCCGTCCCGACGGGAGCCGTTGGGCTATCCGAATTAGGCAGTTAGGTCTTGCAGAAAAATCGTACCTTCGTTGCAGAGTCTTTGGAGGAGTCGTCATGAGCATCGCAGCAACTCCGTCTTTAACCATCGTGAAAAAGTCTCTGCAATGGTCAATCGCAGCCAGCGTGGTGATGACCCTAGCAGGTTTTCTCGCAGTCGTCGTGCCCAAGGCGACCGGAATCGCAGTGACTGTTTTTGTCGGTTGCCTGCTCGTTTTTATCGGTGCAGCACACCTAGTCTTTGCTTGGCACAGGCGAAGCAGTGGCGGCTCCTGTGGAAGTTCCTTCTTGGTATTGTCTATATTCTCGTTGGTGGCTGTTTGCTGGTGAATCTCACCGCGGGCCTCGCTTCGCTGACGCTGGCCCTCGCGATGTACCTACTTGCGGAGGGAGTGTTGGAATTGATTCTGTCATTTCGGCTCTGGCCGATGCTCGGATCGGGGTGGCTGCTGTTTGATGGCATCCTCACGCTGATTTTTGCCGTTATGATCTGGAAGGCTCCGGCTGATACGCACCATTTCATCGGCACCAGTCGAAGGTCCGAATCCCTCCAGCATGATTTCGGACATTTAATGTCTAAGCCGATATAGACAGAACGCTGTGTTGACATATCTTAAAATTAGACGAATCATTATCGCCAAGCTGAAAGCGGTCAATCTACAAATCTTTGGCGCTTTCTACGCTGTCCTGAAGCGTCACTCAGTTCGTTGGACAGCCTCGAGAAGGCTTCAGTGTGGTTTCCCATGCTGCGGAGAAACGGAAGGATTGTGTTCGCCCTGAAAAGTCGGTCATTGCAAGAAATCTCTGGGACGAAATGTTTATGCGACGTCAAGCCCAGAAAAGGCTTGGAAGACGAGGTGGAGGCGCAGACGTGAATCCTGAACAATCCATTCATCTTGCTGGTTCCAACTTAGGCAAATACCGTCATGTCTGTGCTTTTTTTCACAATCAAGATCAAGAAGACAAGGTAGTAGTCCCCTTCTTCAAAGAGGGAATAGACCGTGGGGGAAAAGCATTCTACGTTTCATACCCTCAGATGTACGTGCATCTTTTTCACGAACTGAGTCACGCGGGAATCGAAGTCAAGTTAGCGGAAAAGCGTGGCCAGCTGGAAGTGAAGAAACCGGAAGAAGTGTACGTTCGCGACGGGCGCTTCGACCAAGATGCCGTGCTGGCGCTAATTCAAGAGGTATTGAGGAAAGGCGCAGAACAGGGCTTTACGCTTACCCGTTATGTGTCTCGTATGGAGTGGGCCGTCAAGTATCGCGTGGGAATGAATGAGCTCTTGGAATACGAAGCGCGACTCAACCTCGTCTTGCCGAACTTCCAAGATCCTGTGATCTGTGTCTACAACTTGGCTCAGTTTAAGGCGGATGTGGTCATAGATATCTTGCGCACTCACCCCATGGTCATCATCGGCAAACTGATGGCTAAGAACCCATTCTTCGTTCCCCCAGACGTGTTTTTGCAGGAGCTGAGCGAACGTCGTGCGAACACTCGCCCGGGGACTGTACGCCTACAAAAGCATGAGCAATGAGAACGTAGCGGAAGAAAATCGTCAACTCCGCCAAATCATACGAGACTTGGTGGCCCTCGCAAATGTACCCGCCGTCTGGATGGGCCGGGAACCACAAAAGATTGCTGAATCGTTTGTTGATTTGCTGATGAGAGCACTCCGGCTTGACGGAGCTTACCTGCGGCTAAATCGTCAGGACGAGAAGTTCATTCAGGCTTCGCGTGCCTCGGAAATCCCGGCGTTTGCAGAGTGGCTGAAAAGTCAGCAAAACCATGCTTGGGCGGCCGTCGGCCAGTCAGAACAACAAAGAATAGAAATTCCATCCGATAACGGTACGCTTTACGTTGTAGTGACTCCGATAGGGATACTTGCGGAAGCGGGATTTATCGCCACGGCAGTCTTTAGGCCGGAATACCCGAATGAAACGGAGGCGCTCTTGCTGTCTCTGGCCGCGAATCAGGCTTTGATTTCGTTCCAAACCTCTGCATTGCTAAATGAGCGCTCACGAACCGAGCAGGTGATGGTGGCGCTGGGTGAGGAAATTGACCAAGCGTCGATGTTTGAAGAAATCATTGGTTCTTCGCCGGCCATACAACACGTGATCTCGCGTGTGGCGAAAGTTGCGCGTACCGATACAACGGTGCTGATCCTAGGGGAGACAGGTACTGGAAAAGAGCTCATAGCACGCGCCATACATAGGCGGTCCCAACGCTCTGGATATCCGTTAGTCAAAGTTAACTGCGCCGCTATTCCACCGTCTTTGATAGCTTCTGAACTCTTTGGTCATGAAAGAGGTGCGTTCACGGGGGCGCTTCAACGCCGGCTCGGTCGTTTCGAACTGGCCAAGGGCGGCACGATTTTCCTGGATGAAATTGGCGAGCTTACACCCGAAACCCAAATTGCACTGCTGCGAGTGCTACAGGACCGTGAGTTTGAACGGGTTGGTGGTACCGTCGTCCTTTTGGCCGATGTCCGGGTGATAGCTGCCACAAACCGTGACCTAGAGGCCGCCATAGCCACGGGCGCATTTAGATTGGACTTGTTCTATCGATTGAACGTGTTCCCGATTGAGGTGCCGCCTTTACGTGAGCGAACTGAGGACATTCCGACGCTAGTTGAATACTTCGTTCAGCGTTACGCCAGCAAACTGGGTAAGAAAATAACAATCGTGAGCAGGGAGACCCTGAAACTGCTCCAGACCTACCACTGGCCCGGCAACATCCGTGAGCTGCAAAACGTCATCGAAAGGTCTGTGATCCTGTGTGAAGGTAAAGTCTTTCGAGTGGATGAAAGCTGGATGTTGAGCAGATCGTCTCGAGGTAGCCTTTCATCTGAAACCTTGTCCAAGAGGTTGCGGAGTCAGGAAAGAGAAATCATCGAGGAAGCACTCGCGAAAAGTAAAGGCCGGATCGCTGGGGCATCCGGCGCTGCGGCAAAGCTAGGAATCCCACCCTCGACCTTGGATTCTAGAATCAAGAATCTCAAGATTAACAAGAATCGGTTCAAGGCCGACTAGTTTCTCCCCTTCCGCAAATCACCAAAACTCGGGAAATCCCGATAAGAAGTGACTTATCTGCCGTAGTTCTCTTTTATTTTCAATGCGATAGAGATGGCCTCTAAGTTGCCAGTCTGAACCGTGCAGTACAGGCGATCGGACCGCAGTTAGTTTGGAAGATCTGCGTGTCCCTCTAGAGACACATGACGCTGAGGATTCGGAAACGATTGGACGAACCGAACTGCATGACTTGTTCATTGAGCAGCCGGATTCAATCGCAGCACGTAGTCCAGCTTGGCGTCCTGCTGAAGAAAGAGCGGCGGCGAATCGTGTTGGATCTGAAAGAAATAATCCTTGTGGATCGTGAGGCAGTCAGGTTTCTAGCTGCCTGCGAAACGAAGGGATCTGAACTCAAGAATTGTCCGGCTTTCGTACGCGAGTGGATCCTAAGGGAAAGACGATCTCGTAGTGAATCACGGTAGGCATTCGGCGGCATCGAACCGACATCACTGCTCTAGTGAATATTGAGCTCGGCAAATACCGAGAATAGAAAGCCGAAAAAAATGGAAGACCACGCGAACCTCTCGCGCGCGGCGCTGTCCAGACAAAAAGGTTTTGACGGGCTGATCGGTGAATCCGCTGCGATGTGTCGTCTTTACGAGCTGATTGAAAAGATTAGCCAGAGCACTTCCCCGGCTCTGCTCGTTGGAGAGACCGGAACGGGAAAAGAACTAGTAGCACGAGCCATTCACTTCACGGGATTGCGCCGCGAGAAGGCGCTTGTCCCCATTGATTGTTCGGCACTTGCTCCTACGCTAGTCGAGTCCGAGCTGTTCGGACATGTCAAAGGCGCGTTCACGGGTGCAGACCACTCGAAGCTTGGTCTGCTCCAGGCCGCTAACGAGGGAACGATCTTTCTCGACGAGATCGGCGAGCTCCCAATGTCCTTGCAGGCCAAGTTGTTACGTGTTCTGCAAGAAAAAGAGATAAGGCCCGTGGGGTCCACGGAGCGAATTCCAGTCAACCTGCGGGTCATTGCGGCTACAAATCGAGACCTCGAAGCCGGTGTCCAGGCGGGGACGTTTCGTCAGGACCTGTATTTCCGATTGAACGTCGTTCAAGTCAGGCTGCCAGCGTTGCGCGAGCGCAAGGTCGACATCCCCCTACTGGTTGCCTATTTCCTGGGCAAATTCTCCGATCCGCTGCAGCCGGTCCGTGCCATCTCAGATGACGCACTGCGGCGATTGATGGCCTACGATTGGCCCGGCAATGTCCGTGAATTAGAAAACGCTATCGAATGTGCTGTAGCTTTAAGTCCTGACAGCGTCCTGAAGGTAGATGACCTAGCCTCGGTTCCCAATGGCGCATCGACCGGGAGCCTTCCCAATAGCAATGAACTCGTCCCTCTGGCGGAAATCGAGCGTCGCGCCGTCCTGCATGCATTGCGGGAAACCGGAGGGGATAAGCTCGCCGCCGCACGTCTGTTAGGCATTGGCAAGACCACCCTCTACCGCAAGCTCAAACAGTACGCCACAGCTCCCAAGCCAGCAGACCAGGAGCCGAGAGGGGGCATTGGTCAATGATAAAGAGACTAAGCAGGGGCGCCCCAGCTGAGGCCTGCATTGAGAGCGCAGAGCTGGAAAGACTCCTGCTGAACTCCACGGGGGAAGCGGTCTATGGCCTAGACATGCTGGGTAACTGCACGTTTTGCAATTCTGCGTGTCTGCGATTGCTCGGGTACAAGGACCCCGTCGAGCTCATCGGTAAGAACATGCACAGCATAATGCATCATACTCTCCCGGATGGAGCGCCTTACCCCAGCGATGAATGCCGTATTTACTTAGCGTTTCGTCGAGGCGAGGGTAGCCACGTGGACGACGAAGTCGTCTGGCGCGCCGACGGAACGAGCTTTCCAGTTGAGTATAGGTCCTATCCAGTACGTAAGAACAACCTCTTGGTTGGCGCCGTGGTAACTTTCGTAGACATTACCGAGCGTAGAAGGGCACAGCACGCCCTACAGCAAAGTGCGGAAATGTTTCGCCAGTTGGCTGAGAACATCCGGGAAATCTCTTTCATTGTAACGCCAAATCCGCCGAGAATGGCTTATATCAGCCCGGCTTACGAGGAAGTTTTTGGAAGGCTGTGTCAGGAACTTTACGACCGGGCCGATGCCTGGATCGACTCGGTTCATCCAGAAGATCGCCATCATGTGGTAGACGTTTTCGAACAGTCCATGCGAGGCGTTGCCACGGCCATGGAGTACCGGATGCGTCGGCCTGATGGATCAATCCGTTGGATTCACGCACGTAGCTTTCCGGTTCGGGACTCACAGGGCAACTTGGCCCGCATTGTAGGTATTGCTGAAGATATTACCGACCGCAAGAGAGCGATGGAAGAGATAGAAGTCGCCAGAGCAGCCGCAGAATCTGCAAACCGAGCAAAGAGCGAATTCCTCGCCAACATGAGTCACGAACTCCGAACGCCTATGAACGGCATTATTGGGGTGACGGACCTCCTGCTCGACACGGAGCTGACCCCAGAGCAAGCCGAATATCTTCACATGGTAAAAACCTCGGCTGACTCGCTGCTGACGATTATCAAGGACATTCTGGATTTTTCAACGATCGAGGCCGGCAAGTTGCAAATGGATGCCATCACTTTCGATTTACGAAAGAGCCTTGAGGAGGTGATGAAATTACTTGCGATCAAGGCTCATACCAAGGGCCTTGAGCTCCTCTTGACAGTTCACCCCAGTGTGCCTACGTCGGTCGTAGGTGACCGTACTCGATTGCGACAGATTCTTATTAATTTGGTGGGAAACGCGCTTAAGTTTACCGAGCGTGGGAAAATTGTGGTCGAAGTGCGAAAAGGGACGGAAAGCGACAAATGCACCATGTTTCATTTTAGCGTCCGAGATACGGGGATCGGAATTCCACGCGAGAAACAGCGATTGATTTTCGAAGCATTTTCGCAAGCGGATTCGTCATCCACACGCAAGTTTGGAGGTATTGGACTTGGGCTAGCCATCTCAAAGCGTTTAGTTCGCGTGATGGACGGACAAATTTGGGTCGAAAGCGAAGTTGGTCACGGCTCTACGTTTCATTTCACCGTTCGACTAGACCCCGCGAAAGCAAGTCTCAGCGCACAAAAATGCCGGGACTCATGTTGAGAATGCTCGAAAGCCTGTAAGATCTGGCTGCTAAGCGCCACGTTGGAAACCTTCCTTGCAGGTCACAAAGGAGCTGTTCTCCCAGCCGCGATTTTTTCCGGACTAATCTTCTTGGGATGCTTGGCACTGAACCTCTTCGTGACGCGAGTCGATCAAGAGTCGCGGAAGCCTCGACAAACGAGAGGCGAAAACTGCGCTGTCATAAAAACGTAATAGTAATGGTGATGAATTGCGATAGAATGCGAACGACAGGTGAATAAAGAAGGAGAAAGTGATTCGTCCCGTTTCATCGCAAATTGCTGATTTCCTTCGATTAGTACCAACTCCGGCAAATTCTGATGAAGTTAGTCCTGTGGCTTTCAACCGAATGCTTACCGAAAACCAAGACGAGTCTGCGCTTAGAACCCCTGGGTTCGGAGTCAGGTGCGTCCCTTATGAATGTGAGCATGTCCTCGGACGGCGTTTTCCCTGAGCCTGGGACAAAACCCTAACCAATCGCATAGACTCTCAAGAGGCGCCCTAACTTTCGCCTGGCTTGTCATTACGACCGTACAAAATCCGTACCACCAGAGTTACAGAGTGAACCTATAACCTGCGTTCCGATAACCAGGAATCTTCAAGCAGTTCTTTACTTTCAATAAGTTGCGTACAATCAACAAAAGCGATCTGTCAACGACGTCAGTTTTGACAAGGAAAACAGGTTTTGTGGCACAGTTATGTCACAGTGAAGCGCCGACATGTTGCCGTGGCAAATCGCGACCTACTCGATGCATGTCCTAGCTGAATCGTAATCCTGCCGATGGCTCCAGAAACTTGATGTAGTTGATTCTAAAGCTTTTTCTTGCGTCATCAAAGGTGATTTTACACGATTTTTGGGAGCGCTTGTTCCCTTGTTGTTCCCAACTCAAGGAAGAAGCGAATAACGCGCCGTTCGCCCTAGAAATGAAATAATGAGATAAGAAACACTCTCGCACATCTTGAAAGCGCGCAGCGAACCACCTTCATCATTTCCAGTAGATAGCTGCCCGTTATGTGCACCGTCTAATGCCCATCCGGAGGCAACTGTGGAAAGACGCCTG
>Ga0187817_10000972_pt1 | contig 13304 bp, 10 predicted proteins | sample NC_wetland_sal_i_17_FD_132431 | JGI IMG/M metagenome (GOLD analysis project Ga0187817, IMG submission 132431) | Wetland sediment microbial communities from Neuse River Estuary, North Carolina, USA - SO4_2 | ecosystem: Environmental > Aquatic > Freshwater > Wetlands > Sediment | place: USA...
AAGGTCGCGCGGGGCAAACGGCTGGCAGTCCAGCGCCATCTTTCCCGCCTCAATGCGAGAAAAATCGAGAATGTCATTAATGACGCCCAGCAGAGCGAGCGCCGAATCCTGCACGGTAGCGGCATAGTCGCGCTGCTCGAGCGACAAGCGCGTTTGCAACAGGAGTTCAGTCATCCCCAAAATCCCGTTCATGGGCGTGCGAATCTCGTGGCTGACGTTGGCCAGAAATTCGCTTTTGAGCCGGCTGGCCTCCTGAGCCTGCTGGGCCACGCCCATCAGCTCCTGCCTGGAAATCTGCAGCTCTTCCACCATGTGGTTAAACGCGCGTGAGAGATCGGAGACCTCATCAAAGCGGACCACGGGCGCGCGCTGCGCCAGATCGCCTGCGGCCACCCTTCCGGTGAATTGCACCAGGTCCTTGAGCGGCTTCAGAAGGCGGCGGAGCTGGGCGTAGTGGACCCCGAGGATCAGGACAAAAGCCACGATGGCCACGGTGAAGCCGTTCGCCACGGTTCGAATGAACAGCGTGCGCTGCTTGGCCATGGAGAAGCCGACCCGCACGGAGCCCAAATGCGCGCCGCCGGCTTTGGGCGGATCCCAATCGAATACTTGAGCGCCGCCGCGCGTGGTGACCGGCCGGGCAATCTCGATGAACTGCGAGCCTGGACTGGAGCCACGGACAACTTTGGAGCTGGATTCGCGCGCCGGAATGGCCTCCCCCGGAAAGCCCTCCCGGACGGCCTTGGCCAGCACGGCGCCGGACACGTCCGCCAGCAAGACGTACAGCACGTCTTCGCTGCTGAGCGCCATATCGGCGGTGCGCTGCAAGTCCTGTTGATTGCGCACCAGCATCGACAACTGGCTCTGGGTAGCCAGCGATTCAGCCACCAGGCCGGCCCGCGCTTCGAGTTGGCCTTGCAATACCGAGCGTTGCGTAATCAGAAACAGCCCCATTAGGAACAGGACCGAGGTCCCCACCAGGGCGATATTCTCCACCAACGCCCGGTTCAGCAGGCTGGTGCGTCGTTTTGGAGAGGGGCGTTTCATCGAAGGATCAGGAGTTCCTCATGCGCCGCGGCTTCGGACGGATAGCGCAACCCCAGCAACCGCAGCACGCTCTGGTTAATGGCCAGCTTCAGTTTGCGCGGCCCCTCGGGAACGCGGACGGGCTGGTGTTCCATCACTTGCCGCGCCGCCTCGCCGGTCTCGAGGCCGATGTCGCGGAAGTCCGGATAGACGCCCAGCGCGGACCCCGCCCGGGCAAAACTCTCGGAGAAGCCGATCAAGGGCAGCCGGTTTTCGAGGGAGGCCAGGATCAGCGGCTTGATGGTCACGCTGTTGTAGAGCAGGCCATCGGGCGTGCACCACACGAAGTCCACGTGCCCTTTCAGAGAGATCAGCGCGGGCAGCAGTTGCTCCGGCTGAGCCACATCCACCACTCGTACGGTGAAACCGAGAGATTGCGCGCGAGCCTGCAATTGCGCCGGGGGGCAGCCGCCCGACGCGGGGTTGCGTATGATACCGAGCCGGGTCTTCCCGGGAAAGAGCCGCTTGAGCCGGGTGGCCATCTCCTCAATGGAAACGTCCAGCGTCACGGTGGCCGCCACACCGGCCAGCGACAGGTTGCGATCGGCGGTGTGGTGCAAGACCATGGTGCAGATCACCGGCACGGCGGGATGTCGGGCGGTCACGATCTGGAGTGCCTCCGAGCCGATGGCGATGATCGCCCGGGCGCCCGGAGCGGGAAATAACGTGCCCGCCGCCTGCGCGCTCCGCAGTTCGCTCAGATCCAGGACCTGGACTTGAAAAGGGGTCTTTGCCAGGGCAGCCTCGATGCCCTCGACAGCCGCCCGGTGCGCCTCCACTGCCGGTGACGCCACCACCAGCACGGACGCCGTGGCCGGACCGGGTCCGCCCGAGCCGAACATCGGGGAGCTCAGGAGCATCGAGAGAGCCAGCATCGATAGGCCGAGAGGCAATTTAGTCCTTTGTCCGCCCGATCCGTTTCCCGAACACGCAGCCCTCCTGGCGGATTCCGTCCGGGCGGACACCGGAGCGACTTGCCGGAGACAGGACGGGCCGTGGTCCGGAGCCTAGGGACCGGCTGTTGTCTGATCGGCGGAATGGCAACAGATCTTTACGGAAGCCGGCAAGCTGCGGGATAAAATAGCGAGGAATGCCTGAACCGGAAGTTCTCGATCAGATGCGCTCCGACTGGAATGCCCGCGCACGAGAGGATGTCCGCTATTACGTGGCGTTCGGCCGCCGGGGCCAGCAGGACGAGGAGTTCTTCGCTTCGGCCACCGACGTGGTGCGCCTGCTCGAAGAGGAATTGAAGCGCATTCCGCGGGAGATTCCGCCGGAGGCGCGGCGCGGCCTGGAAGTGGGTTGCGGTCCCGGACGCCTGCTGCGGCCCATGAGCCGCAACTTCGGCGAGCTTCACGGCGTGGATGTTTCCGACGAGATGATCCGCTTGGCCGAAGAACGATTCCACGGCGGCGCGCGGATCAAGGTGCACGTCACCAGCGGTTCGGACCTCGCTCCTCTTCCCTCGGACTATTTCGATTTCGTGTATTCCTATGCGGTGTTCCAGCACATCCCCAGCCGTGAAGTCGTGCTCTCCAACTTCAACGAGATACGCCGCGTGCTCAAGGAGGGCGGCATCGCGAGACTCCAGCTCAACGGACTTCCGCCGGGCGGCAAGACACCCGATACCTGGGATGGGGTCAGGCTCACACGCCAGGAGGTGGCGGATTTCACGCGCCACAACGACCTACAGCTTCTGGAGATCGAAGGCGCGGGGACGCAATACATGTGGACGACGTGGCGCAAACAGCCCGAGGGGTGGCGCGCGCGCTTGAGGAACTCGGGCGCCCAGGCGGCCATTCTACGGTGTGGTTACGCCCACACCGCCGAGCCCGTGGTGCCGCAATCCGGGCGGTTCGCTTACGCCTCGCTGTGGATCGACCGGCTGCCGGAGGGATGCGACCTGAATGATCTCGAAGTAAAGTTCGATGGCATTGGCGGCACGCCCTGTTACTTCGGGCCGCCGGAGTGGGACGGGGTCTGCCAGCTCAATGTGCTGCTGCCGCGTGGAGTGCGCACGGGGATGGTACCGGTGGAAGTGCTGTGGCTGGGCAAGCCGGTGTGCCCCATGGCCTGGCTGCGTGTCATCCCGCCGGGTCCAGCGGTTCCGCGGGTGTGCTCCGTCACCGACGGTACCAACCTGCTGGCCGAAGCACGGGTGGAAAGCGGTTCGCTCAAGGTGGTCATGGAGGACCTGGAGGACCCGCAGGTGGTAAGCGCCACCGTGGACGGCCAGCCGGTGGAGGGGCTCGATTGGTTCGAGACGGATCCGCTGGCCGGCCGGTTTGAATTCAATATGCATCTGCCCGCGCATCTTTTGCCGGGCAAGCACCAGCTCGAGCTGACGCGGGGCGCGCGGCGCTTTCCGCCCATCGCGATAGAGGTGGCCTGATTGCGCCTGGCCGCGGCGGCGGTGGCGGTGTTTCTGGCCGCGCTGGCGCTGGTCACGCCCACTCTGCCGCCCACGCGCGAGGCGGCTCTGAGGCGGGCGCTCGTTTCCGGCTCGGGCGTGGTGGAACTGCCCGCCGGAGTGATGGAGGTCTCCGTGGAGCTGAGGGTGGGACCGCAGGCTCACGACCTGGAGGTGCGCGGCGCTCCTGCCGGCACGACCCTGCACGCTTCCCGCCGTTTTCGCGGGCGGGCGCTGATTGTATGTGAGTCGGCGCGTGGCATCCGCTTCACCGGCTTCACTGTCGACGGCGACCGAGCGGCCAACGAGCAGCCCACCGGGCTTCCGCCGTCCAATCTATCTTTCGCCCAATTCACCCGGGGCAATGGAATTCTCGCTCTGCATGTGACGGGGCTTTCGGTCGCCGGCATACGCTTCACCGGTATGCCCGGCTTCGCCGTGCTGGCCAGCGCATCGCGGGATGTGGTGATTGATCGCATCGAGATCCAAGACAGCGGTTCCCGCAATGCGCTGAGCCGGAACAATGCGACGGGGGGCATCCTGCTGGAGGAGGGCACGGAGAACTTCCAGGTCACTCGCTCGACGTTGCGCAACGTGCGCGGCAACGGCATCTGGACGCACTCGCGCTACGCCTCGCCGCGCAACCGCAACGGTCGCATCGCGGAGAATCATCTGGAGCAGATCGGCCGCGACGCCATTCAGGTGGGGCACGCCACGCGCGTCCGGGTGGAGAACAATACCGGCCGGTTCATCGGATTTCCGGCGGAAATCGTGGACGTGGAAGGCCGCGGAATGCCGGTGGCCATCGACACGGCCGGCGACACGGACGATTCCGCGTATCAGGGCAACCGGTTTGAAGAGATCGACGGAAAGTGCATCGATCTCGATGGATTTCACGATGGGGAGGTGCGCAGCAACACCTGCGTCAACCGGCGCGACGCCGTCGATTACCCTTACGGCCACTACGGAATCGTCATGAATAACAGCAATCCGGATATGCAATCCGACGGCGTCCGCATTGCCGGAAACGAAATTGATGGCGCGGTGTTCGGCGGCATCTTCGTGATCGGCTCAAAGAACCTGATCTCGCGGAACCGTCTGCACCGGCTCAACCTGGCGCACTGCCCCAACCAGACCGCCGTCTGCAGCTATGCACCCGATCAGCCTGACCTGTTGCGCAGCGGCATCTATCTGGGTGCAGGAGCAGAGCGGGCGGCTCCGGCTCATGCCAATGTGATCGAAGGGAATGACATCTCGGGCTTCGGAGTCAAATGCGTCGCAGCCGCTCCCGGCGTCGCGCTGGCCGCCAACACCGTCGCTGGAAACACATGCCCGTAGTGGCCGGGCATGTGCCCGGCCACTACAACTGATATAAATTGGCGATCGCTAGCGCGCCGGCGAGCACTTTGGCGCGCAGTTCGTGCGGTTCGATGACTTCGATCTCGCCTCCGAAACTCAGGGCGAACTGCACGGCTTCCTCTTCGGCGTCGAAACGCAAGCGCACGCGGACTCGATCGGCCTCCACGGTTTCCTGTTCGAGCCGCCAGCCGCGATAGCGCACCCATCGCATCACGGCGGGGCTCGCCAGGAATGTGGCATAGTATCGCGGCAGCTTTTCGCGAAACTCAGCAGCGGAGCGCTCCCAGTATGCCGCCAGATCGAAATCCGCCGGCCGCGCTCCGGGTTCGTCAAGAATCGCGGCGCCGGAGATGCGCGACACTCGATAAGTTCGGGGTTCGCCATCCACGTTCGCCACCAGATACCAGGTGCTTCCTTTGGCCACGAGGCCCAGTGGATTACCGCTTCTCTGGCTCACCTCGCCCAGCACGCGGTTGTAGTGGAATCGCACGCGGCGCCCTCGCCAGAGCGCATCCAGCAGCAACGGCAGGCAGGCGGCCGATTCCGCCGGGTCGCGCCACCCGCGCGTATCGATCAGGATCCGCTGGCGCGCGAACTCGGCCTGCTCACGGCTGCCCGCGGGCAGCGAGGCCTGGAGCTTGATCAGGGCGGCTTCGGCTTCGCGATGCAGGCCGAGGTCCGCCATCTGGCGCGGCGATCTGCCGACAAACAGCGATTGGATCTCCGCCGCGCTCAGCCCGGTGAGTTTGGTCTGATAGTGATCCAGCAGGCTCCAGCCCCCGCCTGCACCGCGCTCGGCCACCACCGGAACTCCGGAGCCGCTCAGCGCCTCCATGTCCCGCAGAATCGTGCGCTCGGAGACTTCCAGCCGTTTGGCCAGGTCGCGCGCCGTCACGCGCCGGTGGACCTGTAGTAACAGCAGGATGGAAAGCAGCCGGTCAGCGCGCATAAGAGAAACTCTACCAGCGAACCTACCGGCTGCGGTTGCCGTGTCAAGCTCTCTTGAAGGGAATGGGCTTGACCGGGACAGGCGCTTCTAAGATCCGCAGCTCCGCTTGACCGTCGCCCACCAGCTTCATCTCGAACTTCACTACATCGTCCTCATCCTTGCTTTCGAAGGTCAATGTCTCGCCTTGCACTTTCGGATTGAGCATGGGCGACGGCTCGTCTGGCTGTTCCGCAGAGTCGGACTCCTGGAGGTCACCGTTCGCATCGACGTTGATGTTGCAGGCTTCCATCTGTCCCGAGATCTGCTCGCCGGCCTTCACCCGGATGGTGCAAATCACCTTGCCTTTAAACTTCGCTTCCCACGTGCCGGCAAACTTTTTTTGCGCCTGAGCGTCTTGCGCCGCCAAGGGCAGACAGGCAAGCGGTACCAGCAGAGCAACCATGAATTTACGCATAGCTCGACCGCAGCAAACCAGTGACCGTTCGCCAAATCCAGCTAAACGGACCGGGTATGTGAACGGAAACCGTGCAGGCCGATCACACATGTGAGCCAAACATGACACGAGGTGTCAGGAATGACGGTTTAGACTCCCTGCATGAAATCTCTCCAAGGAAAAATCGCCGTCGTCGCCGGAGCCAGCCGAGGCGCGGGGCGCGGCATCGCGCTCGCCCTGGGAGAAGCCGGCGCTACGGTGTACGTTGCCGCCCGGACCTCGCGGAACGGCCCGAAGCCAGCCGACGGGGCGCCGGGCAACGTCGAGGACACTGCAGACCAGGTGACGGCACGGGGCGGGAAGGGAATTCCGGTTCCTTCTGACCTGAGTGTCGAAGAAGAGGTGGCAGCGCTGTTTCGCCGCGTGGAGAAGGATCACGGCCGCCTCGATGTACTGGCCAACTCCGCATGGGGTGTCAACTTCATGCAAGAGTGGTCAAAGCCGTTCTGGAATCTGAGCTCCGCAATCTGGCGTGAGTCCCTGGAGGTCATGAGCGTGGCCTGGCTCACCGGCGTGCACGCCGCCCGGATCATGACGAAGCAGCGCCACGGGCTGATCATCCATGTCACCGATAACTACCAGCACGATCCCTCTGCCTATCGCGGGCAGATCCTCCACGATCTGGGGCACGAGTTCCTCAATCGTCTGGTGACCGGCGTGAGCCGGGGTGCGAAAAAGTCGAAGATCACGGTAGTTGGCCTTAATCCGGGCTTCATGCGCACCGAGCGCGTACTCATGCACATGACGACCGAAGCCCGGAAGAAGCAGTTTCGCTTCGATCTGAGCGAGACTCCCGAATATATCGGGCGCGCCGTCGTAGCGTTGGCTGCAGATGGCAATGCCTTCCGCAAAACCGGCCAGTTGCTCTGGGTGCCGGACCTGGCCAGAGAATACGGCTTCACGGATATTGACGGGCGCTACATCCCGCGCTTCGATCCCAAAGCGCCCATGCAGGCATTCCCATGCTGAAACGCGCGGCCTTGGGATTTCGGGCGCATTCAGGTTGGGCGGCGCTGGTGGCGGTGAGCGGGTCGGCTTCGGCGCCAGCGGTGATTCTTCGCCGGAGACTGGAAATTGCGGACAGCCGCATTGCCGGATCGAAGCAGCCGTTTCATGCCGCCGAGCCGATGGAGTTCGCCGATGCCCAAGCCCACATCCGGCGCTGCGCGGATTCCACGCAAGCCATGGCGCAAACCGCAGTGCGTGACGCGATAGCAAAACTGACCGGGATGGGCTTCCGTGTGGCTGGATCGTGCATTCTCACCGGCTCCGGGCGGCCCACAGGCGACCTGGCGCGGACGCTTGCGTCTCATCCGCTAATCCATACCGCCGAAGGCGAGTTTTTCCGCAATGCCCTGAAACTGGCCTGCGAATCCTGCGGGGTTGCCCTGTCGGGAGTCAAAGAAAAAGAACTCGTGATGCAGGCTGTGGCCGCACTGCGCATCCCGGCGTCCGAACTGGAGCGCCGTGCCCGCGAACTAGGCAAAGGCATCGGCCCGCCCTGGACTCAAGATCAGAAGCTCAGTGCGATTGCCGCGTGGTTGGTGCTGGCGGGCAAGCAGTAGTCTTTGTGGGGTCAGCCATTCTGGCTGCGAGCCAGCCTTCGGGCTGGCTCGACCCTCTGGAAAGCGGGTCCGCAGGCCGGAAGGCCCGCCCCACTTCAATGCTATCTTGAGAGACTTACCGTGAGCCCAACAAGAACGGCGCCCGAAGTCCAAGTCTTCAGGTTACACCGCGCGCTGGGACTGCTCGATTCCGCTTCAGTCATCGTGGGGATCGTCATTGGAGCGGGCATCTTTCTGGTGCCCCGCATGGTAGCCCAGGCATTGCCGTCAGCGCCCTTGATTCTCGCCGTGTGGATAGTCACCGGCGCGCTGTGCTTCTTCGGCGCGCTGGCGTACGCCGAGATGGGCGCCATGATGCCCGAGACCGGCGGCCACTACGTATATCTGACGGAATGCTACGGGCCGCTGGCCGGGTTTCTCTGCGGGTGGACCTTCACATTGGTTGTCATGTGGGCGGCGATTGCGTGGCTGGCGGTCAACTTTTCCATCACGCTCCAGTACTTCATCCCGTTGAACGCCATCGCAGCGAAGCTCATCGCACTCGCGTTGATTGCCGCCTTGTCACTAATTAATTACCGGGGGATCCGGCTGGGTGCAGCGGCGCAGAAGACGCTCACCCTTCTCAAGGTTGCCGGCTTGGCCGTCATCGCGGGCAGTGCCTTTTTTCCCGGCCGGGGAACCGTTGCCATCGATTGGTCGCTGCCGCGCGGAGGATTTTCCTGGAGCGCCGTGGGAGTCGCCATGATCGCGGTGGTGCTCTGCTATGACGGTTGGCCGTGCTTCAGCTACATGGCCGGTGAAATCCGCAGTCCCCATCGCAATATCCCGCTCGGCCTGGGACTCGGCCTGGCGTTTGTAACTACGGTCTATGTGCTGGCCAACATCGCGTACCTGCGGGTGCTGCCTGTCGGCGTCATCGCCGCCACCGCCAACACCGCCGCCACGGTTGCCGGGCGGACTCTGGGGCCGGCCGGCGGCGCGGTGCTTTCGCTGACGATTCTGCTCTCCATTGGCGGCGCGATCAACGGCTTCATCATGGTCGCGCCGCGCCTTTGTTTTGCCATGGCGCGCGACGGTCTGATATTCGAAAAACTGGCCGTGCTCCACCCGCGGTATCAGACCATGTCCGTGGCCATCGCGGCGCAGGCGGTGTGGACCTCGCTGCTGGTGCTCACGGGCTCCTTCGAAACCCTGGTTCCTTACGCCATGATCGCGGCGTGGTTCTTCTACGGGCTGACTGTCGCCGGTGTCACCATTCTGCGGCGCAAATATCCGGACCGCCCGCGGCCTTACCGCATGTGGGGCTATCCAGCCCTGGCTTGGTTGTTCACCGCGGTCGCCGCCTGGTTCGTCATCAACACCTGGATCACCCAGCCGGGGCCGTCCACGGTCGCGTTCCTGATTATCGGCGGTGGCATCCCGGTTTACTACTTGTGGAGGCGCTGGACGAGCCGGGCAGGCTGCTGAACGTCAGAGGTGGTAAAATCAGGCAGCGATTTTCCACATGTTTGGTCCTCTCTCTAGGCGGCTCTCTACCGTAGCCTGCGTGGTTGTTTCGTGTCTTTCTGGTTCGCCTGGGGCGGCTGCCTCCGGATCTGTGCATTTGGAGGGCATTCCAGCGGTGTCGCCGCCGGTCATGATCGTCATCGGTTTTGCGGGTGGATTTGTGGCGCACGATGCTGCGATCCACGGCGAGGTCCGGCTTTCCCAACGTCTCAGTGCGTCTTACGCCGGCCTGCACGTCAGGATGTTCGAGAATCGCCGGGGCCAGGAAGCTTTTCAGGAGATCCTGCGGCTCCTCGATACGGATCACGACGGAACCCTCTCGCCGCAGGAGAAGAGCCAAGCCCGCATCGCGATCTACGGACACAGTTGGGGCGCTTCGGAAACCGTTACGTTAGCCCGCGCACTGGCACGGGACCTGATTCCAGTTCAACTCACCGTTCAGGTGGATAGTGTTCAGAAGCCCGGCGAAGACGACGCGGTGATCCCGCCAAACGTCATTCAGGCTGTTAACTTTTATCAGTCCGACGGGCTTCTGCACGGCCGGTCGCAAATCCGCGCCGCCGACGCTTCGTCGACTCGCATCCTCGGCAACTTTCAATGCCACTACAAGACCAAGCCGGTAAGCTGTGAAGGATATCCCTGGTTTGCCCGAATCTTCATGCGGCCTCACATCGAAATCGAAGCCGATACCGCGGTTTGGCAGCGGGTGGAAACCTTGATTCGCTCGGCACTGCTGCTCGAACCCCAAAAGTGAGACAGCCGGCGGGCTCCTGAAGGTTAATTTGTGACTCCCCGCCAAACCGTGTACGATTGTTAAGGAGCGTTTCTGCGAAGCAGGTGGGGTCTCCAATTTTTGATCCAACAGTCAAAAAATTGGGAGTCCGACTCGATTCATAGGCGCTGGTGAGCAAGCTCCGGCGACGGGCAACCTCGAACGGAGAAGCCTAAAGGCGCTCGGGGGACGCCCGCCCCGTTTACAAAGTAGGGGTCAATCACGGGGGTTTCACGGCCCAGTGGTACGCTCCAAATTCCCTCTGGAAACAGAAATCACTGGCCGCACGCCGCCGCCACCATCTCGAGCGAGGTGACGCTGAGGCGGCTCTGGTTGGCGTCTTTGATAAGAACGCCCTTCACCGCTACTTTCTGTCCTTTGTGGTTCGAAGGTTTAAAAACACTCACGCCCAGCAGTTCGTAGCGTCCGGCGCCCAACGGTTTGGCTTCAGCCGCTTTTAAAGCCGCTGACGTTGTCGCCTGAGTTTTGGAAACGAGGGGCTCCGAAGCACGGGTCACCATCCACCTTCCAGCCGAACCTTCCTCCAGGCAGCCACCCACTTCGACGATATCCAGCGCGTTCTGCTCTCGCTCGTCCGGGCGGTTGATGGCGTACTGGACAAACGGAGTAAACATCTCGTCCCAACTCTGGTTCTGGCCCTCGCGAAAGTACACTTCTTTGTCCGGCCCGGGGTTGTACTTGTTGTTCACCGAATTATCGTAATGGGCCGTCACCACCAGTTTGCTGCCCGCTGGCAGTTCAAGCGGCGTTTCAAGCTCGTAGGCCAACTGCCAGTGGAAGTCGTATTTCGGCACGCTCAGGACCGTCTGTTCGCGCCCGTCATCATAGACGACGGTGTACTTGAAGTCTTTGCCGCGCAGGTGCGCGTGTGGCTGGAACTGATAGATCGTTACCGGTTGGGGGTACGCCGATATCCCGGTCACTTCATAGTTCGCGGCGTTGGGCGGAATTGGGGGAATCGCGCCGGTGGTGCCCTCAGCCTTCTTTCCCGGTGCATCCGTCAGCAGTTCCCTGCCCTCGGCGATGATCGTCTCCGCTGCCCCGGGCACTCGAAAAAGCTGGTGTTTGGGTGGTCGCGCCGCGAACCACAGGCCAATCATCGACCGGTCTCTCTCCGTTTTCCCGTCGGTCTGGTAGTGGATGTTAAAGTTGATGTAAAAATTCTTGCCGCCCTTTAGCAGCTTGGCGCTGCCATCGCCGTACATCTCACAGGTCGTGCCCGGCGTGTACACGCCCAGCATGTCGAACACTGCCGGATTCGTGGGAGCCGTAACCGCGTGCCGGCTGCCCACCAGATCATTCGACAAGCCGAGTTGACGGGCGACCCTGGCGAGCGGACCAAGATCAGAGGGCTTAAACCCCTCATCGAGCTGGATCTCCGTAATCGCCATGTGGTGTACCACGGCGCGATTCCCCGGCCGCACCTGCATGGCCGCGATCCACTTGTCTTCGGGAAACGGCACCTTGGCCAGATATGTTACATATGGGATTTCACCCTGGGCCGGCACCTCGAACGTAGGAGTGGAGATCACGGCGTCCGGCGCCAGGCCCTTCGGATGTTGCCAGCCTTCGACAGACCTGGGAATTGGCGGCAAGTCCCCGTCGTTGCCTTTGGGAGCGCCGGCGTCCACCCAGGCGACCAACGTATGAATGTCCCGCTGGCTGAGCCGGGCATCATTGCGAAATTTCAGACTTGCCTTGGGATCGGCCGGCCACGGCGGCATCTCCCGCATCAAGACTTTTTCCTTGATTGCCTTGGCCCAGGGCCGCGCGGAATCGTACGAAAGAAAGGACACGTTCGACGCGATCTCACCCGGCTGATGACACTTCACGCAGTGCTGGAACAGAATTGGCGCCACGTCTTTCGAGAAAGTGGAGGCCGGCGATGCGAAACTAGGCGCAACCAGGGTGACTGCGCCGGCGATCCACATCCAGTGGCTGATTCGCCTCATTTCCTCAAGAGTATCAAGTACGTGTGGTACCGCGGCCCGCAAACTGCTTTGCTTCAGAACTCGTTCGAAAGTTCAAGCTACAATCATTCCCATGCCAATTTTGAAACTCCTGCTTGCGGCTTTGATCCTGGCCGCGCTGCCGCTCGCCGCCGCGGAGACTCCCCATTCCTATACGGCGGTGCATTGCGGAACCCTGCTCGACGTGCGCACCGGGCACGGCATCAGCGACGCCATGCTGCTGATCGAAGACGGCAAGATTCACGAAGCCGGCGCGGCGGCACGTGTCCGGCTACTGCACAACGAGACCGCGATCGACCTCACGCAGGCCACCTGTCTGCCGGGCCTGATCGACGTGCACGATCATCTCACCTCCGACCCTACCGATTCCGGGTATCGGTCGCTGGGCGTCTCGGTGCCGCGCGAGACCGTGAAAGGGGTGAAGAATGCCCGCATCACGCTTGAAGCTGGATTCACGACGGTTCGCAACGTGGGCGCCGCGGGTTACAGCGACGTGGCGCTGCGCGACGGCATCACAGCAGGTGAAGTGCCCGGACCGCGCATGCTGGTGTCGGGTCCGCCGCTCGGGATCACGGGCGGTCACTGCGATAACAACCTGCTGGCGCCGCAGTTTCACTATACGGACGAAGGCGTGGCAGACGGTCCGTGGGCGGCACGCGCCAAGGTCCGGGAGGTCATCAAGTACGGGGCCGACTTAATTAAAATCTGCGCTTCCGGCGGCGTGCTTTCCAAAGGGGATCAGGCCGGCGCGGCGCAGTACACGCTCGAAGAAATGCGCGCCATCGTCGAAGAAGCCCACAAACTCGGCCGCAAGGTGGCGGCGCACGCGCACGGCACACAATCCATCAAGGACGCCATCCGCGCGGGTATCGACTCAGTCGAGCACTGCAGCCTGATCGACGACGAAGGCATCGCGCTCGCCAAGCAGGCCGGCACGTTCCTGGTGTTCGACATCTACAACCACGACTTCATCATGCATGAAGGGCTCAAAGCCGGCATGCTGCCCGAGTCCATCGAAAAGGAAAGCAAGATCGGCGGGCTGCAGCGCGAAAACTTCCAGCGTGCTTACAAAGCCGGCACGCGGATGGCGTTCGGCACCGACGGCGGCGTCTACCCGCACGGCGAAAACGCCAGGCAACTCACATTGATGGTCAAGCTGGGCATGAAACCGAT
>Ga0187817_10000974_pt1 | contig 13293 bp, 11 predicted proteins | sample NC_wetland_sal_i_17_FD_132431 | JGI IMG/M metagenome (GOLD analysis project Ga0187817, IMG submission 132431) | Wetland sediment microbial communities from Neuse River Estuary, North Carolina, USA - SO4_2 | ecosystem: Environmental > Aquatic > Freshwater > Wetlands > Sediment | place: USA...
GGAGTGGAAAGCAATGCTCCGGGAAAGATGCGATCGCGGAAATCGCTGATCACACCAAAAACCTCGTAGTGCCCGAATCCCGGGCCAAACGCAATCTTGCCGATGAAATCCGGGGTCGCATTATAGGAGTAGTTCGCCGTGGGGTTGTACGTCCCACCGCTAGATCCCTGCTGCCCCACCAGGAAGTTCGCGCTGCTGCCATGGCCACCGACGGTGGTCGAAGCGTTCTCCACCGCGAAGGCCAGCGTCGTCTTGTTGCCCAGATTCTTCGAGACACGGAAACCCTCTTGCCGTGCCCAGCTAAAACCCACGGTATATGCCGGGTCTATAGTCAGGGGGATTGCTTCAGTGCGGTTATCCACACCTTTCTTGGTTTCCGTAATCAGGCTCCACATCTGCCCGCCGGTAAAGGTCCATCCGCTGTTCAATGAACCCTGGCCCCAGGCTTGGCGTACGCGAAGGCTATAACTGTTGCTTTCGTTGTTATTGGCTGAAATCGGAGACGAAAGGAAGTCGGTTTCCACATAGCTCGCTAGTTTGGCGCTGCCGATATTCCCTTGTCCGAGGAAGGAAATACGCGACTGGCGTCCCGATCCGAAGAATTCCGACATCGCACTCTGCGATGCGCCGGAGAACGGAAGCGAGTTAAACGGAGTGTTAATGTCCGAACCCAGAGCGTGCTGCCGCCAAACCGTTTCAGCCGCCAGGAAGCCGCCCGGAGTGATGGTGATCCCTTTGAAGTGGATTGCCATCGGACTCTCGATGTCATCCTTCACATTCTTCTGGGTCTCCTGCAGACTCAGAGCCGCGTTCGTCACGTTCGTCTTCAGATCGGTGACGTCACTCTTCATCGCCGAAACTTCCTGTTGTGACTGCGCGTTCTGCGAAGCCGCCGTGTCCGCTTTTCGTTCCGCCTGAGCTGCGGCACTTTGCGCCTGACTTACCTGCTGCTGCAATTGCTGAAGGGCTGAATCGCGGCTCTGCACTTCCTGCCGCAGTTGATGGATCTGTTGCTGTTGAGCATCGAGGGCGTGCTGCATCTCATTCAGCCGGTCCGCGACGCTGGGCTCAGATTTCTTTGTTTTACTGCTTTTCTTGGTAGTTCCGCCGCCCGCGGTAGAATCTTGCGGGGCTGGCGCTGCCAACGCGGTCGCTGTCAGCACGAGCGACAGAGCCAATGCCATAAGCTGCTTCATGTTTCCTCCGTAAGCTGAAAAGTAGTCGAATCCAGGTGTTCTTTTGGTAGCCCCTTTTTGAGCCGTTTTTAACTAGCTAACTCGATTGCATCAGTCGCCCAAGATTTACCCTCTGGGAACTGCTCGCGCTCGAGTAAGCCTGTGTATGGGACAGCCGATGCTAAACGTCCTTTATTACAAACTGATGAATGCAGTGTGAATGTCCGGTTAACAGAATGTGACAGGAAGGGGTATTCTTGGCCGCTTTCGTCTCACAGTGCGACACTTTTCGTCCGCTGTTTGACACTTTCTTGAAAATGCAGGACTGCGGAATCCGAGCATCGGTACGCGGCGTTCTGTGTTCACCCATGGCCGCACCAGCGCCACGTCCTCGCCACTTTGCGGACTACAGTCCCGAGGTTTGGTAACGCAGGACCGACAACGCCAGCCGGTACTCGTATCCGGCCTGGGCGTTTCCGATCTCGGCCTGGGTTTGCTGCAGTTGGGCCTGGCTGAGCTCAACGATGGAGCTTAGGCCGAGTTTGTATCGCGTTTGCGCCAGATTCAGCGCCAGGTTGGCCTGCGCAAGTAGTTGCTCGGTGACGCTGACGCGATCATACGCCGTGTTCGCGGCAAGCCAACTGGTTCGCACATCACGTGAAATCTGATTGCGAAGATCCATCATGTGCGCCCGTAACGCTTGCGCGCGAAGGTCGGATTCATGCGACCTCGCCGTGTACAGGAATCCGTTGAAAATCGGAACTTGCACGTTCACCCCGACCGTACTATATGCACCTGTGATCCTATCGTCGCGGATGGGGGCATCTCCGAAGGCGCCAAGCGCGCTGATCGTCGGAAATAGTTGGTCACGGTCGGCCAGGTGGAGCTTTTCAGACGATTCCCACTCAAACTCCAGCGCGAGAATCTCCGGCCGCACGCTGAACGCCTCAGCGATCAACTGGTCCACATCAGCCGGAGGTGGAGCAAGCAGCTCGGCATCTGCCACAAGATCGAAGTTCTGCAGCGAGGGATAACCCAGAATCGAAGACAGACTGGCCATCGCGGCTTTGTCGCTATTTAGCGCGTCCAGATACAGAAGCTTGGCCTGGGCCAGATTCACGTTGGCAAAGCTCAGATCCAGGTCGGACTTCAACTTGTTTTTTGTCAGCGCAGAGATCTGATCCGACACCAATTGCCTGGAAGCTTCCGTCTCCTCGGCTACTCTCAGCACGGCGCGCGTCTGTAGGGCGCTGTAAAAGGCCTCATCCACCGCCAGCAGAATTTGTTCTTTGGTTGCCGCTGCATTCTGATTTTCTGCCTTAGCTTGTAGATCTGCACTTGATACCAGGTTCGTCGTGTGTCCGAAATCCGTGATCAATTGGCTTACGGTCGCCCCGCTGGCAGCCCGCGTGTAAATGATTGGATTGTTTAGTGCGCCCGCACTGATGCGGCTGTTGTTTCGGGCATCCACAGCCGTCAGTTCGGCGTAGGTTTGAGGCCAGAGAGTGGAGCGAACCTCGCGTGTGACCTGCTGGGAAGCTAGCGCATTCAGCCGCGCCATCGAAATCTGTGGATTGTTCTTGATCGCGAGCGCTTCCGCCTGCTTCAAGGTCAGCGACATTGCCGAGCCAGGGTTCGCCTGGGGAGCGGAGGATGGCTGTGCATTCGCCGGCGGCCCAGAGGAGTTTTGGGTTGGAACCCTCTGCGGCGCGGGGGCCGGGGGCAAGCCCGCTGCCGTCTGCATGTTGACCGATACTTGCGCCAAGCCAAACAAGGACCAGGCTGAGAACAGCAATAATGCGATCCCGCGATCGAAACAAAAAGAATGTCTCTTTCTTCTCATTCGACTGGTTTTCATTCTGCCGGCTCCGTGGGCTGAGTCTCCGCAGCTGGCTTCTTGCGTCGGCCGTAAACCAGCAAGTAGGCCGCGGGTACGATAAAAATGGTCAAAAGAACCGACGAAGTAAGGCCTCCGATGATAGCGCGAGCCATCGGCGTGTACTGCTCGGCTCCAGTTCCCAATCTCAGTGCCATCGGAGTCATGCCGATGATGGTCGCCAGCGAAGTCATCAGGATTGGACGCAGGCGCACCCGGCACGCGGTTATGACCGCGTCCGCCGCCGATAACCCTTGCTGCTCCAGATTGTGAGCAAAATCAACGATCAAAATGCTGTTGGAATCGGCGATTCCGACCAGCATGAGCACTCCCATCAGCGACATTACGTTCAACGTGCTATGGGTGAGCGGCAGGATGATCAGCACCCCAACAAATCCCATGGGGATGGCCAGCATGATCAGGAAGGGGTCGATGAAAGACTTGAATTGCGCCGTCAGAATCAGGAACAGCAGGACAAAGGAGATCAGAAAGCCAAGCGCAAAGCTCTTAAACGACGCCTCCATACCTTGCACCATCCCACGCAGATTCACTCGCACGTTGCCAGGAATGTTCGTTTTCGCCAGAATGTCCGTGATGGAGCCGGTGACGCGCCCCAGGTCTTCTCCGGACGGGGTCACATAGACGTCCATGGCTCGCTGAATTTGATAGTGATCAACCTCGGTCGGGGTCTGAATCTGTTTCACGTTCACCACATTGTTGAGCACCGTAATCGGCCTGCCCTGGCCACCGCAGGCCCACGCGGGTTGCGTCGCCCCGGCCTTGGCCGCGCCTGTCGGGCCGCAGCTCATTCCCGCTCCGTCGCCCGGATCTCGCAAAGGAATCTGTCCGAAATCAGCCATGTTGTGAATGGCGGATTGACCTTTCTCGAAGAACTGCACGGTCAGGTAATAATCATTGCCGCTCTTACGATCCACCCAGTAATTGGGAGCGATCATGTAGTTGGAATTAAGTGCAGTGATTACGTTATCCACCACATCTTTCTGCGTAAGGCCCAGCTCTCCCGCGTGCACACGGTCAACATCGAGACGTAGCGCCGGGTAATTCATATCCTGCGGAATGTAAACCTCACCCACTCCCTTCACCTGCCGAATTTGCGTGGCCAGGTTCTGCGCGATGCCATAAATCTGCTTCAAATCGGGGCTGCTCACCTGCACGTCAATCGGCGCTGGCATGCCGGCGTTCAAAATGGCATCTACCATGGAGCCACTGGAAAAGAATGTCCGAATGTCCGGAAATTGATTCGCTATCCGTTTCTGAACGCGGTCCATGTAGTCGAAACTGCTCAGCCGGCGGGACTCATTTAACTGCACCTGCACAGTCGCGGTATAGGCGCCGGCATTGGTGGTGTACAACGCGGAGAAATCCGGGACCACGCCAATATTGGACACGATCAGCTTGAGGTCCTTCGGTTCCACGGTATGACGGATCAAGTCTTCCACCTGGGCGACGTACTGATCCGTCATTTCAATGCGGGTGCCCGTCGGGACCTTCATGTTGATGGTGAACTGGCCGGCATCAGTCTTCGGGAAGAACGCCAATCCCAGCAAGGGATAAATCGCCAGGCTCACCAGAAACACACCACTCAGCGCCGCCACGGTGAGGCCGGGTCGTTTCAGCGCCCGCCTCACCCAGTACTCGTAATAGTCCAGGATCTTGTTGAACATCCGGTTAAAGCGGGCATTGAACCTGTCCATCCGGGATTGGCTTACCGGCTCTACGGGCTCAATCTCGTATTCCTTATGCTGATGCTCGGCAGCGTGCGGCACAGCCTTCAAGAACCGCGAGCAGAACAAAGGAATCACCGTCATCGCAACGACAAAGGACGCCAGCAGCGAGAGGCAGAACGCTAAAGCTAAGGCGGAAAACAGAAACTTAGCCACGCCGTAGAGAAAAATGACCGGAAAGAAATCGACCACATCCACGAGGGTAGCCGCAAGCACGGCCAGGTTCACTTCCGCACCGCCAACTTCGGCGGCGACCATGGGCGCGGCTCCCATTTCCAGGTGACGGTAAATGTTCTCCAACGAGATAACGGAATTGTCGATCACGCGTGAGAAAGCCAGCGCCATCCCGCCCAGGATCATCGTGTTCACCGTGCCTCCCATCAAAGCCAGTACGACAAACGCGGCCAGCGCTGATAGAGGAATGGATAGGAGGACGGCGGACGTGGCGCGAAAGCTCCCGAGAAAGACGAGGATCATAAGACTGGTAAGAATCAGCCCCAGAAATCCCTCGTGTAGTACGGTCTGGAGCGCTTCCTTCACGTACACCGACTGGTCGAACACGATGCTGGTAGCCATCTGTTTGGGAATGTCGTACAGATGTTTGGTGAGTTGGCGCAGACCATCCACCACCGCTATGGTGTTGGTATCGCCGCCCTGCTTCATGACCGGGATGTACACGGACTTCTGGCCATCAATGCGCACGATGTTGGTTTGAATTCCGTGAGAATCCTCTGCTTTCCCGACGTCGCCGACCGTAACCCAGGAGTGTCCTTTGACTTTGAGCGGCACCTGGGCCAACTGGTCCATGTTGTCCACCAGGCTGTTGGAATAAACGAAGTAATCGTACGGACCCATCTTTACATCACCGGCCGGGAGAATCAGGTTGGAGTTGTTGACCGCTCCCACTACATCCATCGGGCTCAATTGACGGGACAGCAACTTGAGCGGATCGACATAGACCATGATCTGACGGTAGGTCCCGCCAAACACGCCGGGAATCTCTGCGCCCGGCACGACCGCGATCTGGTTGCGGATCTGAAACTGCGCATAATCGTGGAGCTGAGTCTCGTTGAGGCCTTCTCCTTTGACGGTGACCAGCGCCACCGGCAAGCTGGAGGCGTCGAATTTCAAAACTACCGGAGGCAGAGTTCCCGGGGGGAGGCGTTTCAAATCCGCGAGAGCCAAATTTGACAGCTCGGTCACATCGGCATCAGGACTTGTCCCAGGCTGAAAGTACACCCGGATGATGCTCACACCCAGAAGTGATCGAGACTCCATGTGATCGACCCCGGCGGCCAGCGTGAAGAAACGCTCCAGAGGATCTGTGATATCGGTTTCGATGTCCTGCGGCGGCATGCCCGAATAGAAAGTAGCAACCACCACCTCCGGCAGGTTGATGGGGGGGAATAAATCCACCGGCATCCGCGCAATGCTGGTCACGCCAATCACCAGCAGTACCAGGCAGATCACGATGATGAAATACGGATTACGGATTGAAAACCCTGGCATAAGATTTATCCCGTCATGCCGATCCCAAGTTCAGTTGGGTGCCCCAACCTTGTCGCGTTCTTTGCGACAAGGTGGGAAATTCGCTCTATTGGGCGTTCTGGTCCTGGTACTGCATCACCGCCACTGCTTGCGGGTGAACCTTTTGACCGGGTTTCAGCCCGCTTCGGTCGCTGACCACGACCTGCTCTCCTTCGTTTAGTCCGGAAATGATTTCTGCATCACTGGTCGTCTGCATTCCAACCTGCACCGAACGGTCGTCCAGCTCCCCGCCACGATTCACCACAAAAACGGTTGCTTTATTGCCTTCATGATTTAGCGCCTGGACCGGCACCGTCGGAACATTCTCTTTTTGGTCGAGTCCGACTTCTGCTTCGGCGTAAAGACCTGGCATCAGCACCTTTTCGGGGTTCGGAACATCCACTTCCGTGTGCATAGTGCGAGTGTCTTCCCGTACATCCACCGAGAAGCGCGCAACCTTGCCGGGAAAAGTCCGGTTCAGGGACGGCACATGAACGTCAACCTGATCGCCGATGTGTATGTAACGGACGTAGGACTCCGGAACTGGAATCACTAATCGGAACAAATCATCCTGAGACAGCCGGACGATCGGCATCGCCTGCGTACTCGAACTCGTTCCCGCCTGCACCAGCGCGCCGAGGTTGGCGTAGCGCTCAGTGACCACTCCCGAAAATGGCGCTGTAATTCTGGAATAGTCGTAGAGTGTTTGATCGTGAACCAGCTTCGCCTTGGCCGCCGCCAATTGGCTCTGAGAAGCCTCCAACGCTGCCTTCCCTGCGTCAACTTGAGAGGCAGCGGCCAGGTCCTTGCCCTGGGCATCGTCCACTTCCTGCTGGGCCACGATGCCAGGCTGAGTCTCGAAGACACCATTCAAGCGCGTGTATTCAAGGTGCAGGGCGTTATACTGCGCCTCGTAGCGCTTCAGTTCGTTCCCTGCACGGCTCACCTGGTTCATGGCATTCTTGATCTCGGCTTGATCCTCTTGCAATTGTGCCTGCAGCTCAGGAATTTCGAGGGTCGCCAACACCTGGCCTGCCTTTACATGTGTCCCGTAATCGACATCCAATTTCTGCACGTAGCCAGATTCCTTTGCGTAAACGTCAATCTCCTGAAAAGGGACTAATTCGGAGGACAAAGTAATTTGCCGGCTCAACGTTTTCTTGACTACATTGGTCACCCCAACTGTGACTACCTGCCGAGAATCTGCCTCAACCTTCTGATTGCGTCCGCTGCACGATGACAGTCCGAGTCCCAGCATTGTGGCAAGGCCTACAGTTGCGTAACCGAAGGCGTTGAACCTGCCTGCTGGCAGACGACATTTACTGCGATGGTGCCAACGTAGATTCATCAGCTTCTAAACACCAGCCTTCCCCGGCATCCCGGCCAGCAATCTTTTACTAACTCAATTCCTTGAGTACGCGGCGTAACTCATCCACGGAGAATTCCTGGGATCGGCAAAAATCGATGACCCTTCGCTCTTCCTGCTGCAGTTTGGCTGCAACCGCGGGAATCTCTGATGCAATCTTTTTCGGAACGGTCAACAGACCGTGACGATCCCCGTGCAAAAGGTCGCCCGGGTTCACTTCCAGCCCACCCACTTTAACCTTCGATCCAAAGTCGAAGATGTGGGCGTAGGCATGGGATACCGCCACGTTGCCCGCAAATAGCTGCAGTCCGAGATCTCGCACACGTGGCAGGTCTCTCACAGCGCCACCGGTTACATACCCGACGCAACCGAGCGCTCTCAGAATCCCCGCGTGCATATCCCCCAGAAAAGCTCCCAAGCCTGGAGGTTTGTCCAGATCCTCCAAAACCACGACTCGCGGCGGAGGCACTTGGAGAATGCTGTTCCACCAGTCGGTCCGGTCGTGATAAGAGCCTCCCGTCATTGGGGGCTCCACCGTGCGGAGACGGGCAGTGGCGGCGTATCCGACCATGGGCGGAAAGTCTTCAAAAATACAGCGAATGCGGGCATCGGCGAAGCCGGCGTTCCGCAGCCTGACCTCAAAGGTTTCGATCGCGTTCGAGACTGTGCAAGTGTCTAACCGCCCGAGGGCATCAAGCTCCTCGACTTGTAATGCAGGCTCAAGAGCCATGCGAATCCTCTTCCCGGATTTTTGAACTGGGCCTCAGCCGGCCGGGATCATCGCGTCACCAAAATCGCCATCAAGCAAGAAACGCGGGGCAATGACGTCCCACCGAACCAGCCAAAACCAATACAGAATTACTTGCTAAGAAAAATTACAAAGGCAAATTATAAGGAGAAAATCAGAAGGAGGGGGCCTGTCGTACAGGCTTTCATCGAAAAGGCGGGTCGTGTGTCTGGGCCCAGACGAAGTCACATGGGATTCCAAAACAGTGGGCTCCAAGATGCTGAAACTCGCGCTTGGTGCAGCCCACCGAGATGCATCTCTATTGAGGTGCTGCCGCATGGGTTCGAGCGATCGGCGGTCAATGGATTTTGCAGTGTGTGACGGAGAAGCGGATGGAACCACAAAACGAGTTGCGAGACTGAACGTCAACGAGCAAATAGCAACGACAATCAGCGCACTGCGCCATCTGCCGACGTTAGTCCTACGATATCTTAGCCCTGGCATTTTGCAGTCAGTGTGAGTCCCACTTCGCTGGATTATACAATACTGCGCCCGATGGCTCGGAGATCACCTCAGTAACGGTCTTCCCTCCAATTTGGATACCGAGGCCAAGATGTTGGTTGCTCGTCCCTGGGGTGGGCTTCAGGAATGAGTCGCGGACTGCGACAGATGTCAGGAGAGCAGACCTGCAGCGTCGTAGTGTCTTAATTTTGCAGCACGAGCAAAGGCCAGCAACCAAAACATCTCGGAGTGGATTCGGAGCACGATTCATGCCCAGTCTCTAATGTTGAGAAGTTCAAATTAGGACGCTACCCTCGCTCCGGCAAACACTCTCCTCATCTTGTCTCCGATTCACTCCAAGCCGTGTCCGGCAGACTTGACCATCCAGTACAGGAAACGCCGCCACCCAACGGTTTGTGGTATAACTTTGCGGCTGGGAAAATCGGCCTGCAACTCGTTATTACTCATGGAAGATCATCGGCAGCACCCACGCGTTAAGGTCAATGTCCCGGTTGACCTCCGACCCGAAGGCAGCACAATTCCCATGCGCGGGGCGACGGCTGATCTCAGCTTGACCGGATGCTACATCGAAATAAGGTTCACGTTCCCGGTAGGGACCAAGCTGGACATGCATCTTGAGCTGGGACGGACTCTGCATCTGCAGGGTACCGTCGTTACCAACACCCCGCAAGTGGGGAACGGCATCATCTTCAGAGACGTGGGGGCGGAGGATCAGAAGGAATTGAAATCCTACATCGAAGCGGCGGATAAGGGGCAGGCAAGCCCGGGTTGAGTGGATTCAGGTCACAGGTCAGTTGGAAGCGTGAAGATGCAGATCCGCTGGGCCTGTTTTCTTTTTTGTGCTGGACTATGGACACTTGACCATGGAAGAAATAGTATAGCGAGTACGCTTTTGAACCGGGTTCGAGGATGCTCCTCCAAGCTTGGGGTTTCCACGAGGAGCGAGACTAATGAAGCTAAGGCGAGTGCTGTTAGCATGCCTCACAGTGCTGTGTTGGATGACGTTGGCGTGGGCGGAGCAAGCGTCCAACGTAATGACGGTGAGCGCGGGCGATGGTAAGGTACACACGAGCGATCCAGATTGTGATTCGGTAGGCACATGGTGCGGATGGATCAATGTGGTCTTGCCTGCGGGCTCACAATTCGATTCGGCGTCGGTCGCGGGAAGCACCGATGGGCAGACCTTTGTGAGTTGCCCGGCGGTGCTCAACGGCCCCAAGTACCAATACATGGATTGCACTAATATCAAGATTCGTTTCTTGAATACTAAGCCCGAGATCGTGAGTACGTCCTCCGGAGTGCAGATCAACTGGAAGATGGTCAACTGGAACGCCCATAAGGCGTGGGGCAAACTGGTCGTAAACTACCACCAATGAAAAAACAACTTTCTCGTCAGCGAATGTGGCAGATTGCACAGGTCAAGAAAGGCCGGTGCGCGATCTGCGCCAAAAAACGGAAGCATTACAAGCAGTTCTGCGATGCCTGCCAGGCGAAACACCGTGAATTGAAGAACCGGCTTTACCGGGAACGCCGGGCTGCCGAAAAAAGTAAGGCAAGCAAGGCCTAACGGCCAGGCAGGTAAAGGCCCGCGGAGCACCGGGCTTTGCCCGGGTGTGCGCCAAGCTCAGAGGAGAACCCGAGTTATTCCTTTGTTGGCGCGGCCCAAGTCCCGGTCTAAGAGCGACTCGGGAGCTTTTGCCAGCACCGCCTTGCTGCGCGCGTCAAAGCTGGACCAACTCTCCCCATTTACGAAGAGAGTGATTTCGCCTTTGTCTTTGCGTTGCCGCAAGAAGCTGCGGATGGCGAAGCGCAGGACCCCGCCGGTCCCACTCGAACCGTAGCCGTGGATAACTTTTAAGGCCGCAACGCCATTTTTCCGGGCGCGCACGAGCTCCTCTTCCAGCCTCTTATAAGCCTGCTCGCGAGAGGGCAATCCTTCCTCGAGGTTTACGACGCGTATCCTGGCTGGCATATTGCGTAGGCAGCTTTTCTGGTGGAAGACTCAGACCTCCATGTAAGCCCTTTTCTGCATGCGGGCGGAGATCCTCAAATAAGCCATATAAAACACCACCGCGAGATTTATCAGCAGGAGGCTGCTGTGGAAAAGATTTGGCTCACGCATCCAACCGTAGGCCTCGAAGGGCACATAGAGCGACGCAGAGAGGAGCGCAATCCACTCCGCCCACGCACGCGCCCTCCACAGGCCATAGGCTTCCACAAAACGCAGGGCGGAATAGGAGAAAGCGACACCGGCAACCGCCCAAGTCTTCATGTCGGCAAGGCTATCGGCCCAGCGAAGAAAGACTCGAGCAAAGTGATGGTCAGGACTGATGTGAAGCAAGTCGAGAATCGCCTGTCCCAGGTCCGAGCTTTCACGATGCACGACGAAGAGGAAGACGCAGGCGACCAGGAAAATGAGAACACCTTTGCTGAATTCGAGAGTGGCGATCCCGCGCAGGACCTGAATCTCGGCCGTGGAGTGTGTCTCGTGTGTGATGCCGGGTTGCCGGTTCGCATCCATTAGACGGGCGATCTCCCCGGCTGAAGCAGTAACTGTTGGGCCGATGAGAAGATTCGGCCACGAATCAAGAGTGTGCTGACCAGCGAAGTCAAACCTGAGGCCGCAAAGATCATGGCCAACACCACGAACTGATAGATTGCGGCATACACCGGGCGCGCCCCTGAGAGCAGCATACCTGCCATCAGGCCAGGAATCCAGACGATGCCGAGCGACCGTAACGAATCCAGAGCCGGAATCAGGCTGGCCTCGAAAGAGGCTTGCGCGTACGGTGCGACGCTGTGCCGGGCGTCCGCACCCAGTGCCAAGGCAGTCTCCACCTCTCCGGCGTGCGCTAAAATGTCGGAGCGGAAACGGTTGAGCGCCAAGCCATTGGTGTTCATGGCATTGGCGATTAGCATACTCCCGACCGGTACCAGCGAGGTTAAAGCATTGTCAATAACGCCGAGCCAGGTCATCAAAGTAATTACTGATCCCGCTCCGCAAGCGATAGCCCAGGTTGAGACGCGGAAGGCGCCGGGCATGTCTTTAGCGCGGCGTCCGGAAGTGGCTCCAGCGGCCACAATCATCCCCGCGAGGAGAAAGACGCTCGTCCAGCGTGGGCCGTGGAGCAGAAGAAGCAGCAGAGAGCCTACGGCGACGATCTGCACCAGACCCCGGATCATCGCGATTATGGCTTCGCCCTCCAAATGAATCTCGCGCCAGCGGGCGAGCATAACCACCGCCATCGCCATCGATGCAGCTACGACGGCCTGTGCCAAGCCCAGATACAGTTGGTTGTGAACGATTAGATTAAGCATGCAATACCTCCCTTGCGGAACCAGCGCGCTTGACGCGTCCCGATTCCAGCACTAACGCACGCTGGGCCAGCCTCGCGGCCTGGGCAGTGTCGTGCGTTACCAGAACGCAGGTGATTCCCTGGTCGTCAATAATTTCCTGCAGTAGGGACTCAACACCCGATTTCGAGGTCTCATCCAGCGCGGAAGTCGGCTCATCGAGCAGAAGGACCAGCGGATGGTTAGCCAGAGTGCGGGAGACCGATACGCGCTGCGCTTCGCCGCCGGAAAGATTTGCGACATTGCGAGCAGCGTAGCCTTTCAATCCAACCCGGGCCAGCAGATCTTCGAGTGAGTCCTGAGAGAGCGTTTCTCCCCGCTGCTCTGGACCGAAGCGTAGATTTTCTACCACCGTTCCCGGAAATAGGAACGGACGTTGGGTTACCAAACCAAGTTTTCTACGCAGTTCGCGCGGCGGAATTTGTCGGTAGTCAGTGCCCTGCACAAAGACGGTCCCGCTGGTGGGTTCATCGAGGCGATTGAGCAACCTCAACAATGAGCTCTTTCCCGAGCCGCTAGGACCGACGACGGCCATGACCTCGCCGACTCGAACGTCGAAGTTGACGTCTTCAACGAGGATTCTATCGCCTACCACGCGGCCCAAGTGCTCGCTGCGCAGAATGATGGAATCGGAAATCGGGCGTGTAGTCACAGCAACCCCGTTCCACGCGGCGTCGGCATTACCGTTCTTGCGCTAGGACGGCGGCGCGGAGTTCCGTCACAATCTCCTGCGCCGCCTGGCGGGCATCCGCACCTTGGGTGACATCAAATGAAATCGCGCCCACTCGAGCGTGGCCGCCGCCGCCGTAACGCTCGCAGACCTTTGCTAGATTTACCACCGGCTCCGCAGGCGCCCAGGGGTTAGAACCGACCGAGACTTTCACCCGGAAACTGCTCTTGCTTAGTCCCACGCTGTAGATGGATTCGGGGTGCAGGTGGTAAGGGACAAACTTGTTGTAGCCCTCGAGGTCGTAGTCGCTGACGTCGAAGAATAACGTGCC
>Ga0187817_10000975_pt1 | contig 13286 bp, 7 predicted proteins | sample NC_wetland_sal_i_17_FD_132431 | JGI IMG/M metagenome (GOLD analysis project Ga0187817, IMG submission 132431) | Wetland sediment microbial communities from Neuse River Estuary, North Carolina, USA - SO4_2 | ecosystem: Environmental > Aquatic > Freshwater > Wetlands > Sediment | place: USA: North...
ATCCACGGGTAGCATCAGCCCCAGCAGGCCGGACTCACCCAGCGACACGACAGCCTCGGTAGAGAATCGTCCCGCCTTGTCGTTTTGCCCTGCGGACGGTCCCAGCACACGACTGGCGATCTCCCGGGCTTTCAAAACGGCTGAGTCATGAGTCATGAGCGCTCCTATGATCCAGAACTCTACTGGGTCGAGTCAGGATTGTCGCCGAGGAGGCGCGGCGTGGTCAAACAGTCTCTGGCCGCTGCCGGGTGTTGAACTGGCGTCGATTGTTGGAAAGTCCGGTCGGGCCTCAAAGCTACCTCCGCATTCAAAGCATGAAATGCGAACGCTGACGGTGGAGCAGATGCGGATATTTCTCAGGGCCGCAGCGGCCATTCCGCCGGCCCAGTTCCCGCGAAGCCGTCGACCGATCAATCTGCAAAATGGGAATGTCGCAAGGATTGAGGATAGTGGCGGGAGTAAACCAAGCGCATGAATTCGGCCTCCCGAATCCGCTGCACGTTCCTTGTACGAATTTTTCTATTCCAATAACTACTTTAGTTTCAAATTGTTAAAGTGGTGGAGGCGGCGGGAGTCGAACTATTCAGCGTGTTGACAGCACGTAAGTTACTGATTCTTCGTATGGCCAGAGGGACAAAAAAGGCACCATTGCCAATTCCATTGTACGTTTATTGTACGAAAATCTTTTCGCGTTCCCGCTGTGCCGACTCGCGATCACTGGGGCTTACCTTAGGTAGTCCACGACGAGTTTGCCTACGAAGAAACCGGGTCAACCATCGCCACAGCAATCCCGAGCTGACTGCCCAAGTACTCCTTCACATCATGCGGCGTCTGTGTTTTTAGCAAGTGTTGCCTGAACTCGTCGTTCATCAATTTCCTCGCGAGTGACGAAAAGACCTGCATGTGAGTGCTGCCTGGATCGGACTCGCGCAAGGCAAGTAGCACGACCATGCTGACGCGATCACCGCGTCCGGAATCCCAATTGATCGCCTCATTCAAGCGCAATACAGAAATAGAGTTGGCCGTCACCGCATCGCTCTTGCAGTGCGGAATGGCGAACCCATATCCGACGTCGGTAGAACCCATCGTTTCCCGCGCCCAAAGAGCCTTTTCCAGCGAATGCCGATCATCGGTCCTCCCCGAGATATAAAAGGCGTCGACCATTTCCTGGATCACTTCTTCCTTCGACTGGCTCGTGCTTTCCAGGACGATCAGTTCATCGCTCAGCAGAGGCTGTGGCGCGCTGCGAGCCGCGGTGGCCGCCAACAGTTCATCGACTTCTTCGCTATTCCCACAGGCCAAGGCGCGCTCAAGAACCTCGACGCAACGCTTCGAATTCAGTCTTCCAACCATGCGTCTGCATTCATGAACCTCCACGGCCGGAACACTGATTTCATCGAGGCCCAAGCCAAGCAGTAAGGGTAAATTTTGCACATCCGCCGCCATTTCTCCGCACATGCCGACCCACTTCCGGTGCTTGTGAATTTCCTTCACGAGGTGATCGAGCAATCGCAGGAAGGCGGGATGCCGCACGTTGAAGTGTGGCGCAACTCTGGGATTGGATCGGTCGGCAGCGAAGAAATATTGTGCCAGATCATTGGTGCCAATGCTGAAAAAATCCGCTTCGGCGCATAGCTCGTCGAGAAAAAAAGCAGCCGCTGGCACTTCCACCATCATCCCGGTCTTGATGTCGGGCCGATATCGAGTTCCTCGTTCGCCCAGATCGTGTTTTGCGCGATCCACCGCGGCTTTGAAAAAAATCATTTCGGCAGCAGTTGCAACCATGGGAGCCATGATTTGTACGTTGCCCACTTCCGATGCCCGCAGGATCGCCCGCAACTGAGGCTGCAACAGTTCGCGGTGCTCGCCATAGATCCGGACCCCACGATACCCAAGGAAGGGATTTTCCTCGCGCGGCAGGTTCAGGTATGGCACCTTCTTGTCGCCGCCAATGTCGAAGGTTCGAATAATCACCGGCCGGCCTTTGGCGTTGCGCGCCACTTCTGAATAGATGGCGCATTGCTCGTCCTCGCTCGGTGCGTCTTCCCGGCCCAGAAAAATCATTTCGGTGCGGAAGAGTCCGATCCCATCCGCTCCGTTTGCAAACCCCAAAGTGGATTCCTCCCCCGAAGAGACGTTCGCCGCCACCTCGATCTGCTCTCCGTCGAGGGTTACGGCTGCCTTGCTTTCCACGTGCGATCGAAGTTCGTTTCGGCGGCTCAGCGTTTTCTGTTCCCGTTCGTAAAAACGCGTGACTACTGCCGAGACCTGTGGAATCACAAAACCCCGGTCAGCATCGACCACGATTTCCCTTCCCGGAACCAGCGCCAACCGGGCGTTTCGCACCCCAGCCAGCGTCGGAATCCCCAACGAACGGGCCAGAATCGCAGCATGCGACGTTGTTGCGGAATGCTCCAGTACGATCGCCTTCAGCCACTGTCGGTCGATTCGCAGCAACTGCTGCGGCCCCAAGGTTTCGGCGACGAGCACCGAGGGCGCACTCAACTCCAACGTGGGAACTGCCCCCGTCGCGCCCACCTCCTCCAGCAATTGCAGACAGATCTCTTCAATATCGGCTGCGCGCTGCCGGATATAATCATTTTCCGAATGCCCAAGCAGGTCGATGAAAAACTCGCCTGCATCCACAATTGCCTGTGCTGCAGACTTCCCGCTCCCTATCTGCTCGGTCAACTTCTCCAGCAGCAAGACGTCATTCGCCATGGCCAGATCGGCTTGCAGCACAGCGGTACTAACCGGCGTAATTGCATATTTCAATTGCTCGCCAATTCGCTGGCGGACAGCGGCCACGGCCTCATGGATCCGTGCCAGTTCCTTCTGCATGTTCAACGGTTCCCCGGAGCCAAGGTCGTTGGGCAGGGTGATCCTTCGTACCAAAACGACCTTACCCTGCGCGATGCCCCGGCTCACGGGAATACCGCTGATATACGCGGCATGGGCTGCTTGTAGCGTTCTTGGCACCGCTCCATCGAGATCCGCCGCTGGAAACTCCGCCAGGGGAACATCGCAGCGCGGCAGGTTCTTTTCCAGGAATTGCTTCAGCGCCGACTGCGCCAGGTGTTCGTCGGAGCCACTGACGAACAGTACACAACGATCCTGGTACCGGATGTCAGCTGCAATCAAACCCAGCACACTCTTCGCGTTCGCTACCAGGCCATTGCGAAGGTTCGTTACGCTGCAATCGGACAGAAAGCGGTTGGCGACCTCCGCCAGATGGCTTGCCGGACGTGCGTGCAACCCGCTGGTCAGCGGGCAGGAAAACTCGTACTGCAATGAAGGATTCAACGTCTGCGTCATTTCACCGCTGGATGTTGAAAAAAATGTTCTCCGGATTTTTGAGAGCATCCTGCAGCGCGACCTGGATCACCTTTACGCCATGGAATCGTTCGCGGCCCTCGACTTCGATGTCCACGGCAAAGATGGCGATCTGCGCTTGCCGAATGTCAGTCTCCGTCAACTTGTTCTCGATTCCCATGGCGCCCTGGGTCTCTACCTTGATCTCATGGCCAAAGTTTTTCGCCACCTTCTCCAGCCGCGCAGCCGCCATGTAGGTATGAGCAATGCCCGTCGGACACGCCGTAACCGCGACGATTTTCATGCAGCCTCCTCGCTCCTTCTCTCGCCCGTTCTGTTTGCCCGAACCCGCAGCAGCAAGATCAAACCCGCCGTGAGGAATGTCCCTATCAGAATTGCCAGCACATATGCCGCCTTATGATCGATCAACAGCAGGAACAGGACGATGGGCCCACCATGGGGCGCGTGATCTCCGACTTGCCCTAACATGGCGATTGCAGCCGCAACGGCGGATCCGATCACGATGCATGGGATAACATGGATCGGATCACCTGCGGCAAATGGAATCGCACCTTCCGTAATCCCAATCATGCCCATAGCGATGGCCGCAAGGCCGGCTTCTCTCTCTTCCTGGCTCCACAGCTTCTTGCGAATCAGCGTCGCAAGTCCCATTCCGAGCGGCGGCGTGCAGATCGCAGCTGCGCATGCCCCCATGATTCGATAGTTACCTTCGCTGATCATCGCCGCCCCGAAAAAGAAGGCGGCCTTGTTGACGGGGCCTCCCATATCGAAGGCAATCATCGCCCCAAGCAGAAGCGCGAGCAGGACATCGTTTCCCGTACTCATCGACATGAGCGCTTGATTGGCGTAAACCATGAACATCGCAATTGGCGGACCCAGGACCTTAATCATCAGCACTCCCACGAACGCTCCTGACAAAATCGGAATTACCAGGATCGGCATGATGGGGCGCAGATATTTTGAGACCGGAATCTTTTTCAGCGCCTCTACGACGTACCCAGAAATGAGGCCGATCAGGATCGCTCCGAGAAAGCCAGCCTTCACTTGCCCAGCAAGATATCCCCCCAAGAATCCGGGTACGAGACCGGGTTTCTGTGCAATCGAGTAGGACATATAACCAGCAAGAACCGGGAACATCAAAGAAAAGGCACCGGACCCAACGTCGCAGATCAATTTGAGAATTGGGGAATGAGAGAAATCCGGACCCTTGGCAGTCATCGGGGCAAAAGCGATGGCAATTGCAATGAGGATGCCTCCGCACGCGATGAACGGAATCGCATACGACACGCCGGTCAATAAATGCTGCCTGAGTTTCTTCAGTGATTCCAGCATTCCCCATCCAGCATCGCGCCCAAGTCGCAATCCAGTTACACCCGTGTACTTGTGCTCATCCCCCAGCTTTGTGGCTAAGATCCTGCTCGCCCCGCGTACCTGGCACGACTGCCACGCAGGCTAAGTCGAGTCATACGCTCCTCTTTTCATAACCCGGACACGCAGTTGTGTAAGTATGTTTGATCTGTCCTAGTCTGGAAACAGTAGAGATGGAACGTTTATTGCACTGATGCAACATTTCGTGGCGCGACCGCCCTGGGGACTTCTTCGGCCGCCTGTGCTGTGTTCTGTGCCCGATATTCGGTGGGAGTCACCTTACATATTTTCTTGAAGACTCGGCAGAAATAAGCGGGATCGCTGTAGCAGCAACTGGAGGCAATCTCCTTGAGCGTCATGCTGTAATTCTGCAGCATGAACTTGGCCCGGTTCACCCGCACGAGGTTCAAGTAATCGTTAAACTTCATGAAACCTTCCTTGCGAAACAACCGGGAAACGTGGTTCGGGGCCAGTCCGAAGTGCCGCGCAATAGACTCGCGCGTCAGCGGCGTATGAAAGTTCTCCTGAACGTATAAACAGATAGACTCGTAGGTGCGAATGGCTTTCCGCGGACTTTGCTTTTGCGGCGCTTTTAATAGCCGCAAGCAGGCATGCAGCAGGGACTCCGTCAGAAGGCGTGCCAATGGACCTTTCGAGCGATCTGCCGCCAACACCATGAGCGCGGCAAGAATGCTGTGCGTGGGCACGTCATAGCCTCCATGGACGCTGGCTTTGACCGCCATTGCAGGCACTTGCGATCCGCCCTTGTGCCGTACCAGACTGATGCCGATCTGTTTCACCCCAAATAAAAAGGTGACCACATCCACGCGGCCTGACCAGTCGGGCTTGTTCCATGCATGATCGGGGACGAACACGGCATGACCCCGAACCGGTTTGATCAGTTCAATGCGCCCGCCGTGGGCGATCTCCATGGCATGACATCCGCAGAGCGGAAGTGACAGCCGGGGGAAGTTCGTGACGTAGGCTAGCGGGGGCGGCACGATCGTTTCGTCGCCGAAGTGCACGCGGCGCACCCTGGTTTCGCGCAGATATTCCTCCAGTTCGTGGACGATCATCCGAGCGCCCGAGGACATGCGCGGGGTTGAGGATGTCGCTTCCTGTTTCACGGAACGTTACATTAGTGCAGCTAATGTTAAATGTCTACTATTTCTTTTTCACGCGCTTCGCCTCCATACTTGCCAGCCGAACCTGATCTCGCCGGAGCGCGCCTACAGTTCGTTGTGCAGTTGGGTGAATTCACTAACAATATCGATTTGGCCGGTGCCTCGGACGCCCATACCACGGAACGGCGCGAGCTGAAGCACAAAGAGTTAACCAAGAGCCAACTTGCTGGAGAACAAATGCTGCGACGCTTCCATCTTCTGCTACAACCTTTCAGCGTGATCCTGTTGTTGCTCCATGGTGCTCTAGCGCAGAATGCGGATAAACCTGACCTCACCAAGCAACCCACGCTGTACGTCGTCGGGTACGCCCACCTGGACACGGAATGGCGATGGGAGTATCCCCAGGTTATCGACGAATACATCCGCAAGACTATGGAGGATAATTTCAAGTTGTTCGAAAAGTATCCTCACTACGTTTTCAACTTCAGCGGCGCCAATCGCTACCGTTTCATGAAGGAGTACTTCCCAGCCGACTTTGCGAAGGTGAAAAAGTATGTGGACGAAGGCCGTTGGTTTCCGGCCGGATCCTCAATGGAAGAAGGAGATGTCAACGCTCCCGACGCCGAAGCAATCATCCGCCAGATTCTCTATGGCAACCGATGGTTCCGCAAAGAATTCGGAAAGGCCAGCGCCGAATATATGCTGCCCGACTGTTTCGGGTTTCCCGCATCGCTGCCCACGATCCTCGCGCATTCCGGCGTCAGAGGCTTCTCCACGCAAAAACTGGTGTGGGGATCATCCGCACCCGGAGGAGGTCCGCAGTCGATTGAGCGCACTCCCGAAGGAACTCCCTTCAACGTCGGCGTCTGGGTCGGACCGGATGGAGAAGGCGTCCTCGCAGGGATCAATCCGGGCAGCTACGGTGGCGGCATCGAAACTGATGTGAGCAAGCCCCTCCCCCCAGAACTTCCGAACCCCGCGTTTGAGGAATTGCGAAAGAAAATTGGCGACCTGCAAAAGACACTTCAGCAGGCGGAACAGAGCGGTCAGTCCTTCGATCAGAAACAAGTTCAGGAATTCATCTCTCTTCGCCGGGAACAGTACGCACTGGACCATGGCCAGCAGGAACATGAGTTCGATCGCTATCAGGGCGACTGGGCCACTCGCGTTGAGAACAACGGGAAGGTCAGCGGCCTGTTCACCGACTATCACTATTATGGAACCGGCGATATTGGCGGTGCGCCCGACGAAGATTCCGTCAAGCGCCTCGAAGCCATCGTCACGAAAGGCAGCGTCGGACTGCCTCCCGCGAACCAATTTTTCTCCCGGAGAGATCAGCATAAGGAATGGCCCGCCATACCGGTCGGCGACGGCCCTGTTCACGTCATCTCTGCTAAAGCCGATCAGATGTTTCTCGACATCACGCCCGAAGAGGCCGTCCATCTTCCCCGCTACACCGGCGAGATGGAACTCACCAATCACTCAGCCGGTTCGTTGACATCGCAGGCGTATCAGAAGCGCTGGCTCAGGAGAGAAGAGATCCTGGCCGACGCTGCGGAGAAGGCATCGATTGCCGCGGAATGGCTCGGCGCGCGTTCTTATCCGTTGGCTCGCCTGAATGATGCGTGGACCTTCGTCATGGGCGGACACTTTCACGACATCGCGGCGGGAACGGCGACGCCACGCTCTTACGAGTTTGCCTGGAATGATGATGTCATCGCGATGAATCAATTCGCCGGAGTACTGACAAATGCGACGGAAGCTGTAGCCGCTGGACTGAATACACAGACTAAGGGAATCCCAATCGTCGTCTATAACCCTCTCAATATCGAGCGCGAGGATCTGGTCGAGGCCGGCATTGATTTTTCAGAGGGCATGCCGAAAGCAGTTCGCGTGACCACGCCGGATGGAAGAGAAATTTCCGGCCAGATTTCTGGTAACAAGATCATCTTTCCGGCGAGCGTGCCCTCGGTGGGCTACTCCGTTTATGACGTTCAGCCCGGCGCCAATCCCGAAACACCGTCGCAGCTCAGGGTTTCAAACAATGAACTCGAGAACGAGTATTACCGGGTGAAGATCAATTCCGACGGCGACGTTGCCAGCATCTTCGACAAAACTATAAATAAAGAGCTGCTATCCGGCCCCGCCCGGCTCGCCATCTCTTATGACAACCCAGAGCAATGGCCCGCCTGGAACATGGACTGGGATCAAGAACAGGCCCCTCCGAAGGCATATGTCTCCGGGCAGGCCCAAATTCGGGTCGTCGAGAATGGCCCTGTCCGGGTCGCCATTGAGGTTTCTCGTGAGACCTTGGGCTCCCGCTTCGTTCAAACCATCAGCCTCGCCGCAGGGGACGCTGGCAAGCGCGTCGAGTTCGCGAACGTCATCGATTGGACCACTCGCGAATCGAATCTCAAAGCGACGTTTCCGCTCACCGCTTCGAACCACGTTGCTACGTACAACTGGGACATTGGAACCATCGAGCGTCCGACGGCTGAGCCGAAGAAATTCGAAGTGCCGTCACATCAATGGATCGATCTCACCGATGCCAGCGGCGAATTCGGCGCAACCATTCTCACCGATTGCAAGAACGGATCGGACAAGCCTACAGACAATACGATCCGCTTGACGCTGATCCGAACACCCGGCACCGCAGGAGGCTACGCCGACCAGGGGACGCAAGATATTGGCCACCACGAATTCAGCTACGGCATTGCGGGCCACGCGGGCGGATGGCGCAACGCCCGGACCGACTGGCAGGCACAGCGCCTCAACGCGCCTCTCATCGCGTTCCAGACTTCAAAGCACGAAGGGCCCCTCGGCCGAACTTTCTCATTGCTGAAGATCAGCAATCCGCGGATTCGTGCGCTGGCCGTAAAGAAAGCGGAAGACGGTGATGAGATCGTCATCCGATTGGTCGAACTGGATGGTAAACCGCAAAAGGACGTAAGAATTACGTTCGCCTCTCCGATCACCGCCGCTCGCGAAGTCAACGGACAAGAGGAACCGGTTGGTCCAGCGACGGTCAGCGAGGGTGCGCTCGTGACTTCATTTCACGCGTACCAGCCGCGCACCTTTGCGCTGAAACTCGGGGCCGCACCCCAGAAAATTGCACCAGCGGAATCAACGCCGGTCTCACTGCATTACGACCTGGCGACCAGCACGAACGACGGTGCCCAATCGCAAACTGGCTTCGACGGCAAAGGCAACTCCTTCCCCGCGGAAATGTTGCCCTCGCAGATCACCTTTAACGGCGTGAAGTTTGAGCTTGCCGCCGCAAAAACAAATTCACCGAACGCCGTCACCGCCAAGGGACAAGTCATCGCGCTGCCGCAAGGCCGCCACAATCGCCTTTACCTGCTCGCCGCGTCCTCTAACGGCGATCAGAAATCCACGTTCGAAATCGGCGCGAACAGGGCAGAGCTGACCATCGAGGACTGGAGCGGCTTTATTGGCCAGTGGAATGATCGCGAGTGGAGTTCGAAAGACACATCGCACGACGACTATGGCGAGATGATCGGCCTCAAGCGCAGCTACATCAAACGCGCCGATCTGGCGTGGTTCTGTGACCATCGTCATGATGCGAAAGGCGTAAATATCCCCTATTCGTACTCATATCTGTTCGCCTATTCTCTGCCGCTGCCGGAAAACGCAAAAAACATAAAACTCCCGGCGAACGACAAAATCCGGATTCTGGCTATGTCGGTCGCGAACGAGAACCCGGAGGTAACACCAGCGCAGCCTCTCTATGACGTTCTGCCTTCGCCCAATGCCGGGCCCAGCGATTTCACTCTGTCGGCCTCGTCAAACACGATGTCGATATCTCAAGGCCGCAGTGGCAGTGCAAAGGTCTTCATCATGCCGCGAGGAAGCTTCGAGGGCACGGTCACCTTGGCCGCCACCGGCCTGCCGAGCGGAGTCACCGCGTCCTTCAATCCACCGAGTACTTCCGGATCGAGCACGCTCACGCTCACAGCACAACGATCGGCCGCGCCTTCCAGCACAACCGTTACTGTCACGGCACAATCCGGCAATACGTCGCACACCGCTACGATTGCAGTGACGGTCACACCAATTCTTGCCGGTACCGTGCCCGTCGATCTGAGTTCCGCTTACAACATCACCGGCATCTACAGCGACGGCGCGAAGTTCTCGCCAGAGAACAGTCTTGACGGCGATGGCTTCTCATTCTCGGCTGAGGCGATTGGCAGAGAACAGGTCGGCGGCGACGTGATTTTCAAAATCGGCCCACCCAACGCACCTGATGTTGTCAGCGGCAAAACAGTGAACCTGCCGGAAGGAAAATTCTCCAACGTCAAGATTCTGGCGCTTGCAGTCAACGGCGATCAGGAACTCCAAACCTTTAACGTAACCTATGCCGATGGCACATCGTCCACGTTCTCTCAAAACCTGAGCGATTGGGCGTCGCCGCGGAGTTTCCCCGGAGAATCAGTGGCTTTCACTCTGCCCTACCGCCTGGTAAGCGACGGATCGAAGGATTCGAACACGTTCTATGGTTTTGCCTATTCCTTCAATCTCGACAGCAGCAAAGCAGTCCGTAGCCTCAGTCTGCCGAGCAACAGAAGTGTTCTGGTGTTTGGTATTACCCTCTTACCGGCTCCCAAATAGTCGTTCAGCATTGATGTTTTGTGTCCAGGCTGCCCTTACAAAGGCTGCTGACAACGGCGTGACACGGGCAGCAACCCGTGATTATTGCCGGTGCCAGTCGGGTGTTTGAAAAGCGTAAGACCAGAGTAGAATCGAACGAGTCATGCCTTGGGGTCTCTTCTCTGCTCCGAATTCAATGCGCGTTGCCAAAGCAGTCCGCAGCTGCTTTCTTGTTGGCTCGATTTCGCTCTTTCCCGTGCTCGAGGCACAGCCACAATCGAACACGAAGGCAGAGGATCCTCGCGTGATGCAGCTCTACTCGGAGGCCAAATCGGACGAGCAAAGCGGTGACATAGCCGGCTCAATCTCAAAGTATCAGTCGATTCTGGCCATCGCGCCAAGGCTGGGGCCTGCGTACAACAATCTAGGCGCACTCTATCTGCGACAGCACCAATACACCAAGGCCATTGCCATCCTGAAGCAAGGCTTGGAAGTGGATCGTTCTATGTATTCCGCGACCATCCTTCTGGGCGTCGCTTATTACGAGGAGGGCGATTATAAGGATGCGCGACAGCCGTTGGAGACTGCGGTCCGAGCGAATCCAAAGGACAACAACGCAGAACTTTATCTTGCCAAAGACCTGATCAAACTTGAGGACTTCGGCCCCGCCGCCACGCACTTGCAGGAGCTGACCAAACGCGAACCAAACAATCAGGAGATCTGGTACATACTGGGGAACGTGTACATCCAGCTTTCCGAAGCAGCTCTCGCGAAGGTTGACGCCATCGATCCTAATTCTGTGTTATCTCACGAAATCCGCGGTGACGTCATGGCCAGCATGAAGAATTTCGATGGTGCGCTGGTGGAATACAAGAAGGCGGTTGAAATCGGTCCACAAGAGACTGGTACGCACTATAAACTCGGCAATGCGTATTGGCAGCTCGATGCCTGGGCGGACGCGACGGAACAGTTTCAAGCGGAACTAGCCAATGACCCCGGAAACTGCAACGCACGATGGAAGCTCGGCGACATTCTGCTCGAACAGCATGTGCGTCCGGAAGAGGCGCTCGACGATATCAATCAGGCTCTGCAGACTTGCCCATATCTGACGGACGTCTTGCCGGACCGGGCCACCGCACTTATTCGACTGAATCGGTACGAAGATGCAGTGCCGGATTTGAAAACGGCAATCAAAGGCAACCCGAACCAGCCGCGACTCCACTTCATGCTGGCGCAAGCCTACCGCAGTCTGGGAAGAACAGCGGATGCCAACGCGGAAATGGCCACTTTTGGAAAGCTGGAACAGAGTGCGCGCGAGGCAGAAGCAAAACACGCCGAAGAGGTGATGAAGGAAAAATCAAAAATACCCGATACGCCGCAACAGTGACGGCTACTTCGACCCCGCTCCGATGAGTGCGCTGGTCCCAACTCAAGTTCGGCCCTGTATGATGATGTTACGCCTGCGTACATCTTAACTAACGGTCCGAAAAACTTCCTCCCTGTAAAGCCGCGCAGCGATCGAATTCCGCTTTTGCTTTCGTTAAAAACCCCTCTTTTCGGTAGATCTGGCCGAGAATGTAGTGCAAGTGAGCGGTGTCGGGTGAGAGACTCACCGCTCGTTCCAATTCCGTCTGCGCTTTCACAAGCTCTACGATCTGAAGGTAGGCCTTTCCCAATAATTCGTGACTTCGCGACACCGACGGGGCAATTTGCGTCGCCTCAATCAGCACTGGGATGGCGTCCTTGGGGCGATTTTGGTCCAAGAGCAGAGTGCCCAGAGCAAGGTAGGCTTCAACATCCTTGGCGACTGAACTTGTCTGCCAGTCGATTGCGGTTTGATACGCTTTGGCAGCGTCCGGATCGTCTCCCAATCCCGCATACGACAATCCCAGGTTCTCCTCAGCTTTCACGTTTGTTGCATCGATCGCCAGGCATTTCTTGAATGCGTCGATCGCTTCCGTGAAGCGATTTTCGTTATATTTTGTGCGACCCAGCTGGTACCAGCCGTCGGAATCATTAGGATTCCATTGGAGAGATTGTGTCAGCCACTTATCCGCATCGATGGAATCACCGAGCAAAACGTAATCCATGGCAACGATCTTCAAATCGAACGCACTGGGTTTATGGTAGTGGGCTCCCGCAGTGAACTCGGTCAACGATTCTTTTGCTTTTTTTTCACTGAGCTCAATGAGGGACTTGGGGGGCGCAGCATAGACCGCATTCGGGTTGGGATCGGTCTGTTTCGCCCCAGCTTGAATTTCCCGATACAGGATATGACCAAGCAGAAAATGGGCGTCAGCCGAATCTGGCGCTCTCTTCAAGTCCTGGCGGACAACAACTTCGGCCTCGTTCAGTTGTCCCGTTTCCATCAGCGATTCTGCCTTTGCGAGGCTCAGGTCCGGCGACTTGGACAAGACTGTCGGCCGCGATACAGTTTCACTATTGTTCGGAGCTGGTGACGGAGCTGACGGCAGCGAAGAAGACGATTGAGCTGTTGCGCCTCCTGCCATCAAAAGGAAAACAGCAGCAAAACGAAGAGTGCGGAAACGGCGCTGCGGGCGAAAGAAGCTTCGCGAAGTGGACCATTCACAGATGTTTGCCTGAAGAGAAACCCATCCGTTCGGGGATGTTATATGGCTCTGCAACATCTGCTTACACGATCCAACATTTCATTTTAACTACGCGATAACTGCGCCCTTGCCTTCTCTTACAGTAACGATACAGTCGACTTTTGGCGGCGTCACTTGCTCGATGAACCCGCTGGGCCAATGGATCTCGACCTTGTCAATCTTATTCGATGATCCCAGTCCAAAGTGGGCCCGAGGGTCCGAACTGGAGCAATAGCTTCCCCCG
>Ga0187817_10000977_pt1 | contig 13278 bp, 16 predicted proteins | sample NC_wetland_sal_i_17_FD_132431 | JGI IMG/M metagenome (GOLD analysis project Ga0187817, IMG submission 132431) | Wetland sediment microbial communities from Neuse River Estuary, North Carolina, USA - SO4_2 | ecosystem: Environmental > Aquatic > Freshwater > Wetlands > Sediment | place: USA...
ATCACGCCAATCTCGCGCTTCTCATCCATCGACATCGCCGACGGTTCGAGACCGGCATCTTTGATTGCCTCAGCGGAAGCGGCAATCGCCAAAGGCACGACGCGGGAAACGTGCTTGCGCTCGCGGGCATCGACCCATGCGAGTTCATCGAATTCAGGGATTTCACCGGCGACATGGACGGGCAGTTCCGACGGATCGAAACGCGAAATGCGCTTTACTCCCGATTTGCCCGCCAGAATCGCCTGACAGAAAGCTTCTTTGCCGATACCATTCGGGCTGACCACGCCCATGCCGGTGATAACGACTCGTGGAAGCATAGATCTGAAGATTCGCCGTTAACTGCAATGCTGCTCACAACTCAGATGCCAGCCGAGCCAACCACGTACCTTATCATGGGATAATCTCTTAGTGCCGCTTGGCCTCTATATCTCGATCCCGTTCTGCCGCACCAAGTGCACTTACTGCAACTTTGCCTCGGACGTCTTCGGGCGCGCGGTCTTCCAAAAATATGTGGACCGCGTGTGCTCCGACATGGACAACGCGCAAACGCAGGCCCTCCGGATGAACGCTTCGTTCGATCCCGTTATCGATTCCGTCTATCTAGGCGGCGGAACCCCCACTGTATTGGATATACCGCAACTGGAGAGGATATTTGTCACTATCCGGCAAAATTTCCAGTTGCAGGCCGACGCCGAAATCACTGTTGAATGCGCTCCTGGTACGGTCACTCCTGGCGTGATCGATGTTTTGCAGCGAAGCGGCGTCAACCGGGTGAGCCTGGGAGTGCAGTCGTTTGTGGACATGGAAACCGCTTCTGTCGGACGTTTGCATAAACGAACCAACGTGCTCGACGACCTCGCGTGCCTACGTGCTGCCGGAGTTTCAAACATCAATATTGACTTGATCGCCGGCCTGCCGCATCAGACAGCCACGAGCTGGAAATTTTCTTTAGATAAAGTGATTGCCACTGCGGTACCCCATGTCAGCGTCTATATGCTCGAGGTGGATCAAGATTCGCGTCTGGGACGCGAGTTAATCGCCGGAGGTACTAAATATCACGCCCACTTCGTACCTGAGGAAGACCTGATTGCCGACTTGTACGAAACGGCTTGCGAACAGTTGGGAACGGCCGGCATTGCGCAGTACGAAATTTCCAACTTTGCTTGCCCAGGGCGCGAATCGAAACACAACTTGAAATACTGGACCCGGCAGCCGTACTTGGGCTTTGGTGTGGACGCCCACTCCATGCTGCTATCTTCCAATTTCAAAGACGGGATGGATGCTGTCCGGCTGTCCACGCCAGACTCCCTCGAGCAATATGTTGCCGGAGCGCCGCTCAAAACCAGTCCGATTGACCGACCTACAGCATTGGAAGAAACATTCTTTCTGGGTCTTCGGCTGAACCTGGGGGTGGACTTGCAGACAGTCGCCGCAGCGTTTGGAAATCGGGCTTTAGCCGAGTTCTCCACAACGATAGCGGATTTGGTGGAAGCCGGACTCCTGGAACATCACGGGGAATTCATTCGTCTGACGGCTCGCGGAAGGTTGCTGTCGAACGAAGTATTTGAACGCTTCATTTCATCTCCGGTACAGGGGGCTCGTTCCGACGTGTCATCCGCAGCGGATTTCCCGTTCACACTGGAGGACTGAGAAAACTGACAACGGTAACTTTCCCTCCTTCCGCCACTATGTTCTAATCAGATGTTTTGCATCTAAGCCCGGCACATTTATGGCCGCGGTGCGACTAACCTGGCCGGAGGAACTTTGGATTTCCAGCTCAACGAAGAACAGCTTCAACTGAAGAGGAGTGTGCGCCAGTTTGCCGAGCGCGAGATTCTTCCCAACGTCATGAAATGGGACGAGGCGGGCGACTTTCCCCTGGCCACCATTAAGGAATTAGGCAAGCTCGGCCTTCTCGGCACCGTTTTTCCCACGGAATATGGTGGCGCCGGCATGGGTTATGTCGAATACGTGACTGCCATCGAAGAACTCTCGCGAGTGGATGGTTCCGTAGGCATCATTGTGGCAGCGCACACGTCTCTGTGCTCGAACCATATTTTTCTCGCCGGAAGCGAAGAGCAGAAGAAGAAGTATGTCAGCAAGCTGGCGACCGGCGAGTACATCGGCGCATGGGGATTGACCGAGCCGTCGGCTGGATCTGATGCCGGCAGCGCTCGCATGACTGCCGTTCGCAAAGGAAAGAATTGGGTGCTGAATGGAACCAAAACATTCTGCACCAACGGTCATTACGCTGATGTTTTGGTGGTAATCGCGGTGACCGACCGCACCGCGCACACGCATGGGCTCTCCGCATTCATCGTGGAGAAAGGCGCCAAGGGGTTTCGTCCGGGCAAGAAGGAGAACAAACTGGGATTGCGGGCGAGCGATACGGCTGAGCTGATCTTTGAAGACTGCGTTATTCCGGCAGAAAATCTGCTGGGCAAAGAGGGTGACGGATTTATTGATGCCATGCAGGTGCTCGACGGCGGCCGCATTTCCATCGCGGCCTTGTCGCTGGGAATGGCCGAGGGTGCCTACGAAGCTGCCTTGAAATACTCCAAGCAGCGCAAGCAATTTGGCAAAGCTATCAGCGAATTTCAGGCTATCCAGTGGAAGCTGGCCGACATGGCAACTGAAATAGAAGCCGCCAAGCTGCTTACGCTGCGGGCAGCGTCCATGAAAGACGCCGGCATGAAAACCACGCAGGAATCGTCTATGGCGAAGCTGTACGCGAGCGAGGTCGCGGTCCGTTGCGCCAACGAAGGCGTGCAAATTCACGGCGGTTACGGCTTTATCAAAGACTATCCTGCGGAGAAGTTTTACCGTGACGTCAAGCTCTGCACCATCGGCGAGGGCACCAGCGAAATTCAGCGGCTGGTGATTGCGCGGCAGCTGATGAAGGATTAGGCGGCGGCAGTGGTCGGTTACTGCCGCAGTGCGTCGGATTCAGGGATGCCCCCGACGACCGCCGCCGCTCCCTGTATCGCATACCACTCTTGGCAGCACCATGGAAGCGTGGCGCTTCCAGCGCCACGAATAGATGACCTTTAAGCCACCGGCTTCAGCCGCTGTGGCACAGCGTCGAGGGTAAATCCAGGGCGTGCGGAGCCGTAGGGATAATCCCGCGGGAGCTGACACAATCCCGCACGTACGGGATTCAGATGGATGTAGCGCCTATGGGTTTCGTAGTCGTCCCAATCGCGAATACGGTGGTTGGTGAAGCTGCGTTCCCAAATCTCGGCTCGCGATCCCGTTTCCTTCCTGTAAAGGTGTGAGTATCCGCCCTTGATGAACTGCATTGCGCGTTCCAGCGCGACGGTGGACTTCGGAGCGAGCAGCAAGTGGACATGGTCGGGCATGACCACGAATTCGTAGGGCTGGAAGATTCCGCGATCGCGATAGCCAAACAAAGAGTTGAGAAATAGCTTGGACGCACGTTCGGACCGGAATAGGGGGTTCCTTCGCCAGGTGGCAGTCGTGGTGAAAAATATGCGTATGGGAAAGTCCATGCCACAGCTGCTGAAAGCCGCTCATGCCACTCCTATTCGCCCGGCTAAAAGCCGGGCGCTTCCACGGTGCTCCAGGCGACATTTTCGAATGGCAGCGGCCAAAAGAATGTGACAGGTGTCACAAGGTCCGGCGAGTTGGTCCTAGAATGGCATTTCCAGCCGTCGCATCATCCGGACCAAGGGCTCCCAAAGCTTCATTTCCTGCTTTTCGTAACGTGCTTTACACTGACTCTTTGAAGCCTGACCACCAGATCCTAGTCGAGCATCTCCGCTCCGGCGACTCCCGGGCCCTGGCGCGCGCCATCTCCACCGTTGAGAACCGCGCTCCCGGATGGACTGAACTGCTCAAGGCTTTGTTTCCGCACAGCGGGAAAGCGCGCATCCTAGGCCTGACTGGTCCGCCGGGTGCGGGCAAAAGCACCTTGGTGGATCACTTGGCGCGCTATTATCGCAAGCAGAATCGCACCGTTGGCATCATTGCCGTCGATCCCACCAGCCCCTACACCGGCGGGGCGATTTTGGGCGACCGCATTCGCATGCAGGAACATTTCTCCGACCCGGGGATTTACATCCGCAGCATGGCAACACGGGGATCGCTGGGCGGCTTGGCGCGAACCACCGCCGATGTGGCCACGGTGCTCGATGCTTCCGGCCGCGATCTGGTCATGATCGAAACCGTCGGTGTCGGTCAGGATGAAGTGGACATTGTGCGCCTGGCCGACATCACGATTGTGATCCTGGTGCCGGGAATGGGCGACGATGTGCAGAGCATCAAAGCCGGCATCATGGAGATCGCCGACATTTTCGTCATTAACAAGAGCGACCGCGAAGGAGCCGAGCGGGTGGAGCGCGAGATACGAGCCCTGCAATCATTGGCGATACGGAGTGACCATTGGACTCCGCCGATTGTGAAAACGATCGCCAGCGAAGGCAAAGGCATCGAGGAACTGGCCGCAGCCATTGGGGAATACGAGGCCTATCTGCAGAGAGAAAATCTGGTGCTGAAGCGTAACATTCAGAATTGGCAGGAACGGTTGATCGAGATGCTGCGCGATTCGCTGCTGGGGAAGGCCCGCGAGCAACTGGGAGACGGCAATGTCGCGCGCTATGCGGCGGAGGTCGCCGAGCACAAGCGCGATCCGTACACGTTAGTGGAAGAGATTGTTAGCGGGCTGGGAAGGCCCTGAGCAAGCCGTACTCGGTGAACGATGACGAAAATTGACCATCTCGGTATTGCGGTGAAATCGCTGTCTGCGGCGAAAGGCATCTATGAGAAGCTTGGCCTGAGCATCTCGCCCGAAGAAGTAGTCGAAGCCGAGCAAGTCCGCCTGGTGATGGTAACTGTGGGCGACAGCCGTTTGGAACTGCTTGAGCCAACGTCGGAGAACTCAGCTATCGCCAGGTTCATCGCCAAACGTGGCGAGGGGCTGCATCATATTTCCCTGCGCGTGCCTGATCTGTCCGCGGCAGTCGAGCGCCTGAAAAAGGATAGAGTCAGGCTGGTTTCAGAAGATATCAAGATCGGGGCGGGTGGGCATCGCTATGTGTTTGTGCATCCCTCGAGCGCAGGCGGTGTGCTGCTGGAGTTGGTGGAAGGTTAATCCGAAACAGTCACGATCCTCACGGATATCCCGGTAAGTCTTGGCGGAATTCCATGCTGCTACTCGCGGTTGACACTTCGGGCAAGCACGGCAGCATCGCGCTGGCACAGTGCGAGCCGGATGGAGCTTGTAACGTGCTTGAGGTGGCTCCATTGGTCGGAGGGACATTCTCCGCACAACTGGTGCCACAGACTGCAGCTCTGCTCGAAAGCCACGGATTCAGAAAACATGACATCGCCGCATTCGCTGTGGCTGCAGGCCCGGGTTCTTTCACTGGCCTGCGCGTCGGCTTGGCAGCCGTTAAAGCGCTTGCAGAAGTGCTAAGGAAGCCGATTGCAACTGTTTCGCTGCTGGAAGCTGTGGCAGTCGCCGCAGGCCCACGGGGAAAGCTAACTGCTGTTCTCGATGCCGGACGGAATGAAGTTTTTGCGGGCGAGTACGAGGTTGCCAGCCTTGGGGTCCGGTTGGTTCGCGAGCGACTGGTAAGTCGTGCCGAATTGCTAGACTCTGCGAACGTCGAGTTCATAGTCACCCCGGACAAGACCATAGCCGAAGCTGCTCGGTCGAAGGGACGGCAAGTGCAAGAAATCGCGCGCCCACGAAGCGATGCTATCGCGCGTCTGGGATGGAAAAAGATTCAAGCCGGAGAAACGGTTTCGCCCGAGGCTCTGGACGCCAACTACATCCGGCGCTCAGACGCGGAGATTTTCTCTCAAAGCAAGCCTTGACGGGCCATGCTCGTCGTCTCTGGGTAAGTGGTGAAAACTGGAACACGATCGTGCCCATTCGCCTCGCCACTCGCGCCGATATTCCTTCCCTCATGGCTCTGGGGAAAGACTCGCCTACCGCAGCGCGCTGGTCTCGGGCGCAATACGAGGCCGCGTTCTCCGGCGTAGCTCCACGCCGTGTCTTACTGGTTCTGGAAGAAGATGGCCCACGAGGTTTCCTGGCAGGGCAGGCTGTTGACAAAGAGTGGGAGCTTGAGAATGTCGTCGTCGGTGGCGGCGCACGCGGTCGCGGCCTAGGGACGCAACTGGTGCGCGAGTTTCTGCGCCAGGCGAATTATGCCCGTGCGGAAAACATCTTCCTCGAAGTGCGCGAATCGAATCTCGCTGCCCGGAAACTTTATGAAAAACTGCAATTTGTAAAGACAGGACGGCGGAGGGCTTACTACCGGGAACCAGAAGAAGACGCCATCCTGTATCGCCGGTCGCTCACTTGAGTTGAATCCCCTGTCTCGGAAACTATTGATAACCAAGGATATCTAGGCTGAGATTTCCAATTGAAGCGGCCGAGTTGGTGTGGTAAGTTTAGGTCGAATCTCCCGGTTAGGAGGCCTGCTGGATGCTTACTGCTAGAGACCAGCTCTTCGCCAGCCATGAAGAATTCCGCAAGCTGGCATTGGAGCACACACAGTACGAAAAGCGTCTCGATTCACTGACCCAAAAACGTTATCTAACCGACGACGAAAAAGTAGAAGAGGTGCGGCTGAAGAAGCTGAAACTTCGCCTGAAGGACCAAATGGAGAGTATTGAGCGGCAGCACCGCCAACATCTCCAGACCAACCAGGTAGCGTAGATCAGCTCCCGCCAGTGCGCGGTCCACGCGCTCAAGGGAGTTATATGTTCGGAACAACGGCGCTCGTAAGCGCCTTTTTTATTTGTGTTTAACACCAGGTGTTGAAGCGTGAACTATAATTTCCTTGTCTCCTGATGGTTCGTGACGCATATTATTACGCGCTTCCCCTGCTGGGTGCTGCGGTACTCATTGCCTTGCTGACGGCCCCCGTTTGGGCGGTGCCGGCGGTGCTTCTGGCTGGGTTTTTCTTGTGGTTTTTCCGCGACCCGGAGCGTGCGGTTCCGGACGCGGCCGATGCCCTAGTTTCTCCTGCCGACGGTAAGGTCACGGATGTTTCGCCCCTCACGATTAAGGGGGTCCGTTACTCCCACGTTAGTATCTTCCTGAGCGTTGTGGACGTGCACGTCAATCGTTCGCCCATTGGTGGCGTGATCCGGGAAGTGACTTATCACAAGGGCAAGTTTTTGAACGCAATGAATGCCGCTTCCGCCGAACAGAACGAGCAAAACGTTGTGACCGTGGAGGGTGACGGCCAGACCGTTATTTTCAAGCAGATCGCCGGCCTGCTGGCACGCCGGATCGTTTTCAATAAGAAAGTTGGCGACCGGGTCGCACGCGGAGAACGAGTTGGCTTGATTAAATTCGGCTCAAGAGTGGACGTATTGTTCGACGCATCCGCCGATCTAAGCGTCAAGGTGGGAGACCGGGTTAAAGGAGGCTCCAGCGTGTTGGGCTACGCACGCAGTTCGCAATTTGTGGCCTCCGCGCATGACCGCTCGAACAAGGAGCACGCTAATGGATGACGACCCCGAGGTTCCAGTAATCCCGAAGCGGCGGAAGGAAGACCGAGCTTCAAAGCGGCAGCGTCGGGGCATGTATATTCTGCCCTCGCTGTTTACGACAGCAAATATTGCGTTGGGGTACTATGCCATTTTGCAGGTCACGCACGGAACTCCTCAGGACTCTTCGCATTTTGATAATGCCGCGAAGGCGATTGGATTTGCCGTGTTCTTTGACGGCCTGGACGGGCGAATCGCTCGCATGACCAATACCAGCAGCGACTTCGGACGTGAACTGGACTCGCTGGCCGACGTTATCACCTTCGGCGTAGCGCCAGCGCTGTTAGCTTGGATATGGGGATTCCGGCAACTGCCGATGTTCTTGTCCTCCACGGAATGGACTGGAAGAATCATCCAATTCGGAGCCATCGCCAGTTTTCTGTTTCTGATGGCTGGCGCCAGCCGCCTGGCGCGATTTAATATCACCGCAAACCCCCAACCTTCCAATCCAGGACGTCCAGGCAAGAAATATTTTGTAGGCATGCCTATTCCCGCGGGTGCGGGCGTCATCGCTGCCGTCGTGCACTTCTCAGGAGGTGATCCGATCTCTACTTGGTGGACTGCACTCACCTGGATGGCCGTGATTGTCGCCGCCGGATATCTCATGGTGAGCACGTGGCGGTTCTACAGCTTCAAAGACATTGACTTTCGGTCGCGCCAGCCGTTCCGGCTCATCATCTTATTTGGGCTGCTTTTTGCGGGCATCTGGTTTTTCTCCAGGCCGCTGCTTTTTATAATTGCCTTAGTTTACATGTTCTCGGGAGTGTTCTGGCGACTGCAGTGGATTTTCCGGCGGAAGAGCCCTCCGCCTCCTGCCTATAAAGAGGCATCGCAAACCTCATGAGTTCCAATACCAAGTCTGCTGTACTGTCACATGCCGAGCCTGTGCTGGGAGGGAACCTTTATCGCCTTGCCATTGTGGGCGCCGCTACGCTCAAGGGCAAGGAAGTGACCGAGATTCTCAATGACCGAAACTTCCCCGCGGTTGATATCAAGCTGCTTGACGACGACGAGTCTCTTGGACGACTGGAAGCTGCCGGTGACGAAGTTACATTTATTCAGAGCGTGCGCGCCGAACAATTCGAAAACATAGACTTCACCTTCTTTGCCTCCGACGCCGACTGTACCCGCAAGAACTGGAAGATTGCGCAAAAGGCAGGCAGCGCCATTGTGGATCTTTCCTATGCGCTCGAAGATGAAGCCGGCGCCGCGATCCGATCCCCTTGGGTCGAACGGCAAGCGGGCCAAACACCGAGCCTGGAGTTGCAACCTGGCCCCGCTGTCGTCGCCCATCCTGCCGCCGTGGTGCTCGCACTGCTGCTGCTGCGTGCCGAGCAAGCTGCGCCCTTAATTCGTGCTGTGGCCACGGTATTTGAACCTGCATCCGAACACGGCCAAAAGGGCATGGACGAACTTCATGAACAAACCGTGAACCTGCTTTCCTTCCAGCAAATGCCCAAGAAGATCTTCGACACGCAAGTGGCCTTCAACATGGTGTCACGTTACGGGGAACAATCGGCGCCTGCGCTGGCAACAGTCGAAAACCGGATTCGTAATCACTTTCAGAGGATTGCCGGCCAGCGTGTCATCATGCCTTCACTTCTGCTGCTGCAAGTCCCCATTTTTCACGGACACGCCTTCGCCATCAATTTCGAAGTGGAGAAGCCTGTGGACCTCGAGGGTATGATGCAAGCACTGGCGGGTGACCATGTCAACATCACGCTTGGCGCCGAGGACGCTCCCAGCAACGTGAACGCTGCCGGCCAGGGGGACGTTCAAGTCTCCGTCGTAGCGGATGCCAGCCGACCAAATGGATTTTGGTTATGGGCTGCGTCCGACAATCTACGCATTGCCGCCGCAACCGCCGTGGAATGCGCAGAAAGCATGGCTGCAACTCGGCCCAGAGGCAAGATTCAATGAATTGGCGGGCGGGTGCGCTTGTGTTGATGTGTTTTGCCGCCGGGGGATGCGGTTACCACACTGCTGGTCACACCGTAACCATTCCCGACAATGTCCGCACGATTGCCATTCCAGCCTTCGCCAACGACACTCAGACTTATAAAATCGAGCAGATGCTGACCTCGGCCGTCGTGCATGAAATGATTGCGCGCACTCATTACCACATAGTTAGCGAAGCCGACTCAGCTGATGCCACCATGCGCGGAACTGTGCTTGCCACCTATACCACGCCGCTTACCTACGATTCACAGACGGGGCGCGCCGCCAGCGTGTTGGTGGTGGTGAGCATGAAGGTTTCGTTGACCGACAAGCAGGGCAAGGTTCTCTATCAGAATCCGTCATATTTGTTTCGCGAGCAGTATCAGGTCTCACGCGATCTCAACAGCTTTTTCGAGGAGGACTCACCGGCCTTCGAACGTTTGTCGCGCGACTTTGCCCGTACTCTGGTGTCGAATGTTCTCGAAGGGTTCTAGCAAGGGAAGTTTCTGAATACGGAGGATTTCGAGTGCGGCCGTTTGCTCAGACCGACCGCTTCATGTCGGAAGTAGAGGCGCGAAAACTCCGTCCCGCTTACGTGTTCGTGGGGGACGAGGTGTTTTTCCGCAAGCGCTGCCGCGAAGCTATTCTTCAGCATCTGGTCCCGCCAGACCTGCGTGACTTCAGCCTGTTTGAGTTTGATCTGGGAGAAACCGATCTGGCCGAGATCCTGGATCGCGCCCGCACGCCTTCGTTAATGGCGCCATTTCAGGTCTTTTTCGTGCGGGGCGTGAAGAATCTCTTCGCGCGCGGATCCAATGAAGAAAAACTCGCCTCTATCGAAGCATATTGCAAGGATCCAAACCCGGATGCCGTGCTCATCTTTGTTGCCGATCACATCAGCATTCCCGCCGATGCGCGCCGCATGGACATGACCGACAAAGATCGTTACGAGCGCATCCGCGAAACCTTGGGGCAATACTGCGCTATCGTCGAGTTGGCGCGGGTCGAAGAAGGCGAGGCGATCCGCTGGATTGGGGAATATTGCTCGACCCAGAACGTGAAAATCGAGCCCGATGCCGCCCGGGAGCTGGTGGACGCCCTCGGCGGCGACATAATGATGGTCTCCAATGAACTGGAGAAATTGATTCTTTATGTCGGCGAGAAAAGGCGCGTCACGCTCGGCGATGTCGAGACCATGGTGCTCGCTGCCAAGCAGCGTTCGCTCTACGAACTGACGGACGCTATTTCTGCGAGAGACCGCGTGCGTGCGCTAGAAATACTCGATGCGATGCTGACGACCGGCGAGGGCGACGAGGCCGCCATCGGACATCTCTATATGCTGGCCAAGACCTTTCGCCAGATGCTGGTGATTCTGGAGCGCAACGTGCGCGACCAGCGCATGTTGTGGGCAGCCTTGTGGCAGGGATTTCGTGTCCCGCCCTTTGCCGCAGAAGATATCATCAAACAGGCGCGGCGCTACAAGTCCAGGCGCGAGCTTACCCGTGCCATCCGTCTGGTAGCAAAGACCGATCTGGCCCTGCGTTCCAATCCTCCCAGCAAGGGTTTAGTGTTGGAGAAGCTGGTGCTCGATCTGACCACGGAGCCAAAACCAGAGATTCCGGGGTGGTCGCAAGAAGAGCTACCGGTGTGAAGATGAGTTATTGGTGCGTTGTTTCGGCCGCACTTAATGATCCGCATCTTTAGTGGTTCCCCTCAGATGGTGAATGTTCCTGACTATTTAGATCGGATCTCGTACAGCGGCCCGACCGCGCCAAACGACAAAGTACTACGCGCCCTTCACCGTGCCCACATGCTTGCCGTTCCTTTCGAAAATCTCGACATCGCGCTCGGCCGAAACATTGTCTGCGATGAAGCTTCCTTCATCCACAAGATCGTCCAGCAGGGTCGTGGAGGCTTCTGTTACGAGTTGAATGGGGCATTTGCAGCGTTGTTACGCGAGCTCGGGTTCAAGGTCATATTGCTTTCGGCTCGGGTCAGTCGAAGAGATGGGAGCGATGGTCCTGACTTCGATCATCTGGCGTTGCGTGTCGATCTCGATCACCCCTGGCTCGCCGACGTCGGCTTCGGAGATTCATTTCTCGAACCTCTACGGCTGCAGCCGGACGCCGAACAGCAACAAGGCTCTCAAAAGTTCCGCATCACCAGCGTAGCCGGTTCGTTGCGAATGGAAAAACAACAAGGCGACGGCACCTGGCAACGGCAATATTCTTTCACGTTGAAGCCAAGAACGCTCCACGACTTCGCCGCCATGTGCCACTACCACCAGACTTCGCCCCAGTCGCCGTTTACCCAGAAAACTATTTGCAGCCGGGCAACTCCCCAAGGCCGGATCACATTGGCGGATCGAAAGCTGATCATCACCCGCGACGCGATGAGAGACGAACGTTTGCTGGCCTCGGATGAGGAGTGGCGCGCAGCCCTAAAAGATTATTTCGATGTGGTGCTCTAGTCTCTGGATCAACGCAGCAGCGGCCTCCCTTCGCCTGACATTCCAAAGTTGAAAGTCGATGGCTTAAGGCTTATGGCCGCTAACTATTTCGCTAGGGCGTTCAGGCGCGCACTGAGACGGGACTTATACCGCGAGGCCGTGTTCTCATGAATCACGCCCTTCTGGATCGCTTTGTCCAGAGCCGAGACGGTTTGCCGGAAAACTTGCTCCGCGCCTGCTTTGTCGCCTTTAGCCAAACTTTCGCGGAGGTCGCGTAGCGCAGTGCGCAGGCGGGAGGTATTGGTGCGGTTTCGCGCGGAGCGCTTCTCGGTCTGCCGGGCGCGTTTCAGCGCGGAAAAGTGATTTGCCATTCGTCTGTTTACCTGGTCTCTATTGATTTCTATTCAAGGAACCTTCGGGTAGGCACCAAGAAACTTATTTTACGGGAGCAACTTGCCGCCGGTCAAATGCGATGCCACCTCTCCTTTGGAGTCTATCTTCACCCAGCATGACCGTTACCAATGCAGCAACTTGTAACCTGGACCAGGTTTGCATAGGGTATTGGAATCCAACCACCGGCAGTCCGCGCCGCAAGTCGGACATAGGAGGAATTCATGAAGAAAAAACTCATGAGTATCTTTGTAGTGACCGCGCTAATGTTGGCGATAACCCCAACATCCCCGGCATTTGAGCGGCATCCTGAGATTCGCGCTGCGCTTCACGCCTTGCACAACGCCAAAGATCATCTGCGAGCCGCCGCCCATGATTATCGTGGGCATCGCGAAGAGGCCATCCGCGCCATAGACGAAGCCATTCACCAATTAGAGATCTGCATGGAATTCGACTAGGCAGCAAACCAGCAACTTCCGGCAGCGTTCTTCCCTGGATGAAGGACGCTGCCGTCCTCTCACTTAGTGTTGTCCAATTGACGGGTTTCACACCAGCGGGTAGTTCCGCCACCCGCTACGCTCGGTCGTGCCGAGCCAGACTTCGCAGGATCTCAGCGGGTTCCGCTCGCTCTGTATAGTCTGCATTGGCCGAAGCGTAAAGCGCTGTACCGTCGCGGTCGAGGGTGTACGTCGCGGGTATGGGAAGTTCCCAACTGTCGTCTCCATTCGCAAACGGCAAGTTGACAAAGGCCCTCCGGTAAATCTCCTGCTGGTACCCCGGTACGCGGTACACCAAGCCAAATTGGCGAGCCACTTGATTCCGCTGGTCGCTAAGAAGTGGGAATCGGAGTTTGTGCTGATCTGCCATAAAGAATGACTGTTGCATGGTTTGCGGCGAGATAGCGATCAGTAATGCTCCGGCATCTTCGATCTGCGGCAAAACCAGATTCATGGCTTCCAGTTGTCCGACGCAAA
>Ga0187817_10000978_pt1 | contig 13277 bp, 11 predicted proteins | sample NC_wetland_sal_i_17_FD_132431 | JGI IMG/M metagenome (GOLD analysis project Ga0187817, IMG submission 132431) | Wetland sediment microbial communities from Neuse River Estuary, North Carolina, USA - SO4_2 | ecosystem: Environmental > Aquatic > Freshwater > Wetlands > Sediment | place: USA...
AACCTTCCCTTCGGCGCTGCGAATGGGAAACTGACCGCGCGCCCGCTCAATCAGGTAATCAAAGTAACGTTGCGATTTCTTCAGCGCGTCTGCGTACGCCTCTTTCCCCTGGCGCCGGATAAGCAGGTCCGGGTCGAATCCCGATTCCAGGGTCAGCACCTTGATCTGAAATTCCTCCTCCACCAGCAGTCCCAGAGTCCGCTCCGTGGCCTTGGCCCCGGCCGTATCCGGATCAAAGTTCACCACCACCTGCTTGCTGAACCGCCCCAGCAGCCGGGCTTGCAACTCGGTGAAGGCCGTGCCCGAACTGGCAATCACATTGTGAAATCCGGCGGCGAAAACCGAAATGCAGTCCATCTGGCCCTCGACCAGAATGGCGTAGTCCAGCTTACGAATAGCTTCCTTTGCCTGATCGAGATTGAAAAGCACCCGCGACTTGGAATAAATCGCCGTCTCCGGCGAGTTCAAATACTTGGGCCCGGCTTTTTCATCAGTAGAAAGCGTGCGCCCGGTGAAGGCTATGATCCTGCCAGTCTCATTCGCAATGGGAAACATGACCCGATTGCGGAACTTCGAGTACATGGCTGTGGCCGCTGGCTTCTGGCGGCTAGCTTCTGGCTCCGCACCCGCCGCTTCTATCTTGTCATCCTGAGCGGAGTCGAGGGACCTGCTGTTAGACTGCATGCCCTCCTGCTGTTTCCACGAAAACAACCCCGATTCCCGCAGAACCTCTTCGTCAAACTCCGCGCGCAGCCGGTCGCGCAGCACAAAACCCGAATCCGGCGCATAGCCAATGCGAAAGCGCGCAATCATCTCCTCGTTCAACCCGCGCCCCGCCAGATATTGCCGCGCAAACGCGCCCTCCGGACGCTTGAGCCATTCCTGAAAGTAAGTGCAGGCGCGCTCCTGCACTTCGAGCAGAACAGTTCTGAGTTTCGCGTCGCGCGCTTCAGCGGGACTGTCGTAGGCTGCCTTGGGCAGGGGAATGCCCAGCTTCTGCGCCACCGCTCGCACCGCTTCCGGAAACGTAATGTTCTCGATTTTCTGCACGAAGGCGAACACGTCGCCCGAAGCGCCGCAGCCAAAGCAATGGAAGAACTGCTTGGTGATGTGAACTCCAAATGACGCGGTTTTCTCGTTGTGAAACGGGCAAAGCCCCGCGTAGTTCTGCGCCCCAGCCTTCTTCAGCTTGACGTAGTCGCCGACAATGCGGACGATGTCGGCCTGCTGCTTGACGATATAAGCGAAATCACCAGGGTTGGCCATTGATGGAAGACATAAGGTCCGGAGGAATTGTGCGCCAGAGAGAAGCTAATGTGAATATACCGGAAGAAGTTTGCAGAGGAGAAGCTGTGGAAAATACAGCTATTCCGTTGATCTCTTCGGAAAAAGCAGGGTTTAATGAGTTGGCGATCTCGCTAGCTGGGATCCCAACAGTAGCCAATGAGGTCGGCCTAGCTCTTTCCTGGCCACGGCGCATCGGGATCAACAGAGCGCCGAATCATGTCCACGACTTGTCTCATTCGGCTCGTGGAGAGCATCCGCCTCTGCGGGTCAAGCAGAGACTTCTTTTGTAGAACCTGGATGAAGTGCGCCTTGAGATAGGAAGTTTCGGGCAGTCCTGTCTCGCCTGGTGATAGCGATAAGGTCGTGGGACTGTCCGCGCCGTAGCTGCCGAAGGGCACGATCAGCACTGTGGAAGCGTGGTCACTGAGATTCCGGTTATCGAGCGATACGACCAAGACCCAATGTCGCTTGGGAGCATCGGCCAGATGGGCAGTCCAGATTTCTCCGCGTCGCGGCTTAGGGTTCGCGGTCAAAGTCTATCCCCTGTGCGACGCTGGCCAGGGCCGCCCCGAGCCGGGCTTCCTCTTCAGCTTCTTCGGGGGACATTCGCTCAAAATATGCAGCGGTGTCATTGGCCAAACGCTCGCGATTCTCGTAAATCAGAAGCTTCTGCACCGCAGAGTCGATTGCGTCGGCCAGCGTTCGGGCCTCACCTCTCTCAATTAGCCGTTCCAAATAAGAAAGACTAACCGACGAAATCGTAGTCGAGATCTTCTGCCGGGACAATCTCGCAGCCAAGCCCATGGCGGTTCATCCTCCAATGATATGATATCTTATCATGCAAGATGGAGGACAGGTAGATGACAATGTAACTATATTATTATCTATACTATCCAATGGAATGCAATCACGCGATTTCCTTCCGCTCGAAGACTCCCCTGCTCGGCCGCTTGCGGAAGATCATTCTCACCTTCTTCCGCCAGCGTTCGTCAATGGCCACCAGCGTCCAGTCAATTTCAGGGGAAAAGTGGCGCAGCAAAGTATCCGTCGCGGGATGGACGCGCAAAGCGGGAGCGACCAGAAAAAGAATCGGCTTCGCATCGGACAACTGCTTGCCGGGAAAGTAGCCGAATTTCTGAAATTCTCCGCGCGCATGGTGCCAGGCGACTCGCGACCAGTAGTCAAGCCCTTGCAGGGGCAGGTGGACGTCTTCATCAGCCTTGAGTTCGACCACCGCCAAGCGGCCTTCCCGCGTGACCGTGAGGACGTCAATCATTGCCCGGTCGGATGCCGAGAATGCCGGAACTTGCGAGTACAAGCAGCTCTCGTCCAGACGTTCGTCGATGGCCGAGACATCCCGCACGACGAGCGATTCCAGCCAGCGCTCGGGATGCAGCCTCCATAGGGGATGCTCCCGCGGGCCTTCCGCGCGGCGGACTTCGCCGATGCTGCGCACCAGGTGGGCAAGCGCAATCGCATTTGATTCATCCAGCACCCTTTCAGCCGCGCCGACTCCGAACACAATTTCCGATGGGCTGCGGAACGCCTTCGCATCCTGCGCCAGACGCGCCCGGGCAAATTCCAGCCCCCTGCAACGAAACGCAATCTCCGCCGGAGAAAGAATTGCAATTTCAACTTCGGGCATGAGCGCGCGAACTCGCGTGATTGGCTCGGCAAAACGCTGCATCGCCGATGCTTCATCAAACGAATGGACCAGCCGCGTGGCCACGTTCCCGCAATCGAAAACGTCAGTCTCTTACAGAGCATCCGTGCGTTCGTCAAATTCATAAAGCTGCCACTTGGCGACATCGCGGTCAAGATGCACCATGCGCTCCCGCGTCAGCGCCGAAGCCCCGGCAGGGACGAACAGCATCAATCCTTCCACCAGCAGCTTACCCGCCTGCGCCTGGCGGCAGGCATCGAGCCAAAGAATGCCAAAGGTCAGCGCGGCATCGATCGAAGCCTGGGTTTCTTGTCCGTTTACCCCTAAGACTGCAAAACCAGATTGCCCGCGCCGCAGCAAACCACGAGCATAGATCGGCCCGAAAGACCGCTCCAAATCCATGGAGGTGCTGAGCTGCGCGACGTTGTACCCGGCAAAGCGCCGTTGAAGCACGCGATGCAGAACGCGCTGATAGGCAAGCCTTGCTGCCCGCTTCGCCGTTGGAGTCCGCCGGTCGCGCTCGCGGCAGATTTCGAGCTTCGCCGGCTTTGCCTGGCCCATGCGCTGCACGGTCAGGCGGAGCACTTCGTGCTTAATCTCGGCGTTGAGCACTCGGCGAACGATGTTGCGCTCCTCCGACCAAAGGTGAACGAGGCACTTGTGATGCTCGCCCGAAATCGAATACTTGGATTCAGCCAAATCGAAAATGACGGCGCCGTCTTCGATGATTACCGCATCACGCGCGCAGGCCAGAAAATCCTCGACTTCGCGCATGAGGGATTCGGGAGTCATCTCGCGATTGTTGCAAGGGTGTTCCGGGACGTCTGTGACGGATGAACAAGCTGACGGTCTCCGTCCCCCTCGTCATCCCGAGCGGAGTGAGGCGAGGCCGAACGAAGTCGAGGGATCTGCTTTTCGTCCCGTGTGGGATAATAGGAGTTCCGCGCGGAGTCCATACAACATTAGGAACATCTAATCAACGTGGAAAAAAACAGATTCTTCTTCGAACACTACGGCCTGACTGAACGCGACCTCGAGCAATATCTGGCAGCGGCTCTTTCCGCCGGCGGCGACTATGCCGACCTTTATTTCGAGTATCTTTCCTCCACCTCGCTGATGGTGGACGAGTCCATGGTGAAGTCCGCGTCCCAGGGAATTTCAGCGGGATGCGGAGTGCGCGTGATCGCCGGCGAACGCACCGGCTACGCTTACACGGACGATCTTTCGTCCGAGCGCATTCTCCACGCCGCCCGCACCGCCGCTCTGATTGCCAGCGGCCCGGCCAAGACTCCGTCGGTCGGCTTCCGGCAGAAAGCTGCTCGCAGCCTGTATCCGGTTACGTTGCCCTCAGTGGATGCGGAGATCACGGCCAAGGTCGAGCTGGTCATGCGGGCCGATCAATCTGCGCGCGCCTACGATCCGCGAATCAAAGAGGTCCGTGCCAGCTACGCTGACGAACTCCGCAACATCCTCGTAATCGGATCGGATGGCACCTTCGCCGAAGATTCCCAGCCGCTGGCGCGAATAAATGTTTCCTGCATCGCTAAGACCGACGGCAATTCGGCCCGAGGCAGCGCCGGAGGCGGAGGCCGCGTGGCTTTGGACTTTTTCTTCGGCGAGAAAACGCCCGAATATTTCGCGAAAGAAGCTGCCCGGCAGGCGCTGTTGCAACTTGACGCGCGCGAAGCTCCGGCGGGCGAAATGGAAGTTGTCCTCGGCCCCGGCTGGCCGGGAGTGTTGTTGCATGAAGCGGTCGGCCACGGCCTGGAAGCCGACTTCAATCGCAAGCAAACCTCGGCCTTTGCCGGCTTGATCGGCAAGCGGGTGGCCAGCGAAAAATGCACGGTGGTGGATAACGGCACCATGCCCTGGCGGCGTGGTTCGTTGAACGTTGATGACGAAGGCCAGCCCACGCAAAACACGGTGCTCATCGAAAAAGGAATTCTGAAAGGCTATCTCAGCGACAAGCTTTCTGCGCGCCTGATGGGAGTTGCCGACACCGGCAATGGCCGCCGCGAAAGTTACGAGCACATCCCCATGCCGCGCATGACCAATACATACATGCTGGCGGGCGAAGACGATCCGCAGGATATCATTCGCTCGGTCAAGCGCGGGGTGTACGCCGTAAACTTCGGTGGCGGGCAGGTGGACATCACCAATGGAAAATTTGTTTTTTCGGCGTCGGAAGCCTATCTGATTGAAGCCGGACAAGTCACTGCGCCAATTAAAGGCGCTACGCTGATCGGGAACGGACCGGATGTGCTCACGCGGGTTTCTATGGTCGGCAATGATTTGAAGCTCGATGAAGGCGTCGGCACCTGCGGCAAAGATGGCCAGGCGGTGCCCGTGGGCGTTGGCATTCCGACGCTCAAAATCGACCGGCTAACCGTAGGAGGCACTGCCAAGCGCGACACCGGCGGCTTCATGCAGTAGACCTTTTCACCACGGAGACACAGAGTCACAGAGAAGAACTTACTTGGAACTTGTCATTCCAAAATCATACCCAGTTGCTTTGGAAAATAAAGTAGTTAAGCAATCAGTTGTTTTTCTCTGTGTCTCTGTGACTCTGTGGTGAGCGATTTTATGCCTCAAACTCAACTAGAAACTCGCACCCCGAAACTCGAAACTGACCTCCGCGATCTCGCCCAGGACATCGTCCGCCGCGCCATGCAGGGCGGAGCCACAGCTGCTGAATGTGTCGTCCGCGAAGGCGATGAGTTTTCCACGCTGGTGCGTCTCGGCCAGGTCGAAACTCTAAAGGAATCCGGCTCCAAATCCATTGGGGTGCGAGTCTTTCACGGCAAGCGCGCGGCCAGCACTTATTCGAGCGATTTTTCCAGCGCTGGTCTCGACCGCATGCTGAAATCTGCGCTCGAACTGGCGAAGATCACATCCGAGGATCCCTATGCCGGTATCCCTGAGGCGGCGCAGTTGGGAGCTCTGCCGGGCGATCTCGATCTTTACTCGGCGGATGTGTATTCGCTTCCCGGCCCGGAACGAATCAGCTATGCGCGGCGCACCGAAAAAGCCGCGCTCGATTACGACCCTCGCATCAAGAACTCCGACGGCGGCTCGTTTGACGCCGCTACCGGTCACAAGATCCTGGCCAACTCTCACGGATTCGTCGGCGAATACCAGCGCTCGTATTGTTCCATCGCCGCCGTCCCCATCGCACAAAGCGATAACGGCGCCATGCAGCGCGACTATTGGTTTTCCGTGGCTCGCAGCCTGAACCGACTGGAATCTCCGGAGCATGTCGGCAAAGTTGCGGCGCAGCGCACCTTGCGCCGTCTGGGCGCACGCAAAGTGAAAACTGCGCAGGTTCCGATTGTGCTTGACCCGTTGGTGGCGACCTCAATGCTCGAGCACATTTTCGAGGGCGTAAACGGCGACGCGGTTTATCGCGGAGCTTCCTTCCTGGCAGGTAAACTCGGACAGAAAATTGCTGCCGACCATTTCAACGTGATCGACGACGGCACTATGCCCGGAGGTTTCGGCACCAGCCCATTCGATGGCGAAGGTATTCCCACGCGGCGAACCGTTGTGATTGAGAATGGTGTGCTCAAGTCATATCTGTTGAATACCTACACCGCCAAAAAGCTGGGCCTCGTGACGACCGCGAACGCCTCCCGTGGATTAGCTGGCACACCGGGCATTGGCCCCGGAAATTATTTCCTGCAGCCGGGAACGAAGACACCGCAGCAGATCGTCGGCGAAATCAAAGAAGGTCTTTACGTCACCGAATTTCTCGGCCACGGAGCGAATCTGGTCACCGGTGACTACTCCCGCGGCGCTTCCGGCCTTTGGATTTCCGGAGGAGAACTGGCCTACCCCGTGGAAGAGATTACCGTCGCCGGCAATTTGAAAGAAATCTTCTTCAATATCTCGGAAATCGCGAACGATCTGGAATTCCGCGGCGCGGTGGCGAGTCCAACGATTCGAATTGATGGTCTTACAGTCGGCGGCGAATAAAAGGGGTCGGACAAAGGTCTCGGGTTGGGTGTTACGAGGAATCGTTGCGTAATCGCCTGTTCTTGACAATTATGGTGGAGTCCCGGGTTCTTGACGTACCATTCATTGGTGCATAATCTTCGACAGCCGCGTTTAGCTGCGCCGGTGCTGCACGCTTGTCTCTTCGCACTGACGTGGGGCCTCTTTTGGGTGCAGCCGCAACCGCTGGCTAATGGCCCGGCGGATTGGCCCTTCAGGATTCTCTTCTGCGCCGACTTGCCGATTTCTATAATTGCTTTCGGTGTGATGTTCAATTCCGACGAGCGCTTCCCCTATGCCTTGGCCGCGTGGGGAATTCTTGGAACGCTCTGGTGGTACTTCTTAGGTCGTTTAATAGAGGAGCGGAGGCGTCGTTAAAATCGCTCTTCTGATTGCTGTTGTAACATCGCCATTACACCAGCAATCGCTGCCAAGCACGCCCACGATGAAATAAGTTCTACTCTGGCTCGCAGATTTCCACAAACGCCACTCAGTCAAATCGACAATCAATAGTCAACAATCTAGAATCCCTCCATGGGCGGCTTCATCGAGCCATCGCCGGTGCAGGAAGATCGCGAGTCCAACCTGCGCCCCATTCTGGTGGGTGTTGTGACTTTGTTGGTGGTGATCGGAATCCTCTTCGTCCTGTCGCGTGCCAACCGCAAGACGCCTGCTGCGCCGCATCCCTACGCCGTCAATCTCAAAATCTCTGATCTCAAGCTGAGCGCGGCGGAAAACTTCGTCGGCGCCAGCGTCACCTACATTGACGGAACCGTCACCAACGCCGGCGCTAAGACGGTAGTTCGTGCCGTGGTTCACATTGCTTTCAAGAACTCGCTCGGCCAGGTCGTCCAAGCCGAGGATGACCCCTTGCAGGTTCTGCAAACCGGCGGACCGTATCCCGATACCGTCGATCTCAGGGTATCCCCGCTCGCGCCGGGGCAAAACAAGCAATTCCGCCTGACCTTCGAGCACATCAGCACGGACTGGGATCAGGCTTATCCCGAACTGCAAGTCACAGATGTGACTGTGAAATAAGAGAAAGACGCCGCAGGTTTTCGCGGATCAACACAGATAAGCCTTCCCTTTCTCGTTTTTCTTGATCCGCGTAGATCCGTGAAAATCCGTGGCGAATGATTTAGTCCGCCGCCACCTTCGCCGCAGCTCTGACCGGGCGTGCGCGCAGCAATTCTTGGACCTGCAGCGCAATGTCGGCTGCCAGCAGGGCAAACACGTTGCAGGCCCACACCACCGTTTCGGAGACGTTGCCCCCGAGATTTTCCCAGCCGGTCACGCCCAGGACCACGCGAACTTCGAGAAAGATGAGAGCGATTGCAAAACTGCGAGTCATCCAGCGGCGGTGCTGCTCGACTTTACCCAGGCGAATAAACGCAAGAGCAATCAGGGTGGTCACGATCCACGTGGTGGCCTGCGTCGCGGCCGCGAAGCTGAAGGATCGCGCTGCCCCCGTTCGCTCCTGAAAGTATTGAATGTAGAAGCCGAAGGGCGCGGCGATGACGACGCCGCCGATGTAAATCCGGCCGACGACGCGATGCAGCTTGGCGAAACGCCGCCGCAGACGGTCCGAGAACTGCATCGGAGCCAGCAGCAGCGCGCACGCTCCCGCCAGGCCGTGAGGTAGCAGATACCACCGGAACGCATGAATATGCTGCCATTCCGGGTCCTGCGCGTTGATCAGAAAGCTTTCATCGTGGACCAGAACGTAGGCCAACATCAGACCGATGAAAGCAAACACAAGATACTTCGCCCGCGAATTCTCTCGCAACTTCGACCGTAACTTTGACATTCGTGGAAGGGAAACCGACGCAGTGGTCAACAGGGTCCTCCAGAGTCGAGAAATGTCCTGCGGAACATACACTACAATGCTTCTATGTCAGAAACAAAAATATTCCGGCTGACGGCTTCTGTCAAAGCCGCGGGTTGAGCTTCCAAGCTGAGTCCGGCGGCGCTGGACACGGTGCTTGGGAAATTAGCCCGGCAACATGATCCGAATGTCTTAATCGGCTTCGACCACGCCGACGACGCCGGAGTGTATCAAATCGGGCCCCATCAAGCGCTGGTGCAGACCATCGATTTCTTTACGCCCATCGTGGACGATCCCTACACCTTCGGCCAGATCGCCGCCACCAATGCACTCAGCGACGTGTACGCCATGGGAGGAAAGTCGCTCACCTCGCTCGCGATAGTTTGTTTTCCGGAGAAAGCTGATCTGGAGATACTGCAGCGTATCCTGGCCGGCGGCCTGTCAAAGATGATCGAAGCCGGATGCACCGTGATCGGCGGCCACAGCATCCGCGACGAAGAAATCAAGTTCGGATATTCCGTGACTGGCCTGATCGATCCTGCACGGGTTTTGAGCAATGCTGGAGCCAAGCCGGGCGATCGTTTGCTGTTTACCAAGTCCCTCGGCACGGGCGTGATCTCGACCGCCATCAAGAGAGAAGCCGCCAAGCCGTCCTGGATTGACGCCGCGATTGCCTCCATGACAACGCTGAACAAGAAGGCCGCCGAGGTCGTGGTTGCTTGCGTGGTGACGGCCGCCCCCGGCCGTCCGGTCGAGCGAAGCTCGACAGCCCAGACGTTCTCCGTCCACGCCATGACCGACGTCACCGGCTTTGGCCTGATCGGCCACGCCCGTGAAATGGCCCTAGCCTCGAACATTTCTCTGCGGCTCTACGCCAGCCGCATCCCGCTGCTCGAAGGCGCGCTGGATTGTGTTCGCGCGGGATATATCCCCGCCGGTCTCAAAGCTAATCGCGAATTCGCCGAGTGCGTTGTCGGATACGAAGGTGGCATCAGCGATGAAATGAGAACCATCCTTTTTGATCCCCAGACTGCCGGTGGCCTGCTCATTTCAGTTGCGCCAGAGAGTTCTGCGGCACTAGCGCGCGCCCTCAATGATGCGGGAGTTCTCGCTGTCGAAATCGGCGAAGCTCTACGGCAGACCAAGCCGCTGATCAGCGTAGGTATCTAACCGCTGAAAACAAAAGGGGCGGCCGACAGGCCGCCCGCATGAAACTGAAAAACAAAACCGCTCTTACGCTCTTGCCGGACTTTCCCCACCCTTGGCAAGTCCCGGCCGTCCCGGATCGGGCTTCAACACCTGCTGCACCCCACCGTCGTCGGACTTCGGCGGAGGAATGATCTTAGGCAGCTCTTTGCCTTCGATAATCAGTTTGATTTCGTTGGCATCGAGCACTTCACGCTCCAGCAGGGCGAGAGCGATCCTCACCAGCGTGTCTTGACTTTCGCCGAGAACGTTCTTTGCCGTGTCATAACCCTGACCAACAATGCGGCGAACTTCCTGATCGATTTTAATCGCCGTGGCTTCGCTATAGTCGCGATGTTGTGCGATCTCGCGCCCCAGGAAGATTTGCTCTTCTTTCTTGCCGAAAGTCAGCGGACCGAGTTCGCTCATGCCGAATTCGCAGACCATCTTGCGGGCCAGTTCGGTGGCCCGTTCAATGTCATTGCCGGCGCCGGTGCTCATCTGCTTCAGGAACATCTCTTCGGCGATACGCCCACCCATCATGATGGCAATCTCGGTCTCAAGATATTCCTTGGTGTAATTGTGCTTATCGTCAATGGGCAGCTGCATGGTCACGCCCAGCGCCATGCCGCGCGGAATGATAGTCACCTTATGCAACGGATCGGAATTCGGCAACTTGGATGCCACCAGCGCATGACCGGCTTCGTGGTAGGCGGTGACCTTTTTCTCTTCTTCCGTGAGGATCAGCGACTTGCGCTCCACCCCCATCAACACTTTGTCCTTGGCAACTTCGAAGTCGTATTGCAGAACGGCTTTGCGGTTCTGCCGCGCCGCGCTCAAGGCAGCTTCATTGACCATGTTGGCCAGATCGGCGCCGGAAAAACCCGGTGTACCCCGAGCCAGCACGGAGAGATCCACATCCTCCGCCATCGGAATCTTGCGGGTGTGAACGCGCAAAATTTCTTCTCGTCCGCGAACATCCGGGCGATTGACCACCACGCGCCGGTCAAAACGTCCGGGGCGCAGCAGCGCAGGATCAAGAACGTCAGGCCGGTTTGTGGCCGCCATCAGGATGACGCCTTCGTTCGACTCAAAGCCGTCCATCTCGACCAGCAATTGATTTAGGGTCTGCTCGCGCTCGTCGTGTCCGCCACCCAGGCCGGCGCCGCGATGGCGGCCGACCGCGTCAATTTCATCAATGAAGATGATGCAAGGAGCGTTTTTCTTGCCCTGCTCAAAGAGATCGCGCACCCGGCTGGCGCCGACCCCAACGAACATTTCAACAAAATCCGAGCCGGAAATTGAGAAAAACGGAACATTAGCCTCGCCGGCGACCGCTCTGGCAAGCAGGGTCTTGCCCGTCCCCGGAGGTCCCACGAGCAGCACACCTTTGGGAATTCGTCCGCCCAGTTTTTGGAATTTTTGCGCCTCGCGCAGGAACTCGATAATCTCCTTCAACTCTTCTTTCGCTTCCTCCACGCCAGCCACATCTTTGAATGTGACTTTCTTCTGCTGCATAGAGAGCAAACGTGCCCGGCTCTTGCCAAACGACAAGGCCTTGTTTCCGCCGGTCTGCATCTGCCGGATCATGAAAAACCACAGTGCGGCCAGCAAGATGAGCGGCGCGAGATTCAGCAGCCAGCTCGGCCAGCCGCCGCTGTTAGCGTCATGGAAGGTCATGACCACGCCCTTTTCTTGGAGGGCCTTGATCATATCGGGATAGTTGGCCGGGGCCGTGGTGTGGAAAGCCGAATTATCGCTCCGGTGGTGCCCACGCACTTCCATGCCGTTGATGGTGACCTCTTTTACGTTGCCCTGGTCCACATCCGTCATGAACTGCGAGAAGTTGATCTCCGCCTCTTTTTGGCCCCCACCTCCGGCTTTGACCACCTGCCAGAGTAGGAACGCTGAAAGCACAATGACCAACCAAAACACTACCGTCTTAACTGTCGAATTCACCTAAAGGGCTCCTGAGAAAGTGGCGCCTTCCAAAAGCGCAACTGGCACTCACCTCTTTTAGATGCCAGCTACGAGGTTTGGATAGAGGAAATTGCCAGCCCTACCATTCTAACCCGTCTTCGGAAAGAATGAGCGCCCTTGTTTGGGTAACTTAAGTCATGCGGCTCTTCAACTTGCAGCTGCCAGATATGGAAGATTGCGCTGCGTTTGCCCGGGCGAGCCCAAACCGTAGCCGATTAGGAAGCTCTCATCCACGAGAAATCCAAAATAGTCGGGCTGCAATTGCACCCGGCGAGCGGATTGACGGTCCAGCAACGTGGCCACCTTTACCGAAGCCGCGCCCCGGGCGCGCAGGTCATTCATCAGAAACTCAGTGGTGAGACCGGAATGGATGAGGCCTTCAATCAGCAGCACATGCTGCCCGCTGATATCTGGTTCGTGGCTGAAGAAAATCTCCACAAAGCCGGCGGGCGTGTTTTCCTGTTCCCGGCGATACCTCGGCTTGATGAACTGGCAAGTCACAGGGACCTCCAGCGCGCGGACCAAATCGGCCATGAACATGAATCCATTTTCCAGCAGGGCCAGAGCGTGGATGGTCTTGCCCTCATAGTCATCGGAAATTTGCCGCGCCATCTCCCGTACGCGCTTCTGGATCTGCTCGGTCGGGATCACGATGCGCAATTGATCAGGCTTTGCGATCTGATTCATAGGTTTTCGAGGACGCTCGCCCTTCTCATTCCCGTTGTCTTTTTCAGCCTTCGCAGACGCCGTCAACGGCCAGGGCGTGCCGAAGAACCTGCTTTCCCGGCTGGTTCCCCCAGCGGTACCTCTCGAATCAATACTCCCTCGGCTTGCTCCGGCAAACGCGCCGTCGCGGGGAAGCCGCGCAGCCAGACCACACCTTTATTCTTACCACTGACCACCCCCGGCCACAGCTTTCGTTGCGAACCAGTGACGTGCCGCGCCTGCAACAACTCCTTGACCTTCTTGGGAACCTTGGTATGCGCCGGCCAGAAGCGGTCTCCCGCCCGCCAGTTTCGCACTCGCAGTCCGCCGGACAGCAACGCCCGGTCCAATAAATCCTCACGATTATACTGCCCAGCCTCATTGCTCTGAATCACTACCGCCTCAAAACGCGATCCTGTCTCGGGAACCTCGACTGCTCCCGGCAGCGGCAGGCAATATTCGTAGTCGGATTCTTTCACAGCGGCAGTACATTCGGGCTCGAACCTCAGTTCGTTCTTACTCCGTGAAACTGTCCAGCCTTGTGGCAGAACCGCTTTCCCTGACTCGGTTGCGATTAGCTCTAGAATCTCGCTCACTTGCCGGAACTCAAGCCGCAGACCGAACGACTCGCAGGCCGCCCGA
>Ga0187817_10000980_pt1 | contig 13272 bp, 12 predicted proteins | sample NC_wetland_sal_i_17_FD_132431 | JGI IMG/M metagenome (GOLD analysis project Ga0187817, IMG submission 132431) | Wetland sediment microbial communities from Neuse River Estuary, North Carolina, USA - SO4_2 | ecosystem: Environmental > Aquatic > Freshwater > Wetlands > Sediment | place: USA...
CATGCCCCCCTCGCCCGTTCGCTACCGCCCGAGTCGAGTACGGCCCGGTGGCGCGTGCCGAGCATCGTTGCGGACATTTCCATTGAGCCGCTGAAACTGTCCGAGGACGAACCGCGGGATGCGCTGCAAGTTCTTCTGGAAGCTGAAACGGCTTCAGAATCGATAGCCTCAGCGGCGGTCGCGGAAAATGGCCACGCAGAAGGGCCGGTCGAACCGGGGCAGGGAGCTTCTCCTGTGACGGGTGGAGGGCTCGGCTCAACGGAAGCCTGGCTTCGCGTTGAGGCCGGCCGCATTGACGCGGTCATGAACCTGATCGGCGAATTGATCATCGGAAAATCGATGCTGCACCGGGTCATCAACGAGTTCGACCAGAGGTTTCCCAAGGATGCGCTGCACAACCGACTGGGCGACGTGCTTTCCTTTCAGTCGCGTGTCCTCGGAGAGCTCCAAAAATCGGTGATGAAAATCCGCATGGTCCCGGTCGAACAGCTTTTCCGGCGCCTGCCGCGCATCGTTCGCGACGTGGCGAAAATTCGCAAAAAAGAAATCGCCATCGAAATGGCGGGGCAGAACACGGATTTGGATAAAAGCGTGCTCGATGCCCTCGCCGAACCGATGGCCCACCTGGTGCGCAACGCCGCCGACCACGGCATTGAAACGCCCGAAGAGCGCCTGGTGCACGGAAAATCCGCCCGCGGGACGATCCGCCTGGACGCCTATCACCAGGGAAATCAAGTGGTGATCGAAGTTTCCGACGACGGACGCGGCGTCAATCACGAAAAGCTGTTAAAGAAGGCCGTGGAAGCCGGGGTCATTTCTCAGGAAGAGACGAAATCGATTTCTCACGAAGAAATCCTCAAGTTGATCTTCCATCCCGGGCTGACCACCGCCGAGGAAGTGACCGAAATCTCGGGACGCGGCGTGGGCATGGATGTCGTCAAGACGGTGATGGACCGGCTGAAAGGGAGAGTGGTGGTGGAAAGCGAGCCGGGGCGAGGCACCACTTTTCAACTCATCGCGCCGCTGACATTGGCGAGCATTCAGGCGCTGATGTTCCGCGTCGAGAAACAGCATTATGCCGTGCCGCTAGACTCCGTGATTGAGATTTCCCGAGCCACCGACAATGAGATTCACAGGATCGACGGGCACGAGGTGATTCGGCTCCGCGACCAGGTGTTGAGCGTCGTGCGACTGGACCAGCTCATCGCCGCCGCGCCAGTTTCGCAAAAGTCGCGGCACTTCGTGGTCACGATCGGCGCGGGGAGCCACAGGTTCGGTCTGATCGTCGATGCTCTGGTCGGCGAGGAAGAACTGGTGATCAAGGCGTTTGAAGACCGCCTGGTGGCCTCCGAACTGGTAAGCGGCGCTTCCATTTTGGGCGACGGGACCGTGGTCCTGATTCTGAATGTCCCGGCGGTAGTTTCGCACCTGTCGCAAAAGCGGCTTCTTGAGGTGGCTGTATGAGGAGAAGCCCCGTTCGCGTGCTGGTCGTGGACGATTCCGCGCTGATGCGGAAATTGATTCCACAATTATTGCAGGGCGACGCCTCCATCGAGGTGGTGGGCACCGCCATGGATGGAATCCTGGGGCTCAAGAAAATTGAAGAGCTGCGGCCCGACGTCGTGACGCTCGATCTAGAGATGCCGAGGATGGACGGCCTCGATATGCTCCGCGAGATCGTCAAGCAACATTCCATTCCGGTTATCGTGGTGAGTAGTCACACATCCAAGGGCGCGTATTCCGCCTTGAATGCACTCAGCCACGGCGCCTTTGATTTCGTCGCCAAGCCCACGGACGCGTCGAAAGGCGGGCTGGAGCAAATTGCCAGGGAACTCGCCGTCAAAATTAAAGTGGCGGCGATCTCGGGGCCGCCCAAACTGACATTCCATCCGGCGGCTCATGCCAGCCCCGTGCCGAAACCGCATCCGACGAAGGACCGGCCCTCGCGCATCATCGCGATCGGCGTATCGACCGGCGGACCAAATGCGCTCGATTATCTGTGCTCGCAGCTTCCGGCGGACTTCTCCGGCTGCCTGCTGATCGTGCAGCACATGCCCGAAGGATTCACGGGAATGTTCGCGCGGCGGCTGAACGATTCCTCTCCGATTCATGTGTCGGAGGCGCTGTCCGGAGACATTCTCAGCCCCGGCCGGGCCTTTATTTGCCCTGGCAACCGCCATTTGAAAATTCGGCGGACTACGCAGGGAGACATGATCGTTCTCGTAGATCAGGCGCCGGTGAACGGCCATCGTCCGTCGGTGGACGTGCTGTTTCGCTCCGTCGCAAAGGAACTCGGCAAGGAAAGCGCCGCGGTCATCATGACGGGAATGGGCGATGACGGCGCAGAGGCCATGAAGTCCGTGCAAGCGGCAGGCGGCGTGACCATCGCGCAAAGCATGGATACTTGCGTGGTCGACAGCATGCCGCGCTCGGCGATCGAAGCCGGATACATCGGGCGCATCGTACCGCTCGAGGCCCTTCCCAGTGTTCTACAGGTTCTGTGTCAGGAAGAAAGTTCCAATCCGCGCGGCCCCACAACGGAGCTTGAGACGCTTCGAGGAGGACGGCGATGAGAAAGTTCGTGAGAGGAGAAAGTCATCATGGAGTTTAAACCTCTAACCTCTGGAGATCAGCCGAAGATCCGCTTTCTTGTGGTCGACGACTCCGTCTTCGCCCGCAAGAACATTTGCAAGATGGTGGAGGCTTTCGGCGGCGAGATTGCCGGCGAAGCGGGCGACGGCGTCGCGGCTATCGCCAAGTACAACGACACGCGCCCGGACATCGTGTTAATGGACATCACCATGCCGAAGATGGAGGGCATCGAGGCGGTGGAGCACATCGTCCACGATCACCCGAAAGCGTGCATCGTCATGGTTTCCTCGGTGGGATATCAGGACAACATTCTCTCGGCACTGCAGAAGGGCGCACGCCACTTTGTGCAGAAGCCCGTGAAGCCCGAGGCGTTTTACGAAATCATCCGCTACGTGTTGAACGAAAATTCCGCTCCGGAGCCCGCCGGCGTGGAAGGAGCTCAATCATGAACATGGAGTTAATCCAACCGTTCATTAATTCGCTGGACGCGGTCATCTCCGAGATCATGCGCTGCAACGCGCGAATCGCGGATGTGACGATGGAGATGGGGAGCTACCAGCGGACTGGAGTCGCGGCCCTCGTCACCCTCAGCGGAGATATTCAAGGGCGCATCATTCTCGATATGGACACAGCCGCGGCTACCCAAGCAGCTTCCGATCTCGCGGGAATTTCAGGAGAACCTTCGGAAGAAACGGCGCGCGAGATCATCTGCGAACTGACCAACATGGTGATCGGCAACTCCGTGACGCAATTGAACGACCGCGGATACAAATTCAAAGTCCATCCGCCCGAGCTTTTCGTGATCGATGTGGGGCCACAGGGAATGCTGGACAGTGAGACCGTTTTGCTCCGATTTGAGTTGCCCAAGGGCGCCGTATTCCTGAACATCGCCGTGCACGACAATGCGCACGAGTTGGTTGAGATGCAAGCCTAGATTTGTTCTGCCTCCTAGAATAGAATTCTCCGCTCTACGTGCGGCGTCGCACATCGCATTCCGTTTTTTCCTTCCTGTCCGCATTTCCCCATAACGAATAGATGCTGAAAACCGCTTGGTTCCCGCAAGTGGAGTCGCTATGCTGGCGGATATGAAAATTGCATTCATCGGACTGGGCAGAATGGGTGTGGGCATGGCGCGCAATCTGCTTCGCGCGGGGCACAGTGTGGCGCTTTTCAATCGCAGCCGCGAAAAAGCGGAAGCGCTTTCGAGCGCTGGCGCGCGCGTGGCGAGTTCTCCCGCGGATGCCTGCGGGGATGCGGAAGCGGTCATGACCATGGTCGCGGACGATTCCGCGGTCGAAGAAATTGTATTTGGAAGCGACGGAATCGCCGCGGCGATGAAAAAAGATTGCATTCATGTTTCGCACAGTACGATCAGCACGGCGCTTTCTCGCAAATTAGCCGTCGAGCACGCCAAGCGAAACCAGGGTTATCTCAGCGTCCCGGTGTTCGGCCGGCCGGAACACGCGGAAAGCAAAAATTTGGTGGTGGTCGCGGCCGGGCCGAGCGCGCTGGTGGATCGCTGCCGCCCTCTTTTTGACGCCATCGGGCGACAAACATTCGTCATTGGCGCCGAGCCGTGGCAGGCGAATGTCGCGAAAGTGTGCGGCAATTTCATGGTGATCAGCATGATCGAGTCGATCGGAGAGGCTTATGCGACACTGCGGAAAGCCGGCGTGGCCCCAGAGGCTTTCCTTGAAATGATCAACAGTTTGATGGCCTCGCCGATCCTCGGATTGTACGGGCGGATCATTGCGCAAGAGAACTTCGAGCCGGCCGGATTTGCATTGAAACTAGGGTTGAAAGATGTTCGCCTGGTGCTGGCGGCGGCCGAGGAGTGCGCCGCGCCGATGCCGCTGGCCAGCCTGGTGCACGACCATCTCCTTGCCGCGCTGGCGCAAGGCCAGGGAGAAATGGACTGGTCGAGCATGACCCAGGTGATTGCGCGCAACGCGGGGCTGAAGCCAAAATCGTAGAGGGCTTTTGTAGCGCCGGCGCCACCAAGAGTTTCTGAACATCGCAAATCGGAATAAAGATAAGGAGAATCAATCATGTCACTCGTGGACTTCGTCCCCACGCCCAAGTTTGAGGAATACAAAGAGCGATTCAAGCAGCATTACAAACTGGAACGCCGCGCGGACGGCGTCATTCTCGCCCAAGCGCACACCGCGGGCGGGCCCATTCAATTGAGCGTCGAGAACCATCGCTCCGTCGGCCAGCTCTTCAAAACCATCGGCGCGGACCCGGAGAACGAAGTCATGATCTTCACCGGGTCAGGTGAAGATTTCATGATGGACGCGGATCCCGAAGGCTTCAAATTGGAGCAAGAGGACCTGCAGCATTGGGCGTATGAATACGCCTATAAAGATGGCCGGATCAATGTCAGCTCGCTGGTGAACGATCTGGAAATCCCAACCATCGGTGTGCTGAACGGCCCGGGCTTTCATACCGAAATTTGCCTGATGTGCGACATCACCATTTGCAGCGAAGACGCAGTCGTGTTTGATCTCCACTACGACATCGGCTCCGTTCCGGGCGATGGCATTCACAGTTGTTTCATGGAACTGCTGGGCGTGAAACGGGGAGCCTACGCTTTGCTCACAGGCCAGGCCATTGGCGCTCAAAAGGCCCTGGAGTACGGTCTGGTAAATGAAGTGATGCCGCGTGACCAGCTATTGGATCGCGCATGGAAGCTGGCCGACCACATCATGACTCAGCCACGCATCACGCGCCGCCTCACCACACAAATTATTCGGCGTCCCTGGAAAAAGAGGATTGTAGATGATTTGGACGGCGGTTTCGGCATCCAGATGTTTGCGCACCTGGCCAAGAAGAAATCCATCCACAGCAGGAATCATATCGCTTCATCGGTCGCTTATGTGAAGAAAGGCGATAAGAACAATATCAAATAACAGGTGTGCGGGCTTTTCGTTGCCCCAGCCATATGCAGGCGCCACGAAAAAACATCGAGTCTTCAATCTTTTGGGTTCGTTGCGAAAATGGATAGCTCGGGGACAAAACCGCGGTCGTCCATCTCCAGAATTGATTTCACCATGTATGCGATTTCTTCCCCGCGCAGTTTCGTCGCGTTCTCCTTTTGCGGCAACCCGGCCGTCGGGTAGAAATTCGTGAGCACTTCGCTCGGGTTGACGAGAAACACGCGCACGTTGTGCTGGCGGAGCTCCGCTCGCCAGCACTCGGTCATGCCGCGAAGCGCGAATTTGCTGGCGTAGTAGGCCGTGCCTTTCGGAGCGCCGCGCAGAGCCGCGGTCGAAGCGATGTTCACGATGTTTCCGCGCTGCCGCTTCACGAAAAGCCTGGCTGCCTCACGACCCATCAGCATCGCTCCCAGCACATTCGTGGCGAATACGGCCTCAAATTCCTTCCGGTCGAAATCGACAAGATTTTTGAACACGCCGGCGCCGGCATTGTTCACCAGGATGTCCAGATCGCCGAACTGCTGCAGCACTTCGCGATACGTCCGCTCGACATCCGCCTCCACAGACACGTCGGCGTGAATCGCCTGCACGCCGAGTTCACGCGCCGTTTCCGTCAGCTTCCGCTGGTCGCGCCCCGTGATGGCAACGCGCGCCCCGCTCGCCGCGAGCGATTGCGCAATCGCGCGCCCAATTCCGCTGCTCCCGCCGGTGATCAGTGCAACTGCATTTTTGAGATTCATTCCCTTCCCTCCCCTGAGTTGCAAGCCTTGGGATATTGCCACAGGCGGGCTCCCGGCGTCACTGTCCGTACCATGAGTACCATGATTTCGAATTGTGATAATTGAGTTGACACTTATCGTCGATTCCGGGGAATATCTGCCTAAATATGAACTTCGCGCCCTTCATGCTGATCTGAGGTTCCACTCATGCGACTTGAATCGGGCGAGGGAGACAAAGAAAGCGAGATTACTGTTCAGCAACTCTGAGCGATTCTCAAGCATCAGAGGTCAATGTTGCGGCTTTCAGCAAAGAAAGCCTGTTTGCGAAAACTAGAAGATCGCGCCCACCCAGACCCGCGATTTTTTATCCGCACGTCTAGGAGGCGAACATGCACAGATCAACTTGGTTCATTCTCGTCGCAGGAATCCTCTTGGCTATGGCGGGATGCGGCGGCCAGTATTCGATGGCGTCGAACCCGGCAAGCAATTCGAACTCAGGCAACGTCCCCGTGAGCATGATGGTCACCGACACGCCGCCCGCCGGCGTGACGGTTCTCTTCTTCCAATTGAGTATCACGGGGGCCTCCCTGGCAACATCGAGCGGAAGCGTTTCGCTTTTGAATACCACCAATCCCATTCCTATCAATGTCACCCAGCTTCAGACGGACGCGGCCTTTCTAGGCAGCGCGAATGTGCCGCCCGGAAGTTACTCCAGCTTGAGCGTGACCTTCGCCAATCCGCAGCTGACGATTTTTAACGACTCGGGCGCGGCGATCGGCAGTTGCGCCAACAACACAGTGTGTCAGCTCACGCCGACGACCACTCCCTCAACGCTAACGTTTTCTGCGGCGCCCTTTCCCATCAACCTGGCGGCAAACTCCCCTCTGGCATTTAAGCTCGACATCCATCTGGATACGATCATCCAGCAGAATCTCAGCGTGGATCTTTCCTCCACGGATGGCGTTACGGTTTCGGAGCTTCCCACCCCTCCACAGGGAGCGCCATTCTCTCCCATTGGTCATTTGATCGGGACGATCCAAAGCCTTGGCACAAACGCCTTCACACTTCAGACCGGCGATGGCAGGACTTTCAGCATCGGAGTGAACAGCAGCACCACGTACAATTATCCCAGCTCCGTTTGCACCACTGACAATTTTGCGTGTTTGGCCGCGCAACAAATCGTCAAAGTCAAGCTGAGCCTCATGGCAGCGGGGACCTTGCTTGCCACCGAGGTCGACTTTGTGCAGCCCGCCGGACAGAACGTGGTGGAAGGCAATATCATCAGCCTGAGCACATCAGGCAGCAACACAGTCATGGACTTGATCCTCCAACAGGGCGCACCGATGCCCATGTTCGATGTGTTTCCATTCGGAAGACGCGCCAGTGTGACCGTCCCGTCGATGGGTGTTACCTATGCGATTGACTCCGGCAGCTTCACGATTCCCAGCGGCTTAAGCTTTGCCAGCTCCACTGATCTAGCCGTGGGCCAGCAAGTGTCGGTTGTCGTGCAAGGAACTGTAGCCACTGGGAGCGGGGCAGGCACGTCGATCCCCTTCCTCCTTCCGGCCGCGATTTCTCTCACCACGAACAGTATTACGCTTGAGCCAAGTCAAATTACCGGCTCCGTGGCAGCAATCAACTCGAGCGCTTCGAGCTTTACTCTCAGCACCTTTCCATTTTGGTTCGTCCCTCCGGCCACGACGCCTGCCGTACTCCCGATCTTGGAACCGTACAATCTAACTGTGCAAACGACCTCGGCGACAACCTTTTCGAATCTCACTCCGGACACGATCGCAGGGTTGTCGGTGAACGATGTGGTTTCCGTGGGAGGATGGGTTTTCTCAACCCCGAGCGGCGTCACCGCAATCACGCAAGCGGCGGACACGGTGGTCGGGCGCCCAGGGCCGACTGCACTTTTCTAGGTAGATGAATTACGCAATCGCCTTGTCCCAACCAAACGGGGATCGGGCTGCCGATCCCCTTTTTCTCGTTTACGGCTCAATTTAAGTGAGGCGACTGAGGGTTGGGCATTTCCAGTTTGCAAAGAACGGTCTTTCGCAGCCCTCCGCTTGCCAGCCTAATGCTCGAAGCCCTCAAAGAATAGGTTATCCTCGCAGACGTGTTCCAGGATGTCCCAGTCGGGGTGCAGCTGAAACCGCACTTGAGCGGTCCAGGGCTTTAAGTAGCTTTTGGGGTCGTCAAAGGTGAATTCAATTTGCAATGTTTTTTCGTCGACGCGGCGGATGCGCTCGACGATGTGCATCTGGTCGCTTTCGGGATGGCCCAACCGATCGAGCCAGTTCTTTCCGTTCAGCCCGATTGTATCGACGACCAGCGTGTCGCCTTCCCAGTGGCCGATGGAGTGGCCATTGTAGGTTGGCGTCAAATCAGCGGGATGCTTGCGCCCGTCCGTGAAGATGTACCGCACGGTGTGGTCGTATTCAAACAGCTCGATCAATTCCTTCGGCGTTTGGATGATTTGCATGGGGAAGATTTGTATATAGATGTACGGCACGCCCGGCGGAAAGCATTTGTAAACCTTGTCGTTCGTCTCGCTGAGTTTGACGCCGTGCGGCCCTTGGGAGGGTTTCGCCGCGTTGAACTGCGCTTGTCCCCAGGGGGTCATCGGCGGATCGTCCTTGCTGAAAGATGCGAATTCGTAAACGCCGGACGACGCAAGCCACACTCCGGAAAGGTCGGGAGTTGCGACCGTGCTTGGCGGCTTTTGCTTGGAGGACGAGCTTGGCGCCTGGCCATTGCCCTGAGCGAGCAAGGCAGCAGAGAACATCAATGCCGCAACCAACGAAAGTGTCAACAATACCGGCCGATTCCGCATCTCGGAATCCCTCCTCGGCTTCCAGATACGATTCTAATTTTTGTTTGGTTCGTTAGCCAACGCATCGTACATTTCCGTGGCTCTCATGACAATGAAATTGCTGGCGCATCTATCTGCAGGCAAGGCTTCCCGGATTTGCGCTTGGCGCCTTCGAGAAGCACCTTCAGTCGCGAGGCGTTGGTTGGGCATAATAACCCTGGCGAGTGCGTGCCGTCAGTCCAGGCCGCGCGAGCCGGATTTCCAGGTGGTGGTACTCGTCCTTTTTCTCGGCCGAGGCGGGAACGAAGGAAATTTCATAGTAGGGTGCTGTATCCGCGAGGGATTCATGCAGGAGGGTGGCAGTATCGTTGCTGGAGTTGAGAGCAAGGCCGCCGCTTTGAGTAGCGAGCACCTCAAGCGCTAAGTTCCCTACCTGGATCTGGCTGGGTTTGCTAATCCCTTTGACGAAGTCCTTCCAATAGAAAGTGCGGAAGCCGACGTCGCCCGTGCCTAAAGGATCGATGCTGTACAGTGTGATGCGGCCCCGCTGTAACAGAGTCGAGAGACTGACAATCTCCGAGAACAATTGCTGCTGTTCTGTTGCGTCGAGCTCGACGTTGGGGCCGGAGAGCAGCGGCCAGCCGGGAGAAACCCAGAGGATGACCTTGCGTCCGGGGCGTGCGGCCAAGCGTGTCGCAAGCTGATTCAGGCCTTCGATGGAAATTTGGAATTGTTCGTCCGCGCCCCAGAATCCGGCGGTGCGGTTGATCGTACGGAGGCCGACGACGTATTGATCCAGTGAGGCGCTGAGTGCGTTCCCGTCGCTCGATGAACCGTCCTGCATTTGGGTGCCTGTATCTGAAAGGATGGCAAGTGCGGTGGGATGAGCGAGGCTCCCTCCGTCGGCGCGGAGGAATTTATCGATTTGATTGCGTTCGTAGGCGAGGCTTTGGTAGCCGGTGTTCACCGCATCGACAACGAGAATCACCTCGATGGGAGCCTGCCTCGCATCGAAGGCCTGGAAGGAGGTGATGGTCTGTGGAACCTTGTTATCCAAGAGAGTGAAATCCTGCTGCTGAAGACCGCTCACGGGCGGCCCGGACTTCGGAGTGACAACCACATCGAGGAAGATCCTGGCGGGGCCGGATTGAGCTGGCGGGCCGTCCTGCTGGGCGAAAACCGCGACGGAGACTGAGAAAGAAACGAGGAGAAAACAGGCGAGACGTGCGTTGACGGACATGGTTTGCAATCCTCCGGGTGCTCCGATTCACCCTGAAATGAAGCGGCAGCGAATTGCCATGGTTGGCTGTCTTCCCTGCAAAGCGCGCTTCGGTTCCGCTTAGAAAAGGCGATTATAACGCGGGAAGATATTTATGCCCTTTATATTGCCGGCGATCAGACGTAATTGACGATCACCGGGCGCCGCTAATCCTTCCCCGGAGCCAAGGCTTCCAATCCGCAGGTTAGCTTGCTTCGATATTCCCGATGGGACCGCGAACGAAGGCCAAGCCGGTATACAATGCCGCACAATTCGCAGGCCGGAACTGTTATGCGCAAACAAGAGAGCGAGGTTTCGTGATGATGAAACGCAACATGATCCGATTGTTCCTTGCAGCCGCGGCCGCGGTGCTCCTATTTGCCGCCCAAGCAAACCTCTCAGCGCAACACAAAGCGCAAGCTCCACGCACGATCAGGCTGTACGTATTCGATTGCGGCGTCCTCCACAATTCCGATATGGGCCGCTTTAATTTGAAAAAGGAAGATGTCACGACGACGGACATGTCCATGGCCTGTTTTCTGATCGCGCATCCAAAAGGAAACTTGATCTGGGACACCGGCGCGGTGCCCGACGATTCCTGGACGCCGACGGGCCGCATGGTCACACAGCACGTCACACTGCCGGACGGACAGACACGAGACGCGGACGTGGATAAATCGCTTCGAGGGCAACTCACGGAAATCGGTTACTCGCCCTCCGACATCAACTACCTTGCGCTCTCGCACTACCATTACGATCACACCGGCAACGCCAACGAATTCGCCAGCGCCACGTGGCTCGTGCGGCAGGCCGATCGAGACGCGATGTTCGGAGGAAAATTCTACGGCTCGCTGCAACCTTCAACTTTTTCAGCCCTGCAGAAAAGCAAAACGATCATTCTCAAGGACGACGAATACGACGTGTTCGGCGACGGAAGCGTTATCATCAAGTCCGCGCCCGGCCACACGCAGGGCCACCAGGTGCTGTATGTGAAGCTGGCCAAGACCGGCGGCGTCGTGCTCTCCGGCGATCTCTATCACTATCCCGCGGAGAAGACGCTCGATCGCGTCCCGACGTTCGAGTTCAGCCAGGAACAGACTCGCGCCAGCCGTGTGGCTGTCGACGCATTCCTGAAGAAAACCGGGGCGCAGCTTTGGATCCAGCACGATTTCGAGGGCAACTCGAAGCTGAAGAAATCGCCGCAGTACTACGAATAGCGGCCGCGTTGTGACGGCCTAAAGAGTTACGCGATCGCCTCGAATTCGCGGCGAGGGCGAGCGTAACCACGGGCCGCGTGACAAATTCACACAAGCCGGCTCGACAGGGAGCGGCTATGGGAATTCGTTCGCACTTCCCTCTTTCTGAAACGAAAGACGGATATAAACTGTGTAGATGATCTCTGCTTCCTACAAACCGGGCAAGAAATTCATGGAGATGGCTATCGAAGAGGCCAAGCGTGCCGGGGACCGAGGCGACTATCCCATTGGCTCGGTCATTACACGCCTGGCGGGAAAGCGCGAGGTGGTCGTCGCCAGCGCAGGGAACCGCGTAAAAACTTCGGGATCGAGCATCAAGCACGTTGAACTCGAAACGCTCAAATACGTTTCGAGCGGTTACGGCCGCTATCTTCCCGACTTTGTTCTTTACTCCACGCACGAACCCTGCGCCATGTGCGCCGGCGCTTGCGTGTGGTCCAGAATCGGCGCCGTGGTCTATGGCGTTTCGCAGGAAGACATCGATGCCTACGGCCGCAAGCGCGGGACGGAAGATTACAAGTGGCGAGCCTGCCTGATTTCCTGCCGTTTCGTTCTAAGCAAGGGCAATCACCGCGTGCCCGTTTTCGGCGGTTTTCTGCGGAAAGAATGCCAAAAATTATTCAGCTATAAACCTGTGTAGTACTCCCAAGTTTTGGCTTCATAAATCGAGGATTCTCCGCGTGCATTATTCTGTTTTAGTTAAAAAAGCATCCGCTATTTCGCGCCGATTGGAGGCACGGCCGCTGCAGACTGAATAGTGGACTGCTGGCTGACAGCCAGTTGCCACCGGCCGTCTCGAAGCGTCCAGACGCGCACGTTGTAGTAGGGCTTTCCGCCGCGATGGGGCACATGGTGCGAGATCATGACCGCGGCGTTGTCCCCGAAGTCGTAAATCTCCATGGACGTGATCGGGTCGCCGGGCGTGCCCACGCCAGCCGCCTGCTGCTTTTGGGCGATGGCCACGCGCTCCGGCTTATCGCGCATTCCGTTGTTGTTGATAATCAGGAATTCATCGGCGATATGCATCGGCCAGTCCACGGCGTCGGGGTGCCACTCCTCGACCTTTGTTTTTTGCCAGTCGGCGAGAATGGCTTTATCCATAGCCGTGGTGGGCGTGTATGGGACCGTGCGGCAGGGATTTTCGCAGTCGCTTTGGCCGGTGCCAGCATCCCCGAACGCGGGTGCGGGCTTCATCGAGATCGGAGTATCGAGTTCCAGAAATTCCCGCCAGCCCGCCGGACGTTTCACCCAAACGCGCAAGAAACGGGCATTGTGATGGACACCTAGTACCGTTTCAACCTGGCCGTAGAAATGCGTTTGCACGTTCTCATCGCCCTGGTTGTCAGCGGCATAGGTTGGCAGATCACCCAGCACTTCCGCTTTCTTAAGCGACTTGCCTTCCCCATCCGTCCAGACGAAATCCGAGTCTAGCAATTTGCCCGCGTTTGTCTTGTCGGCCTTGCCTAATGCGGATAATAAAGAGCGGTCGGCTTGCAGCGCGGCCTGCTCAGCGTCATCGGCGGAGACTCGCCCAATAAGGCCAGTTACAATCAACCCGCCGCAAACAATTCCCGCGATCATCGCCCGAATCAAAGTACTTTTCATGGGTCCTCCCCTTGGTACCGATTGCCGTTTGCTTGGCGCGAATTCTAGACCGGCGGGATCGAAGCGGCAAAGGCATTTTCTCGGCCTCGAG
>Ga0187817_10000981_pt1 | contig 13269 bp, 10 predicted proteins | sample NC_wetland_sal_i_17_FD_132431 | JGI IMG/M metagenome (GOLD analysis project Ga0187817, IMG submission 132431) | Wetland sediment microbial communities from Neuse River Estuary, North Carolina, USA - SO4_2 | ecosystem: Environmental > Aquatic > Freshwater > Wetlands > Sediment | place: USA...
CATGGCGGGGGCCGTCGGCAAATTCCCCGCGATCGAGTAGAAATTGAACGGGGGAATGGCGAGGACGAACCCTTCGAGCGGCCGCCAATCGAACCGGTTGGTCTCCCCCGGGTACTGGCCAGGTTGGATCTCGTAGATCTGTCGCGTGAAGTACGCATTGAAGTTCCAGAAGTCCACGAGCTCGGCGAGGTCGATCTCCGCCTCGTACGGGTTCTTCGAGTGGTTGAGCATGATCGCCGCGATGTTCCGCGTCCGGCGCGGACCCGCGAGCAATGTCGCCGCCTTCACGAAGACCGCGACGCGATGGTACCAGTCCATGCGGGCCCAGGTGACACGCGCCGCGAGCGCGCTCTCTGCCGCCTCCCGAAGCTCGTCCGGGCCGGCGAGGTGGACCCGCGCGAGGACCACCGCCTTGTCGTCGGGCACGGGACCTCGACAGCGGTTCCGGTACGGACCTCTCGCCCGCCCAGAATGAGCGGGATCTCGAGCGTGGTCTTGCGCATCGCATCCAGCTCCTCCTCGAGCTTCCGACGATCGGTCGAGTTCGGTGCGTAGGACCGGATCGTGTTGACGTCGTTGATGGGGCGCTCGATGTTCCAGCTCATGACCGCGGTCAATGGTCGTACGTTGCTAACTGTTTCGTGAAATCGCGTTGATGCGGACTTAAAGACCACTTCTCCCGTTGAATCGGATGAGGGAATTTCGGTGTCGGCGGACCGCCTCGCGCAGCATCCGATCTTGGAGGTGCCCGTGCACCCGGAGATGGTGGAGTTCACCTTCGATGGCAGGGTCCTGCCGGCCCGCCGGTCCGAGGTGATCTCGTCCGCGCTGTTCGCCAATGGGATCCACGTCTTCGGACGCCACCACCGGGACGGCGCGCCGCAGGGCATCTTCTGTGCCAACGGCCAGTGCGCGCAGTGCCTCGTCATGGCCGACGGCCGCGCCGTGAAGGCGTGCATCACACCTGTTCAACCCGGCATGCGGGTTCGATCCCTGGTGGGGTATCCCGAGCTGGAAGCGGACGACGTTCCCGTACGAGTGACCCCTCAGGTCGCGCAGGTAGAGACGGACGTCCTGATCGTCGGAGGAGGCCCCGCCGGCCTCGAAGCTGCCCTCGAACTGGCCTCGCACGGGGTTGGCGTGACCCTTTGCGACGACAAGCCGGCACTCGGCGGCAAGCTGGACCTCCAGACGCACAACTTCTTCGGTTCCGTGGAGGACTGCTACGCCGGCCGCCGCGGAATGGAGATCGGGCGGTTGCTGGAAGACCAAGTCCGGGCCCAACCCGGCATCGATGTGTGGACCGACGCTCCGGCCGTGGGCGTCTTCCAGGACGGCGTGGTCGGCGTCGTGAAGCAGGGGCACTTCACGGTAGTGAAGCCGAAGTCTCTCCTCGTGGCCACTGGCGCGCGGGAAAGGGCGTTGGCGTTTCCGGGCGCGGACCTCCCCGGAGTGTACGGAGGAGGCGCCTTCCAGACGCTCGTCAACCGGGACCAGATCAAGCCATCGAAGCGCCTGCTCATCGTCGGCGGCGGGAACGTCGGCCTCATCGTCGCCTACCAGGCGCTCCAGGCAGGGATCGATGTCGTCGCGTTGGTCGAGATTCTGCCCCAGGTCGGCGGCTACAAGGTCCATCGGGACAAGATCGTGCGACTGGGGGTGCCGGTGTACACTTCGTACACGGTCCTGCGCGCCGAGGGAACGGACCACGTCGAGCGCGTGATCGCGGCCCAGGTGGACGAACGGCTCCGGCCGATGGCAGGCACGGAAGTGGCCTTCGAGATCGATACCGTCCTCATAGCGGTGGGGCTGTCGCCCATTAACGAGCTCTTCGAGGAAGGACAGCGTCTCGGCATGCGGGTCTACTCCGCCGGCGACGCCCACGAGATCGCGGAAGCGTCCGCGGCGATGTTTTCCGGGAAGATCGTGGCGCGGACCATCCTTCAGGATATGGGCATCCCCGTGGAGATCCCCGAGGCCTGGCGCACCCTGGGGGCCCTGATGGCCTCCCATCCGGGGCCGGTGCGAGGGTCGTACCCGCCGCCCACCGACCTTCCGGTCTATCCGGTCATCCGCTGCGCGCAGGAAATCCCGTGCAACCCCTGTACCGCGGTCTGTCCCAAGGACAGCATCAAGATCCCGGAGGGGAACATCCTGGGCCGGCCGAAACTCGTGGGGGATTGCACGGGGTGCCTGAAGTGCGTGGTGGTCTGTCCCGGCCTCGCGATCACCATGGTGGACCGGCGGTACGACCGGACGGGCGAACGGGCGAAGGTGACGATACCCTGGGAGATGCCCGAGGGTTTCGGAAAACCGGGTCAGAGCGTCTTGACAACGGGCGCGGAAGGGGAAGCCGTCGGTACCGCGAAGGTGATCCGGATTCTCTCCGGCAAGGCCCTCAATCACCGGCGATTGATGGTGCTCGAGGTCCCCACGGCGGAGGCCGACCGTGTCGCGGGAGTACGGATACGGGAACCCGAGCCTCTCGTACGGACCGAGGAGGTCCCGTCGGGGAGCGACGCCGAGGCCGTCATCTGCCGATGCGAACGCGTGACGAAGGAGATGATCGCCGACTACATCCAGACGACCGGCACGAGGGACGTGAACGCGGTGAAGGCCGCCCTCCGGACCGGGATGGGGCCCTGTGGTGGGAAGACCTGCAACGACCTGACCCTGCGCATCTTCCGGGAGCTGGGAGTCGATGCGCGTGCGGTAACGCCCCCGGTGCACCGCCCCTTCACTCAGGAAGTTCCGATCGGGGCGTTCCTCGCGGTGGAAGATGGCGCGTCCGGAGTTTGACGCTATCGTCATCGGCGCCGGGTCGGTCGGCAACCCCACCGCGTACTTCCTTGCGCGGGAGGGACTTCGGGTCCTCGTCCTCGACGAGATGCCGTCCTCCGGGCAGGGTCAGAACAAGGCGGCGATCGGCGGTGTGCGCGCGACCCATTCCGACCCGGCGAAGATCCGGCTAGGCCAGCAGAGCCTCGACGTCTTCGCCCACTGGAAAGAATCGACGGGAACCGACATCGGCTGGAAGAAGGGAGGGTACTGTTTTCCGGCGTTCGATGCGAACGTGGAATCTACGCTCCAGAAGCTCCTACCGATCCAGAGAAGCTTCCATCTCAATATCGACTGGCAAGACGCCGAAGGGATTCGGCGCGTCGTTTCCGGAATCAACCCGGAGGGTCTCCGCGGGGGGACCTACTCTCCGGACGATGGCCAGGTGAGCCCGTTGCGGGCCTCCGAATCCTTCACGAACGAGGCCGTCCGGTTCCATGCCGAGTACCGGTACCGAGAATCGGTCACGTCCTTGCTAATGGAAGATCATACCGTGACCGGTATCAAGACGGAACGAGAGGAGTACCGTGCCCCTGTCGTGATCAACACGGCCGGCGCCCATGCCTCCCGAATCTGCCAAATGGCGGGCCTTGACATTCCGGTGCTGCCCGAAAGCCACGAGGCCGGAATCTCCGCTCCCGTTCAAGAATTCCTGGCTCCCCTGGTCGTTGATCTTCGCCCCGGGCCCGAGGGAAAGACGATCAATTTTTACTTCGGTCAAGACTCGGACGGCCAGATCATCTTCTGTTACACTCCCAAGACGCCGTTCTCCGGAGAGAATCGCACTTCGACGTTCGAGTTCATGCCGATCGTCGCGGCTCGCCTGGTGAACCTCATCCCGCGGCTCAAGAACCTGACAATTCGCCGGGTCTGGCGCGGTCTGTACCCGATGACCCCCGACGGCGCTCCCGTCGTGGGAAAAGCTCCGAAGGTGGAAGGGCTGCTCCTCGGAATTGGGATGTGTGGGCAGGGGTTCATGCTCGGGCCGGGCGTGGCGATGAACCTCGCTTCCCTCGCGATCCGGGGGGGGCCTGCGATGGACCCGGAGGTCTTCGACCTGTTGAGTCCGGCACGGGATCTCTACGGCGGCAAGAAGGAATCATTGAGGTGAGCCCCGCGGACTCGGGGGGACTCGCCGGGGTGCGGAGAGTGGGCTCGGCCGGATTCGAACCGGCGATCTTCGCTGTGTGAGAGCGACGTCTTCACCGCTGGACTACGAGCCCGTTGTGACGCAAGCCGACGCGTCGGCGGGCATAATGGTCGCGCTCACATTACGGCGAGGACGAGGGGGACCGCGAGGCTCGCGATCACGGTCAGGGCCAGACCGCTAGCGAGCGCCATCGAGCCCGCGTCCGCGTCGCCGTACGCCGTGACGAAATACAGTGTGGTGTCCATCGCGGTGGCCCCGCCCATCGCCGTCAACCCCTCGGCCCGGATCCGCGGGCCGAGCCACGGGGAGGCCACCATCGTAAGATTCTCTCGAAAGAAGTTCGTGAGGAACGCGACGAGTCCGGCCAGCGGTCCGATCCCCGTTGTCACGAGTGGGCCGGCGAGGCTATAGAAACCGAAACCCAGCGTGGTCGCCAGCGTCGCGCGGAATGAAAATCCGGTGGCGAGGGAGAAGATAGGGGCGGCCACAAGGGCCCCCGCGATCGCCGCTACCAGCGGAGTGGGCGCCGTCCGAAGCGCGTTCCACGAGAAGCGAAGGCTGAATCCTACGAGCCCCAGCAGGATCGACAGGGTCACGGCGATCGCTGTTTCGCCGGGGAGCGTCACGAGGCGACCCACCGCGTACCCGACGATCAGGGCGAGGACGATGAGCACTCCCAGGGGCCGGGGTCGCTTTCCCGTGCCGGGAACCGGCGGTCGTCGAGGAAGGACGGACGTAAGGCCGATGGTCACCGCCAGCATGAGACCCACCAGGCCGAGGGCGAGCGGGATCGCGATGAGGAGACGGGTCGCGGCGAGGCTGGCCAGCACCACGCCCAGGAAGAACACCAGCGCGACGATGTCCACCAGGATCGCGCGGTCGATCCAGGGACTTCTGAAGCGGGTCAGCTGCCCCGCGGCAACTCCAGCTCCAAAGGCAATGTACAGGTAAACGTCGATCACGCTGCCGTGCCCCCGGGGCCCCGGACGAGCCGCTCGCCGCTCACGTCGTCCAGGGGGTGATCGTCACCGGGTGGGTGGGCGCTCCCCGACCGAGCCAGAGCGTGTCGTCGCGCTCCGCGCCGTAGCTCAGGTACTCCACTGGCACCCGGGTCTCCTGGGCAACGTACCGCAGGAACCGCTTGAGCGCCCCCGGAACCGCCTGAGTTCCCTCTCGGCGGATCTTTTCGCGCAGCCGTTGGGTGAACGGCGGCCAGCCAGGAAACTTCTCGTAGATTGGGGTGACCTTCGCATACTCGCTCGCCTGGATCGGTGGGTAATCCGTGGTCGTCTCGCCCGACTCCATCCGGTACCCGACGCAGATGGGAATTTCGTCGAGCCCGCCCAAGACGTCGGCCTTGGTAATCGCGAGGGAAGTGAATCCATTCAGCCGAGCCACGTACCGGAGAAGGACGAGGTCGAGCCAACCACACCGGCGCGGGCGCCCGGTGGTGGCTCCCCGTTCGTTTCCTTCCCGCAGGAGAAACTCCCCCATCTCTCCCCCCACCTCGGTGGGAAACGGCCCCGCGCCAACGCGAGTGGCATAGGCCTTCGCCACTCCGACGACCTCGTCGAGCTCGGAGGGGGGAATCCCGCTCCCAACGAGCGCACCGGCGGCGGTGGGGTGGGAACTGGTCACGAAAGGGTACGTGCCGAAGTCCACGTCGAGCAGGGCGCTCTGGGCTCCCTCGAGAATGATCGAGGAGCCTTCGCTGATGGCGTTCCATAGCATCGGCTCCGTCGGGCGGACGTACATCGCGAGTCGGCTACCCACGTCTCGCAGCGCGGCTTCGAGCTCGTCCCGCGGCGGCGGGTTCGTCAGGAAACTCTTCGTGGCGTAGAGCAGGTCCAGCCGTTGACCCAGGTCGGCCGGGTGGACTAGGTCGACCATTCGGATTCCCCAGCGACCGTACCGATCCTCGTAGGCCGGCCCGATGCCCCGGCGCGTGGTCCCGACCGATTCGGCGGGGTTCTTCGAGTTCCGCAGGTCCTCTTCCCAAGCATCCTCGAGCTGGTGGATTGGGAGCAAAACGTGCGCTCGTTCGCTGACGACGACCTCGCCCTTCAGCAGGTCCCGTTGCTGCAGATCCAGGATCTCCGTCTCGAGAGCCGCGGGGTCGACGACCATCCCCGGGCCGGAGATGCCGGTCACCCCCGCGCGCAACACGCCACACGCGAGCTGGTGCAGAACGACCTTGCCCTGCGGGAGATGGATCGTGTGCCCGGCGTTGGGTCCTCCGCCCGTCCGGACTACGAAGCGAGCGTGGGCGGCGAGGTAGTCGGTGATCTTGCCCTTCCCCTCGTCGCCGAACTGTGCTCCGACGACGACGGTAACGGTCGTGAACCTCTCCCCCGCAGCATCCGGGTAGCGCAACGCTACATCTTGATTGCGCTTGCCGAGCCCTCGTGGCCCTCGGCCCGCCGAACTTCCCACAATGGTTATGGGGGCGACCCAGGTCCAGCGACGGTGGTCGCCCAGCGGGTCAGCGCGATCGAGATCTCGGGTATCCGGCGGATGTTCGAGGCCGCCCCTCCCGGCGCAGTCAATCTCGGTCTGGGCGAACCGGACTTCGAGCCTCCGGCGGTTGTGATCCAAGCCCTCGTCTCGGCGGTGCGCGACAAGATGAATCACTACGGCCCCTCGGCCGGGCTCACCGCGCTGCGCGAGAAGATTGCCGACCGCTACCGGGACATCGATCCCGACGTGACCCGAGAGAACGTCCTCATCACCGCGGGCGGCTCGGAGGGCCTGATGGCCTGCGCGCTCGCCCTGTATGACCCGGGCGATGAGGTGCTCGTACCGGACCCCGGATTCGTGCTCTACGCCCCCCACGCCCGGATCGCCGGGGCGACGCCCGTCCCGTACAGCCTCGCGGAGGAGCAGCGGTTCCTGCCCGACTTGGACGAGCTCGAGCGTCGGGTGACGCCGCGCACCCGCGCGCTCGTCGTGAATTCGCCCTCCAACCCCACCGGCAGCGTATTCCCCAAATCGCTCGTCGATCGTCTGATCGCGTTCGCGGACCGACACAACCTCACGATCGTCTCCGACGAGGTGTACGATGAGATGGTCTACGAAGGGCACCACATTTCCTTCGCCGGAAAAGGGGACCGGGCCATCGTGGTGAATTCGTTCTCCAAGATGTTCGCCATGACCGGATGGCGCCTAGGGTTCCTAGTGGCGCCCCGCGCCTTGGCGGTCGAAATCAACAAGGTGCACTACCACATGGTCGCGTGCCCGTCCACGCCGGCGCAGGCGGCGGTGCTGGCGGGGCTCGATGCGGCGCACGACGCCACGGCGGCGATGCGCACGGAGTTCCGCGCCCGCCGTGAGCTCGTCATCCGGGAGCTCAACGGGATGCCGGGACTGCGGTGCGTTCCCCCCGCCGGGGCCTTCTATGCGTTTCCGAAGTTCTCTTGGCCGGTCACGGCCTATGCGGCCGCCGGCGATCTCTTGAAGCGGGGATTGATCACCACGCCGGGCGACGCGTTCGGCCACCTTGGGGCCCGGCATCTCCGGCTATCGTTCGCCGCGTCGAGGCCCAACCTAAAGCGGGGATTAGCGATACTCAATTCGTACGCGACGGAGATGCAGCGTCGACGGAAACGACCATGATGCGTTGGTTAACGGTCCGGGTGCTACGGGTCTCGTCTCGGCTCCGAAAGGAGCCCGAACGCAGCGCGTTGGCGCGCATCGCGGACGAGTTGGCGCATCCGCCCCGTCAGCCCCCGGTCAAGCGGCGAGTTCCCGGTACAGCGCCAGGTGCTCCTCGATGACCCGGTTCCAGGAATAGTTCTGCACCCGGCGGCGTCCGGCCGCCACGAGTTCCGCCGACCGCTCGGGCGAGCCGAGCAAGTCCCGGATACCGGCGGCGAGCGCATCGGGATCTCCGTACGGGACGAGCCGGCCCGCGCGGCCCTGGTCCAAGACCTCCGGCACGCCGCCCACCGCCGTCGCGACGATGGGAACACCCGCGGCCATCGCCTCCAGGAGCACGAGCCCAAAAGCTTCCCATTCCGAAGGAAACGTGAAGGCCGCCGCACGGCGGAACACGGCGCGGTAGGCCGCTGGTTCCTCGACGTGGCCGAGCCAGACGAGGTCGCTCTCGATACCGAGCCGTCGGGCCTGGAGTTCCAGCTCCGGTCGCACGCCCCAATCCCGGCCCATGATCACGAGAGGGATCCGCTCCGACACCGGGATGCGGGCCAAGGCGTCAAGCAGGAGTGGGAGTCCCTTGTTCTGGGCAATCCGCCCGGTATAGAGCAGGTACCGCGATGGAAGCGCCGGTAGGCTGGCGACCGGTGCTCCGTTCCGCTCGGGCGCCGTCCATTGGGCGAGGTCGATGCCGTGGGGGATGACCCGGATACGTTTCGGAGGGACGAACTCGGCGAGGAGATGCCGCTCCTGCTCCGTGATGGCGATGATCGCGTCGGCGCGGCGGTAGGCGGTCGCACCGAAGAGCAGGTCCTGGACGCGAAGGAGGGAATGGTGGAGTCCGCTCTGGGCTCTTCGGGCAGGGTGGTAGTGCGCCGTGACGACCCACGGGACGCCGAGCTTCCCCGCCTCCGCGGCGGACTCGAGCACGTGACCGTACCGATGCGAATGCGCGTGGATGATGTCGGGGTGAGCGTCTTCCAGGCCGCTCATGAGTCCAACGACGAGCGGCATCGTCAGTCCTGGAATGAGCCGTTTGTACACCGGGTACCGATGCACGGGAATGCCGTCGACGGAGGGGGGGAAGTCGTCGCGCCGGAGCCAGTGAGCCTCGTCGAAGAGGTCGCTCGCGAACACCTCGACGTCTTGCCCTTGATCCCGGAGCCGAACCGCGAGCTCGCGGACCACCGTTTCCACGCCCCCGGGGGCATCGAAGCGAAGAGTGACCTGCGCGATCTTCACCGGCCCAGCACCTCCGCGTACACCCTTTGGAGACTGTCGACGACTCGGTCCCACTGATAACGAGGCACGACCGTATCCCGGCCGTAGGTCCCCCACCGCACGCGAGTGGTTTCGTCCTCCCAGAGCTCCCGGAACGCCGCGGCGAGGGCAGTCGCATCCTCGGGGGGGATCAAACGTCCCGCCTTTCCGTCCTCGATAAATTCGGGGATGCCGCCGACCCTCGAAGCGATGACCGGCGTTCCCTGAGCCAGAGACTCGAGCAGGACCAGACCGAACGCCTCGTATTGGCTTGGGAGGGCGAACAGTCTCGCCTCCCGGAAACCGGCCGCGAGCAGGGACTCGTCCGCCACGAAGCCGGTGATACGAACCCGGTCCGTGAGTCCGAGCTCCCGGACCCGCCGTTCCACGTCGGCCTGCTCTCCGCCGTCGGCGCCGACGAGCACCAGGTAGGCGGTGGGGTCCCGGTGGTGAAGGTCGGCGAATGCGTCGACGAGCGCCGGGAGACCCTTGTTCGACGCGAGGCGTCCAACGAACAGCACGAACGGCCCGTCGATCCGAAACGCCCGGCGAAAAGCCTCCGGGTCGGAGGGGGGGGTCGCCGGGGAGTACCCGGGCGGGATGACCTCGACCTGAGGTAGGGGGAACCCGTTGGCGCGAATCAACCGCTCCTCCTCGTGCGTCTGCACGATGAGCCGGGCCGCGTCACCTACTATCGGAGCGGCAAGCCGTCGATCGTAGAAGCCACGGATCAGGTGGCGCAAGCGGCCGCCATAGATCGACCATATCGGATGGTAGTGGGCGGTGATGACATAGGGGACTCCGGCGCGCCGATAGTACCGCCGGGCGACCGCCGCTTGGTTGGTCCCGTACGTGTGGACATGCGTCAGCTCCGGCCGGTCCGTCTCGAGCCTTCGATAGAGGCCGCGAAAGAAGGGATAGTGGAGCTCGCCCGGGAGGCTCCATGCGGGGACCCGCTGGACGGTCAGCCCTGGTGGGGTCGGGGGCTCGACAAAGTCCACCGGGAGCGGCTGCCACGGGAACTCCCGATAGAGCCGGCTCGTGTAGACCGTTACGGACTGCCCGCGCGCCGCCAGGCGTCGGGAGATCTCTTCCACATGACGCTCGACTCCTCCCGGAGCCGGTGGGTAACGCGTCGACAACTGGGCGAGCGCCACCGGCCGGACCTACCCGGCGCGCGACTGGACCAAGCGCTGAGCGTACTTCTTGAACACCTCAGTCGCGCGGGCCACCGACTCGATCTTCACGTACTCGTTGGCCTGGTGGGAGAGTTCCTCTTCCCCGGCCCCGTAGATCACGACGCGAGGGTTCGCGAGGGAGTAGTGGACCGCCTCAGAGGCGTGGACGAGGACGGTGCTCTCGGCCCCGGAGATCTCCTTGAGCAACCGGATGTGCTCCGAGTTCGGGTCGAGCTGTACCGAGGGCATCGAGACGATCCGGCGGAGGGTGAATGGGGTCTTGATCCGACGCAGGTGCTCCTCCACCTCGTGGTACAGTTGGTCCGGCGTGTACGGTGGCGGGAACCGGATATCGACTTCGGCGACGGCCTTGTTCGGCACCACGTTCAGGCGGGCGCCGCCGTGGATCGTGCCGATATTGATGGTGACGCTCCCAAGCTCCGGATGGGCAATCCGACCCTTGAATCCCTCGAGGGCCCGAAGGATCCGCATCAGCTTCGAAACGGCGTTCTCTCCGAGGTGCGGCATCGCTCCGTGGGCGGCTTTCCCCCGGGTCTCGATCGCAAGGTCGAGGACCCCCTTTTCCGCGGCCGCGATGCGGAGTCCGGTCGGTTCCCCGACGACGACGGCTTTGGCCCGACGGAGGGTGAGGGTCTTCGACAGCGCCTGAGCGCCCTGCATCGTGGTCTCCTCGTCGGTCGTCAACGCGAGGGCGACGGGAATCTTGCGCGACACGAGGTCCTGGGCGGACTGCATCATCGCGATGACCGTTCCCTTCATGTCGGCGGCCCCGCGGCCGTACATTCGCCCTGACGCGAGCTGGCTCTGGGAGAAGCTCCAGTAATCGCCGATGGGGGGCGTGTCAAGATGGCCCGACAGCACGATTCCTGCCTGACCGTACTCTGCTAGGAGCGCGGGAGTTCCAGGATCCCCCAGGAGGGTGTTCCGCATGTGGATCTGGTCGGTAAACGTCTGGACGTAGTCCAGGATCTCCTGCTTGTTCGCACTCGGGTCGCTCGGGATCTTGATCAGCTCCGCGAGCATATCGACCATCTGTCGTTTCATCAGTAATCTGCGACCCGCTGACCGACCGGAGGGTACCGGAAATCGGCCAGCGCCCCGAAGGCGGCCCGGGGTTTAACGGTTCGTTTATCTGCAAAAATGCGCCGAAAGGGCTCCGCTGAGGTCTGTCCGGTGGGGCCGGACGGGGGGGTCAGACGACCGTCCGGAACGCCCCCACGAGCTCTCGGGAGGCGTTCCGCCAGAGCGCGGGGACGTTGCGACGACCCAATCGCAGGTCGCGCGCCACGAGCCAAGCGAGCCATTTGGGGTAGGTGGCGAGCTCCCGCAGGGCCAGCTGACGTCCGATCGCGCGGACCGCGGATTCGTCCACGATCAGCGCGGCGGCGGCTCGACGTTGCTCCGGCGACGGATGAAGGCCGGCGAAGGTGACCAGCCGGTCGATGGTTGCTGACGGGTTGTTCATCACATCCTCGAAGTTCAACTCGAGCCGGGGGACCTCGGGATGCCTCGCGGCGATATCGGCCAATTTCGCAGCGAATCGAGCGGCGATGCGGCGGCTCTCGTCGGCGCCGGTTCCGTCTCGACGCAGGAGGGACTGGGCCACTTGGCCGGGATCCCGGAAAACGAAGATGAACCGGGGGTCGTGCACCATCGGAAGGAACTCCTCGATCGTTAGCACGCTCCAGGGATCTTTCCAGCCCCAGAGGTCCCCTTCGGTGGCCCGCAGCGTGCGATCGATTTCGGGTGCCAAGGCGCGCGCCCTTTCGGGAACGTGTTCCCAGCGGGGGCTCTCGTGAACGCCCGTGCCGTCGTACCCCAGGATCCTTCCGTTGAGCCACACAATGTCGGGGTTCTCGAAGTGGCCCATCGGGTTCGACCAGTGGCGACCGACCCAGTCGGCGCGGGCGTTCTTCGGTCCCATCCGAACTCCCAGCGAATCGAGCATGCCGGCCACGGCCGAGGTCCCGGATCGGTGCATCCCGAGGACGATGTAGGTCGGCATTCACCACCGCGCCATCGCATTCAGGAAATTGGCGGTCTGGGCAAGGGTCGGAGAGAGAACATAGAGCGCCCTCGAAAGTTGCGCGCCAGCCGGGTCGTCCTTCGCGGTCCGGAGTTCTTCCAGCATCTGCCGGCGAGACACGGTGCCCTCGGCGACCTCCAGGAAGTGCTCGATGTCACGCATCCGCCGCCGGATGATCGCCTCGGCCCACGGAACGCCGGCGGCCATCTCCAGTATCACGCGGTGGCTCTGGAGGTGGTCCGCCTCCATCTGCTGGTATTGCGCGACGTACCCTCGGAAAGAGGACCGCGAGCCTCGAGAGAAGTTCTCGGTGTGCACCCGAAGCCGCGTGAGGGGAGCGGCTGCGAAGCGAATTCCTCCGGCCGAGAGCAGACCGGTCCAGAGGAGGAAGGTGTCGATCGAGGCCCGGATCTGACGAAGGAACGGCTCCCGGTCGAGCAGGAACGCCCGTCGCAGCGTGATCGAGCTGTCGTTTCCCGGGTCGGCCCAGAGGGAACTCGCGACGGACCCGGAGATAGGGGGCGGAATCTCGATGTCCTTCCGGAGCCGTTTCTGGCGGCGCCAAATGGCGCCTCCCATGGGGGACGGCTCTCCGGCATCATTGATGATCGACTGTCCGTGGCCGTAGTATCCGAGCAGGGGGCTCGACGCAAACACGGAGAGGACCTGCGCCACTTTCCCCGGTTCCCAGACATCATCGTCGTCGAGGAAGGCGAGCAGGTCTCCCCGGGCCGCCTTCGCGGCCTCCGCGATCATATCCCCCGTGCCCATCCCAGTAGAGTCGAGCAATCGGAGGCCCGGCAGGGTGTCCACGTACGGGTCCGCGAAGTCCTTGGTTACGATCACCTCGTACGAGTCGGGAACGCCGGTCTGAGCGCGCGCGGAGTCCACCGCCTCGCGGAGGAACTCGCGACGACCATGGGCCATGACGACCGCACTGACGTTCATCGGACGATCCCCGAGGCTCCGGACGCGGTACTCCCCCCTGTCGCTATTTTATGCTGCCCCCCTCAGCCGCGCCGCCATCGGCGCCACGACGAGCTCCCGAAGCAGTCGTGGCGACCCGTCCACGGCAATCGTTAATGCCGGGGCCGGCTTCGTCTGCCGAGGCAATCAAAATGACGGAGGAGATCCGAGTCGTGGAC
>Ga0187817_10000982_pt1 | contig 13269 bp, 8 predicted proteins | sample NC_wetland_sal_i_17_FD_132431 | JGI IMG/M metagenome (GOLD analysis project Ga0187817, IMG submission 132431) | Wetland sediment microbial communities from Neuse River Estuary, North Carolina, USA - SO4_2 | ecosystem: Environmental > Aquatic > Freshwater > Wetlands > Sediment | place: USA: North...
ACTTCATTCAACAGAACTACCAGCCGTACGAAGGGGACGAATCGTTTTTAAAGACCGCCACCGAACGCACCCAGAGAATCTGGGAGCGCCTCCAGAAGCTATTTGTCGACGAGCGCAAGAAAGGTGTTCTCGACATATCTCAAATCCCGAGTTCCATCACGTCGCACGGGCCCGGCTACATTGACCGCGAACATGAAGTCATCTTCGGTCTCCAGACCGATGCCCCGCTAAAGCGAGCGATCATGCCAAATGGTGGCCTGCGGATGGTTGTGAACGCACTCAAAGCCTACGGCTATGAGCCTGATCCGCAGGTCGTTGAAATCTTTTCTAAATACAGGAAAACTCACAACGAAGGCGTATTCGATGCTTATACGGAGCAGATAAGGAAGTGCCGGAAGTCGCACGTCCTGACGGGCCTGCCTGATGCTTATGGTCGAGGCCGAATCATCGGCGACTACCGTCGCGTAGCTCTGTACGGTGTCAGCAGGCTTATCGAGCGCAAAGAGGAAGAAAAGTACGCCCTCGACGCAACCATGTCGACGGAAGATATTATCCGGGATCGCGAAGAACTTAGCGAGCAGGGCCGCGCGTTGAAAGAACTGCAGCAGATGGCCTCGACCTACGGCTTTGATATCTCTGTCCCCGCGCGCGATGCGAGGGAGGCGGTACAGTGGGTCTATTTCGCTTTCCTTGCTGCGGTTAAGGAACAGAACGGAGCCGCCATGTCGCTGGGTCGAGTCTCGACATTCCTCGACATTTACTTCGAACGGGACTTGTCGTCTGGAGTCCTGGCCGAGGAGCAGGCGCAGGAAATCGTCGATGACTTCGTAATGAAACTCCGCATTGTGCGGTTCTTGCGCACTCCAGAATACGATGAACTCTTCGCGGGGGATCCGACCTGGGTGACCGAATCCATAGCCGGCATGGGAGATGATGGCCGGCCGCTGGCAACCAAGACGAGCTTTCGCATGCTCCAGACGCTTTACAACTTGGGTCCTGCGCCTGAACCCAATCTCACGATCTGGTATTCGCCACGCCTGCCTGAGGCCTTCCGGCGCTTCGCAGCCAAGGTAGCTATCGACACGAGCGCCCTTCAGTTCGAAAGCGATGAGATCATGCGCCGCTCTTGGGGAGACGACGGTGCCGTTGCGTGCTGTGTTTCACCCATGGTTTTAGGCAAGCAGATGCAATTCTTCGGCGCCCGCGCCAATCTCGCCAAATGTTTGTTGTACGCGATCAATGGGGGGAGAGACGAAATTACCGGTGCGCAAGTTGGTCCGGCCTTCGGAGCGGTCGAAGGCGACTATCTCGAGTTCGATGACGTGATGGCCAAGTTCGAAAAGATGATGGAATGGCTCGCCGGTGTTTACGTGAACGCCATGAACGTTATTCATTTCATGCACGATAAGTATGCTTACGAACGCATCGAAATGGCGCTGCATGACTATGCTCCTCTTCGAACCATGGCATTTGGGCTGGCAGGCTTGTCCGTAGTTGCCGACAGTCTTTCCGCCATTCGTCATGCGAAGGTCAGGGCGGTCAGAGATGAGTCCGGCCTCGTGACGGATTATCGGACGGAGGGCGATTTTCCGAAGTTCGGCAACAACGATAACAGGGTCGACGAATTGGCCACATGGGTAGTTACCAAGTTCATGAACAAGCTGAGAAAATATCCCACGTATCGGCAAGCCATCCATACTCAGTCCATCCTGACGATCACCTCCAATGTCGTTTATGGCAAAGCTACCGGCAACACTCCCGACGGTCGGCGCCAAGGGGAACCGTTTGCGCCTGGCGCAAATCCGATGCACGGACGGGACAGCCATGGCATTCACGCTTCTGCCGCCTCTGTCGCCAAAATCCCGTATCGCGACGCTGCAGACGGTATTTCTCTTACAGCGACCATCGTGCCGTACGGTCTCGGCAGAGTGGCAGAGGACCGCATCACCAATCTCACAGCCATGCTCGACGCCTTTTTCAGCAGCACGGGTTACCACATGAACGTAAATGTGCTGAATCGCGACACACTCCTGGACGCAATGGACCACCCCGAGAAGTACCCGGACCTGACCATCCGCGTGTCAGGTTATGCGGTCAACTTCGTGCGACTCACACGCGAGCAGCAAATGGATGTTATCACCCGGACTTTCCACGGGAGCGAGAACCATGGATAAAAATCAGGCGTTGCAAGTGCCGCTGGAAGCGAAGAGTCCGTTTGAACTCCGAGTAAACCTCGGCCGGGATGTACCAGAATCGGATGTCCGATCGGCGCTGGCCAGCGGGGACATGGGTTTTCTTCATTCGTTCACCACCGGCTCCGCAGTCGACGGACCCGGCGTTCGCGTCGTGGCGTGGACGACGGGTTGTATGTGGCGGTGCCTCTACTGTCATAACCCCGACACATGGACTATGAGCAACGGCATTCCCGTCACGATCGCGAAGGCCACCGAAGAACTACGCAAATACCGCTATGGACTGAAGATTATGTCGGGCGGCTTCACGCTGAGCGGCGGTGAACCTCTAATGCAAGACCGATTTGCCGTGAAGCTCTTCAGAGCTGCACGGGAGATGGGAATCCACACTGCTCTTGACACGAATGGCTACTGGGGCGATCGCCTCACCGACGAAGAATTGGAGACTATCAATTTGGTGTTGCTGGATATCAAGACCTGGGATCCGGAGCGCCACCGTCGCCTTACAGGAAATGATGTCGGTCCGGTCCTGGCATTTGCCCGGCGCCTCGCGGCTCGAAAGCGGCCGGTATGGCTGCGATTCGTACTGGTGCCCGGATTAACAGACGATCCTGCAGACATCGCTGCGATCGCCCGCTTTACGGCCGGACTCGGTAATGTCGAGCGAGTCGACGTTCTTCCTTTTCATCAGATGGGTCGATACAAGTGGAAGGAACTTGGTATTGACTACGAGCTTCAAGACGTTAAGCCTCCCTCGTTTGGAGAGATCGACCGCGCTTGCGCTCAGTTTCGGGCTGTGGGACTGAAAGCGTACTGAGAAACGAATTGTAGTCGACCTTCGTCTGCACAGAATAACGATAAGCCAACCTTGCATCTCCGAGGTTTCGGAGCGCCTCCGAAATACCGGAGGGCCTTCTTCCCCGTACAAGGATGGTCTGTCCACTAAAGTACTGAAAAACATGGATCTCAGCTTGTTACGTATGTGGAGACCAAGATGCATCTTCGTGGGAGTGGCGGAGGTCTGAGATGTTTGGGACGACAAAATGTCTTTTATTCCAAAGAAGTCGATGGTTTTGGCGGAGTTCGGATGGAGTGATTGAAAGTGAGTTGATCAAGCAAACATGGCCGGCTTGGAATCCTGGAGCGCTTCATTTTTTTCAATTCAGTTCGTTTTCCTGCTGTGTTCTGGAAGGAGCGGCGAGATGACCCGCTTTGTCAAAGGATGCAGCTCCCCGTTGGTATTCGGGCGGTGGTTTGAGACCCGGCAAGGATATTCGAAAATGTTGTTGTCGATGACGGTGCGATCTTCGCTTGTCCTCCTACTGGCGATCATATCTGCAGCAGCACAAGACCGGCCTCAATTGCCCGCGGACTTGAGACTCTCACAAGCTTTACGTTTAGCCCTTTCGAACAGCACCCTCATCCGTACCGCGCAGGCCCGTTTGGACCAGGCCACGGGGCAACACGAACAGTCCCGATCTTCGCTTCTGCCTCAAGTGAACGTGGTCGCGGGTCAGAGTTATCTGACGGCAAGTTTAATCGGATTGGGAATCGACATACCGAACGTGCCCGGGAGACTCGGACCCTCTGGGTCGATGGACGCCCGAATCGTTGTGACCCAGGACTTACTAAATATTGCCAACCTGCGGGAATGGCAGACCGCAGGCTCGCGGCTGGACTCTTCTCGCTTCATGGTGAACGATGCGCGCGAATATGTGACCCTTACCGTTGTCTCTGTGTACCTCGACGCGCTTAAGGCCAAGGCGTCCCGGGATTCATTGGTGGAGCAGACTCGCCTGGCGCAGGAGCTCTATCAGATCACGAGAGACCGTGTGAACCGAGGCGCTTCAGCCGAACTAGACGCGAATCGGGCGATGCAGCAGGTGAACTCGCTCGAGCAGCAGCGGCAGCAGTTTGAACAGGGTTACGTCGCGACGAAACTCAACCTTGCAAGCATCCTGCAGGCGCGTGTCACTTCCGAATTCGACGTCTCCGATCCTGCGGCATATGGCGACATGCTCCAACAAACGACGTCGGATCCTAGTGCCGCGATCCAATCTGCGCTTGCCTCGCGAGCCGACTATCGTTCTGCGGCCGCGAACGTCAAGGCTGCCGAGTTGCACGTGCGATCAGTCAAATCGTCCAGGCTGCCTAGCTTGCGGATATTGCTTAGTGACGGCCAGAGCGGGAGCACACCGGTACACAACATTAATACCTACAAGTTCGAAGGCGCGCTTTTCTTCCCGATATTCACTGGGGGACGTATCAGTGGAGAGACGGAGGAAGCCGAAGGTGCGCTTCGCGAGGCCAGAACTTCTCTCGACGAGACTGGGTCACAGATCGAGAAGGATGTGCTGACAGCAATCTCCGGAGTCGAATGGGCCCTCAAGGAAGTGGAAACCAGCACTGGAAATGTAACGCTATCGCGACAGGAAGTGGAATTGACGCGCGCCCGCTTCACGCAAGGCATAAGCGATAACACCGAGCTGGTAAACGCGCAAACCCGGCTCTCGCAGGCGGAAGAGGCCCACATAGGGGCACAGTATACGCTTGGGGTTGCCCGCGCGAATCTGGCCCGCGCGATTGGTGTAGCAGAGACTTCTTATCCTAAGTAAGAACAATTGAGGGAAACTTATGAGAGAAAAAACTTTGTTTCTAGTAACAACACTGGTGGTTCTGTCTGGATGCAACAGCCAACCCAAGGGGACGCTTTTTGTGAGCGGCCGCATTGATGGGGACACCGTGGACATTTCGTCCAAGATTGCCGGGCGCATTGTGGACCTTAAAGTCCGCGAAGGCGACACCGTGGAGGCTGGTCAAGTTCTTGCATGGCTTTCGAGCCCCCAGGAAGAAGCGAACCGAGACGCACAGAAAGACCGTATAGTCCAGTTACAGCGGCAACTCGCCACGTATGAGGAGCGGGTGCGCCAAGCCCAGCTCTATGAAGACCGAGCGACGATGGACTCGCCCGCGCACTTCCAGGAGGCTGAGGCTACTCTCGCAACGAGTCAGGCAGAGCTGGTGCGCTCGGAAGCGGAGCTACGCCAGGCACAAAACGACGCAGAACGATATCCCCCCTTGGCCAAATCGGGAGCCGTTTCGGCGCAGATGGCCGAAGATTACGAAACCAAGGAAAAGATCGCGACGGCGACCGTCGAAGCGAAACGTAAACAGGTGGCGGCGGCTGAGGCCTCCCTGGAACAATCTCGCGCACAGTTGGGCGACCCCCAGATCAGGGCTGCTGACCGTCTGACTCTGATAGCAGAAGTTCAGGAACTCAAGGCTCAGATTTCGGTAAACCAAGCCGAACTCCGCAGGATTGAGGCGGACTTGGCCGACTTAACGATTCACGCACCGATTGCAGGCACAATCTTGACCCGATCGGCCGAACCGGGGAGGGTAATCGCGGTAGGCCAGACAATTTTCACAATGGTGGATTTGTCCAAGCTCTATTTGCGTGGCTTTGTTCCGGAAGGCGACATAGGTAAAACGAAGGTCGGTCAGTCAGCACAAGTGTACTTGGATTCGAATCCAAAGGAGGCCATTCAGGCCGAAGTGATCCGAATTGATCCGGAGGCCATGTTCACGCCCGAAAGCACATATTTCAAAGAAGACCGCGTGAAGCAAGTTGTGGGGCTGAAGATTGCCCTGCAAGGCGCTTACGGCTTCGCCAAGCCGGGTATGCCGGCGGACGCACTGATTCAAACAGTGACTCCTGACTCAACAAAAGGTTCCTAATGCCAGAGCAGCTAATTGTCGAAGCCAATTCGCTCGCCAAAAGTTACGGCTCGCTCAAAGCTCTTGATCAAGTGAGTTTCCAGGTGCGGCCGGGAGAAATCTTCGGCCTTATTGGGGCGGACGGGGCGGGCAAGACTACAGCATTCAGGATCATCGGTGGCGTGCTGGCACCCAGTAGTGGGCAAATTAATGTCTTAGGTAAGACACCTCGGGACGCACGCCCGCGCGTTGGGTATCTCACGCAACCGTTCAGTCTTTATCAGGACCTCAGCGTGGACGAAAATCTCAACTACGCTGGAGGACTCCGCGAAGTCGGAGAGGCAGATTTTGCAGCTCGGCGAGAACGCTATTTCAAGCTTTTCGACCTGGACCGCTTTACCGATCGTTTAGCAGGGCGTCTGAGCGGCGGCATGAAACAAAAACTGGCGCTGACCAGCGCCCTCATCGCGGACCCTGCCCTTCTCCTGCTGGATGAACCCACAACGGGGGTCGATCCCGTGACTCGCCGAGACTTTTGGGATGCCCTTACTTCGCTTGCCACACTCGGGATGACCATCATCGTCGCCACGCCTTACCTGGATGAAGCCGAACGTTGCCACCGAGTTGCGTTGATGGAACAAGGCAAAATCTATGATATCGATACGCCAGCTCACTTTCGTTCCAAGATGGGACTCACACGCCTTGAAGTCAAGGTGGAGCCCCTGGCGAAAGCCGAGAATGTACTGGCCGCGTCGCCCGAGGCACAGGATGTGCAACGATTTGGCGACCGTCTGGACGTGATGGTGGCGCGGCCAGACGCAGCCGAAGCCGATTTGCGCCAGCGGTCGGAAGCCAATGACTTACACGTAAAGGAAATCCTCCGCTCACAACCGACGCTCGAAAATGCCTTTGTGGGGCAGTTGCGAAAAATGCGCGGTACTCACCCTACGCCGCACTTTCCGAACCCTTCTCCCCCGTCGAACCGAAAGGATGTCGTCATCGGCGCAAAAAACCTGAATAAGGTGTTCGGTTCGTTCCAGGCCGTGAAGAATTTCCAACTGGAAATCCGCAACGGCGAAATCTATGGCCTCTTGGGAGCCAACGGCGCTGGGAAGACCACTGCGATCAAGATCATTTGCGGGCTGCTCGATCCAACTTCTGGCAGTGTCGCATTGCTTGGCAAATCCAAAGGGCTGCGCTCTGCAGCCGTGCGCTCCCGGATTGGATACATGTCGCAGAAGTTCGCGCTTTATGACGACCTCTCGATCGGCGAAAACCTTGACTTTTACGCGCGCCTTTATGGCGTGGATGAAAGCGTGCGTGAAGAGCGCAAGAAATGGGTCCTCGATTCCGCCGAACTAAGTGGCGAAGCGCGAATGGTGACTGGGTCCTTGCCAGGTGGATGGAAGCAGCGCGTCGCGTTCGGCGCGGCGGTAATGCATGAACCCGAGGCGATCTTTCTGGATGAGCCAACCTCTGGCGTGGATCCCTTGGCGCGTCGAGCCATGTGGCGGATGATCAATGAATTTGCCGACCGGGGGGCGGGGGTTGTGGTTGTAACTCATTACCTGGAGGAAGCGGAACAGTGCAATCAGCTCGGTTTCATGGTAGCCGGCGAAGTTATTGCCCAGGGTTCTCCCAGTGAAGTGAAAGCCGACATGAAGGGGTCGCTTTACGAAATCGAAGTGGACCATCCGGATCGCGCTCTATCGACATTAAAGAAGAAATTCGGTGCTTCACGAGTCTCGCTGTTTGGCGATCGTGTACATCTTGTATTGAAAAGTGACGAAGAGAAAGGGCAGGCGCTGGCTTTGTTGCAGGACGCTGGGGTCCGCATCGTCGCCCAGAAACCAGTGCCCTTCTCCCTTGAAGATGTATTTATTTCACTCATTGAATCTCGCAGATCGGAGATTCCGCTGTGAAGAAAATCCTGGCTCAAGCTTGGAAAGAATTCATGTTGTTCCGGCGTGACAAGCTGCTCATTCTGCTGGCCGTGCTGATGCCAGTCGTCCTTATGTTGTTGGCCGGCGGAACGCAATCCTTGCGACTGCGCAACGTTTCGCTCCTGGTGTACGACTACGACAACACAATGCTCAGCCGGACCTACGTGGAGACTTATGGAGCGGCTCTGACGTTCCGAATCGTCCCGCGTAAAATCGATGAATCACCTGAGCGGGCCCTCAGCAGTTGGCGTGGGCGCGCGGCGCTGATCATTCCGCCGAACTTTGAGCGCGATTTCCGCAGCGGAGGCGAGCCGGTCGTCCAGTTGATGATTGACGCCACAGATTCCAACGCGGCCACGGCATTGGGTAATTATGCTCAATCGCTGAATACGAATTTCGCCTTGAAGAACGGGATCATTCAAATTCCTGCAAAAGCGGTCAGAATGCAACAGCGGCTTTGGTTCAATCCCGGACTTTCGAATCGCCTCTACTTCGGTACCGGCGCGCTGGGCTTAATGCTGATCATCTTTCCTGCGCTGCTCGCAGCTCTCACTACCGCCAAAGAGTATGAGATGGGGACCATCATCCAGGCGTACGCCTCCAGTCTGACCGCGGTTCAGTGGATCCTGGGCAAAGCTTTGGTATATGTCCTCGTCGGAATTGTGGAATTCGTTATTTGTTTTGCAATCGGCCTGATTGCATTCGACTACCGGTTACCAACTGACCCAAGCGTTCTGCTCGTAGCCACCCTTTTGTATCTGCTGGCGGGTGTTTTCTTCGGGATGATCATGGGCAATGCCACACGCAGCCAGAGCGCCGCGATTCAGGGAGTACAGATGGGTTCGTTCCTGCTTTCCTTACTGCTTTCGGGGTATTTGTTCGCCGTGCACAATATTCCGCCCCAAATTCGCTGGATATCGGACTTTTTGCCCGCGACCCATTATGTCCAGATTGTTCGCAACTCCATTCTGCGCAACGTGGGATGGGAGACCTCGCTACAGCCGATGGTATTGCTTCTGATTCTTGCGGTGGTCTTCTTCGGTCTGAATGTGGTTCAAACACGCAAGATGCAGTTCAAGGGGTAGGAGGAGACTCTCATGCCTGCAGCTTTACGACGTTACTTCGCGCTTGCTACTAAAGAAGTCCAGCAGCTCAGACGCAATCGCGTACTGCTGGTTCAATTGATGCTACCTCCGACAATCGTACTGATCGTATTCGGATATGCCCTGAACCCGAAGGTCCGTGATCTGCGTCTGGGCGTAGTGGATGAAAGCCTTACGGCAGAGAGCCGGGAATTCATCGACTCACTAACGGAGAACGTGAATTTCGATGTGACGCATGAATATGTGCGAGCGCAAGAGGCGGAGGATGCGCTAAACCGTTTGGACTTGGATGTATTCATCGTAATTCCAAATGATTTCTCGCGCACCCTTGGACGCGGCCAGACAGCCGAGGTCCAGGTGGTGACCGATGCGGTAGACGCCAATACCGCGCAGATTGCACAGGGCTACCTGAAAATGGCTTTGGAGGAATACAACACCAAGAGCATAGGCGATCCCATCCCCGGCTATCGGTTTCGCAGTACGGTGGCGCGTTCCGCGCATCCTGCCTCACCGCCGGGCGCACCGCAGGTACAGTCTGCCTATCTCTACAATCCTGGTTTGGTGACATCGTGGCACTACGTTACCGGCGTAATGAGCATCATCATGTTTATCAACGCGTCGCTCGTCGCCTCGGCGCTGGCCGTCAAGGAAAAAGAAACGGGCACGATAGAACAGTTGTTGATGACGCCGGCCCAGACCGGCGAAATGTTGCTCGCCAAGACCTCGCCGGTTTTCGTAATAATGATGCTAGTCCTGCTCATTTCGCTCGGTGTTGGAATGCTGGTCTTCGACCTCCCAGTCCGAGGTGAGTTGTGGCTGTTTGTTGTCGCCGGGGCCTGGGCGGTGCTGGCCGGGATCGGAATTGGCGTAATGGTGGCAACTGTTTCGAAATCGCAGCAACAGGCACAGTTGCTGACGTTCTTCGTCAACCCGCCAATTACCCTGCTGTCGGGTTCAACTTCGCCGATTGAAAACATGCCCATTTTTTTTCAGAAGCTCTCATATCTTGACCCCTTGCGCTATTTGGTGACGATCGTCCGGGGTGTCACGTTGAAAGCTGCGCCGTGGAGTGCACTGTGGCCGAATCTGGTTGCCCTGGCAACTTTCGCAGTCATTCTTTTTGCAATCAGTGCTTGGCGCTTCAGAAAGACGTAGGACGAACCTCAAATGGGTTTGTGAGACTTGGCCAAATGGCAAAAGAAAAGAACACTGACGCTGGCGATAAACTGAAGATGGGCCGAAAGGAATACGAGAAAGCCCTGCGCAAGCTTCAGGTCGAACTCTGCATGGTCCAGGATTGGGTGAAACATACGGGCGCTCGTGTCGTTGTTGTGTTTGAAGGCCGCGACGCAGCCGGCAAAGGTGGTCTCATCAAGGCCATCATGGAGCGCGTCAGCCCGAGAATTTTCCGCCTCGTGGCGCTTCCTGCTCCGTCAGACCGAGAAAAAACCCAAATCTTCATGCAGCGTTACCTCGCGCACTTCCCTGCTGCCGGTGAAATCACCATTTTTGACCGCAGCTGGTACAACCGTGCGGGGGTGGAATATGTTATGGGATTTTGCACCACGAAGGAGCATCGCCGCTTTCTCGACCTGGCTCCGATCATCGAGCGCTATATCGTCACGAGCGGAATCCTGTTGATCAAGTACTGGCTCGAAGTGAGCAACGAAGAACAGGAGCGGCGCTTCAGAGCCCGAATTGAGGACCCGCTGCGCCGATGGAAACTCAGCCCCATGGATTTGCCCTCCCGCGCCCGATGGTATGAATACTCACGGGCGCGAGACATGATGCTGGAGGCGAGTGATACCAAGCAAGCGCCATGGAACATCGTGCGGTCTGATGACAAGAAACGGGCACGCCTGAATTGCATCGCGGATCTCCTAAGCCAGCTTCCGTATGATCGAGTTCCTGCGAAGAAGGTAAAACTGCCGAAGCGCTCCAAGAAGGGCTCTTACGACGATCAGGAAACGTTAAAGGGCAGACGATTCGTGCCCGAGAAGTATTGATATGGTTTGCAATTGGCCGGTTTTGGTCGCCACCGGCGCTTTCGCAGTTTCATAAGTGTGTGAATAAAGTTGGAGACGATCGAAGGGAAACTGGCGATATTTATGCACGTGGAACGGTTTCTGGTGCATCGCAAACCCGATCCTCGTGTGGCTCATGTGGCTTGCGGCGGTATTGCACGGTCGAAGGATCCCCGTCCAGATTCTTTCCTCAAGCAAAATTAATCACGTAGTTCGAAGAAAGCACGCACCGATGACACCTACAAGTCGGACCACTGGCGCGGAAATCCTGGTTAAGAGTTTGGAAGCGCAAGGAGTCAAGTACGTCTTCGGGATACCTGGCGCGAAGATCGACAAGGTGTTCGACACCTTGCTCGATTCGAAAATCAAGACCGTCGTCTGTCGTCACGAGCAAAATGCAGCCTTCATCGCCGGTGGTATTGGACGTATGACTGGCAAAGCAGGGGTTGCGCTGGTTACTTCTGGTCCCGGCTGCTCCAATCTTGTGACCGGCTTGGCCACCGCGACGTCCGAAGGGGATCCAATTGTCGCAATCGGGGGCACGGTGCCAAGTTCTCAGCGATTGAAGCAGGTGCATCAGAGTATGGATACTGTAAACCTCTTCCGGCCAATTACGAAATTCAGCGCAGAAATTGATGCCCCGGGTTCTGTTGCAGAAGTGATCGCAAATGCTTTTCGAATTGCCGAATCAGGACGTCCCGGTGGTGCCTTTGTGAGCGCTCCCGCAGATATCATGACCTCGGAAGCGGACCTCGACGTATTGACCCCAACAGCGCCCGAAGCACTCGGGCCTGCGGATTCCGCAGCAGTTTCCGAGGTCGCTGGCTTGATCAATAAAGCGAAGCGACCTGTGCTCCTCCTTGGTTTGCTCGCCAGCGAGCCCCATGCGGCAGAGGCGGTGCGAACACTCCTCGCAAAAATCCATCTACCGGTCGTATGCACGTATCAAGGTGCAGGAATTGTGCCGCGAGAGCTATTCAATTGTTTTGGAGGGCGAGTAGGTTTATTTCACAATCAGCTCGCCGACCGGGTCTTGGACGAAGCCGATTTGATAATAGCGGTCGGGTACTACCCGCTTGAGTACGAACCGAACCTCTGGAATCGGGGCAGAAAAAGAAAGCTAGTCCACGTCGATTGCGCGTCTTCAATTATCGATAAGGATTATCGGCCTCAAATTCAACTCATCGGCAACATCCCATTGACCATCCGAGCTCTGACCTCTCAAGTGGAACAAAGAAGTGTGGCCTCAAATTCTAAGCTTCTCCAGAAGATTGCCGAGGAGAGAAAGTTGTTCGCTTTGAAAGCGGCTGCCATGAACGGCACTCCCATTCACCCAATGCGGTTGGTCACAGAACTGCAAGACTTGATACGCGATGATATTACGATCTGCCTGGACATGGGCTCATTCCACATATGGCTGGCGCGCCGGCTCTACAGCTTTCGCCCGAGACAACTGCTGATCACAAACGGACAACAGACATTAGGTGTTGGATTGCCCTGGGCAATCGCCGCCTGCCTTGTACGCCCTGGTGAAAAGGCGCTTTCCATCTCTGGTGACGGCGGCTTCCTGTTTTCAGCTATGGAGCTTGAAACCGCGGTTCGCCTCAAATGTAATCTTGTACACCTGGTGTGGATCGACGGAGCCTATGACATGGTTCGTTTCCAACAAATTGCCAAGTACGGACGAAGTTCAAGCGTCGAATTCGGTCCGGTTGATGTGATCAAGTTCGCCGAAGCATTCGGAGCAAAGGGCTTCATGATCGAATCACCCGAGCAAATCTCGACGGTACTGAAGAAAGCACTTGAAATGCCAGGTCCCGTCGTGGTCGGGGTTCCCGTGGACTACCGCGACAACCACCAGCTAATGGAAATGGTGTATCCAAACGCGCTTGACTAGGCTGAATTTGACCTGAAGGCTAGGCCGGGCTAAGCAAACGCAGCTCCGCTTGGCCGAAAGCCAGTTTCTGGGAAGTGGACTTTACGGATGTAGCCCGAGCATTACAAACGACTGGCCCACAAACGAGCTCGCCATGACTGAATCGCTCTCCTCTCATGACATAGGCCCTGGCCGCATCGCCTATCATGCAACGCAGGCGAATCAAGGCGGCTGGTTGCACTGGCTTCCCGGGTTGAACACTCTGCGCTGGTACGAATCGTCTTGGCTGCGGCACGACCTTGTGGCCGGTCTCGTCATGACAACGATGCTCGTCCCAGTCGGCATCGCGTACGCCGAGGCATCCGGGGTACCTGGAATCAACGGCCTTTACGCAACCATCGTGCCTCTGCTCGC
>Ga0187817_10000983_pt1 | contig 13265 bp, 10 predicted proteins | sample NC_wetland_sal_i_17_FD_132431 | JGI IMG/M metagenome (GOLD analysis project Ga0187817, IMG submission 132431) | Wetland sediment microbial communities from Neuse River Estuary, North Carolina, USA - SO4_2 | ecosystem: Environmental > Aquatic > Freshwater > Wetlands > Sediment | place: USA...
TCCCGCAGGAGCAGGCCCAGCGGGCCGGGCACATCCCGACCGCGCGCAACGTGCCCTGGTCCAAGGCGGCCAACGAGGACTGCACGTTCCGCTCCGACGACGAGCTCCGCCACCTGTACGCCGACGAGGCGGGCCTGGACTTCGGCCGGGACACCATCGCCTACTGCCGGATCGGCGAGCGTTCCGCGCACACCTGGTTCGTCCTGCACGAACTGCTCGACCAGCCCAACGTCAAGAACTACGACGGCTCCTGGACCGAGTACGGGTCGCTGGTCGGGGTGCCGATCGAGCTGGGAGAGGCTCGTTGAGCCCCGGCGGGTGCGGCGCGCCGGTCGGCGGGGCCGCCAAGCCGGCGGCCGCTGGCAGCCAGGCGGTCGTGGAGGGCCGGGTCGTCCACGGCGGCGCCCCGGTGGCTACCGGGTACGCCCGGCTGCTCGGTACCGGTGACGAGTTCGTCGCCGAGGTCCCGCTGGGGGAGGACGGCGGCTTCAGGTTCTTCGCCGCGCCCGGGTCGTGGACCCTGCGCGTGCTGGCCCCCGGCGGCCTGCGCGCCGAGCGGGCGGTGGAGGCGGATTACGGCCAGGTAACGACGGTCGAGGTCGCCATCTGACGGCGGCCGCCCAGGCGTGGGGCGCGGCGGTCCGGGATCAGCCCGGCCGCCGCGCTCCCTGCTGTCCGTACCCTGCCGCCCTGTCCTAGTTCACCCATATGACATGAAGTATCCGTCTTCTCCTTCCGCTCTCGTTCATGTCCGTTTACCTGGGGTGAATAGGAATGGGCGTGGACAGGCCGCCTTAGGCGCCTGCGCTTCGGTCGAGGACAAAAGAGGGGCAAGTTGTCGGTGGACGCGGAACAGGCCCAACCTTCTTCCGGCGACGGCACGGCCGTCGCTGACCAGCTTGGCGGCAAGGGACCCCAACCCATTCAGCCCGGGCAGCCCGACGGGCCGGGGATGAGCACCGTGGACCTGACGCTCAGCTACGGGGATCACACGGTCCTGCGCAACATCTCAGTGGACTTCAGGCCGGGGGCGATCACCGCCCTGCTGGGGCCCACCGGGTCGGGAAAGAGCACGCTGCTGCGCACGCTCAACCGGATGAACGACAGGATCACCGGCTACCGGCGCCAGGGTGACGTGCTGCTCGACGGGCACAGCATCTGGGATTCGGCCATCCAGCCGATGGCGCTGCGGCGCCGGGTGGGCATGCTCTTCCAGCGGCCCAACCCTTTCCCGATGTCGATCATGGAAAACGTGGTGGCCGGCGTCGTCGCCTATCAGCGCACCCCCAAGGCGCGACTGCGGGAGATCTGCGAGCAGAACCTGCGCGACGTGGGCCTGTGGGACGCGGTGCACGCCAGGCTCAAGGACTCGCCCTTCCGGCTCTCCGGCGGGCAGCAGCAATTGCTCTGCCTGGCCAGGGCTCTCGCCGTCGAACCCGGCGTGCTCTTGCTCGACGAGCCCACCTCCTCCCTTGACCCGGTGGCGACGGAATCGATCGAAGCTCTCGTTAAGACGCTCGTCCCGCGGTTGACGGTCGTGATCGTCACTCACAACCTGGCGCAGGCGCGCCGGATCGCGGACGACACCGTCTTCCTCAACAAGGGACGCATGGTCGAGCACGGCTCGACCGTCCAGGTGTTCGAACACTCGGCGCAGGAAGAGACCGCCCAGTACGTCGGTGGCCACTTCGGCTAAAAGCTGCTCCCGCCCGTACGGCGTGCCGGTTCCGCGGGCGGGAGGGGGGAACGCACGCGTACGCAAGGCGTGTGGATTAAGGCCGCGGGCAACCGCCCACGGTGGACCAAACCGCACGGATCGCTCGTGCGAAAAGTAAAGGAGTCTATCGCGGTGGCTATGAAACTCCCCGCGCCGTACAGAGCGTCCGGCCTTCGCGGCTCGGGCCGCCTGGGCAGGCGCGCTCTTGCCGTGACCGCGCTCACCTCGGTCGCTGCCCTCGCCCTGGCGGCCTGCAGCAGCAGCTCGAGCAGCAGCAGTTCATCCTCGACGACCTCGGCGCCTGCTTCTTCCGCGGCGGCGTCGTCGAGCGGGCCGTCCGTCATGACGACCCCCGCGTCGGGCTCGCAGACCATTTCCGAGACGGGCAGCTCGCTCATGGCGCCGCTGTTCGCGCTGTGGGGGCCCGCGTACCACTCGCAGTTCTCGCAGGTAACCCTCAGCACCGCGAGTTCCTCCTCGGGCGTCGGGATCTCGTCCGCGGCCGCCGGCACGACCAACATCGGCGCGTCTGACGCGTACCTGTCGCCCGCGGACATGGCCAAGTACACGACCCTGGAGAACATCCCGCTGGCGGTGGCCGCCCTGATGGTCGTCTACAACCTGCCGAGCGTCCCCGCTTCGACCAACCTCAAGCTGAACGGGACCGTGCTCGCCAAGATCTACTCGGGCAAGATCACCAAGTGGAACGACCCGGCGATCACGGCGCTGAACCCCGGCGTCACCCTGCCCAGCGCCTCGATCGTGCTGGTCCACCGGGCCGACAGCTCGGGCAGCACGTTCCTATTCACCTCCTACATGAACGCTCAGGACCCCACCGACTGGAGTTCCTCCCTGATCGGCACCACGGTCGCCTGGCCCAAGCAGCCGGGTGAGATCGGGGCAACCGGCAGCGGCGGGATCGTCAGCAGCGTCAAGACCACGCCGGACTCGATCAGCTACGTCGGCGTCAGCTACCTGTCCAAGGTCACCGCCGCCAAGGAGGGCGAGGCCGCGGTCGGCAACGCCTCCGGCAGCTTCGTGCTGCCCAACACCGCCACGATCGACGCGGCGCTGTCGGCCTTCACCAGCACGCCCGCCAACGAGGCCATCTCGCTGATCAACGGGTCGGGTGCGCAGGCCTACCCGATCATCAACTACGAGTACGCCATCGTGAACACGTCGCAGTCCAGTACGACCCTGGCGCAGGACCTCCAGGCGTTCCTCTACTGGGCGGTCACGAGCGGCACCACGCAGCTAGCGTCGGTGAACTTCCAGCCGCTGCCTGCGTCCGTCGTCACCCTGTCCGAAGCCCAGATCGCCAAGATTTCAGGCTGAGATATGACCGCGTCCGCACCCGTGGTGCGGCCCGAGGGGGGAGCGGGACAGGACCCGCTCCCCCGCAGGGCCGTCGCCGCGCTGCGCGCCGGAATCCGCAACGGCCAGGCACTCCGCTGGACCGGGGCCGTCGGCGCCGTCATCCCCGCCCTGGCGCTCGCCTTCGTACTCGTGGTCCTGGTGATCAAGGGCTGGCCGGCGTTCAGGATCGACGGCTGGAGCTTCTTCAGCTCGAAGGCCTGGAGCCAGGGCAACCAGTACGCGCTCAAGCCGGAGATCAAGAACGGCTACGAGCTTCCGCCCGGCGCCGCCTACGGCGCCCTGCCCCTCATCGTGGGGACCCTGGCGACCTCCCTCATCGCGCTGATCATCGCCGTCCCCGTTTCCGTCGGGACCGCGCTGGCCATCGTCGAGCGCCTGCCGCGCCGGCTGGCCTACGCAGTCGGCCTGTTCCTTGAGGTCCTGGCCGGCATGCCGAGCGTGATCATCGGCCTGTTCGGCGCGGTGACGCTCGGGCCCATCGTCGCCCACGACATCGCGCCCTACGTGGCCAGGAACGTGCCCGACGTGCCGGTGCTCAGTTACTTCGCCGGCAAGACCGGCAGCGGCTACGGGCTGCTGACCTCCGGGCTGGTGCTCTCCTTGATGGTGATCCCGATCATTGCCGCCACCACGCGCGACCTGGTCCGGCAGGTCCCGATCCTGCCCCGCGAGGGTGCGCTCGCCCTCGGCATGTCCGACGCGCAGACCGCGCGCAGGGTCACGCTGCCGTGGGTGGGCGCCGGGATCGTCGGGTCCGTGGTGCTCGGCCTCGGCCGGGCCCTCGGCGAGACCATTGCCGTCGCCATGGTCTGCGGCGCGTCGTTCGGGTCGTTCCCCTCGAACCTCTACGACACGATGATCACGGCCGCCGCTGCGATCGTCCTCACGCTTGAGGCCGCGCTCACCGACGCCACCGGGTACGCGCTCAGCGTCCTCGCCGAGATCGGGCTGGTTCTCATGGTCATCACGCTGCTCACCAATATCGGTGCCCGGCTGCTCGTCCGGCGTGTCTCAAGTACGGCCCTGCCGGTGGGAGCTGGTATCTGATGGCCGCCCACCGGCAGACCGCGGGTTCGCTCGGCCAGATACCTTCGGTACCCATCCGCCGCAGGGTCGGCAACGCGCTCTTCTGGGGGGCGTGCTTCCTCGCGCTCCTGCTGGTGGTCGGCCCGACCCTGTGGCTGATCATCACCACGATCGGCAAGGCACTGCCGCACTTCCACTGGACCGCGGTGTCCTCAGACACCGTCGGGGCCGGCACCGCTGGCGGTCTGCTGAACGCCATCCTCGGCACCTTGGTGCTCACCGTCGGCGTGCTGATCGTGAGCGGTACCATCAGCATTCTCACCGGGCTCTATCTTTCGGAGTTCTCCAGGGGCAGGAGCCGCCCACTGCTCCGCGGTGCTTACGAGGTCCTGGCCGGCATCCCGTCCATCGTCCTGGGCTACGTCGGGTATGTCGTGCTGGTGGTGCAGTTCCACTGGGGCTACGGCTTGCTGCCCGCGGTGCTGGTCCTCTCGGTGATCACGATCCCCTACATCGCCAAGGCGACGGAGTCCTCGCTGGCCCAGGTGCCGTCCAGCTACCGCGAGGGGGCCGAGGCGCTCGGCATATCCCAGGGCTGGGCCCTGCGGAAGATCGTCATCAAGTCGGCCATCCCCGGGATCATCACCGGCATGCTGGTCGCGCTGGCGATCGCAGTCGGGGAGACCGCACCGCTGCTGTTCACGGCCGGCTGGTCCACGACCAACCCGTCGTTCGCGCTAACGCACTCCCCGCTCGGGTTCCTCACCTACGCGGTGTGGGAGTTCTCGCCGTCCAACTCCCCGATCAACTCGGCCAACCAGCTCTCCTACGATGCGGGACTGATCTTGCTGGTGTTCGTCTTGCTGCTCATCCTGATTGGTCGGCTGATCGCAGCCCGATCGCGGCGATATGCGGAATGACCGCTGGCGCCGCGGGAAATGAGGATCCAATCCCCGCGCAACCGGCCTCACCGCCGGCTCACGCGCTGACGCCCGGAGCTGAGGCCAGCACGGAGGGCATGCGCGCGCCGGTCCGGGCTGCGGGCGTGCTGGCCGACCGGATGGCGGCGGCGCTCGTCCACCGCGAGCCGGGCTGGCGGCTGCCGCGGCGCAGCGCGCTCGCCAGGAGGTACAACGTCAGCCTGACCGAGATCGACGCCGCCATCACCGATCTCGCCCGCCGGTCGCTGGTCCGGCGGCTGCCCGACGGCCAGCTGTACCGGGCCAGTCCGGCCGACTACTGGATCCCCATCGAGGGAGCCGCCGGGCTCGGCACGCGCCTGGACCCCATGGGCGGCGCGATCACCTGCCAGTCCCGGCACGTATCGCGGCGCGAGGCGCCGCAGGACGTGGCCTGGGCGCTGGGCCTGCCGACCGGCGCGCCGATCCGCGTGATCCGCTGCGTGTGGTCGGCCGCGGGGGACCCGGTCGCCGTGACGACGGCTTATCTGCCCGACTCGGCGGCCGATCAGGAAACGGATGCGGATTCCGATACGGATGCCGATCCGGAGCCTGACGAGCGGTTCTCGTCATTCGGCGCGGGGCTGACCGCCCTGCCGGCCGTCGCGGTGAGCGTAGAGATGAGCCCGCCCCAGCCCGCGGTGGCCCGCAGCCTGCGGCTATCGCCCGGCCAGCCGGTGACCACCGTGACGATCAGGTTCGGCGACTCCGACGCGGGCGCCCCGGGCGGGCTGACCGTGGTGATGCTGAAACCGGAATTGTTCAGGGTCGCGATCGATACCGCCGAGGCACCGGTCACCACGCCCTGACCGGAACTGGACACACGTCCGTCGCACCTGGGAACCTGGATCGAGATGCCGGCCAGGGTCACCGCAGAGGCGGAACGGAGGCCACGGCGGGCCCGCTACCTCATCCCGAGGGGCCTTCCCCGCCGCGGCGAGATCGTGGCCGCCTGCGCGGTCCTCATCGTGCTGGCCCACGTGGTGTTCGCGCAGCTCACGCTCGTGCTCGCGATCGTCTTCTGGCTGGTCACCAAGGTCACCAGGTGGCGATTGTCGTGGCTCACCGCCCCGGCGGCCGTCGGGGCGGCCTGGACGCTGGCCGAGGGGCCGCGGGTCGCGGCGGCCGGATTCGCCGACGGTCCCGCCCGGGTGGTCCGCTACCTCGGGGCCGGCGGGGCCCACCTGCTGCACTTTAACGCGGCGTTCGCCGGGATCGGCAGCTGGCTGCCGCGGCAGCTTCCCCTGGCCATCGTGGCCGGCTCGGCCGAAGCGGCGCTCGCCGGCTGGGTGAGCTGGCTGCACACGGACGAGTGGAACGTGCCGTCCGTCCGCCCCGGGCTGCTGGCGGCCCTCCGCCGCGCGGCGACCAGGCGGGCCATCCAGGCGGGCGGCGTCGTGACCGGGGACGGCGGCTGCCTCGGGGTGGTGGCGGGATCCGGCGCGCCGGTCGCGCTGTCCTGGTCGGAAGCGGCCGGCGGCGTGGGCGTGTGCGGCACGGCCGAGGCGGACGTGCTCACCACGAGCTTTCAGCTGGTGCACGCCGCCGCGCGGCGGCGTAAGCCGGTGCTCGCCGTGGACCTCACGGCCGACCCGGGTGTACCGCGCCGGCTGGCCGCGGTGTGCGCCGCGGCCGGCACTCCGCTGCAGGTGTTCGGTCACGACCACGCGGATGCGGGCCAAGGTATCTCTGGCGCGCCAACCGCACCCGCCTGTTACGAGCCGTTCAGGCACGGCGATCCCGCGCACCGGGCCGCGCTGGTCATGGGCATGATCAACTGGGACGGCCCGGGCAGCCAGTACCGGCGCAGCTGCGCCGCGTACCTGGAGGACGTCTTCGAGTTGCTCGACGCGGCGCCCGGTGACCCGAGGGTGCCCGTCCTCGACGAGATCATCCACCTGCTCAACCCGTCGGCGCTGCGGGCGCGCATGGAGCACGTGCCGGCCGGCTATCCCCGGCGCGACGTGCTGGCGGAGCGAACCCGCGTATCGGTCAGCCTGCTGCTGGCCGAGCCTGCGACCATCGCGCCGCTCGCCCGGCCGCTGCGCGAGCTGCGGGCGTCGGCGTTCGGCCGGTGGCTGCGCCCGTCCGGTCAGGGCCCGGCCGGGGAGATCGACCTGCGCCGGACGGTGACCGAGCGCGGCGCGGTGCTGTTCTGCCTCGGCGGCACGGCGGACCCGGCCGCCTCGGTCATGCTCACCCGGCTGGTCGGCCAGGACCTGCTGGCCGCGGGCGAGGCGCTGGAGGCGATGGACGTCGACGGCGACGGGCTCGTCTGGCTGACCGAGTGCGGCTCGATGCCGGCCGGTGCGGTGACGGACATGATCGCCCGCGGCCCCGCTACGGGGTTGCCGGTGCTCGCGGTTACCACCTCCGCGCAGGTGGCGGGCGAACTAGCCGGCCTGACCAACGTGCTGGTGGTCCACCGGATGACCGACGCGGCGGTGGCACGGCGGCTCGCGGTGGCCGCGGGTTACCCCGTTCCGGTCACGTCGGGCGCGGGTCTGGAAGTCGCGAGTCCCGGTAGCGCCGGGGCTTCGGTGGCGCCGCTCGATCCGTCTTCGCTGGGCGATGGTGAGTTCGTGCTCGCGGTCAGGGACCCGCCGCGGCTGGTACCGCGCGCCGTGACCGTCCCGGCCCGGATCCGCCGGGAGCGCTTGTGACGGCGCGCCCGGCCGAACGCCTCTACCTGGGCTGGCAGTACGCAACTCCGTTTCCCGAGCCCGGTCCGCCGCCCCGCCGGCCCGTCCCGCCGGAACAGGAACGACTCAGCCCGGACTGGGCGGCGGCTCAGCGGCGTGAGGAGAACCTGCTCAACCGGCCGCTGCGGGCGGCGTTCGCCCTCGCCGTGGCGATCGCCGTCGCGGCGTTCGCCCTGGGGGCGGTCGGCTGGCTCAACGACCTGGTGGCCGGGCTCGGCGTGATCTTCGGGGTGCTCATCGCGGCCGTCAGCGGCTACGCCATCTGGCAGGGTGCGCGCGCGCTGCGCGCGAGGATGGCCGACGAGCAGCACCGGATCGGCCGGATCCGCGAGGCCCAGGAAAGCCGGCTCTTCGCGGGGCAGGCCGAGCACGCCAGGCGGGTCCGCGAATGGCAGTCGATGCGCTTGGCCTTTGAGCACCAGAAGCGCTGGTACGCCGTGTGCCCGCCGGGCGGCATCCACCGCGTGGACGTCGCGGGCGGCACGCTCTCGGGCTGGGCCGCCATGCTGGCCACGGTGGCCGCCCCCCGGCTGGCGGCGGGCGCCGAGGTCACGGTCCTTGACCTGTCCGAAGGCTCGGCCGCCCAGGACCTGATCGCGTTCGCGCGGACCCGCGGCATCGATCCGCTGGTCTGGGTCCTTCCGGAGGATCTGCCGCGGCTCGACCTGGGCACGGGACTGGGAACCCAGGCCCTGGCCGACGTGCTGTCACTGGCGGTCAGTGCGACCGAGGAGCAAGGCTCGACCCGCGACCTCTCGTTCGACAACGCCATCCTCGAGCGGGTCATCGACGTGCTCGGCGGAACGGCGACCGTCGCCGGCGTCACGGCCGCGCTGCGCGCGCTAGCCCAGGTCGGTGACCCGCGCGACGACGTGGCCGCCGGGCTGATCACGGCCGGGCAGGTCGACACGCTCACCGCGATGTTCGGCCGCGGCGCCACCGACCGGGTGGTGGTCGAGCGCGCCTGGGTCCTGGAGTCCCAGCTGCGCCGGCTGGCGGCCACCGGCACGGCGCCCGTGCCCTTGCCCCGCAGCCCGCTGCGCGTCGTCGCCGTGGGCAGGCGCGCGGGCGTACTCGACGGCAAGGTTCTCGGTACCTACCTGACCGTCGCGCTGACCCACGCGCTGCGCGAGGCGGAGCCGGTGCCGCCGTGGCAGCACACGCTCTTCGTGCTCGGCGCGGACCGGCTCCGCGGCGATACGCTCGACCGGCTCTGTGACGCGTGCGAGAGCTCGGGTACCGGGCTCGTGCTCGCGTACCGTTCCATCCCGCCGCACGTCAGGCAGCGCCTGGGGCGCGGGAACGCGGCGGTCGCGTACATGAGGCTCGGTAACGCCGAGGACGCGAAGGCCGCGAGCGAGCAGCTGGGCACCGAGCACCGGTTCGTGCTCTCCCAGCTCACCGAGACGATCGGGCTCACGGTGACGGACACCACGGCGGGCACGTACACCAGCACCACGGGCTCGGTGAGCTCGGTCGCCGACTCGTGGTCGACCAGTGAGGGCTCGACCCGCGGCACCGGTTCTGGCTGGACGGGCCAGGGGCCCTGGCCCGCCAGTTTCTCCCGCAGCGCGCAGGCCGGCACGTCGCGCGGCAGCGGGGTGAGCGAATCGGTCAGCGAAGGCATCAACGCCAGCACGGCGTGGGGGATAACCACGTCCACGGCGACGGGCGACAGCGAGTCGCTCGCCCTCGCGCTGCAGCGGTCCAGGGAATTCCTCGTCGAGCAGCACCAGCTCCAGCAGCTTCCGGTCAGCGCGATGATCATCACCTACGCGGGTCCGGCCGGGCGCCAGGTGGTCATGGCTGACGCCAATCCCGGCATCGGGGGGCTCAGCGCCGCGACCACGATGACGCTCGAGGAGTTCCGCGCCCGGCCCGCCCCGGCCGCGCCGGTTCCCCTGCCCCGCCCCGCGCAGGGGAAGGAGAGCCCGGAGCAGACGGCGCCGGCGAGCTGGCGTTCGGGCGACGATCGTCCTCCGCCCAACCTCGGGCCGCCGCCGCGGCGCCTGGACTGGCGCAGGCGACGGCCGTGAGGCACCTGTCGATATGGGTGGCGCTCCTGACGGTGACCTGATATTCACTCAGGGTGACTATGCCGACGGAGCGGGACGCCGAGATCGGTGCGGTGCTGGGTGAGCTCACGGCGGCGCGCGTGCCGTGGCTCGCGCTGGCCCTGCGCGGATCCGCCGGCAGAACGGGTCAGGCCCTGTCCGCTGCGGCTGGTGACGCCGTGGTCATCGACCTCACGGACCCGCACGTGCCCCCGGTCATGGTCAATCCGCTCGAACCCGAGCGGGGCTATCCCGTCCAGGCGCACGCCGACCGCGTGGCAGGCCTGTTCGAGGCCGCGTTCGCGCTGCCCGACCCGGTGGCCACCGCGATCAGGACCGGGCTGCGCCGGGCGTACGCGAACTCCGGCTGGGACGCCCTCACCGGCGCGGCCCCGCCTGCCATCGTGGCACCGGCGGCCGTCCCCGCCTTCCACCAGCTACGGCACGCCATCCTGGCGGCCGCCGAGGACCTCGGGTACGACCGGAGCACGCGGGCCGCGGTCCGCGGCTTCGTCCAGGCCAGGCTGGAGCCCCTGTGGGCCGGGCCGGCGGGACGCTTCCTCGAGGGCGGGCACCCCGCCGACGCGGGGCGGTTGCTTACGGGGAACATCGTGCTGCTGGCCAGCGGCCTCGCCGACTCCGAGGCGCTGTTCTTCCTGTCCGGCGTCCTGCTGATCAGGGTCGCCGAGACGCTGCACGGGCGCGGCGGCAGCGGCCCGGCGCGGGGCGGCCGCCGCAACGCAGAGCACCACCGCCGGTCCGGGCCGGATCAGCGCTTCGCCATCGTCGTGACCGAGCCCGGGAGTCCCGGGCCGGGGCCCCTGGCCGCCGAATGGCTCGGGCGGATGCTGCGGGACCTGCACTCCCACGGCGCGCAGGTCGTCGTGGCCCGCGAACCCTGGAGCATCCCGCCCGCGCGAGCCGGGCAGGCCACGGCCGCGCCCGGTGCCGACCAGGCCGGGCAGGTCGGCCCGCAGGTCCTGCGCGGGCGCAGGTCGGCCGCGTGCGGCGGCCAGTGCACGCAGCACCGGCCGTGCGACGGGTACGAGCTATCCGCGGCCGACCTGCTCGCGCACGAGGACGGGCAGGTGTGGCTCAGGCTCTGGGCGCAGACGCTGGTGCTCGCCTTCCTCACGGGCAGGCCGCTGCCGCGGGTACCTCCCGAGCTGCGCTCCGCCTGGCGGGCGCTCAGCCCGCGCCGCCGCGAGTGCGTGCTGGCCACCATCCTCGACGTCGCGGTGACGGCGCGCGCGACGGCGCTGCGGCGGTACTACGACCCGCGGTGCCTGCTGGCGGTGGCCGCGGCGGTGGCGAACCGGATGCTGGAGGGTTCGGCCGACGTTCCGTTCCGCGCCGGGCAGCTATGGGTCATCCCGCAGCTGCGGTGGCTGCACGAGACCGAGCGGCTGAACCCGCTCGGACGGGGCACGATCCGCCTGGACGACATCGCGCCGCCCCTGGACTTCGGCCTGGCCGGGCTGCCGGACTGGCCGGGCATCCGGGTCCGGGACCGCCTCGGCGGCCTGCAGCGCCACCCGCTGTCCATGGAATCGGCGCGGAACCGCCGGTCGGCGCGGATCGCGCTGCTCGGCGAGGACGGCCGCGGGAGCTTCGACGTCGACCTCGCGACCGCCGCGATCGGGCTCAGCGCGCAGGCGCGCCTGCGCTACGCCGCGCGGATGATGGGGGTCGGCGCGCCCGGGCCGGAACCAGGGTGGCTGGAGGTGGTGCTCTCCTGGCCACACCGGATCATCAGGCCGTCCTGGTACGCGGACCTAAGCCCGGTGGCGACCGGATAGCATCATGGCCGATGAGCACTCTCGGCCCGCTGGACCCCTCCCGGTCGGGTCTTCCCCTGCGCGCGCGCCTGGCCACCACGGTGGGCGGCGCGGCCGGGCGCGCCTCCAGGCTGGCCGGCCGCGGGGACGGTTCCGTCATCGGCGGGATCATCGGCCTGCGGCTGCAGCCGGACCTGCTGTCCCTGCTGGCCCGCGGCCGGCGGATCGTCCTGGTCACCGGGACGAACGGGAAGACCACCACGACCAGGCTCATCACCGCCGCGCTCGGAACGCTGGGGCAGCAGATCGCGTCCAACGCGTTCGGCGCGAACATGGAGGCCGGCCTGGTGTCCGCGCTGGCCAAGGCGCCCGATGCCACCATGGCCGTGCTCGAGGTCGACGAGAAGCACATGCCGGCCATGCTGGAGGCGACGGGCGCGCGAGATCGAGGCATCGTGACGCTGCTGAACCTGAGCCGGGACCAGATGGACCGGGCCGCGGAGATCTGGCTGCTCGCGCGGCGCTGGCGGGCGGCGCTGGCCGGCGCGCCCGACTGCCGGGTCATCGCGAACGCCGACGACCCGCTCGTGGCGTGGGCCGCCGGCCAGGCGCGCCGGGTCACCTGGGTGGCGGCGGGCCAGCGGTGGCACGACGACTCCTGGTGCTGCCCCAACTGCGGGTCGCATCTGCGGCGCGACGGCGACGACTGGCACTGCGGCGAATGCCCGAACCGGCGCCCGCCCGTCAGCTGGGTGCTCGCCGACGACGAGGTAATCGACCCGACCGGCCGGTCCCGCCCGCTCGACCTCACCCTGCCCGGCCGGGCCAACCGGTCTAACGCGGTGGTGGCGCTCGCCGTGGCGGACGTGTTCGGGGTCGGCGTCGCGCAGGCGCTGAGCGCGATCCGGGCGGTCCAGTCGGTGGCCGGCCGGTACACGCAGGTCGACCGGCGCGGCTGCGCCCTGCGGCTGCTGCTGGCCAAGAACCCGGCCGGGTGGCTCGAGGCGCTCGACATCCTGGCGCCGGGCCCGGTGCCGGTCATGCTGGCGGTGAACGCCCAGGGGCCGGACGGCAAGGACACCTCATGGCTGTGGGACGTGGATTACCGCCGCCTGCGCGGACGGCAGGTCTTCGTGGGCGGGGAGCGCAAGCTGGACCTGGCGGTCCGGCTGGAAGCGGACGAGGTGACGTTCCGCATCGTCAGCACGGTCGATGAGGCGGTGGATCTCGCTCGCAGCCCGTCCATGGACGTGCTGGCCAACTACACGGCCTTCCAGCAGATCCGGGCGCTGCTCGGCCGGACGGCCTGAAACGGGGGCAGGTGTCATGCCAGACGGAGTCGGCTCCGGACCGTCGGCCATCCGGCTCGTCTGGGTCTACCCCGACCTGCTCAGCACGTACGGCGACCGCGGCAACCTGCTCGTGCTGGCTCGCCGGGCCCGGCTGCGCGGCATCGGAGTCGAGATCGCCGAGGTCAATTCCGATCAGCGGGTCCCGGTGGACGGCGACATTTACCTGCGCGGCGGCGGAGAAGACCTGCCGCAGGTCCTGGCCGCCCGCCGGCTGCGGGCGGGCGGCGGCCTGGCGGCCGCGGCCGGCCGCGGGGCGGTGGTCTTCGCCGTCTGCGCCGGCTACCAGATCATCGGCACGGA
>Ga0187817_10000984_pt1 | contig 13261 bp, 12 predicted proteins | sample NC_wetland_sal_i_17_FD_132431 | JGI IMG/M metagenome (GOLD analysis project Ga0187817, IMG submission 132431) | Wetland sediment microbial communities from Neuse River Estuary, North Carolina, USA - SO4_2 | ecosystem: Environmental > Aquatic > Freshwater > Wetlands > Sediment | place: USA...
AGCAACACGGGCAAACGGCAGGAGTCCGACTTCGGCCATCGCACCTCCTGTCTCGATAGAAAACAACCATTCCGAACGGTCGGATACGCCGAATTTTCATCGTAGTAGCGAGGATGTCAACAGAGCCACACCACCCCATGACTTCTGCCGCCATCCACGCTGCCCGCTTTAACGAACCCTCCGCTACGCTCGAGCAGAAGCCGGGACCGAGCACGACCAAAATTCGTTTGACGCTCTGGTGTATGACCATCGTTGCGGGGTTTCTTCAGGCTTGGGTCTATCACCGGGCGCGCAAGCGGTGGCTTCCGATGCCGGAGGGACGGCATGTGGAGAGAGTGTGGCAGGAAGGTTGATGAATCTCGCGACGGAGTACGATCGCTGGCACCAGAAGGTCTTTGAGTCTGATCCGGAACATGCCGACGAGATCGCGCCCTGGTATGACCTCGTCCTCGAATACCTGATTCCAGTCGAGGGCAAACGGGTACTGGAGATGGCGTGCGGCCGGGGCGGTTTCAGCAGGCTTCTAGCGTCCCGGGGTGCCGCCATGTACGGCGCGGATTTCTCCGGCGCGGCGCTCCAGATAGCAACCCGGAAAAACGCGAGCAGCGAACGGAGGGCAACCGGGGCCGAATTTACGCAAGCGGATGCGCAACGTTTGCCGTTTGCCAGCGAGTCGTTCGATCTGGTTGTTTCTTGTGAAACGATCGAGCATCTATCCGACCCGCAAGCCGCGTTGAGAGAGATGGCGCGCGTCTGCCGACGTGGCGGCCTGCTCTATCTCACCACGCCGAATTATTTCAATGCCACGGGCCTGTACCACATCTACGCTCGGATGCGGCGGAGCAATTCGACGCCCGGTTCCGACCAGCCATTCGATCGCGTATTCCTTTTTCCGCAGGTGCGGCGAATGGTCCAACGGGCCGGCTGGAAGATTGTGCGGACAGATGGGACCGTACACCAATTTCCTGTCTGGCGCGGGCGCAATCCTGGGGTTGTCCGGTGGCTCGAGTCGAACCGGTTTGCGCGATGGATATTAAGTCCCCTTGCCTTCCACTACTTCTTGCTGGCCAAAAGGAGTGGCGACTGTTAGGTGCGAATCTTGATCGCCATCGGAATACCCGGGAAGGAGGAAATGGGCGCCGCGGGAGTCGTGCTCAATGCTGCCCGGGAGTTCCGCAAGGGAGGACACAAGGTTGATTGTTGGTTTCTCGAAGACATACTGGAGCGGCCAGCAAAGCACCGGCGTTTTGGAGCGCTGATTTTTGCCGCGCGGCTCGCCCGGCGCATCCTGCGGGAGAGAAGCAACTACGATGTAGTCAATTTGCATGCGCCCTGGGGATGCATCTACGGCGTCTGGCGCAAGATTTTTCGCCCCACGGGCGCGCCGCCCTACGTGATGACCATGCATGGAAGTGAAGAGCGATTCGTCCGTGCGATGCGACGCGAGCACAAGAGGGGCAGCGCGTGGCACTTCGGGTGGAGGAACCGGCTTTGGCACCGTTTTTACCATCAGACCATGTTTGATTGGTCCATTCGCTCCGCGGACTATGGAGCGGTGGTCAATCGCGAGGCGTGGATTATGGCGGAGTTGAAGTATAACCGCGCGCCGGGACGTTTTCACTTCGTGCCGAACGGAACTGAGGAACAATTCTTCATCGAGCGTTCCTACGAGGAACGGGCATTACCTCGGTTGCTCTACGTGGGGTCGTGGCTCGATCGCAAGGGTGTCTACTACCTGGTGGACGCTTTTGGCCCGCTCGCACGGAGAATTCCTGGGCTCGAATTGACCGTTGCGGGTTGCATGGTTCCCGAGGATCGGGTGAAGGAGTTTTTCGCTCTTGAAGTTCGGGACCGGGTTCGCGTCATGCCGTTCGTGAAACGCGAGGACATGCCGGGGGTTTATGCCAGCCACGATATTCTCGTCTTCCCGTCACTTGTGGAAGGCATGCCCCTGACCCTGTTGGAAGCCATGGCTGCGGGGATGCCCGTCGTGACCACCGAGACATGCGGGATGGCAGATGTGGTTGAGGACGGCATCAACGGACTGCTCGTCCCTCCGGCGGAAGCGGAAATGCTGGCCGACGCAATCGAGCGATGCTGCCGCTCTGCGGAATTGCGGCGCCAACTAGGGCAGGAAGCGCAAAATGCGATGCGCCGGTACACGTGGGAGCGTATCGCCGGTAGGCTCGAGAGCATCCTGCTGATGGCAGCCAAGCAAGGAACAAAAGGTTGAGAGAGAAGCGATGCTCGGGACCGGTAGTGCCTTTTGAGGCCATGTCGACAGGGAAGGGCATCCTTACAGCAGAAACCTGCGATATGGTGAACATGGGCAGAGCGGGTTCTGTCTCAGGCTTGGCTGGACGCATGCGGACCACGGCCCGGTTCGCCTTGTGAATGATCTGTTTCGCAACAACAACGCGGCTGGATGCATGATCGCCGAGGAAGTGGATTCTCTGGTCGTTGTGGAACGGCGCGAGTAATTGGTATTGAGAATCTGAGACGCGCCGGGTTTATTTATGCTCAGCTTAGGCATCAACTATTCGCAGATGCACGATTCTTCCGCATGCATCGCGCGCGACGGCGAGGTGCTTTTTGCGGTGGCCGAGGAGCGGCTGAGCCGCGCAAAGCACGACGGGCGCTTCCCGGCTCTGGCCATCCGCGCCTGCCTCGATTTCGCCTCCGTCCGGCCGGAAGAGCTCGATTTCGTCTGTCAGGGTTGGTCGCGGCCGCGCGTCGCGTTCTTGCACGATCTAGGCTGCTACGCCACCGGGAAACAGCCGATGGATTCTCGCGCACTGCTGAATACCACGCGCAATTTTGTGAGCATGTGGCACCAGCGTGGCGGCGAAAACCGCTTCCACCACCACTTTGGCCCGGTCAAAGCCCGCTTTCGCTTTTTAGACCATCACCTCGGCCACGCCATCAGCGCCTATGCCTTCTCAGGTTTCGATGACGCCGCAATCCTCGTGCTCGACGGGCGAGGTTCTTGGGAGGCCACCTCGCTATGGCACGGCCACGACGGCCGACTCGATCCCGTCTGGACGATTCCATGGCCGAACTCGCTTGGTCTGTTTTATGCGCAGTTCACCCACTATCTCGGCTTTGAGCCCTACAGCGACGAATGGAAAGTGATGGGCTTGGCACCTTATGGCGAGCCTGCCGCCGGGAAGCCGGAAGCAAATCTGCGGGATTTCATCGTTCCCGATGACAATCCTTACCACGTGTCGGCCCGGCTCCTGCTGGGACGCGATTCCGCGCCCATTGCCGGTATCGAAAAGCGCCTCGGACCAAGGCGCGCACCCGAATCCGAAATCAACGTGCGCCACAAAGAACTCGCCTTTGCCGTGCAGGACGCTTGCGAGCAGGCCATGCTCACGCTGGCGCGCACCGCGGTTTCAAAGACAGGTTGCCGGAATCTTTGCCTCGCCGGGGGCGTAGCGCTGAACTCGAAAGCGAATGGAAAGATACTGGCGTCGGGAATCGTGGATCGCGTGTTCGTTCAGCCCGCCTCAGGCGACGATGGGGTTTGCCTGGGCGCGGCTCTCGCACCCTATCTCGATGCCGGCGGCAAGCTGCCGCTCCGCAAAATGCGTCACGCCTATCTGGGCCCGGAAAACTCCGACGAGGAAATTGAGAAGACACTTTCGACCTATCGCCTGCGTTTTTCGCGGCTGTCCGATCCTGCGAAAACGGCCGCTGGCCTTCTCGCCGCGGGCAAGATTCTTGGGTGGTTTCAAGGACGAATGGAATTCGGGCCGCGCGCACTCGGCAGCCGCTCGATTCTCGCCGACCCGCGCGATCCCGAAATGAACGCCAAGGTGAACAACGCGGTGAAATTTCGCGAATGGTGGCGGCCGTTTGCTCCGTCGCTCCTCGCGGAAGCGGCGGACCAATATCTCGAATCCGCCACCGATTCGCCCTTCATGATCTTGACCGCGCAGGTGAAGCAAGAAAAGCGCGGCGTGATCCCTGCCGTCACGCACGTGGACGGAAGCGCGCGGCCCCAGACGGTCGAACGAGACATCAATCCGCTGTATTGGCGCCTGATTCGCGAATTCGGAGATTTAACCGGCGTTCCGGTGGTCATGAACACTTCCTTTAACCTGCGGGGCGAGCCGATCGTATGCACCCCGACCGAAGCCGTGCGCACGTTTTTCAGTTCGGGGATGGACGCTTTGGTGATCGGCAGTTTTCTGGTGGAGAAATAACGTGGCCAGCGCACGGGAATGGATGGGAAAACTTCTGTTGCGCACGCCCAAGCCGCTTCGCTCCCTGCGCGGTGTGCCGTTGCTGGGCGATTGGGCACACCGATTGAGCCGCCGCTTTGTTCCATCGAATGAAAAAGTTTGGGCGCAGGTGGAGGCTGGTCCAGCGCGGGGATTGTGGCTTGAACTAGATCCGCGCACGGGGCGCGATTATCTTCGCGGCGCAGCGGAATCAGCGGTGCAAAAGGTCTTAGCCGAGCGGCTACATCCGGGGATGGTTTTCTATGACCTGGGCGCCAATATTGGGCTGTTTTCCCTGTTGGCGGCGCGTCTCGTCGGCCCGGAAGGACGGGTTTTTAGCTTCGAGCCGGATGCCGTCGTGGCCGAACGCTTGCGGCGTAATATAGCGCGCAATGAATTTTCCAATGCCACCGTGGTTGAATCGGGCGTATGGTCGGCCGCCTGTCGCGTCAAGTTTGTCCCTGCAGGCGCATCTTCTCCCGATCACGGCACCGGAAGGCTCGTAGAAGGAACCTCGATCGAGGGCATCTCGATCCCCTGCGTCGCCCTCGATGATTTTGTCGAACGTGCGCCGGCGCCGGATGCGATCAAGTGCGATGTCGAAGGGGCCGAGGTGGAAGTGCTTCGCGGCGCGGGAAAATTGCTTGCGTCACGCCACCCTTGGATTGTCTGCGAGATGCATTCGCAAGCGAACGCCCGCGCGTGCAGAGAGATCTTCACCCGCTTTGGCTACTCCATCGAAAACATAGACGAAAGCCATGTCTTGGCCGTCACGTGAGCGACATATGACCAGCGCTCCCAATTTGTCCGCGGTCCAGCCTACAGCGAACGCCGCCACCACGGAACGATGGATCGCGCTTCTGGGACGGCGCGACTCCCCGACCGACGGCGTCGAGGACTACTGCACGTTTCTTGGCCGCGCACTCGATCGCCGCGGGGTGGAGCTGACGCGCGTCCGCGTCGCGTGGGACGAAGAAGGTTGGCTCGGCGCGCTGCGCCGCGTCGCGCGCGAGAGTTCCGGCTGGCGCACAAGCTGGGTGACGCTGCATTACACAGCGCTCGCCTGGTCGCGCCGGGGATTCCCTTTTGGGGCGCTCCTCACGCTCGCGGTGCTCCGCCGGCGCGACATTCGCTGTGCGGTCGTGTTTCACGAACCTTGCCGCCAAGGTGCAACTACGGCCGCGCGCGTGATTGGCCGCATTCGCGGCGCCTGCCAAGATTGGATCATCCGCAGACTTTATCGGGGAGCCGCAAAGGCTATTTTCACAGTCCCGGTCGAGCGAATCGCGTGGTTGCCGAAAGCCACGAATAAAGCCGCGTTTATTTCCATCGGCGCGAATGTTCCAGGACTCTTTGCGCCCGGTGACGCGGCCACTGAGCGCAATGGCGCCTTAAAGACAATCGCCGTTTTCTGCTTGAGTCCAGGGCCAAACCGTTTTCTCGAAGTCGCGGATTTGACCTATGCGGCCCGCTATGTCCAACGTGTCCTGCCGCCGATTCGCCTGGTTGTCTTCGGCAGGGGAGCACTGGAAATGCGGACGGAAATCGAGAAGGCCATGGAGGGCAGCGGAGTGGATGTTTCCGTTCTGGGGATGCTTTCGGCGAATGAGGTTTCATCGAGACTCTCCGAAGCCGCCGTGTTTTTATTTGTCGGCGGGCCGGTTTCACAGACGCGGGGCAGCGCCCTTGCCGGGGTCGCTTGCGGGTTGCCTATTGTCGGATACTCCGGGGCTACGGCGGGAACGCCGCTCGAAGAAGCGGGCCTCGATCTGGTTCCCTATAGAAACAGGGAGGCGCTGAACCAAGCCTTGGCGCGGGTCCTGACGGATAAATCTCTTCAGGCCGAACTGCGCGACAAGAGCCGCCGCGCTCACGAGAAATATTTTTCGTGGGACGCGATCGCAGACCGCTACCGGCACGTTTTGGACCGAGGCATCTCCGAATGACGCCGGATGTCCTGGACGGGCAAATGGCTGCGGCGAATTAGCGGCGCTCAAACCGATGAATCTGCTTATTTACGGCGAGTACTTCCTCCCGGTAGTCGGGGGCGTGCAAACTGTGCTGAAACACTTGGCGCAAGGCTTGGCCGAATTTGGTGCGCCGCAAACAGGAGAAGCCGTGGGCCCGATCCACGTCACGCTCGTGACGACAACGCCGGCGAATGGCATGGACGATTCCGCATGGCCATATCGAATTGTGCGGCGTCCGGGATTCTGGCAATTGGTGGGGCTCATTCGCCGCGCGGATGTGATTCATCTTGCCGGACCGTGTCTTCTTCCCATGGCGCTTGCTTGGCTAATGCGCAAGCCGGCCGTCGTGGAGCATCATGGCTATCAGGCGATTTGCCCGAATGGGCTGCTCTTCCTTCAGCCTTCGCATGCCGTGTGTCCAGGATATTTCGCTGCGAGGCGGTATCGAGAGTGCCTCCGTTGTTGCTCCCAGACGATGGGCTGGGCTGGCGGTCTTCGTTCCCTTCTGTTCACGTTTCCTCGGCGCTGGCTTTGCGCGAGAGTCGGGACCAACGCGATGGTCACGAATCACGTGGGCACACGATTGAAACTCCCACGAAGTAAGACCATCTATCACGGCATCGAAGATACCGGCGTGACTCGCAACTCTACTTCGCTCCACCGAGGAGCCTTGGTTGTCGCCTATGTGGGGCGCTTGGTGTCCGAAAAAGGCCTCGTGCTTCTGCTTGATGCCGCAAAGCACCTCCGCGACCAGGGAATTGCCTTTCAACTGTTTTTCATCGGCGATGGACCCGAGCGGAATCAGCTTGAGAGCCGGACGCAAAGCCTTGGCCTGGGAGGCTCGGTCACATTTACCGGCGATCTGCGAGGCGCCGCATTAGAGAATGCGGTCGCCAAAGTTGCCGTGGTCGTCATGCCGTCGGTTTGGGAGGAAACCGCGGGACTCTCCGCGATCGAGCAAATGATGCGAGGGCGTGTGGTGATCGCCGCCGATATCGGCGGATTGGGTGAAGTCGTGGGCGATGCGGGCCTAAAATTCCCTCCGGGCGATGCGCGAGCCTTAGCATCATGCATCGAGCAAGTGATCGCCGATCCGTCGCTCGTGACGGCCCTTGGCGCCGCAGCCCGTGCGCGGGCGATAGCATTTTTTACGCAGGATGTCATGATCCGGCAGCACCTCTCCCTCTATCGTAAAGTGTCGCTACACCGGGAGCGCTCTTCAGCGGGGAAGTTCTCCGCTGGAAACGGATGATTCTAGAAACATTTGTAGGGAGCTGGATCGCCGCGCGGAGCGGAAGAGAATAAATCATGGAAGATGGAAACGCAAAGCAGCGCGAGAGGTTGGTTCGGGCGCTCCCTGGAACCCACGAACTGATTGTCGAGACGGCCTTGCGCTATGTTTCGCCCAGCGGGCGCGCTTTGGAGCTTGGCGCGGGCAGTGGAGCGCTTACGGAGCGGATCCAAGCGGCTGGATTCCAGGTAACCGCCGCGGACATCAAGAATTATTTCGAACTCAACTCCGAGTTTGTGGAACTGGATTTTGATGACCCCAGTTTTGATCGGCGGCTCGTCCCGGGATTCGATTTGATCACATCTGTGGAAGTGATCGAGCATCTTGAAAACCCCTCCGCATTCCTGCGAAGCATTGAACGTCTTCTGAAACCCAGCGGAATCGCCATTCTTACGACGCCGAACGTAGAGAACATTCCGGGCCGTCTGAAGTTTTTCTTGACCGGCGAGGTCAGGGCTATGGACAAGAGAAGCTCTGAACATATCACGCCGATTCATCTGGATTTATTCGTCCGGCAATTGCTCCCGCGCTCAGGCTTGATTCTAGTCGAGAATTTCGTGCACCCGAGGGGAGGGTTCCCGCTGACGGGCCGAAGATACTTCGTCCCACTCTTCTGGATCATTATGCCCTTCGTCAAGGGACCCACGCTAACGGGGGATTGTCATGTTTTCATTTTGAGGAAGCGGCCATGAAATTGTGAGGAATGCGGACTGAAGAAATGCCGAAAATCCCCTCTCCGGAATCGGAAGATCGTTCCACTGGCCGTTTGCTGGGCATTGCGTCGTTCGGACTGGCTGTCGCCATGCTGGCCACCAATCGCTGGTTCATGGCAGTCGACGACGAATGCGCTATCGTGGACCGCGCCGCGAAGCCGGTCGCCCAGACCGTGCAGCTCTTCCTTCGGGGACTTGGCAAGCACGAGCATCCGCCCCTTTACGACCTTCTTCTCCACGGATGGCTGCGCCTGACCGGTGGGGACATGTGGTTGCTGCGCCTCCCGTCCGTTTTCTTTTATGTGTTGGGTGTGTGGGCCCTGGCTAAGGCTGCAAAGCTCCTGGGCGGGCGGCACGCGCAAATCGGGACATTTTTCCTGGCGGCGCTCTGGCCATATGGATTCCACTTCGGCCGTTTAGCGGCCTGGTATTCTTTTTCGTTTTTCCTGGTAGCCTCTCTCACACTGGCCTATCTGAAATACGCGGATCAGCCGGCCGCGGACGGCTGGATCTGAGTTGTGCTGCTTTCCTTGGCTTTGGTCTATTCGAATTATTTCGGATGGGCGCGCTGGCCTGCTTCGCGCTCGATTTTATCTTGCGAAACCGTGGGAACACTGCTCGTTGCTGGCGACCGCTTGTGGGAGCTGCCGCGGTTCTGGCGCTGGCCTCCCTTCCCTTGGACGCAGCCTTTCTGCGAGAGGTTCACCTTCACGCTCATCCGGGGATTTCGGTTGCGAATACAGCTTTGTTCGGAGTGTACAATCTTTATTGTGCGCTGGTAAGCGAACCGGTCACCCTGGGACTCGGGGTCAGTCCGCGTCTAAGGTGGTGGAACTTGCTTGATTCACACATCTCCGCAATAAGCAACCAGACTTTGATTGGGCTGGCGCTGTTCCTTTTCTCTATCTGGGCCGCCTGGGAGGTCGCGGGGAAAATCGTTGCGGGCGAAATGAACACGCTCGCATTTGTTGCCCTCGGCTCCGCAGCTTGCGCGGCAGTCGTCGCCATCTTACGCAACTGGCGTTCCGGCTTTTACCTCTTTCTCTCCTGGCTGCTATTCGAAGACATGGCTCGCAAGTACATGGGAAATGGCACCGCTCTTTTCTTCGGCAAGGACATTCTCGCAGCGTTGGTCTACATCTCGTTCTTCATTGCTCTTCGCCGCGGCCGGGAGAAAACCTTTCGCCCTCCTTTTTTGTTCTTTTTCAGCCTTTTTCTCTGGCTGGGAACCATCGAGATCTTCAATTCGAACTCCCCCCACGTCCTCTACGGCTTGCTCGGCTTCAAACTCTACTTCTATTATTTCCCTCTGATCTTTGTCGGATATGCCTTGATCCGCACGGACGAAGATCTCCGGAAATTTCTGGTGACCAACGCCGTTGTGGCTATCCTAATCGGCGGGTTGGGCATCGCTCAAGCCATCCTCGGCAATCGCTTCCTGAACCCAGAGCACCTCGCTCCAGAACTGCAAGACCTCGGAGATCTTTACAAAGTGACACCTATTTCGGGACAGTTGCTGTCACTTCCGGATTCGGTCTTCGTCAGTTCAGGGCGTTTTGCGCAGTATCTGACCCTAGCATCCATTCTGATGCTCGGCGGGGCCGGCTATCTGTTCCTCGGCTCGCCACGCGGCCGCAAGCTGGTTCTCCTCGCCCTCGGAATTGTGGGAGGAGCCACCCTCTTCAGCGGTTCCCGGGGCGCCGTCGTCTACGTTGCCGCGAGCGTCCTGGCCTTGACTGTCGGCTTTCTTTGGGGAGCGCCTTGGCGCTGGCGTCAAGCCCACCGGATGGTCAGGGCCATCCGTCTGTCCTTCATCGTCGGGGCTCTCGCGTTGACCGCCATTCTTTTGATCTTTCCGAAAGAGGCAGGTTCGCGCATGGCTTTTTACACCGAGACGCTTTCTCCCAACAGTTCCGCATCCGAGTTGCAAAGCAGGAGCTGGGACTACCCCGTTAAGAATTTTTTGTTGGCCTTCACCAACGCCAACTGGGTCCTGGGCAATGGCACCGGAACGGCCTCCTTGGGCACCCAGTACGTCGCCAAGATGATCGGGCAGCGGCCGCCAAACATTTGGGTCGAAGAAGGCTACGGGCAATTGATCATTGAAATGGGCATCCTCGCGCCGCTCCTGTGGATTTTGTGGACTGCGGCGCTGCTGTACCACTCCTGGCAAGTGGTGCGCCGTCTCCGTCAGACGCCACTGTTCCCGATTGCCATCGCCATTTTCTGGTACGCCTTCCTGTTACTGTATCCGCTGACTTACGGCGGATTGCCCTCCTATCAGAATTACATTAGCAATGCCTATCTCTGGCTTCTGATAGGTGTGCTTTTCCGATTGCCCACCCTCCTCGCGGCACCCGCCGGCCCAGCCGCCGTTTCTGCGCATCCGCCGGTCACGCGGGGCGGGTTCCAGTTTTGAGGAGTACTTGAAATATGTGCGGCATCGCGGGAACGGTGGCTCGACAATCTGACCCGCTCCTTGCTCCCGCTGCGGAACGAATGGCCCGCGCCTTGAATCACCGCGGTCCGGATAGTCTCGGTGTGCAGGACCTCAACTCCTGTGCGCTCGCGAACACGCGCCTTGCGATCGTGGACTTGAGCGAGCGCGGACGCCAGCCGATGTGTAATGAAGATAAAACCGTATGGATCGCATACAACGGGGAATGCTATAACGCGGAAGAGTTGCGGCCTGGGCTGATCGAGCGCGGTCATCGATTTCGCTCTTCTACCGACACAGAGGTAATTCTCCACCTCTATGAAGAACTTGAGGAGCGCTGCGTCGAAAAATTGCGAGGGATGTTTGCCTTCGCAATCTGGGACAGCAGGTTGAGAAAACTTTTCCTGGCGCGCGATCGTCTGGGAATCAAGCCCTTGTACTACACCTTTTCCCCGGAAGGAATTTTCCTCTTTGCTTCGGAGATAAAGGCGCTGTTGGCTTCGGGATTTGTGCCCAGAAAGCTTGATCCTGGCGGAGTTCACATGTATCTGCAATTGGGGCATATTCCTCCCCCCCGGAGCGCTATCCAAGGCGTAAGATCTCTCGATCCAGGTCACATTGCAGTGTGGCAAAATGGGGACTTCGAAACAAAATCTTATTGGACTCTCCCCCTGCCCCTGGATGGACATTCGCAGAACACTGCGAGGAATCCCGCCGCGACGCTTCGCCAAATCCTTCTCGAATCTGCCAAGCTTCAGCTCATGTCCGACGTGCCGATAGGGCTGTTTTTGAGTGGTGGGGTCGACTCGGCCGTTTTGGGCGCTTTGATGCGTGCTGCCGGCGCTGAACAATTGGCGGCATTGACGATCGGCTTTGAAGAAAAGTCTTTCGACGAATCGGAGCCCAGCCGGCGAACCGCTGAGATCCTGGGTATTTCGCACCGCGTAATTCCCATGTCGGCATCCCAGATGGGCCACTCGCTCGATCACGCTTTTTGGGCCATGGATCAACCGACTGTGGATGGCCTGAACGCGTACTGGATTTCCCGCTCGGCGGCGGAAGCGGGATTTAAAGTGGCGTTGTCCGGACAAGGGGGGGACGAGCTGTTCGGCGGATATGAATCGCTCGCATGGTTCAGCCGTTTTTCGAGCGTGGCGGGATGGCTCAAACCGCTTCCGCGGAGCGCGGGCCGTGGCTTATTCGATCATGAATCGTTTCCATTCCGCTGGCGGAAGTTGTCGTATCTCGTGGGCGCGGATGATTCATTCATAGCGGCGCAATTGGCCGTGCGCTTTCTTTTCCTGGATAATGACTTGCGCGAGCTCCTCGCTCCCGCGCTGGCACCCGTTAATTCCTCATCCGAAGCCCGCGATTTCATCGCCGGATGGGCCCATCGCACTCTCCGCCAGGAACCCGAGGAGCGTATTGCATTTCTCGATTTTCCGGCGCATCTCGAATCCCGTCTCCTGCGTGACGGCGATGCCATGAGCATGAGCCACAGTCTCGAGGTGCGTCCGATCCTGCTCGATCATGAAATCGTTGAATTTGTAATGCGTCTTCCGCTGTCTCTTCGGCTGCGTCGGAAGCAGCTGCTTCTCGAAGCGATGCGCGAATATCTTCCCGAAGCGCTCCGCTCCGATCTTTTGTCTCGGCCGAAGCGCACGTTCACCTTTCCTTTTTCCCAATGGCTCGCGGGGAATATGCACGACGCGATCGAAGATACGTTCCGGCCGGAGCGCCTCGCTACAGCGGGTGTGCTGCAACCCCATGGGGTCGGAAAACTGTGGCGGCGATACCTTGCCAAACCGGAGTCGGTCGGCTGGTCGCGTCTTTGGTGCATTTTCGTGCTTGCCAGGTGGTGCGAACTGATGCAGGTCGGATTGTAAAGCGTGACGGCAGCGTCGCGGACACCTCGGCTCGCTGTTGTTTCACCGTTCCTTGACAAGCGCCACGGCACCGAGCGGCGCGCGGTCGAATGGGTTTGTCGCCTTGCGGATATTTTCGAAATTCACGTGTATAGCCAGGACGTGAAGGATCTCAACCTTTCGCGGATTTTCTGGCATCGCATCCCGAAGCTCCCGGGACCTCACCTCTTGAATTTCCTCTGGTGGTTCGCAGCCAATCATCTCTGGCGCGCCTGGGATCGCTCTGTCCGTGGTCTGCGTCAAGACATTCTCTTCAGCCCGGGGGTAAACTGTTTCCGCGCCGACGCGGTTTCCGTGCATATCGTCTTCGCTGAATATATGCGTAAAAATAAATCCGATTTGAGCCTGGCGCGGTCTCCCGTGTGGCTTTGGCCTCGGATTTTGCATCGCAGACTCTACTACAACCTATTGATTTCGCTCGAACACCGAGTGTACACGCGCCGAGAAACGGCTCTGATCCTTATCGCGCGGCGAACAGGAATCGAGCTGGCAAAATATTATGGGCGGGGCGAGGGATGCCCGGTAGTCTATGTGGGGCTCGACCACGCCGCATTCAATCCACAAAGGCGTACGGGAATGCGCGAGGAAGCGCGGCGAGATCTCGGCATTCCGGGTGATCGTTTCGTCGTTCTCCTGGTCGGAAATGATTGGCGGAACAAAGGTGTTCCGGTTCTCCTTGAAGCGATCTCCCAACTTGAA